>Ga0315294_10000053_pt1 | contig 109585 bp, 203 predicted proteins | sample YL17G13_40_MG_FD_203626 | JGI IMG/M metagenome (GOLD analysis project Ga0315294, IMG submission 203626) | Sediment microbial communities from Yellowstone Lake, YNP, Wyoming, USA - YL17G13_40 | ecosystem: Environmental > Aquatic > Freshwater > Lake > Sediment | place: USA: Wyoming | collected...
CTTTATCTGTAGCAATAGATTTTGTTGCTCCTTTTTTATTACAAGTGTAACAAGTTTTATATTTATTATCTTTTAATTCTTTTCCGCAAGCTTCACAAGCAAATCCTGTAGATGTTGTTTCTTTTTTAGGTTCTACTACTGCATTTGCTCCAGTTAATTTTGAAACATAACGACTTACTCCTTTTTTCTCGTAAGTTACAATTATTTCATCACCTTTACTTAATTTTTCCAAATAAGGAACTACATTATCATTCAAATTATACCAGTTGTCATCCGATAATTTAAATGCTTTATTATCACCTTTTTTTGCTAATATTTTCCCCTTAATTTCCATTTTTATTCCTCCCTTATACTAATAGTTTTAATAAATTGTGTTTTCATTACTATTTGACGCAATTTTTGATGTGCTTCTTTTTCTGTTTCTGCTTTTATTTCTGCTCTTCTAATAAATAATTCGGTATCCCAATAATCTAATGTAAATATAAACATTATTTTTCCTTATTTATTTTCTTCTACAAATTTTTTAATTTCTTCGATATTTTCTAAAATCAATCTAGCTTTAGTTAATCCAAAAGCAAAACCAAACTTATCATTTTCATCTTTTTTTAATTTTAATATAGGTTTACCTTGATATTCGCTTCTTTCAATCATTTTATTTCTCCTTTATAGATTATATAATTTAGAAAGTTCTTCCCTTATACTATGATAAGGAAGTTTATTTAAATATAAATTTTTTATAGGCAAATTAGATAATATATCTTTCATGGGTTGTTCTATATGTGGTGGTAATTCTAATAAATTAACTATTCGTTTCCTCCTTTCAAATTCTATTTCCGTCTTAGGTTTTTCTAAAAGATTATCAGAAATATCTCCTTGTATTTTTTCTAATAATACTTTTTCAGGATTTTTTATAATTTTAAATTTTTTAGTGAGTGGAGAATAAATTTTTACGTTAGGAATACTTACTAACATTTCCCAATCTCTATCCGAAGAAACTAAAATAATTTCTTTATCTTTATAAAATCTACTTATCATACTCGCCCAATCGTCTGCTTCTAATCCAAATAATCTACAGAAATTCCAATTAATATTAGGTTCTAATTTACTATAAAAATCGTCAAAAGTTTTATATATTTCTTTCCACCAATCTTTATCTTCATAAGTTTCTCTAAATTCTTTTCTTTGAGCTTTATAATTAGTATCTTCTATTTTACGCCAAGAACGACCGTAATCGCATGCCATTATTACTCTATCTTCTAAAGTTGTTCCTACTTTTTTTAAAGTAGAAATACACATACGCATAAAAGTATAAGTAGCAGGCAATTCGGGTCTATTTCTATAACTAAAAATAGCACGATGTTTCAGAAATCCCTCATCTAAAACCACTATTTTATTCATTTATTTTATTTCCTCTTGAGGCTTAAATTTATAGTCTTGAGACCAATTTTTTAATTGTGTTTGTGCTGTAATAATAATTTTCTCAGAAACCGACACGTAGGCTTCTAAAATATTTCGTACCCTTCTAATTTGAGATACAGATTCGCTTGCTTCTTTATCGAGAGCAGCAACCGTTAGTTTTTCTCCTTTGCTTTCTATTTCTCTTTTTTTCTCTACAAAGTAATGTAATTCTTCGTTCTCTTTATGAGCGATAGATAAAGAATACAAAGGTTCAAGTGTTCCATAAGCACCTGTTGCTTGATTTAATATTTCTTTATATTGGTCTATAGTAGAAACAACTCCTTGTAAAAGTTGTTGAGAAATATCGTCTAATAAATTAAAAATATCTTTATAATCTTCTAATAATTTATTTAATCCTTCTACGTTATCGAAATAGTTAAATTTCATTTTCTTCGTCCTCCTCAATATTTAATCCTGTAAAAATTGTATAACTATAAAGTAATAAAGTACTAGCAAATTCATTAAGATAATTTTTATCTTCTTTTTTAGAATAATATATTATTATTTTTCCTAAACTCTGTAATATTTGAGTTAAAGTTTGTTCGTAATTATCTAAATCATCTATTACAGAAACTAACCTCTCTTGCATTTCTTCACCTCATTAAGTTTATTTCTTATTGCTTTAATTTCTTTATGCCAATAGCATTTATCAATCTTAATATTTTTTTCTTGTAATTTAATAATATTCAATCCATCTCCCCAATATTTAAAATGATTAAGCCTGTATAATTCCTCTTTGGCATAACGTAATCTTGCTTTGAATATTTTTGTTTTATCTTTATCAATCCTACCACAACAATTACATCCTACGCATATTTCTCCATAAGACCAGCCAGTCGCATAACAGTTTTTCATAATTCCATAATCTATATTATTCATACTCTCCTTCAGTCCTTTAGTTTTCCTTTCGCAAATAGAGCCATATTTCTCCCAATGCATCACAAAGATTATTACTATAGCTAAATGTTTGTAATGCCATTTTATCTACATTATGTCCTACCTGATACCTTACACTATCATTTTCAGGATATTGTTTTATGCTAACTTCTCTTGGTAACTCCTCTAAAATCTCTGTGGCGAGAGGGGCAGGGTATAGAACCTTGAAATCTACATAGTTTTTAGATAATTCTTTTCTGGAAAATATATCTATGTAGGCAGTCCAAGATTTTGTATTCTCGTGATAATTGCTCCCTTCACAATACCAAAATTCCGTTTCCTTTTTCCACCCTGATTCCTTCAACTGCTTGGCTATCTCTAAACTTACACAATGCTTATCCATTTAGTTTTCCTTTCGTGGGGTTATTAAGACCTCAAAACTTGAAATATGTATTCTTACCACTTTTATATCTGGCTTAATATCCATTATATATTTCAATCTCTCTTGCATTATTTTAACCCCCGCTCTTAAAATTAATACACCCATTCTGATATTCAGAACACCCACACCATTTCTTATGCCAGATTTCTTGGCCTTCCTTACACCACTCAGCGCATGCCTTATTCCACTCAGCCCATGTCCTATCCCACTCAGCGCATGCCTTATCCAGCTCAGCGCATGCCTTACGCCGCTCAGCGCATGCCTTATCCCACTCAGCGTCTGCCTTACACCACTCAGCGTATGCCTTATCCCGCTCAGTGCATGTCTTATCCCGCTCAGCCCATGTCCTACGCCAAGCAATCGGTAACTCTTCTATTGCTTCTTTTGGTAAGAGCTTAAACAATCGCAATCTTATTTCTTGTTCATTCTGGGGTTTATCTCTTTTTATCGCTTCTACTCTCTCGTCATAATTATAACAATGCTCAATCAAAATATTATGATGACAATGAATAGAAAGACCTGATTTAATTATACTCTCTTGCATTTATCGCACTCCTTTTCTAAAAATTCTATCATCTTATGCATAGCTATCTTTGGAGAATATCTATATCTTTTATTTAATTTATTCTTCATTTAATTCTTTAATAAGTTGTTGAATATCTTCATCAGTTAAATTAGAATCATTTATATCACCATCTGGATATTTAGATAAAGAAGGATAAACAATCCAAAATAACCATTCTCTAATAATTTTTATTTTATCCATTTTATAATCCTACCTGTAATCTTTCTTCTATTCCAATTTCTTCCTTACCAAGATTTCTTCTCATATCATCAATACACTCTTCACAAGGTAAATCTGGTTCTGGAGTACAATCTCTTTCGTATTCTTTATTACAAATAGGACAAGTATGAATTAATCTCATATTAGTCCTTTGAGTTTTCTATCAAGATTTTTAGCATCGCTTAATGCTTTTTTGCTTGTTTTTCTATTTTTATCTGTATAATGATTTTCTTTACAGACACCTATCCAATATTTACCTATTTTTAAAGCACAAAAACCTCTTAAAACTTTTATCATTCTTAGTCCTTTGGGTTAATCCCAGAGATTGAAATAAAATTTCTTAAAATAATCAAATGCTCTCTCTAATTCATACATATAACCTTCTGATAATTTTTTATTTTTTAAAACTTTCATTTCGAATAATTCGGGTACTAATTCGAATCCTCTAATAATTATATCTAATATTGTTTTCCATTCTTTCTTTGCTAATTTATCTTTTTGTTTTTGTGTTAATTTATTATTGATTCTATATTTTTCATAAATATCACTAGGACAACCATGATGTACTTTTTTTAAATGTTTAATTCCTTCTGTAATGACTTTAGCTAAATAAATATCAAAATCCCAAGTATCTTCGTTTGACCAACCTCTAAATCCTCGTTGTATAAATGATTTTATTTTTAAGGGTCTATCATATAACCAATTATACCAAATATAAAATCCATAGTATCTAATGTCATCTAACCATGTTCTTTTTGAAATATTTTTAATAAATTTAGGTGTAACTAATTCAGTTTTCATTTTTTAATTGTTTTATAATTTCTTCATGTAATAATTCAGATGCTTGTCCTCTAATTTCATTATCTATTACTTTTTCTAAATTTTTACATAGATAATAAGTCGTTATTTTTGTTATTAAATAAAGACATAGAAAATAAATACAAATTCCTAATATAATTTTAATGATTATTTTCATTTTTCTCCTTTAAAATAATTGGGTAAATCGCTTAATTCTTTTGGAAGTAATCCTCTTTCGATTAATTCTTCTGTATGTATCATTGCTCCAACATTCCAAATCGCAGCAGCTAAATGGTCTTCATCTCTTTGTCCTTCTAAATGTTTATAAAGATGCCTAACTGCACTATCAAAATAACGAGATAATGGTTGTCCTTTTTCCCAATTTCTATCACCATACTTAACTGCTCCATTTTCAAAGTGTTTGGCTAATCTCTGAAGCATAAGAGGGCTGATTAAATCATAACGACCTTTGCCAATGTTCGTATCTCTTACACTGCCCGTTTTAAATTCTTGTCTTTTTCCTGAATCTTTTACTTTATCGTATTTCATTTTTTATTCCTTATTTCTTCAAGAGCTTCTTCACATTGTTCAATTACTATCTTAATACATTCTTTGCAATATTGACCAAAAAAGGTAGTTGAGGCTGTATTTTTATTTTTACCACAAAATTCGCATTTCATTATTATTTCTCCATTATTTCCCGAAAGGTTGAATATAAATAAAAATATAAAGTATAACCAAAGCTAAATTCATTCCAAAACCCAGATTCCAATCTTTTTGAATAATACCAATTATAGTTAATCCTCCAAAAGAAGTAATAGCAATAATCTGCAAAATAAATTTAATATAGTTAATCATTCTTTTTTTCCTCTTTTATTTCGATTTTGGGTTCTTTTCTTTTAAGTTTATATTTCTTATCAATAAATTCTAAATAATCCTTCAAGCTATTAAATGCTTCTCCACCACTAACCAAAACACCTTGTAATAAACTTTTAGGTAATTCTTTTTTCAATAAATCGGTAATTAAATAAATAGGAATATTATGTTCTAATGCTATTCCACATTCAAAAAAACTGCCACAATTATGTACGATAAATCCATTGGCTATAAAATTTCCTGTTGTTGTTACTATATCATATACGGGTAATCTATAATACTTTTCCGAAGTAACAAAATTTCTCATTTTATCAATAGTAACTGTTAATTTTTTTCTTTTATATTCTAACTGACTGGGAATTTCAGCAAAATATAATTTACTTAAACAAATACATACCTCTCTATGAGAATTAACTTTTCTATTTTTTATAAATGAATCTCGTAATTTTCTTATATTCTTAGAATAATGTAAATCTAATTCATTACAATATTTTTCAAATATTGCTATTTGTTCTTCATGAATAATGCTCTGAGTATAACGAATAGATTCTTTTTCATAATATCCATCGGCATCGATTGCTCCAGCAATCCAACCCTGCTTAAATGAAATAATATTATCGTGAAGATGTTTCCATTCTTTTAATATTTCGTAATCTCGAATAGAATAAGTAGCTACTTCAAAATATATATTATTGTTTTTTTTCAATATTCTTTTTTTTGGATTAAATTTAAAATATTTTAATAAATTATATATTTTATCTATCTCAATCTCTTTATCACTTAATGCAGAAACTCGATGTGCTACTTTAGATTCCCAGAAATTACCATCGTGTTGTAAATATCCCACCAACCATCCCTTTAAAAATAAATCATTTTGATAAGCAAATGGCAAACTAAAAACTTCATTTATATCAGAAATAGATTCATATTTACTTCCATGTTTTTTATTTGGTGATAAAAATTTGTGTTCGGGAGTTGTTATTATTTGATTGTCAAAAGAATCTTTTGTTAATAAAGTATTTTTTTTGCCTTTATAATATTTCTCCATAACAATTGATGTAATTAATTTAGATACTCCATTTATTTTAATTATTCCCTTTATTTTATCCCCTATTTCAATTTCTCGAATTGATTTAGATGTCAAATCATCCATAAGAATTTGACTATTTTCTTCAATACAAGGTTTATCTCCTTTACTATAAGTAAAAGTTAACCAATTAGACATAGTTACATAATCAATATCTCCTGGAATATGTACTAATTCTTCTTTTCCATCTATATATTGTTTACCTTTCCAAATCTCTTTGGCTTTTTCTTTGAATAATTCCCAATTACCAGAAGCTACCCAGCCAGACATTTTTTCTTTTATTTCTCCTGTTCTTAAACCTGTTTTTGATGTTTCTAATTTTACAGGATTAATCGGATATACATTTCTCAATAATAATTCTTTTTCTACAATTTCTCGTTTTTCTGTGCCGTCGTCTTTTTCGACACAAATTTCCATAGAACCAATAAGATATGTAATATATCTATACTGTTCTTCTATTTGTTCTGGAAGTGGATAACCTCTATTTTCTTCCATTAATACTTTACTCCTTCAAGAAACGCTTTAATTCTAGGTAAACTAATAGATAAAGCTAGACTAGATTCGGGTACAAAATCTAAACCTACTTTATAACCATCTACATTAGAAGGTATTCCTATTAATTCTCCTCTAATATTAAATAAACCTCCACCTGAATTTCCAAATGTACTAGTATTGTCCGACATATAAAAATCTTCGTCTTTATTACTTAAAATTCCTTTCGAAATTGTTCTTTCATATCCTAACGGATTACCTATAGAATAAACCGTATCTCCCTTTATTGGTTCGTTTTCTGCTATAGGTAATTCTTCTAAATTATCATCTAATACTTTAATTTGAAGTAATGCTAAATCATTATCAGTATCATATTTTTTTATTTCTGCTTCATATACTATTATACCTCTTACTATATTATTTTCGTCTGATTTACTATACATTACTTTTGCTTTTTCATTTATACCTTGTTCATTTATCCAAATAACATCGTCTATAACGTGAGCACAAGTTAATAGGTACATGGAATCTTTTGTCTTTTTAATTATAGTACCAGACCCCATTCCTTCTAATCCTGACACAACAACACTTCCTTTTAGAAGTTTTTCTGTATCTGGAATAATAGGTATAATATCTTTAATTTTAGATATATTATCATTAGTATTTTTTTCTAATTCTTGAACAGTAGCTAATATTTCTATCATATTATCAAAAGTTTCATTATTCATACTTACTAATTGACTAATTTTTCTATTTATTCTTTTTTCCGACAAAGCGATTTTCATATGTAAATTAAAAATATTTAAAATAACAAATACTATCAAAAAAACCTTAAACGTTACTAATAATACTTTTAACGCTACTTTCAAGATTTTTTTAATCATTTTACTTTTCCTCCCCATAAATAAATCTATCCTCTTTTGGTTTTTGTTTTTTTATTTCTGCTATAATAAATTGAAGTAAACATTCGTATTTATCAAAATGATAAGTTGTAAAATTTATTATTAATGCAATCGGAGTATCTTGTCCTACAATATAAACATCGCAACTTTTACCGCAAGTATCACATATTTTTTCTTTATAGTGTAGATTATTACATTCTTTACATTTAATTAACTTATACATTTTTATTATTCTCCTTTTTAATTTCGTTTCGAATGAACTCTAGCAAACATTCCTTATTACAAAAATGACATTCCATTCCATCTAAACCACTTCCGTAACCAAAACTAACTGTTATAGATATATAATTTCCTTTTTCTGTAGATTTTTCACAATTGTCACATATATATCCTTTGAGAATATTTCTATGGCATTCCGAACAGCCTTCAATATTTTCCATTTTTTTCTCCATTTAAAAATAATTTATATAAAAAATTATCTATCTTTATCTTTATTTTTTCTAATAAAGTTTTTCTGAAAATTCTATTATAATTATCAGAATATCGTTTATTATATCCTACAAATGGTTTATCCATTATTTCTTTCTTTTATGTGTTTTTCTACGTCTAAATTTTAATCCTTTAGATGAAGCTAATTTTTCTAAATATTTATCAAAAATTAATCCTAAAACGTCTCCCGAAGAATAAGATAATGCGTATAAAATTAATAAATTTATATTTTTAATATTTTCTACTATTTGAGAAACTATATATACCCATAAAAATATATTAATAAAAGCAGTTATAAAAGATAATAATTTATTACTTTTTTGTCTAAATTTAGAATTTATAGTCGTTCCAAATGCTTCCAATAAACCTATTATAATAACTATTATATATTTAATCATTCTCTTTTAATTATAAATAAATTTTATCCGTTTTTTATTAACAAATATAAACCTACTAATAATATAATTAAAAAAATAATATTTATCATCTTATTTCTCCTTTTGTAATTTTAAAGATAATTTAATTAAATCATGGTCTATATTTTCTATTTCTAAAGCGTCTTTATGAATAAGATTTTTTAATCCTCGAATATCATGTCTTTCAGAAATTGCTCCTAAATCTCCCGATATAATTTTTAAATCTCTTATTATTTCACCTAATCTCTTTGCATCATTAATCGTCTGATTATAATCAAAATTAGGAGAAGAATAATCTATGCCCAATTTCTGACAAACTTCTGCAATAGTTAAACTTATCCTTTTGCCTTCCATTATAATTCCTCCACCCAATTACTTTGATGTAATAAAAATCTTCTTCCACATACACATTTATTATCTCCATCTTTATATATATCAATCGTTAATTCTTCTTTACAATAAGGACAAATAATACCTGCCATTTCCTCATCAATCCAAAGAAAATTTACTCTTATTTTATTAGATTTAATCATTTTTTATCTTTTTGATAATTTATACAATGTTCTTCTTCACATATAAATTCATCATTATCTGGATGATTACATAAAAAATTTTGTTCACAATCACATAGAGTTCTAAATTCGCATTTCTGAGAAAATTCTTCCCATACGTTCATAATTACCATCTCCTCACAATAAAAATTACTCCCACTATTACTAATAAAAAAATCCAAATATCAATAATTCCAACAATTATCATTCGACATCTCCGTTAGTTTCTCTTGCTTCATCTTCTCTTTTATCTAAATACCTACGTCTAAATTCATCTGCACAATGTTGAATTGCATAAACACAATCATGAAGGGTGGAATATCTATTTTCTCTGGTTGACATAAATTTCTTCATAAGGGTAAATACTAAATATTCCAAATCTCCTTTAGTTTCTATTCCAGTAGAAGATTTAATTGCTTTCATTATTATATAATATTTATCTCTTTGAGTTTGATTAATATAAGGCATTTTATCTCCTATCTATTAATTCCTTTATCAATTCAATACCTAATGAAAATATTACAAACATTCCTACTAACCAAAAAAAACATAACATTATTATAACTATAACTTTTATCATTTTAATTTTTTAGATAATATATATAATAAACTTCCAATAATCATTGCTATTAAAATCGCTAAAATTTTCATTTTATTCTTCCCTTGCAGATAAAATTAAACCACATTTCGAACAAACTCGATTTAAACCTATTCCTTCGAAAGTATGATTTTTAATAATAATCTTAGGATTTTGGCATTTATTTACATCTATTGCTCCCTTTTCTTCTAAAATAATTATTTCGGTATGACATTTTTTATCCATTTTCTTTTCTCCTATTTTATTTGATTTATTTCTTTTAAAAGGTCATCAAATACTTCTTTTCTTAAATTACCATTGCTGTAAAAATCACGCCAAAATTGTCTGCGTCTTTGGCGATTAATTCCTGATTTTTCCATTTTTTCGTCAACGTATTTAAGTATTTTTATACAACGTTGAAGGTCTACTTTTATTTGTTGATATTTATTATATTCTTTTTTCTTTTTCTGATATTCAATATCGAAAACTAAAAATAAACTATTATATAATCTTATCAGTTCTCTTAAATAGGCTTTTCCTGTATCTCGGAACAGAAAAATAATTTCTTTTAAAGTTTTTTTAATTTTTATTTGAGTATATAAGTACTTTATTAATCCTAAATGTAATCTAACAAATTGCATTTATTCTCCTTTTAGAATTTAATGGTAAATTTTCCTAATACTTTCTCAAAAAATCCTCGTTCTCCTTTATTAAATCCTGTTCCTACACTTACTCCAAATGCTGAATTTTCACTTAATTTATACGATATTCCAAACGGATAAAATCCCCCATTCGTTAAACAAACGTCTGCAACCCACTTAAAATATTTTGCGTATCTAATTCCTATTCCATATTCCATTCCTGCTTTTACATTACTGATTCCTAATCCACCAACAACAACAGGTTCTAAAATAAATCCATACGGTTTTAAATATTTTCTCAAATTATCTAAATCCTTAACCTTAATATCTTTTAATACTGTTTTTTTATCTTTATCTAATACTTGCATACTTCCGTCTTTTTGGATATGTAAATAATGTTCGTTTAATTTTACAAATTCTTCTTTTCCTCTCCAATCTATTACAACAGGTTTTCCTAATTGTCCTTTATAATAACAATAACCCCCCCAAACACCCATTACAATACCTATAATTGCCAATCTAATTAACCAAGTTCTAATCGATAATTCTTGACTTACAGTTTTTCCCCATAAATCCGACCTAACAACTGACGTAATTCCTGTTACTAATTTTTTTGTATCAAATTTTTCATTTTGAATTTTTGCTTTTAATTGTCCAGAAATTAAATTTTTTAAAATCCAAATTATTATTCCTGCCAAGAAACCGCCACTTAACAATAATATATCTTTCATTTATGCTCCCATTGGTTTTTTTAATTTATCTAAAAAATAATCTAACGATTTTAGAGGTTCTTTAGGTTTTCCTTTTCCATCTATTTCTTGTCTATGATTAACTATACCATTATACCATTTTGTTATTTCTCTAATCTTATTTTCGTATGTCTTTTGACTTCTTCCTTTTTTTCTCATAATATCCTTTTATTGAATATAAATATTAATAAAAAACAAATTATTGCTATAAATAACTCTTTTAATATTTCCATATTACTTTTTAATTAATAAAGTATTACTATTTAGTTATAACTAAGTTAAAATACTTACTATAATAAAGCGTAACAGTTCTTTTTTGATTAATCATTTTATATCTTTGTAATTAAATAAAAGGAGAGAAGATATTTCCTATTGAATTAACCATTATCCTCATCATTATTTATGGTAGAAAATAGATTCTTCTCTCCGATTATTATTTTAATCTTTTTTGTATAAAATTCTTGCCAAAAAGTTCTGTTAAAATTTGCTCTTACATTACATGAATTACATAAAGTAATTAAATTTTCTTCATTGTAATTTATATGATTATAATCAATATGATGAACATCCAAAATTCTACCTCTTACTATCAAATGTTCTTCTTCGGTCATACCGCAATTTTGACAAGTATAATTATCTCGTTTGCGAATTAATTCTCTAAGTTCATCATTAAATTCTACGGGATACGACTCATAACCTTTACCATGAATATAAGCACCAGATAGTATACCTTTTCTTATTCCTGTCCTTTTTGCCCATTTATGATAGCATTTTTGACATCTAATTCCATAAAAAGTTATATGAGTACCACAATCCATACATTTATTATTTTTGGTTTTACCATGTTTATAATTGTAATGATTTTTACCTGTGATAGTTTTAAAATAACATTCTTGACAATGTTTTACATCTTTAGTTATTTCTTTACCACATTCACAATAATATTTTTTAAAATTTTGTTTGCGACACAAATCAGAACAATATTTTTTATTAGAACCTTTAAAAGATTTAAATTCTTTATTACACTTTGGATTTTTACAAATTTTGATATTCATTTTATAGTTTAAATCCCTTTGATAATTCTATTCCTTTAAAATCTAATTCAAATGCCCAAGTCATAGGTCTGGTCTTATTCGTACCAAAAAACCATTGTTTAGGCTCTGTATAAATACCATATAATTTACGAGCATAATCATCAAAAGGTATCCATGCCCCGTTAGTTAATAAAACTCCTTTATCTCCTATTGGTTCTTTTTCAAGAGAATGAAAATGACCCATCATATAGACATCGTACTTTTCTTCTGGTAAGTTTATATAAACATCTTTAGCTTTTCTAATTCGAGTAGTTTTTGCTCCACCACCGCTTTCATCTCCATGTGTCATAAAAAACATGTGATTATAAACTTTAGTAGAATAATATCTGGATGTAGGGATAGTAACTGTTACTTTATCATTTTTTGCAGTTTTAAACATTAATTCCAATGTTTTATAAATATGGTATTCTAAATAATTTTCAACTGGCATATCTGCTTTTCGATTACTCGTTGACATCGAATGATTACCAACTATACAAAAAACTTCTATTTTTGGAAATAATTTGCATAATTCATTTATTAAAAATGCAAAATCCCTTACAGCATCCCAAATCTGGTTTCCTGCTATTTTGGTTATTTTAAATTCTTGCCCTTCAAAAACATAGCCATCTCCTTCTATTAAATCTCCCAATAAAAATATATTTAGTTTTTCAAAACAATATGTATTTCTTTGCATAGAAATTATCTCTACAATCGAATCTAAATATCTCTGTAACATTATTTTTCTAATACTGTCATTGTAAGTTTCAATTTCTTTTTGTAAAGGAGGATAATAAACTTTATTCGATTTTCCTATATGCATATCGGAAATAATTGAATTAGCAATTTCAGATTTTTTATTTTTTTTGTAATCTATTAAACATTTTACTGGTTTCAATCCACATACATATTTGTCTATTTGACTATTAAAAATTTCAAATATTTGATTATACATTTCACTTCTATTATTTTTGTTTATTATAGATTTATCTTCTTTCTCATTTTCAATCATTTTTGGTTTTCCTCTCGTCAAATTTGCTCTGCGGTGCATAACAGATTTATAGGAACGATTAAGTTCTCTCGCTATCTCTTCCGTAGTTTTGTTCTCTTCTACCATTTCAAGTAATCTTTTTTCTTCTTTATCATTCCATTTCATTTTTTTCTCCTCAAAAATTATATTTATCAGGAGCAAAATTATAAATTTCTACTATATAATATCCTATTCTAAAGATACCTATATCTTGTGTAAATAAAATTCCAAAACCTAAATAATCTTTATCTTTATAAATCTTCATATTATCTCCTAATTTATTATTTAACTTTAGTTAATATTTTTCCTATATAATATTCTTGCCAATAATTTCGATTGTAATTTGCTCTTGTATTACAAGGATTGCAAGTAGTTATTAAATTATCTTTTTTACAATCTATACAATAATGTTTTTCGAGAGTAAATCCTGTTTTGAAATTAGGATGATTTTTGGGATTTTTATATTTTCCTTTTTGAGAACAGTGTCGACATTTTTTAGAATTATTTTGAATTAACTTTCCACAGTCTTTACATTTATTATTATCAGAATAATGATATTTATTCATTTCTAACTCTTTCTTTTAAAAAATTTGTATATGCAGATAATAAAAAATCCTCTATTTTATTTCCGATTGTTTTATTTATCGGATAAACAGAGGATATAACTTTTCCATTAGCCAAAGTAATACGAGGATATGAAATATAATACCCTCCAGTTGGCTTTGTATAAATTCTTGCTTCGTTTATTCTTATTAAATTTTGGAAAGTAAAAGAAATATAGCAAACTAAACCTTTATCGGTTGGCTTGATGGGATAAAATGTTAATTCACTTATTTCTTCCTTTTTTCTTCGATTAGTCATCTCTTTATCCTTCTACTTATAAGTATACTAAAAAAACTCAAGAATTTAAGTAATATTTTAATTTTTTTTCTAATTCTTTACTTATTTGACTAATTCTCGCACTACTAATTCCAAATCTTTTGGCTATATCTACCTTTTTCAACCCTTTTTCTTTCAATAAGATACGAATATATTTTTTTTCTAAATCAGAACAAGAAATTATAAAATCTTTCATATCTATATTTTCTAAAAAATCTTCTTCTTTAGTATCTAAAATTTGTAATTCTTCTAATTCTCCTTCGTTATTTTCCTTATTAAAAGGTTTATGTGTAATACTTTTTATAAAATCTTTAGTTAAAAACGAGGGAGTCCAATCAAACATACAACTATAAAGATAAGTATAGAAACTTTTAGATATATCATAATTTTCTATAATTCTTAATATTTCTAAAATTAAATCTTGTTCTACGTCCATATAGTCGCATAAATTATAACTTCTAAGATTAAAAAATCCTTTAATACATTCGCATTTATCACAAGTTTTACATTCCGTTTTATTTTCGATTATACATTGACGACAAAATTTACATTTATGATAAAGAGACAATGGATACCATTTTCTTTCGTAAATATATTTTGCTTTCTTTCTAATCAAAGGTCTAAAATATATAAGTATTTCTTCTAATAATTTTTTATCTTTTATTTCTTTATATAGTTTTATTTTATTTTCTATATCTAATCTATTTTCTTCATTAAGTTTATTATTCATTATTTTTTCTCCTTCTTTCTATTTCGTCTAAATTTAAAATTTTATATCCTTCTTCTCTTAATTCTCCCGTTAATAAATCTTTATCTTTTTCTGTAACTCCTAAAAATTTAATTTTATCTTTTTTCTTATTCATAATTTCTAAAAATTCCTCGTGCATACTTTCTCCTGCTTTCTTACCATTTTTTAAAGCAAGTTCGCAAATTTCTAAATAATCTGATATGTTCATCATAAAAAGTGCTTGTTTTTTATTTTTCATTTTAAAATTCTCTGACATAATAATCCGACATTCTTTACAAACGTATAAAGGATAAACTACTTCTCCATCGTCGCTAATATTTATAAATTCTCCTTTAAAAATATACTTACCACAAAAATCGCATTTCTTTAATCCTAATAACTTTAAAATTTTATTCTTCATCTTCTTTAACCTCTCTCATAAAATCATTTCTTTCATCAAATCTATAACTATTTTCTAACCATTCTTGTTCTGTCATTTAATTATCCTATTTGTTTTTTATAAACTTCTTGTGCTAATTTATCGTCGGGATTTGCATAAATTAGGGTTGTTTGTAAGGAATTATGTCCTAAAATACGTTGTATAACTAATGGACTAATATTTTGTCTCATCATATAAGTAGCGGAAGAATGTCTAAAAATATGAGTAGATATATTTTTATTTAAATATTTTCCTATTTTCTTCGATAAGTAATTAATTTCTGCTAATGTAATAGAAAAAGCATTATTTAATTCTTTTTCCGAATTAAAATAATCTGTTAAATCTTTAATAATTATATTAGGAAAATAAACTATTCTTTCAGTCTTATCTTTTTGCCCCCAAATATTTACCGAACAATTTATTAAATCTATTTTTTCTCTATTTAAAGAAAGTAATTCTCCTTTTCTAATTCCTGTAAAAAATAAGAATTTTAAGATAGCATTGCATTTAGTAGAAGACATCCCTGCTTTGCTATAAGTAGAATAATACTTTATTCCTTGTAAAAGTTCTTCAAAAGTAATATATTTAGGTTGTTTTCTTTCTACTTCTAATAATTTAATCTTAAACCATTCGTTATTTTCTTTGGCAATATTTAAAAAAGAATAAAATGACCTCCCTGATTTTATAAAATTGTTTTTGCTATTGCTGGAATAAGAAGAACAATTAAAAAAATCAGTAATATTCTTTTGACTAATATATAAATAATCTATATTTTTTTTATTACAATATTGTAACCATAATTTTATATAATTATAATAAACCATTGATTGATTTCTTGCCAATAAATATTCTTTATATCTAATAAGATTTTCCATATTGCCTTTTTTTATAAATTTTTTGTAGTAATTTACCTAAAATTATAGTTTCTTTATAATCAAAATAATTACTTTTGATATTACAATTACATCGGCAACACGCCAGAATAATATTATCTAAAGTATATCCTTTATTATTATCTTTTCTATCTATCGATAACCTATTTTTATAATATTTGTTAGTTTCTTTTTTATCTTTTTGTAATTGATTTATATTTCTTTTGCAATAATGACATTCTTTATTCTGTAAATTATACCAATTAATAAAATCTTCTTTTTTAATTGTTACTTTTATATTTTTAGTTTTTGCTCTTGTTTTTAAGCAATTATAAATTCCTTCTGGAGTTCTATTGTATTTTTTAGCATAAATTAATCTTTTTTGTTTATGTTTTAAATATTGTATTTTATTATATTCTTTAATAATTGACTTATATAACTTATATTTCTTTTTATTGTATCTATTCTGATATTTTTTATATTTTAAAGAAGTTTCTCTATATATTTTTAAAACTTTAATGCCCTTTAGAGATTTTATATATTTTTTTCTTAAAATTTTTATACATTTTTTACAGTAAGAAGTAATGCCTTCTTTAGAATATTTCCATCTATAAAAATTAGATAGATGTTTTCTTTTTTTGCATTTATTACAAATTTTTGTATTCATTTTTACACACATCCCCAACAACAACCTTGTTCAATATTTTCATTTCATTATTAAGTTAATATGATATTCTTTTATTTTTTCTAAAAATGTTATTACAAATTCTAAAGCGTCTGTTTCGGAACATTCTGCAAATTGTTGAACAAAATTAGAAAGTATTTCCATAAAAATTATTTCTTTCTCATTCTGCTTTTTCATTTAATTTTCTTTGTTTATTTTCCCATTGTTTTTGTGTTACGTGTCCTATTACATAACAAATTCTTATACTATCATCTTCTTCTAACTCTATCATTTCATTACATATTTTGCATTGTTGTTTTTTCATTATTTTAACCCCTGCAAGAATAATAAACCTTTATTTGTAATAATACGCCCCCTTGAAGTTCGACTTAACATTCCTTGTCTCAATAGGTAAGGTTCGGTTAATTCTTGATATTCCTGCCTTGTTTGATTAGCAATAATTGATAATGCTTCCATTCCAATTGCTTTTCCGTTAGTATCTTTAAGATGATTTAAAATTTTTACATCTATATCAGTTAATCCTTCAGATATTATGCGGTTCATTTTCATAACCTTATCAATATTTCCATTTGTTGCTATTACAAAATCAAAAAATGAAATAGCCATACGGGGCGTGTAACGCACATTTCTACTTATAATATCATAATCTTCTTCTGGAACATTTAATTTATGTATTTGTTCATTATATTGTTTTAATAAACATTTGATATTTTCCGCCGAATAATCTTCTAAATAAATTTTACATTGTATCCTATCTAAAAATGGTTGACATCTTTTTGATAATATCCAAGTATCTGTCGTTGCCCCTATTAAAATAAATTTTCTTAAAATTTTTCCGGCTAATTTAAAATCTTCTATAATAGGCAACATATAAGTTAAAACTTTTTTATCTAATTCTGCAATTTCATCAATAAATAAAACATTTGGTAAATCGCTATCTTGATTTTTAACTAAAAAATCATTTAAAGTTTCTATTTCAAAATTACTGCCCACATATACATTAAAATTAAATCCTAAATTTTTAGTTATTATACCTGCGAGAGTAGTTTTTCCATATCCAGCATTACCCATTAGTAAAAAATGTCGGGGAAAACCTTTTTTAATAAGTTCTATTGTTAATTTTGCTTTATCTTTTGCCTTATCCTGCGATATATATTGTTCAAAAGTTTCGGGTCTATACATAAATTTGGTAGGAGTGTGCGGTTTTTGTATATAACTTTCTTGTAAAGATTTTTCTTCTGGAGAATTTTCGGTATTCTTTTTTTTCATACCAAATAATTCCATAGCATAACTTAATCCTGTCGCTTCCCAAATAGTATCAAATATATCCATTTTTTATCCGTTGTCCTTATTTTTGCCTTGATTTCTTGCCATAGTAGCCCTTTCTTGCCCTTATTAATAAAAAAGACCTATCTACCCTCTATTGAGCCAATTTCTTGGGTAAAATAGGTCTTATTCTGCCTTAATGAGTTCTTACGAAGTGATTAAGGGCTTTAATAAATTATTTATTTATAATTCTTTATAAATTTCTTTTTCTGTGTCGGCTTCATACTTTAATCTCGGAATTAAGCCACCAGCGATATTATTTTCTTCAATAATAATATGGCTCTCTACGAAATTATCTTCTGTCGCTAAATAACCCTCAATATCTTTCGGATTATCTGCTTTTACCAAAAATTCGCAATAAACTCTAAATACTTTTTTCATCTTATTCTCCTTTTTCTAATTTCTCAACTGCCTTGTTAAGTCCTGTTAAATGTCGTTTTATTTCTTTTAATCTATCAACTCTTGTTTCTGTTTCATCTAAAATTTCCCCTAATAGATTATGTAACCCGCTTTTTGTATCTTCATCTAAATTACTTTCTAATAATGAGTTTATTTGTTTTTGTAATAATTGTTTATCTATAATCATCTTTTACCCCTCCTTTCATAATTTATATAATAATTCTCTTATATAAATACAAATATATTTTAATTCTTTTAATATCAAATGAAGATGTAATAAATCAACTACACAAAAAACTAATAAAACTAAACCTAAAAATAACAATAATATGTTATTCATTTTATCCTCTATTTTATCATTATACAAATTAAATTGATTAAACTGCAAATTAAAATAATTATCAAACAAATTGTTTTTATCATTTTATTATAAATCCTCTTTTTTCAAGTTCTCTTTTATAATTTTGATAAACTTTTTCTCCCATTATCTCTTTATTTCTCTGTATTAAACTTAATGTTTCGTCGCCACCTATTTCTTTAAACCATTTATTTATATTTTCTTCTGCTTGTTCTTCTAAAGATTTCATAACTATTTCGTCTAAATTTAAGATATGTAATATTTGTCCGCAAAATGCACAATGAGTAAAATGTTGTCCACTTTCTATAAGTTCTAATTCGTCTTTTTCAAAATCTGAACAATGATTATCACAAAAGAATTTTATTCGCATTATTTTTTACCCTGTTCTGTTTCTATTAATATCCATTTATCATTTATTTTTTCTTCAATTCTAAAATGAGTTATTTGTTCTTCATTTTCAAAAGAAAGTATATAATTATCTACCTCATCTCTTGTAGAAAATTGTTTTGCTTCTATTCTTCCTTTATTAGTTACTATTCCGCATTTATACATTTTATTTTATTAATTTAGATAATAAATCTATAATTATTGTGAGTTTATTAGAAATTTCTGCTAAACCCATTATTATAAGTATAATTGCTATAAATCTTAACATTTTTATATCTCCTTCTTAATTAAATTATTTATTTAAAGTTTAAACCCTGTAATTAATTCATCTACTTTAATTCTCGGATAACTAACTGCTCGGTATCTTTCGATATGTCCTACTTCTGCGTCAGTTATTAAAGTAATATCGGCAATTATTTCATTTTTCTTAATAATAATGTTCTTTGCCTCAACTTCTGTTCCACTTAATTTAGATAATCCGTTAGCCCTCAATTCAAATAATTCTAATGCGGTTCTTACTTTATTTTTGTATTCTTTATTCATCTTATTCTCCCTTTTTGATTAAAATTATAACTCAACTATTTTATATTCAAAAGCACAATTTTCTTTAGCAAATTGAATAGCGTCGTATTCGTTATCAAAGTTTACTATTTCTCCGCTTTCATTTATCATAGCCCCCATAAATCCCTCTGGTAATAATCCATTCCACTCTAAAATTATATACATTTTATTTCTCCTTTATTTTAACTCTGTATCTATTGCTTCTAAATTACCCGAATATATAACACCCTTATCATCTTCTACGGTAACACATAAAATATCCTCGTCGATATATTCGAAACTTCTAATTTCTAATTTAATATTTTTATTTTTCATTTTAAAATTCTCCTTGTATTTTTAATCCGTTACCGTTTATACTTATACTTTTTATATTTCCTTTTGTATCAACTATTTTTTCAATAACAGGTGCATTTCCTATTATTCTATCTATTTGTTCTAATTTTATATTTATTTTTTCTATTAATTTTTCTTCATAAGATTTCCCTAACTTAACATCGACTTTTAAACCAACAATATCTATTTTATTTCTATTAAAATTTTGTCTAAAAAATGGTCTTAAACTTATTCTTTTAGTATCTAAAATTCTAAAAGAAGTTTCTAATACATATTGAGTTTCTTCTAATTTATTTACTCTATTATTAACATCGTCTATTCTTGAATTAGTAGAATTAATATTATTTTGTAATTTATTATCTCCATTTATTCTTTGAGTAGTTTCAGAATTTATATTAGTAGTTAAATCATCACCCATTTGTATTCTATCAAAATGTTCTACATCTATATTATCTTGGAGTGTATTATCTATATTTTGTAAATCAATAACTGTTTGAGGGTCTACATCTTTTCCTTTTTCGCCTGTATCCCCCTTATCTCCTGTATTTCCTGTATCGCCTTTATCTCCTTTTTTTCCTGTTTTACCTGTCTTACCTATATCTCCCTTGTCGCCTTTTTCGCCTTGAATTCCTTGTTCTCCCTGTATACCTTGCTCTCCATTAAGTCCGTCTAATCCATTCTGCCCGTCAATTCCATTTAAACCATTTATTCCGTCTTTTCCGTTTAAACCTGTTATTCCTTGTTCGCCTTTAATACCTTGAACGCCCTGTATTCCTTGCTGTCCTGTCGCCCCTGTATCTCCTTTTAAACCTTGTATTCCTTGAAGCCCTGTATCGCCTCTATCGCCCTTGTCGCCTTTTAATGTTGGTATCGTTGCGGGGTCAACCCAAGTTCCTATATCATCTTTTTCTCCTTGTATTTCTCCAGAGTGAATTAAAATATAACCTTTATTACCATTACCACAGTCTTTTACATTACCTATTTCTTTACTCGGACAATTATCTCCTACACAAGCATAAGCCAAAGAAGTAAATAAAACTAACCCAATTACTAATACTAATACTTTTTTCATTTTTACCTCTCCTTTTTTATTATGTTAAATCTATATCTATTTCTTGATTAAAATGATTATCTTCTAATTCTGTGGTTAAAATATGACATTCAAAAATATCAAAACCAAATTCTTCTTTCGCCCATTCTTCTGCTTGTTCTAAATTCTCTGCTTTTACTAAAACATCTAAAGAAAACTTAAATAACTTTGACATTTTTATCTCTCCTTTTTTATAATGTATCATTTATTTCAATTTCTATTTCCTCAATTTCTTCTTCTGTTAAATTTTCTCTATTTTGTATTTCAATAGTCGCTTCATAATCACTAAATTGAGGGTCTTGTTTTTCATATCTAAAAGCAATTACTTTTTTACCATTAACTTCTAATTCATATCTTGTTTCAGTTTCAAAAAAAACAAACCTTTCATTTAATATTTTAATCATTTTTGTTTTCCCCCTTTAATTAAAGTATATATTATAATCCATACCAGAGCAAATTATTACCAACCATAAGAAAACTCTATTCTCCATAAAAATTTATTTTTATATACTATTCTTTCAAATTTAAAACAACCTATCCTTAAAGCAAATCCTTTATATTTCTTTCCTATTTTAAATCTGGTAATTTTTATCATTTAATTTTTTTTCCTTATATATAAGTATAAACTATGCTTAATAAGTTCCTCAAAACAAATAACTTATACTACTTTCTTAAATTGAGTTTTTTCTTTCTTTTCTTCTTGCAAATCAAGATATTTTCTTATCTTTACTGCATAAGAAATAATATCGGATAGAGTATATTTTTTTCTTTCTCTGATTAACTGCTTCTCTGCAAGTGTAAAAAGACTACCTGTTTTACGCATAATATCCTCGCTTTCTTTATCCCTTAAAAAATATTGTTCTCGCTAATACTAACGCCTCTAATCTCTGTTCAGTATTTAAATTCAAATCTAAACCGTCAATAATTTCGGCTAATACTTCGTTTAGCAAATCTTCTAAATTTTCCATTTTATCATTAATTGCACATTCTATATTTTTTATTACTAACCCATTTAATTCTTTAGATATTTTCATCACTCCTCCTCAAATTAAATCTTCAAATCTTGTAAAAGTTTTTTCTAATTTATTCATTATCCTAAATTCTTCCACCCATTCTGTTAAGTCCTCAACTATGGTCTTACGATAAATATATTCCCCTTCTATTGTCATTAAACTAACCCCTGAATTGATTTCTTGCATTACTTTTTCTAATACTTTATTATACATTTTTTTTGTCATTTTTTGTTCTCCTTATTTGATTAATTATTTAATACAATTCTCGCAACCCAATATTTTAGGTTTTTTTCACTTTCAGTTAGCATATTATCTAACCACTCGTTTAACAAAGAATAACCTGCGTCAAAATCAAATTCATAATCTCCATCAAATTTTGTTCCATTTATTATAGTAGTAAATTCTTGCTGAATATAATATTTTTTAACTTCTTTTTTACATTTGAGGCATTTCATTTTTTTATCTCTTTTTTTTTTCTAAAATTTGTTTACTTAAAATTCCGTTCTCTCTTTTCCAACAAGCCTCACATAAATAAGGTTCTACCATAGGATTAACGTGTCCTATATTTTCTTCAATTTTACATTTTGAGCATTTATATTTCATAATTTAACCTTCCTAAAATTTAAAAATATTTTTTCCCGGTCAGTCTTCTAAAAATCATTTTCTCGCCTTCGGTTCATTTCTTTTACAAATTCTACACTACCTTCAGTTCCTTTTTGCACTTCAAATCTACTCGGCACATAATTTCCGTAATAATCTCTATATCTTTTTAATCCCAAATAACAATACCCCTCTTTAATCATATCCATAGCATATCTACCTATGCTACCCTCTAAATGCCAACATATACCACTATTTATCATCTTTTGCACTCTTTTTATTTCTGCCATTTTTATCATTTTGACCTCTTTTTTATAAGTTATTGTTATTATTAAAGTTATGATTATTCATTCTTGAAAAATTTATTTTCCCGGGCATGGAGACAAAAATAAAAATTTTTTTAAGCATCTGACCGGGCACAGAAAAAAATTTAATTTTCCAGAAGTTAGTTCTGGTCATTTTTAACCTCTTTTTTCGGTTCGCACTTCTCACAAACCCCCTGCCAAACTCCCTTATTAACTTCTACTACCTCTTTAAAGGGTCTTTCTTTACAAATATCACATACAATTATCCTGTTTTCCATTTTAAATAGGTTAGTCATTTTTATTTCCCTTCTAAATAATCGCCTATCCACCATTTAGAAAAATAGTTATTTAATCCAAGAAAAATTTTTAATCCTGTCTTATACCATAAATAATTAACTAAACAATGTAATTTATATCCTATTTTTGCTTTAAATTTCATTTTTCCGGTCTCCCGGTCGGATAAAATAAAATTATCTAATTAAACTCAATACTGCTGACTTATCTTGTTCACCTAATCCAATTAAAACATCTGCTACTGCGTCAAGTTCAAAATCGTAATACTCGCAATTATCGTATCTTGACAAAATATCTGTGGTCAAAACTTCGTTCACTTTCCTTGCCAATAATCTTTTTTTTGCGTCGGTCATCATCTTTTACTCCTTTTTTATGCTACAATTTCAAACATTTTACTACATTTACTACACTCTAAATGATAATTTCTTGTAATTAAATCTATTATATCAAACCCATTATTGATAATATTTGCACTACAACATTCACTTTTTAATTTCTCAATTTCCCATTCGCCATATTGTAATAAATATTCTAATTGTTTTTCTGTGGTATCTATTTTCCAAAATTTAAAATAATCCCATATACTTAATTCATTATCTTTATCATCTGTTCCTACAAAATCAATATCGTGATAATCTGCTAATTCTTCTACTATATCTTCCAAAGTTTCAAATATCCTATTTTCTTTCGTGCCTACACCTTGCAAATCAATTATTTTATACATATTTTTTCCCCTTTTTTATTGTTAATAAATAAAAAACATATTCCAAAAAATCTATATCCTACTGCATTAAATTTTGTCGCTATCCATTTATGATAAAACCAATTACCTGCGGAATGTTTCAGAGAAGTAAAATATATATTTATTTCATAACATAACCACTTAATTACTATCATTTTATCCCCCTTCAATATATTTTATTGCCTTTTTTATAATATAACATCTTTTTTATCTTTACCTGCAAAAACTCTAAAACATTTATCTATAAATTTTATTTCTTTTTTTGTTAAAGTTTTTAGTTTTGTTTTTTTCATTTTAAATTACCCCCTTTACAATGTTAATATCAATTTCTTTTGTTTAGTTTCGCCTCTTAAATAATCGGCTAAAAATTGTATGCCAATTTCTGCAATTATCCTATTACCACATTGTATATGTCTTTCTTCTATATCCTCATTCCTTTGACAACCGCCCTTTTGTCCATTATCTTTAGTTAATTCAAGGTATTCTATATCATCTTTTTGTGTTAAATAGGCAAATATTGTCTTTCCACTTGCCCTTAAATCTAAAAATGGTCTCCCGGCCTCGTAAATAATTTTTCGCACTTCGTTATTGTCGGCACAAATAATAATAAAATCATACTCGGCTATCTGTTCGGCTAATTCTATTTTAATATTTATTGCTTTATATCCTGTTCTATCTGCCAAAACTTCGGCTTTATTTCTATCTAAATCTTCTATTTCAAAATTTTGGTAAAGTAAATTTTTTTCCTCTACTTTATCATAATCTATAATATCAATAGCCATAGGATTAACTCTATTAAGCCCGATTAAATCTCTTTTTATCATTTCGGATAAACTTCGGATAAAATAACTACCAATACCCCCACACCCTATTACTGCTATTTTTAAATTATCTTTCATTTTCAAACTCCTTTATCGCTTCTTTTAATAATCTTTCAATTTCAGGAATGGAGTTTAAATTTTGTTTACCCATTCTAAAAAGTAACCAATTTTTTGCGTATTTATATAATTTTGTTTTTTCTATTTTCATTTTTAATTCCTTTAATTTTTTATGAAGCCAAGAGTGGAGTTTAACTTTTATGGTAACTCCACCCTTTAGGTCAACCTAAATCGGAGTTACCTAACCACCTATCAAACTATCCGTTATTACGATTTCTCTCGGCAATTCGGTAATTCCGTCAAGCGTAACTTCATTGACGAATTTTCCGTCTGCAAAAACAAACTTGTCCTTTAACTCCACTTTTGACTTTAACTCATCAATCGTGGCTACCTCTAATCTTGTATCCCCTGTTTCGTCTAATACGATTACCTTAATCATTTTTACACCCCCTCTCTTTTACCTCTCTACTATAAGTATAACACACCTTTTGCTTTCCCGGAAGTCCTTTACTCATCTAACTCGCCCCCGGCTAAAAAGAATAACTGCCTATATGCAATCCTCTCTTGATAATTCCCTAACTTCTCAATGTTCAACCATATTGCCCTTGCCCCATACTCGCTTATCTTTTCCGTCATCTCATCAATACTGACAAACCTTTTTCCGTTTTCCATTTTTACCCCCTTTTAATGTATTGTACTAATTTCTTCTCGGAGATTTCCGTCGTTCATCATAACCATACAAAATTGAAGTAATTTATCGTATTTGCAAAGATAACTTCCCTCTTTTGTCTTTTCGTTAATACAAATATAATCATTTCCCGGGAAAGTCCACACACCCACGTCATTATCATTTTTACGTTTTACAATATAGTTTTTTAATTTTCCCTTTACCACATAACCACCCTCTCTTATAAATACTCTTGTCTTATTTTTCTCTAAAAATTCATTAAATAACTGTTCGGCTCTCGCCTCTGCTAATCGTCTTTTTTCCACAAATCCCTTTATCTTATCAATTAAAATGTCCTCTAATTCTGCCCCGGCCTGTAAAGTATCACAAATACTACCAATTGCAGTTAAACCACCCCCACTTAAATATTTAAAACTATCTTTTACAGATTTATAATCTCTTTTTACCCTAAAATTATCTATACTAATTTCCCAATGGTCTTTATCCTCTGCTTTTATGTTAAAATGTATAGGTATAGTCGTTCCGTCTAATCTTATTTCTATGGTCTTTCCGGATAATAATTCTAATTGCGTTCCGCTAAATAATCTAATTTTCTCTAAATAATTTTCTAAATTTTGTATTCTTTCTCTTAAAACAGTTTCGTCTATGTTGTTATAATATCCACCGCCGATAAACTCAATGGCTTTATTCATTTTTTGTATCGGCATTTTTACGTCATTTATTTTAAATCTTAATTTACCTTTATCATTATGATTATTTTCTATTTTAATCTCTTTTAAAAAAGTTTCTACTTTCGTTTCTTTATCATAAGAATAAATCTTAAAATTCAACCATTTTTTATTACAGTTTTCTGTTAATTTCTTATCTATCGGGGTTTCGTATTTTCCTACTCTATAAACTCCCTCTAATTTCTGTAAAAAACTTCTATAATCTAACTGAATAAATTTATTATTATAGTTATCTTCACTTACTAAATCATCTTTATCAAAAAGTTTTACAACCTTATCTTTAAATTCTATCTTTAATCCTTTATTTTTATCAATAAAATAATTATCCTTAATTATTGTATCATTATCCTCTAATAAAGTCATTTTATCATATTGATTAACTAATGCTTTAAATCTTTCTCGTTCCTGTATATCTTTTAGTTCCTCTGTTGTCTTTTCTTTATTCTCTAATTCTTTTCCCTCTACTTCTATCTCGGCTAATCTATTTTTAATTTTATCTAAATCCTCATTAAAAATTAAATAAATTTCTAACAAATCTATCTTGCCTAAAAGTTTAAAACTTAAATTTTCTTTATCCTCGTATCGTTCAAAATTTTTAATCTGTTTATCGGTTATAAGCATATCGTTATAAATATAAGATACTAAATTGTTATTCCTATAATAAGTCCTACCACCTTTTATACTAAACACCCGGCCAGTATCAAGATAATTATAAATTCCCTCGTCGCTTGATATAAAATACAAATAATTATCTAAATAAAATACTCTTGTGTTTCCGTCAAATTGAAATACATTTAATTTATGGCTATCCTCTGTATCGGGTATTTGCCTATTCTCAAAAAATCCCGGTTCTAAAATCTGTTTACCAAATTCTACCTTTTGCCATATTCTTAAATAAGTTTCGTCATTTTGTTTTTCTATATGGTATCGTTTAAACATTTTTTATCTCTCTCTTTCGTTTAATTATATCTATATGTTTTTGAAGTTCTACCTCGCTAAACTTATTAAGATTAACAAGGTCTTTCGGAAAGTCCGGTTCTAATACTAATATCTCGGCTATTAGTTTTTCCTTACCCGGTTCTATTGTAGTAACTTCGGCTTTTTGCTTTTTAAGGTCTTTAATTTTATGCTCTAAATCTAACCTCTCTACACTTCCCGGCCTACATTGAAGTTTAAGTTTTCTTAACCGCCTTATCTCTGCTTTAATTTCTTTAGGTTCTGTCATTTTTGCCTTTCATTATAAGTATAACATATCTTTTGCTTTTCCGGTAGTCCTTATTTACAATGCTCGGTTATAATTGCCACTTCGTCTTTATGTTCCCGGCCATAGCAACCACAATTTATTTCTGCTTTGTGTCCGCAATTCTGATATTTTCCGTCTTTTATCCAAACTTGTTTTTCATAATCATAACTTAACTTTGCTTTATCTTTACTATAATAATTCCGGCTCATTTTACACCCCCTTATTTTCATATCCTTTTTCACCCCACAAGGTATCACCTCTATCATTTTTCAATGCTTTAAGATAAACTTTTTTGTAAATCGGCACTAATCCAAACCCGGTCAATAAATCTTTTTCTATTCGCTTAAAATTTTCATTATGTCCGTATGTTTTTGTAGTATCATAATTGATAGAATGTCCTAATTCGTGCAAAACATAAGCCCTAAAATATTCTATACCCTCTAAATAAGCCCAAATAGGTATGCTAATTTTCCGGTTATCATAATAAGCAAATCCTCTTTGAATATCTTTTACTCTAATTTTTATCGGCTCTCATTTTTATACCTCGCTTTTTAAATCCTAACTAAAGTATAGCACATAAATTACTAATTGTCAAATTATTTATTACTATATATATCAATAACTTACAACATTATTTAAAAATAATTTTTTAATTTTTCCCGGTTAGATGCCAAAAATAAATTTCTATTTGCATAAAACAAATTAAAAATCCTATAACTGTCAATATATAAATAATCATTTTAATACCTTTTTTATACAAATAGTTCCAAATTTCGCACAATTATCTATATCTACTTCAAACCAATATAATAGGGGTAATGTCTTAAAATAATGTCTTTTATTACATAAATCACAAATATAATCTCCCTCAAATATACCTATAAATTTTAAGGGGTAATTATAACCTTTTATTTTATAAAAATTCCCCATAACCAACTTAATCATTTCCCGGCCTCTTGTTGATATAATTCTCGCCTTAATGTTTCGTGTTTATCCTCGCTTGAATTTAAATATATAGTTATAATCTGCTTATTTATTCCAATAACTAAAATTATATCAAGTCCTGTTTTATATGGTATTCTGTAACATATCTTAATCGGTTCGCCTATATCATTTAAATAATATTCAAAAATCTGCCCGGCCTGTAAAGTTAATTCTTTAATATATAAGAGTAACCCCTCAAGGTCAATTACTCTAAATTTTAAATGGTCAAGACAATGCTCTGTATATTGCCAATTAAGGCAATTTAACCTTTCCGTAAATTCCCCCAACCGTTGCCAATGCCCCGGCTCTGTATATACTGCTTTGTGGTATCTTAACATTTTAATTTTTACTCCTATAATATTATACCTTACCTTAAAATCTTTTAACCTTGCCCTTGCTACGCCCGGCTTTTAAATCGCTTTTAATTTTCCCATATCGCTATAACTAATTTTCCTATTCTAATATAAAACCCACCTAAAACTAAATGTTTAAAAAAACCATATCTTGATATTAAGGTTTTACTAATAGTTAGACTATACATTTTACACCCCCTTTTTTTTTATTATTTAACTACATACAAACCTATTTCCATATTGATAAACTTTACGCCCGGCCAGTATTTTGTCTGATATACCTCTGTGTTTATCTATCCACTTGCGAATTTTAACCGCCCGGCTTAAAATTAATGCTCTTGTCAATTCTTTATTTTCTCTTAATACCTGCAATTCGGCTAATTTAAATATATTCATATATCCCCCTTTTGTTAGTTTATAGTTTTAATTACTTCTAAAAAATCGACTCTCTCTTGCCCGGAAAAATTATCTTTAATAACTTTATTCAATACACTTTCAAATTCAAACCTTTCCCAAGTCCTATTGTAATAACAAACTTTAGTTTTCGCTATACTATACCCGGCTTTGTGCAACGTTGCTATATGTCTAAAACCGTATCTTGTGCTTTCCGAATTACAAACTATATTATACTCATTATTTAAATTAAATATACGCATTTTACACCCCCTTATTTTTAAAATTTTTGTTTTAATAATTCTTTGCTTTGTCTAATAGTTTCCCTTGCTTTGATATAAACTTATCCTGTATCAAAGCCCAAGCAGTCCGGCCATAACTCCCCTGTAATTGCCACGCCCGGCCTGTTTTTATCAAGTGACTAAATAGTTTTAATGTTTCCTTATCGTTTAACTCCCCGGCCTCGTATCTAATGATGTAGTCTAATTCGCTAAATTTTACCATAACACACCCCCTTTTTTTATAACTCTATTTCAGTATCTTCATTTAAATAAATCGCTGTTAATTTTTCCCGGTTATATCCTAAATTGTAGTCTATTGCTTTCAATAAATCTGCTTCACAATTGCCTATATCTATCCAACAATTAGCCCCCCAACTACCAAACCGGAAATTGCCTCTGGCGTAACTCTCTATATTCCACCTATGCCTGTCAATTTCAAACTCTATTTTGTATATATCGTAATTTATTATAATCCCGGTCAATTTATTTATTAGGGGATTACTTATTTTGTGTTCTTTATATGCTTTTTGTCTAACTTCAAAATAGCACTCCCCACAATACTCGGAATTTTCAAAAGAATGTATATCATCATTGTAAATCAATTCGCCACAATTTTCGCAAGAATAAAAATTCTCTGATATACAATTTTCACAGTATAAAGAATTGTCAATATTCTGTAAAATTGTAATTGAAAATTTATCCCGGCAATTTTCACATTCTTGGAAATATTCCTCATTATATTTTAAATCATTTATAAGAGTTAAAATTTTTATTTCAGTTAACTGTATCTTATTTCCAAAACTTAATTGCCCCCTTGCTAACCGCCCGGCCAATTTATTTTCAAATTCGGTTATATTGCCCTTTTTTATTAGTTTATTTAACATTTTATCCCCCTTTATTTAACTATTTTTAAACCTAACTCCCGGCCTACATAGTTTATATGTTTTTGTGTAGTTATACTCCACCAACCTAATTGTTTCAATTCCCCTGTTTCATTGTCAATAACTGCTACTTTTTTGTTATAGGAATAAACTTCATTCCCTATAACTTTTAAATTTTGCTTATATCTATCCATTTTTTTCACCCCCTTTCTTTTCATTTAAGATATACCCGGTTAACTGCCAAACCGTTCCCCCCTGCAAACCAAAAACTTGATAAAAATAAATCGGCTCTGAAAAATAATGATAATTATTTATCAATTCGCTAACTATTCCGTTTATATCATTACTTTTTAAATTTTTTATAACCTTTTTTGCCTGATATAGCATTTTTTTATCTCTTGATATAATCATCTTTATTCCCCCCCTTTTATGCTGATAAAACTTTAATTTCCTTTACTAACTGCCCGGCTTTAATTATATTCCTATATAAAAAATTTTCTCTATTACCTTGCTTAAAATACTTTGTATTAGTTATAACTTTACAAGCAAAAGCCGGGTATCGCTTACTATTGCCTAAATAATAAAAATCATATATTATTACTTCTCTTGCTTCATTAAATCCCTTTACTATAAATCGCTTTCCTATGAATTGTCTTTTTTTGTCTATCATTCTATCCTCGCTTTTTGTTTATTGTTTTTTAAATTCTAATTAAAGTATAGCATATATTCCCGGCTTTGTCAATACCTTGCGTTGTTTTATTTTAGACGAATAAAATAAACATATCACTTTATAATTACTCAATGAATATATAACTCCCCTATAATGTCTTTTGATATCTTTCAATGCTCTATCAATATCACGCCCGGCCTTGTCAATATACCTTGCTTTGTCTTTAGTTATATCGTATAATCTGCCCTGCTCAATTCCTATTATATAAATATATTTACTATTATTTAATAAAAATTCTGGCTTTGGCTTTGTATAATAAAAAGCCCTTGCTAATCCGGATATATTTTTATCGTTGTTAGTATAATAATTCGTACCAAAAAAACTTGGCTCAATATATCCCTTAAAATCGGTATTACTATAATGATATAGTTTTATCATTTTAATCGCCCTCTCTTAAAATTCCCTTGCTATAATATAATTGACTTTCCAATTCCCGGCCTTTTAAAAATTCTTTTAATAATATATCATCTAATCTATTACCTATATATTCCCAGCTATGCTTTAATAAATGTTTATTGTCTATACAGTCTAAAATATATAACTTGCCTTCTAAATATAGCCCAGCCTCTAATATATCAAGCGAATTATATCCTTTACATCTTGCTAATTGATTATGATGTAAAACATTACTTTTATAATGCCTTAAAAAGCCCTTGCTATTCTTTATTATAATATACTTTGTTTCCTTATTCATTGTAGCACCCTTTATTTATAGTATATCTCAATATAATACTTCCCGGTCTCATTGTATATCGTACAACCGCTAAAATCCCTCAATGCCTCTTTAATAGTAGTTTTTAAATCTTGCCTTAAAACTTCTTTATATATCCTATTAGGCAATACTTCTATTTGTTTATCAATACCATTATAAACATAACCGCATTTAAATCTAACATAAAATAAAGCCTCTTGCCTATACTTAGTTTTTAAATCCTCTAAAATCCAAGTATTGAAATTATAAGTATTGGCTATCCTTAAATAATCATAAAAGATTTTGCCTTCTGTATTACGCCAAAAACCTCTTATAGATGTTTTGGTTCTACCTTTAATCTCTGGTATAAATACTTTAATCATTTTAGCACCTATTCATTTATTTTTAAGTAATTATTTAAATCTAATAACTTATAATCTAATCTATTTAACAAATAAGTCTTTAATGTTTTAATTGCTAAATGAATTTTAAAATCATTTGCTTTAATCTCATAATCTATTTTGTTTAGTCTGTTCATTTTAACCTCTCTTTTTGTTTACTTCTATCTAAAGTATAACATAATAAAGTCTATTTATCAAGGTTTCAAGGTAAAATAATTATAACTTATTATAATACAATAAGTTAGGGTATAAAATAATTCTTATTTATCCTAAAATAAATTATTAACTATACTCTAATAAAATCTATCTAATAATACAGGGAATAATAAAATGCAATAGCGCACACTCGCCGAAATAACTCATCTTTATTCAATTATAATTAACTATAATAAGTTAAATCTAATAAATTATACCCAACCTATTGAAGTATAACAAGATAAGTTATAGGCAGGGTTCATTTTAGCGGATTACAACAGGACACCGAACGATACCCCCACTATACCTTTCTTTCGATTTTCTACCTTTTTCAACCTCTTTAACTTCAACACATTAAAAATTAAATCCACTCTAAAAATCGTAAAAACACAAATTGGTCGAAATATGCCCATAACGGACATTAATATATATAATATCGGAATAGGATTATTGTTATCTTTTTTAGTTATAATTAACTTATTTCTTTTATTTAGGATTAATTAGCGTTTTTTTTCGGTCTTTTTATAACTTCTACCCTCTTCTACCTTATTGATATTATTATAGTTATATTAATACTAAATTAGTATTTATCAGTATTTTATTAGTATTTCAAATCTACCTCTTCTACCTTATTGAAAACAAATAACTTACGATTTCTACCTAGTTTCTACCTTTTTAGAAGGTAGAAGATACTAGTTAATTTTAATACCTATATATATCTACCTATTTCTACTATTCGTTAAATAAACAAGATACGAAAAAATTACAGATAAATGTAATTTTTAAGTACTAAAGGAGGGAGAAGGAGAAAGTAGTCGTGCTGAAGTTGCCCCCTACCCCCGACTTATTATTAGCTAAGATACTATATTTCTACCCTAATCTACCTTATTGTAAATAAAGAAGTTAGAAAAAGAATACAATGGTCGAATATATATAACGAGAATACGGTAAGTTAACCTAGCTTTATTAGGTTAACGTATTAGGTCGATAAGACCTAATTAGTAGACCATAGGGTTCTTCTTTTACGAGTATTTACGTAGTAAATACGAGTAAAAGATAAATTATTACTTTTATCGTATTGTATTGATACTTTATATCATATAGATTAATATAATATATAAGTATACGTTGGTATAATATTTATACCTTAACTTATTGTAATTATTATAGTTATAAAAATAATAATATATTTACTTAAATAATCGGTATTTTCGAGTATACTTATAAGTAGAAGGTAAAAATGTTCTTTAAAATATATAGACCAATTGAATTGAGTAGAAAGCAGCATAATAACCGATAAAACTCGGTAAAGATACTATTAATAACAAACGTCTATCTCGAATGATAGAAACGCAGTTAAAAGAAACTTATAAATAGGCTGCACAAACAAAACTTTAATTCATGGTAAATTGTTGAAGAATATTATGATAACGATAATAGTTTGTATAGTTTGGTTATTTTTTATGTGGCTTTTTGGGCTAACTAAAAATATACCAAGAATTTGATTTATTCTCTTTCTGATTTCTTGAGTTGAGATTGGCTAATAGTAAGCAATCGAAAAACAAATTAAGGATTCAGATTCAGAAAGAGTTATTATTGCTTGGAGGGCGTTAAGCTCTGCTTGATAGCTCTCCTTTGCTAGCTTCATACTGTCGATTGACAGATAAATGGGTAGCTACTGATTATCGGGGGCTACCCGACTAAAAATTAATTAAGGCTAAAGATAAAGTTATGGACTGGGAAATCCTGGTCGATTTTGTCTTTAGCCTTTTTTATTTGTATCGGGTTAAGGGATTTTTACCTCTTCCATAAATTGTAAGTTTAAAATGGGAACTTATTAACCCGATTATCACGATGGTGAGAAATACTTCATAGAAAGTTAAAAAGTAATGCTCACCCCATAGGAGAATAAATGATATTAGATTTATATATAACTTATAAAAAAATAGAAGAAATAGATATAATTCAAGACCTCATAATTAAAAAAAGAGATTCTGTAACTTATGACTGTTTTTTCTATGACGAAAATAATACTTTAGTTGACATTACAGGAGCCACATTATTTTTTACAATAAAAGAAAAATCATCTGATACAGATGAAACTGCAATTCTTAAAAAAACAATTACTTCTTTAACAAATTCTACAGATGGTGAAGCAAAAATCGAATTAAACCCAACTGATACTAATTTAACAGTTGGAAATTATATTTATGATATTCAGATTAAACTTTCTACTGGAGAAATATATACTTGTTTAGAAGGAAATATTTGTGTTAAACAAGATATAACAATCAGAACAAGTTAAAATGACTAGAGAATATTATTTAAAACATGGAAAAGAAATTTTAAAATATCATAAAAAATATTTTATAAAAAATAAATGTTTGGATTGTGGAAAAAAAGTTAGTACAGAACATACTAAAAGATGTAGAAAATGTTATATAATTTTTTCTAAAGGAAAAAATGCGACCAATTATAAAAATGGTCGTTCTTTGATAGAAAAATTTTGTATTGATTGTGGTAAAAAAATAGATTGGAAGTCTAAAAATAATTATTGTAAAAATCATGTTGGTAAATATGTATTGCCAAAAGCAGAAAACAGTTATAATTATATAGATGGAAGATGTTCTAAAAAATATTATTGTATAATTTGTGGAAAAGAAATAAGCCTTTCTTCTGGTTTTTATGGTAATAAAAAATGTAGTTCATGTCATGCTAAAACAAAGACTCCTACTTTTGGAAAATTGCCTTCTCATGGAAAAAGAATTCATTATAAAAATAATTGCTTTCGTTCTACTTGGGAATCAAATTTTGCTAAATGGTTAGATAAAAATAATATAAAATGGTTATATGAATCAAAAACATTTAAATTAGATAATGGAACTTATACACCAGATTTTTATTTACCAGAATTTAATTTATGGATAGAAGTAAAAGGCTATTGGCGTGATAATGCTAAAGTTAAATTTGAATTATTTAAACAAAAATACTGCGGCGAAAGAATAAAAATTTTAGGAAGACAAGAATTAAAAATATTAAAAATAATTTAAGGAGGAAATTAAAACATGATTGATAAATCATTAAGTTTTGGAATTCAAAATTATTTTTTTGTTACTCAAGACGAAACAGACCCAGTTTATGTTTATGTTGGTTATCAAAATAAAAAAGGTTCTACATTACTTGGTCGTTACAAAAAAGACGATACTGAAGGTTTATACTATATCGCTGTCGGAGCATTTGCTGGAATTTGGGCAGGTAGAGTAGGATATAGTTACGCTTTACCAAGTTTGCTTGTTGAACCAGCGATTTAATATGAAACATTATTGCATCGATTGTAAAAAAGAATCAATCCGTAAAAGAGATAACTATATCTGTCAAAATTGTTCGATGATTGAAGAAGAACATTTGATAGTAATAGGTACTAATTTACATATTCATCATATTGATTATAATCATATAAATTACAATGAAGAAAATTTAATTACTTTATGTAATTCATGTAATGTAAGAGCAAATTTTAACAGAGATTATTGGAAAAATATTTTTCAAAATAAAATTGCCCAACTAAATAAGGAGGCAACCAAAAATGAGTCAATATAAATACAAATTTAATTGTCGTAGTGGAGTTTTTGATTTAGTACCATCTACGATTATTGTATTCAAGGCATCAGTAGCAAATTATGCTGCACTTCCTGCTGTGGGTAATACCATCGGAGATGCAAGAATTACTGAAGACACAGACCATTGGTATTCATGGGATGGTTCTGTTTGGAATGACCAGGGGGTTTTTATAGCATCAAATTGGGAAAATATAAATGGTCGTCCATCTTCTCCAGTTGCGGATATTGATGATGCTGTTACAAAAAGACATACACAAAATACAGATACTTATTTAGATAATATAGTTAAAAATGTTTTATATGTTGATGGGAATAGAACAGATGTTTATACTGCGAATGGTTCGATAACAAAACCATTTAAGAAAATACAAGATGCTATAGATGCTGTAACTGCTCCTTCTGCAATTAATAAATATCTTATTGAAATTGCACCAGGTGCTTATTATTCTGATGCATTAGCAATAAATAAAGTTTATATTACTTTTAGAAGTTGTGGAATTCAAGGAGCAAGAATTTCTGGTGCTATAACAGTAACAAATCCTTCTGACCCTACTCCAGAACAAATTACATTTGTTGGTCTTAGAATAAGTGGCGGACTTACTTGTTTAGCATCTCATATTTGTATAAATGCAGTAGATTGTAATATAACTGGTTCTGATTGGGTAATGAATCCAACAGTTCCTACTGACGACGAATACTTACAGGTATTTGGTGGTCTTTATAATGTAACTACTACCCTTACAAATGTATATACTTATTTAATGGGGGGCGGTTATTATTGTACTTTTGTTGCTACAAATAAAGAATTTAATATAAATAATGCAGATATAAATGACCCATTCCAAGTTACTTTGAATGGAACAGTTATAGCTTCTGCTTATGGTGATAGAACAGGTAATTCAAAATTTATTGTAAATGCTGGGGCAACTTTAAATATCGATGCAGACACCGAAGGTGGTTCAGTTTTAACTTTAGACCCAGCAGCAATATTAAATAGAACTACAATAGCAGCAAATATAAAAAATATTCCAGCAGGTACAATTTCTTCAACTAACGTTCAAGATGCTATTAACGAATTAGATGGCGAAGTATTAAATGCAATTAAATCTACTGCTGGTGGAGATTGGAAAAAAGTTACAGCAATAGAATACAATCCAGCAACTGGAAATTTAAGAGTTAGTTACGAAGAATAAGATAAAAGATAATATACTATTTTTTAAAGAGATGAAATAAAAATGGCAATCAAACAAGAAATTCTTACTAAACAATATATTATTGTAGATGGAGTTGCCTACGCTAGAACTTCTACAGGAATTAACGCTGCAATAGACGCTTTAGGAAGTTCAGGCGGAGAAGTTTTTTTAACAAAAGGAGATTATGATATTACTTCTTCTATATTAATCGATTATAATAATACTACTATAGAAGGAGTTGGTGATGGAACTAGATTATTAGCTACAAATAGAGCAACTTTTGATGATGCTACAGGTACTCTTTCCGAAGGAGATACAATAACAGGAGGAGTTAATTCATATACTGCTATAGTCGCTAAAATAACTTATAATACAGCGACAACAGGAATTATTTGGTATAGAAGTTTATCAAATATATTAGATTTTGAAGACAATGAAGTTCTTAGTAGTGGAGCTAATAATATTACTTTAAATATAACTCCAACTCAACCAAATTTTCTTTGTTTAGATTTTAATGGTAAAAATAATTGTAAAATTTCAAATTTAAGAATTATAGGTGGTAGATTTAATACAGCATCAGTAGGTGCTATTGGCGGAGGTTTTTGCGAATACGATGTAATAGATAATATTACAATAGAATATTTATATAACGAGAATACAGCAGCTGCTGTATTAAGTGCTGCTTGGGCTAATTATTATACTATACAAAATTGTAGAATTAAAAATTGCGAAAGTGTTGCAATAGCAGGTGGGGCAGGTGTAGAGAATAGACTTATAATTATTAATAATATTATTACAGGGGGATGTAATTACTATGCTATAGGTGGCTATTTGGAACATTCTATTGTGAAAGGTAATACTATTAGAAATACTACAGGAGTAGGCATTCAAATAACTTCTCATGAACATAATACAATATCTAATAATAGTATAGAAACTTGCGGAAATATAGGAATTTCTATATGGTCTAATTACAATACAATCGTAGGTAATACTATTAGCGATACAGCTTCAGGATATGCTGATATAAAAATAATTAATGATTATAACATAATTATAGGCAATAATTGTTATGGAGATGGTACATCGGATATAGGTATATGGCTTGACGAAGCTGATTATTGTATTGTAGAAGGTAACTATACTGAAAATCATGATATAGCAGGTATACAAATAGATTCAGATTGCGATAATAATTCTATAGCAGGTAATATTTGTAAAGATTCTATTCCATATATAAATAATGGAACGAATGGAAAATTTTTTATTCAAGATTCTCTATCTGATGGTACTAATAATGTAAAAATTTCAGAAATGAAATCTATAATCGACGGAGGAATTACTTCTACTGCAGGTGGAGATGAGAAAAAAATAACATCTATGACTTATAATCCAACTACAGGAAAAATTTCGGTTAATTATCAAGAATAATTTTTAAAGATAAAAAGATAAAAGATATTATATAATATCTAAAAATGGAGGAAAATAAATATGGCTATTCTAACAATTACATTCAATCCTCTCGATGGTTCTACTGCTATTGTAAATGCTAGTACTGCGGATTCTAAAGCTGTCGTAGCTTTAGCTGATGCTTCTACTGGTATTGTGAACGCAAGTACTGCTGATTCTAAAGCGGTTGTAGGTCTTGCCGACGCAAGTACTGCAGAAGTTGATGCTCAAACAGGTATCACTAATGCTTCTACTGCAGATAGCAAGGCTGTTGTAGCTTTAGCGGATGCTAGCACTGGTATCGTTAATGCAAGTACAGCAGATTCTAAAGCGGTTGTCGCTTTAGCTGACGCTTCTACTGCTGAAGTCGATGCACAGACTGGTATTACTAACGCTTCTACAGCAGACTCTAAAGCAGTCGTTGCTTTAGCGGATGCATCTACAGCTGTTGTAAATGCTAGTACTGCAGATAGTAAAGCAACAATAGCAAAAGCTGAAGCTGATTCTGCTATCGGTTCTGAACCTTCTGCTGGTCAATATATTGTGACCGATATAAAAAGAGACGCAACTGGTTCGATAGTGGTTGATTACAACGATAGTGCCATAGGTTCTTGATAGACAAGGACTTATGTAAATAGAGGGGAGATTAATTTCTCCCCTCCCAAAGAAAAAATGATTAAAACAGAATTTAAAGAATATCAGAAAAAATGGGAAGAAGCAAATCAAGAACATCGTAAAGAATATTTAAAAAATTATTGTAAAATTAATAAAGAGAAAATTAATGCTCGTAGCAAAAAACATTATCAGGAGCATAAAGAAGAATATCAAGAGAACCATAAAGAATATTACGAAACACATAAAGAAGAACATTCTAAAAAAGCAAAAGAATATTATTTAAAGAATAAAAATAAAATTAAAGTGCAACATAGAGATTATTATCAAAATAATAAAGATAAAATTGTTAAACAACGTAATCAAAGACTTAAAGTAGATTTTAAATTTAGAATTAGAAAAAATTTAAATAGAAGATTGCATCATGCTTTAAAAGGCGAAATTAAATCAATTTCAGTAACAAAGTTAATTGGTTGTTCTTTGAAATTTTTAAAGAATCATTTAGAATTTCAATTCAAATCTGGTATGTCTTGGTCTAATTACGGTAAATGGCATGTAGACCATATCAGACCTTGTGCTAAATTTGATTTATCCAAGTCCGAAGAACAATGTAAATGTTTTCATTATACTAATCTTCAACCTTTGTGGGCTAGAGATAATTTAAGTAAGAATAAATATTAAAAGAATAAATATGACCGATTTAAAAAATATAACAATGGTATGTGCACATCCTGATGATGAAGTTATTTTTGGTTGGTTGGTATTAAAACAAGCATCTAAAATCATAACAGTTGTTGGTAGTTCTAAATATGATACCTATCATCCGAAATGGAGAGATATGGTTTTAGAAGAAATGGGAAAATTTTTAGGCATCGAAGTTATTAATTTACATTATGAAGATTGTATTTGTAGACTTCCAGAGAATGAAATAGAAATATTGTTTGAAAAATTAAAAGAAGTAACTAAAGATTCTGAAATTATTTTCACACATAATGAACATGGCGATTATGGGCATCCAGACCATAAACTTTTATTTCAATTAGTAATGAGATTAAATAAAAGAGTAATGGTAAGTAATATTACTAATTTTACAAAAGATGCAATTAATCATGCATCCGTAAAAGTTACAGGTAAAGAAATTAAAAAATGTATAAATGATTTAGATTTCTACGAAAAATGTCATAAAATTTACGATAAAAATGCTAGTTGGACTTGGGGGAATCCTCCAATAAAAAAAGCAATATTAGTAGAAAAAATCTGAAAGTAGGGAGAAAAAGTGCCTTTAAAAGATTTACAAGCAAGAAAAGAATATAACAGAATGTATCGTAAGACCCATAGAGAACTACGTAAAAAATGGGCAGAGTCTTATCGTGAAAGGCATAAAGAATACGATAAAAAATATCGTAAAAATAATGTAGAACGAAAACATAAATATGATAAGGATTATTATAAAAATAATAAAAAAAGAATTTTAAAAAGAAATAAAATTTATTTTATAAATAACAAAGAAAAAATTAATCAAAATAATCGAAATTGGTATCAGCTAAATAAAGAAAAAGTAAAGAAATATGTTAGAAAATATAATTATAATAAATATATTATCGATATTAATTATCGAATAAGATGTAATTTAAGACATAGGATTTGGGGTGCTTTAAAATATAATTATAAATCTATTTCTACAATGATTTTAATCGGATGTTCTTTGAAAAAATTAAAACAGCATTTAAAATCTCAATTTTTAGAAGGCATGTCTTGGAACAACTACGGTAAATGGCATATAGACCATATCAGACCTTGTGCTTCGTTTGATTTAAGTAAACCTAAAGAACAAAAGAAATGTTTTAATTATACAAACTTACAACCTTTATGGGCGAAAGATAATTTAAGAAAGAAGGATAAATATGATAGGTAAAATTACTCATTGGTCGAATTGGGCTCCTCGTAGGTCTGGGTTATACGAATGTACGAGAGACCAAATTTTTTATGAGAGAAAACAAGGAATTGATTCTCGTCTCGCAATTACAGAAACTGAGAATCCTCCAGAAACAATGGTTGATGATTGGTTAAGACCGATTTCATGGAAAGAAACTGAAGATTCAATTTTATTCGTAATTCATAGAGGTCTTCCTAAAGAATTAGAAGATTTAAAAAAGCCAAACATTATGATTATACATGGTAATGTAGAATTTCTTGTTCTTGAAGAAATTTTTAGTCATGCAGAAAAGCAAGCAATCAATACTCACGTGAATTTAATTTCTGGGTGTAATGCTTCTGTTTCAGTTAATCGACATGACTACGATATATATAAACTTTATGACCCAAAAGATAAATTAACTATAATCCATGATGCCATAGATATTGAAAGATATACTGCCGAAGGTAATCAATATCCTTATTTTCATCATCCTCAAATATTGTGGGCAGATTCATTAAGACCTACAAAGTTTCCAATGCATATTATTTGGGCTATGAATGAAATTGTTAAACAAATACCAAATGCGAGATTAACAATTGTTGGATTAGATTTATTAAGTATTTTAACATTTCGAAATTTAATTTTACGTAGTCCTAATCAACATCTTGCAGCCAACATAGAGAATATTCAATTTTTGACAAACGATAATCCTTCTTATTTTAGAGGAGCCGATATTTTGTTTAATTCTAATATAGCAGGTATTCCGTCAAGAGTCGAACTCGAGGCTATGGCGTGTGGTTGTCAAGTAGTTGGTTATGGAGATTTTACGAAGTGGACAGCAAAACCCTTTGATATTAAATCAATCGCAGAACAGATAATAAAATGTTGGGAATCTATAAAAGATAGAAAAGAAGAAGCAAGACAAGAAGCAAGACAATACGTATTAGACAATCACAATATGGAAAAACAAGTAAAAGAGAAATATATTCCTTTATATAATAAGATTCTTTCGGAGAAAAAATAAAATATGATTAGAAAAGAGTATAATAAAATTTATTATCAAAAACATAGAAAAAAAATATTAAAAAGATTAAAAAAATATCAAAAAACTCATAAACAACAATATAAAGAATATTATGAAAAAAATAGAATAAAAATATTGAAACAACATAGACAATATATAAAGAATCATCAAGAACAAAGAAAAGAATATATGAAAGAATATAATCAAGAATACAATTTAAAATATAAATCAAAAAGAAAGAAATATAATAAAAAATATAAAAAATTAAATAGAAAACAAATTAATAATAGAGAAAGATTTTTATATAAAACAGATATTAATTATAAATTAGCTAAAAATTTAAGAAATAGATTGGGACAAGTAATAAAAAATAATTCTAAATTTATTTCTGTTATAAAATTAATTGGTTGCTCTGTTAAATTTTTAAAACAATATTTAGAATTACAATTCGAACCAAGTATGACCTGGAATAATTACGGTAAATGGCATGTAGACCATATCAGACCTTGTGCAAGTTTTGATTTAAGTAAAGAATCTGAACAAAAGAAATGTTTTCATTATACCAATCTTCAACCTTTATGGGCTAAAGAAAATATCAGTAAAGGGAGCAAAGAAAAATGGGAATAAATACCCAAACATTATATCAATTAAGTACTAATACTTGGAAAAAAATATATGAAACTACTTTAACAGATGCAGCAACAAGTGTAACTATATCTTCTTTAGATGGAAATACTGATGAAGAATATAGATTAATAATAAGAGCTACAAATTCAAACATATCTGATTCGAATATAGGTATAAGACCAAATAACGATTCTGGTAGTAATTATGGTTATCAATATTTATACGGAAATGATACTACAATAGGTGCAGCAAGAACTACATTTAATTATTTTAGATTAGGTGCTTATTTTTATAGAAATTTTAGCGATACCTTAATTCACGCTAAAAGCGGTTATGTAAGAACTGCTATTACCACATATCTTACAAAGGATGAAAGTACTATATTTATAATAGGTACATTCGGTCAAGTATGGAATAATACAGCCGATAATATAACATCAGTGGTTATTGTGTCCGATGCAACAAATGGTTTAGGAATAGGTACAGTAATAGAATTGTGGAAAAAAATTTAAAGAGGAATAATTATGTCTATTCAACAATTAAAAGGCTTCATTAATAACGATTATAAAACAATTTATGATAGTGGAGAATTAGTTTTAAAAGAATTAGATTATATGGAGTATTCTTCGGACGCAAATGCTCAGGCTGCGTATGTAAATGGTACTAAGACTACTAATGTTATAAGCAATGCTGTTACCGAAACAGGTTCTGGAGGATTGGGAGATTGGGATAATCAAGAATATCGTTCTGCCCAGATTTTCACATTAACTACTCCTACTACAATAATAAGTTTTCAAGTAAGACTATATAATGGTCAAGGGGTAACAGGGAATATAGTAGGTAGGATAGAAACTACAAGTGGTGGTTTTCCTACTGGAACTTTAGCCAATGCTAATCTGACAAAAGTTATTGTTCCTACTGGGGCATTACAAACTGTTACATTTGATACTCCTGCAACTTTAGCTGCAGGAACTTATGCCTTAAAAATAAATTGTGATAATCAAGCACAGGGTATACATCTTTCTGTAGCGTGGTCTGGTGATAATATTCCAAATTCAAATGCTCAACAATCTGTTGATGGTGTTTGGAATAATTATGCTAACAGCGATTTCTGTATGCTTCTTACGGTTGAAGCCCTGCAATGTTTTTCCGAATCCACTATTAAAACTCAAGGTTCTTATTCTCTTGGAGTGAGTGCTTATAAGACGGATAGTTTAAATGAAACTCTTACTCGCACAGTCTCACCAACAATAAATTTAACAGGAGTAAATACTCTTAAATTTGATATTTATGCTTTAAGGACTGGAGCAAATATAAAAATAGGTATACATGATTCAGGTGGAACCACTACCGAAAAAACCTATACAGTATTAGTGGCAAATACTTGGGAAACTGTAACTTGGGATATATCAGGAGTTAGCGATGCAAATAAAGATGCAATAGATTCTATTATAATTACAATAGTAAATGCCGATGCAGCAAATACATTTTATATAGATAATTTTTATATGGATATTGCAGGAACTGTAAGAGGAACATCTTTAACTATTTCAGGATTAGATGGAAATACTGATGAAGAATATATTTTAATTTGTCGTTTTATTGACGACGATACCACAGGTGGTTATTATCTTCGTTTTAATAACGATAGCGGAAATAATTATGGTTATCAATATATAAAAGGTTCATCTTCTACTGCATCAGCAGTAAGAGATACATCAGAAGCACAAATAGATTTAGGTTATACTAATACAGATGGTAATATTTGTTTTTCTAAACATTTAATTCATGTTAAAAGTGGTTATGTGAGAACAGTAATAAGTGAATCAGCAGAAGACATAGCAACGACCACAGTAACAAACATTAAAGAAATAGGTCAAGTTTGGAATAATACAGTCGATAATATAACATCAATAGTTATTGGTGCATTAAATGATAAAATAAATATTGGTTCAAGAATTATTCTTCTAAAAAAAGCAAATATAATTGGTTCTGGTTCTGGAATAAAAAATATAATAGCTGGTACAAGAAAAGGAAGTTGGGAAAGAATTTATTCTACTACTTTAACAGAAGCAGCAACAAGTGTAACTATATCTTCTTTAGATGGTAATACAGATATTTTATATAGATTGAGAGTAAGAGGAATAGGAGTTAGACCAGATACTAATGTAATTGATGTATTAGCAAATGGAATAACGAGTGCTGTTTATGGTTATCAATATGTGTCAGGAAATAATGATACTGTTGCTTCATCAAGAGGTACTGGAGAAACAGAGTGGAGGGCAGCTTACTTTTCAGATAATAAACAATGTATGTTTGAAACTTTAATTTATGCTAAATCTGGTTATGTAAGAACTGCTTTATCTACTTCGATTAGGGATATATCTGGAACTACAATAACTGCAATATATCAGTATGGATTTGTTTGGAATAATACAGTAGATAATCTCACTTCTTTAGTGTTAATAAGTCCTTATGGTTCTTATATAGGTATAGGTACATATATAATTTTAGAAAAATTAGTTTTATCATAAAAAGGAGAAATAAAAATGAGTATTAGATTAAATAATTGCAATTGCAATTGCATGTTTGAAGAAATTAAAAATAATGTTGAAGATTCTACTGCTAAAGGTTATGTTTTAGTTTCTGAATGTAACGATTGTAAAACTAAAAGAGAAACAAATGCAATCGAATCTGCTAAACAAAATCGTAAACAAGAAATTATAAATGAACTTAATGAATTAGATAAGAAAGTAATTCGACCTCTTTTAGATGGCGAAATAATAAGAGTTAACGAAATAAAAGCACAAAAAGTAGTATTAAGAGAAGAATTAAATCTCTTAGGATAGAAAGGAGTAAATATAATGGCTAATTCGGGATTAGGAGACGGACTTTTTTCAGCTTTTATTAATTGGCTTTACACAACTGGTGATATTTCAGTTCCACCTGATTTTCATAGTCGCTGCGAAAAAATTAAAGGAATGATAGATAACGATATTTCGGGGGTTATAAATACAGTTTTAGATTATTCTATTTCTTCTGCTTCTAATGCACAATATAAAATAGAATGTAGCGATAATAATTTACAAAAATTATTAAATACTTGGTTACAAAAAATTAATTTAGAACTAAAGGGAGTCCCCACAGGATTACAAGAACTCTCAAAAGAATATTTTAAAGAAAGATGGCAGGGTTCTTCTTTATGTTTATTAAGAATAAAAGGTTGGGAAACTTTAACTATAGATAAAAATACAATAGAAGTACCTACTATTATGTGGTATGTTAATGGTTCTTCAGTATATGTAAAAAGAGATGCCGACAGTAATTATAAATTAGGTTCAGATATTTATTATTTAGATAAAGAACATAAAGTAAAAGTTCCAGAAGGAAATAAAGAAGAGATAATAATGCAAAAACCATTTGATAGGTGGTTTGACCAATATGCTACTCCTTATTTAATTCGTAAAGGAGTATATAAAAATTGGTTAACAATGAAAGTTTTACAAGAAAAATCTGACGAAGTTATTTCTAAAATTTTACCTTACTTATTTATAATTAAAAAAGGAACAGAAAGATTATTTATAGAAGGCGATATTAGTTACGATGACCCAGATTTAAAAAAAGTAGTAGATGGATTAAAAGAACAATTAGAATCTTATAAAAATCAAAAAAGTAAAACTCCTACAAATGCTACTACATTTGATACTGAATATGACCATTTAATTCCCGATTTAAGAAAAATTTTGACAGAAGACCTTTATAAACAGGGTTTTCGTTTAATTTTATCAGGATTGGGATTTGTTGACATGTTAGAAATTGCTTCTTCAAGACAGGAAAGTAGAATAAATCCTAAACCATTTGTAGCAGAAATAAATAATGGTGTAGAAGGTTTTAAGTCTATGTTACTAGATATAGTTTATAAAATTATAGAACGAAATAAAGAAAAACATCCTAAATTATTTAGTAACAATAATAAATTATTAATAGTAAATTCTCCTCTAAAAATAAATGTAGAACAAATTTTAGACCAATTAAGAAGCGGTTATATTTATGGAGCAAGTTCTATTACTACTTACCAAGAAGTATTAGGATTAGACCCCGAAACAGAAAAAGAAAGACGACAAAAAGAATTAGATGAAGGATTAGAAGATTTATTTTATCCACATTTAATTCAGAATAGAGAAGATATACCTGATAGAATAATTCCTTCTAAGCCTAAGACAACTAAAAAAGAAACAGAAAAACAAAAAGAAAAAGAAACACTTCCAGAACATATGCAAGAAGCAGTTACTCAAGAAGATTTAATGTATCCCCATATAATTAATAATCAAGAAGAAAAAGGAAAAGATACATTTTCTCCAGCTAAACCTAAAAAAGAAAAAGAAGAAAATGAAGACCAAAATAAAAAGAAAAATACACCAGAAACAAAAACAAAAACTGCTGAATTAGAAGAGAAGCAAATAGCAAAATGTAAAAAATGTGGATACGAATTCGATTATCTTTCTGTTCCAGAAGCAGGAATGGGATATATAAAATGTCCTAAATGCGAAGAAGTAGTTACACAAGAAGATTTAATTGATTCTTCTTTAATTGAAGATTTAGAGACCGCTCCTTATAAAAATTTAAATGAATTACCTAAATATATAAAAAAAATGACAATTGGATGTCAAGAAGTTTTTATGGCAACATTTAATTCTGTTTATGAAGATACTGGAGACGAAGGCAAAAGTTTTGCCATAGCCAATTCTGCTGCTCGTAGATGTATGAAGAAGCAAGGTTATAATTATGATAAAGAAACTAAAACTTGGAAAAAGAAAGAATAATGAAACATAACAAATGTATAGATTGTAACAAAAATTTGCATCCACTATCAAAATATCAAGGTTCTATACGATGCAAGTCTTGTGCAAGAAAATATCAATATGCTACAAGACCAGAAACAAATCCATTGTTTGATAAAAAAGGCAAAAATCATTATCAATGGAAGGGTGGCAAAGATTCGAGAAAATGTTATTGTATAGATTGTAATAAAGAATTAAACGAAAGTGCACATTATAGAAAAGATAAAAGATGCAAATCTTGTTATTATAAAACATTAAAAGGTGAAGGCAATCCGATGTTTGGAATTCATCGATTTGGAGAAAAAGCTCCTACATGGATAGATGGTCGTTCTTTTGAACCTTATACAGAAGAATTTAATTCCGAACTTAAAGAATTAATTCGTGATAGAGACAATCATGAGTGCCAGAATTGTAGTATGACCGAAGAAGAGCATTTGATAGTTAGAGGCAGAGTTTTAGATATTCATCATATCGATTACGATAAAAAGAATTGTTCAAAAGAAAATTTGATTACTTTATGTAATTTTTGTAATATACGAGCCAATTTTAATAGAGATTATTGGCAAGAACTATTTATGAATAAAATGGAGGAATTATGCAAAACGATAAAAAATTAATCGCAGAAGCCCTTTTAGAAATTGCCAAAAAATCTACGACTGAATTTATAGAAGATTCTAAAATTGATAAAGAAATTAAAGATGCTGCAAAGAAAATTGGGATTGAATTACCATCTCCAGATATTAGTATTTTTAAGACAGTATATGCAGAAATTGATAAAGTTAATTTGAATGGTGTAATCCTTCCTCGTAAAGCAGTTGAAGATGGATTAAAAACATTAATTTCTAAACAAGTAAATTTTGAACATGAAGGAGCAGGTCGTGTATGTGGATATACAATAGATGCAAAAATTAATGAAGATAAAATAGAAACAATCAATGTTTTTTTTAAATCTCTATTTTTTGACCAATTTGATGAATTAAAAGAAAAAGTAAAATCTGGAGAAGCTGCGGTATCATTTGAGATTTGGAATAAAGACCCAGAAACAGGAGAGTCGGTAGTTAAAGAATTAAAAAATGGTTTTAAAGAAATCTCACCAATTATTTTTCATGGTACGGGATTACTATTAATTAATTCACCTGCTTGCCCAAAGGCAAAGGTATTTCATCTTGTTGCGAATAAGGAAATTCAAGAAGCAGAAAAAATTGTTAATAAAATATTTGATGAGAATTTAATTTATGCTTCTTTTGCTATAACAGATTCAAAATGTAAAAACTGTGGTATTTGTATATGCGGAAAAGAAGTAAAAGTAATAATAAAACAGATAGAATCTAAAGAATGGATTTGCCCTTATTGTGAAAAAGAAATAGGGGAAAAAGAATTATTTTTGGATGAAAAAACCAATAAATGGTATCATCGACCTTGTCAAGAAAAGGGAGAAATAATTCTACCAAAAGAAACTGCAAAAGAAAAGGAGGAACAAAAAGTGGAATTAGAAAAATTATATGCTAACGTTACAAAAGAAGAAGATATTACTTTCGAAATTGCTATGACATTTTATTATTCTACAGAGGAAGAGCAAAAAACATTGACAGAAGATGCTGCAAAATGGACTCGTAAGTTCATTAATAGCTTACCTGATTCAGCATTTGCTGCAATTGAACCTGCTTATCCTGAAAAATTAGAAGATAAAAATTGTAGACATCTTCCTCATCATAATGGCGAAGGTGATTTAGGGAAAGACAAATCAAATGCGAATTTAGATTTGCCCCATTATAAAAATGCTTTAGCAAGAGTAAGTCAAATTAAACCAGTTAGTGATTCTATTTCTGCCGAAGATTTAATAAATAAAGCAAGTTCTCATTTAGAAAGGCATAAGGATGTTTTAGAAAAATCTTCCGAAGAACCTAAGACTGAAGTTAAACCAGACGAAACCAAGCCAGTAGATGCTGGTGCTGAAACGAAACCTGTGGAAACTGAAGTCAAAAAAGAAATAGCACAACCTTTAGAAGTTATTGAACCAAAAATAGTAGTTAAAGTTACTCGTAGTTATACTGATGTTTCTGTAGACACTTATGTCGATGGAACTCCATCTGGAACTTCTCAAGGAAAAACTACTTCAAAAATTATAACAGAGTATAAAGATGGAACTCAAGATGTGGTTGAATCAGAATCAGAATATAAAAGAAAATATGACCTTGCTGAGCTAGAAGAAGCAGTAAATTCTGCCAAAGCCGAAAAGGATACAGAAATTGCTACTTTGAAAGCTGAACAAGATAAAGTTTTACAAGAAAAAGATAAAGAAATTAATACTATCAAAACAGAACTTGAGCAGAAGTCTCAAGAGATTGAAAAGGCAAAAGTCGAAGACAAAAAGACGGATGACCTTACTGTAGGTACTGTTGAAGTAAAAGATAATTATCAAATCAAAAGAGAAGGTATAGATAATAGAGCTTTTGGAAAAAAGAAATAAAAAAAGCAAAAGACATAAGTCTAGCTTAAAAGATAGTAACAAAAAACGAAACAATCGATAAAAAAATAGGAGAAATAAAAATGAGTGATAAAAGAGTGGATTTAGAAATAGCAAGATTAATCGGGCAACCTATTAATCCAAATCTGCCTTCGCCATTGGCGTTGACAGAGGCTTGTAACGTCGAAGCAGCAGCTCCTGGAGAAGAAATTAAAGCATTTACAGGTGATACTAGTGATATAGATGACATTTATACTGCAGACGCAGATGGTAAATTAACGATTCATAAATGTACTCCAGTTACACCCGCTGCAGTTACTTGGGTTGGTTTACAGTCATTGTTAGAGTATGTATTAATTAATGATGTACTTCCTAGCGAAGACCAGGGTGCATTAGCAAGAAAGAAAGCTGGAATTACTAGAGCTATGGATAAACAAGAAGTAAAATTAGTTTGTGATGCCGCATTAGGAGTAGTTTCTCAGAGAGTAACAGCAGAAGCTGGTAAAGATGTTCTTCATCGTATTATACAATTAAAGCAAAAAGTTGGAGTTTATGGTGATAATTTTGTACTTTTAGTTGGCACAGACATTGCAGATGCAATCGATACTTATGACATTGATTATGTTACTACACATGAATATAAAATAGGTATTAAAGATGTATTAGCTAATTTGGGAATTACAGTTATAAAAATAGTTGGCGAAGTTAATGGTGCAGTAATTTTAGGTGCTAAGAAAGGTATTTTAGTAGCTAGAAATTCTATGTTAGCTGAAGGTAGACCTATTTATTTTCTTAGACGTTCAATTAGTCCTGAAATTGCAGCTCAGATGGGAATCGAAAGTGGCGTGAGATTAATTTCCGTTGCTCAAGTTCCTACAATTATAGATACTAAGAATACATTAGGTTATGGATGTTTTGGTTATGAAAGTTTTATGTTAGTTATAACAAACTATAGAGCAATTGCTACTATGGTAGACTTATTAGCTGCATAATCTTTAGATAAAAAAGAGGGGGATAGGTAAAACCTTCTCCCTCCCATAAAATTACTAAAGAAAAAAATGATTAAGAAATTAAATAAAACTAATATACAAGATATTTATGAATTTGTTTCTAAAGTTAAAGATAAAGAAGAAGATTTTTATATTACAGAAAATAAACAAAGAAAATTTCTAAAAGAAAATTTTAAGTTAATAGAAAAAATTTTAAAGTATCAAGAAGTATATGGTAAAATAGAAAAAGATAATATAAAAGCAATTTTTATTATATATAAAGAAAAAGGATTTAGACCTTATTTAAAAATTTTAGGCGAAACTACGGAAGATAGTTTAGATTTAATTAAATTTATAAAATGGAATTTTTCAGAATTGGAAGTATATTGTAAATTAAAAAAATATAATCCATTAACACAAAAATTACAAAGAGAAGGATTTTTTCCTATCGGAAGCAGAGGAAAAGAAATATTATTAATTAAAAAAAGTTATAAGACTAATAAAATAGTAGCAAAGGATAAAGGAGAAGAAGATGGATACCATAATAGAAAAGATTCGTAATCTCATTGAAGATATATTAATAACTACTGGAAGAGATGTGTTTCAATACGAATCTATAACTTCATCAAAGATTTTTACATTAACAGAAAGTAATATCTCTGTTTCTACAATAATAGTTTATAAAAATGGAATAGTTTGGGCAGGAACTAATTATTCTTATTCAACCACTACAGGAAAATTAACAGTAACGGGTACTTTAGTGGTAGGAGATTCATTAGAGATTATTTACTCATATTATGCTAAATATTCGGATAACGAATTAAGAGGATGGATTAGAGCAACATTATCTTATATTTCTGTAGAAAAATATAGAACATTTGTAGCAAAAAGTGATAATATAATTTTTCCTACTCCATCTGAACCTGAATCTAATTTAATAGCAGTTATTGCTGCAATTTTAATAAAAGGAGATATAAGACAATATCGTACACCTGAAATAACTATTAATTTTGAACCTTCGGAATCTAAAGAAAAAAAGATTAGAAGAGCAGTTAGACAATTTAAAACTAGTTATGGAATTTTAGATTATGTTCAAATGGATAAAAAAATAGTAGAAGTAGTTGACCAAGATATTTAATTAAGAAGGATTGCAATGAATAAAAGAATAAATTTATTTGGTATTTTAAAAAATGAAAACAAACTCTCTACTTTACTAGTCTATTCTGCTCAGGAAGTAACATTAGACCCGTACGAACGAAACACAGAAAAGAAATTTAACAATCCTTTACCAATTAAAGCATTGGTAAGGCAAATTTCTCAAGAATCTTTACGTTGGAAGTATTATGGTATGATTCCTTCAAAATCGATTGAGGTCATAGCAGAATTAAAATATGAAACTTTATTTAAAACAGCAGATAAAATTAAATATAATGAAGAATATTATAAATGTTGGAAAGATGATAGTCAAAATTTTATGATAACTAAAAGAAACGATTACATTTTAGTTATATTAGGAATAAAAAATGATTAGAATAAGTATAGATTGGAAAGATGGTAAAAAATTCGATAACTTAATTCGTTATATCGAGAATAATTTTCTTTATGCTCAAGCACAAGAAGGAATTAGAGTTTTAGGTCATCATACTGCAGATAAAATGAGACAAGTTATCGATTCTGAAAGAAAAAGACCAGATAAAGGAACTCATAAATTAGAAAATTCAATCACCGCAGAAACTTTAACTACTACAGGTGGAGTAGAAATAGGAATAGGTAGAATTTCTAAAATGACTGAAGAAGCACCTTATTGGGAAGTTTTAGATAGGGGCGGATATGTTCCAAATTATGGTAATTTAGTTCCTTTAGGAGCTTTTATTCCTGGAGAACCCATACCCAATCCAAAAAATTTTAGACAAGGAAATTGGGAAGTAGGAGAAGGAAAATATACTTTTAGAGCAACCAGACCAATCGAAGGAATTGATTATGTAGGAAAATCGATTCGCCATTTAGATTCTGAACTAAAAGAAATGATGTCTAAATTGGGTGCTAAGTTTATTGGTGATATGGAGAAATCTTCAAAATGAAAACTTGTATAGATTGTGGAAAACAAATTTATCAATATAAAAATACTGAGAGATGTCGGTCTTGTTCTAAAAAAGGCAAAAGAAATATAAATTATATACATGGTAAAAGTTCAGAAAAGAATTATTGTATAGATTGTAATATTGAGATAAATTGGAAAAGTAAAAGATGTGCTTCTTGTGCACAAAAAGGAGTATTACATTCTCATTATATAGATGGTAGATGTTCTAAAAAATATTATTGTAAAAATTGTAACTCATTAATAAATTATAAAACATTTAAATATGGTAAGCAAATGTGTTTATCTTGTGCAATTAAAGAAAGATTCAAGAATCCAAGAAATAATCCTAGATTTGGTAAACCAATTGCTAATGGAAAGAGAATTTATTATAAAAATATTTGTTTCCGTTCTTCATGGGAAGTTGTTTATGCTAAGTATTTAGATAAACAAGGTATTAAATGGCAATACGAACCAAAAGCATTTGATTTAGGAAATTGTACATACAGACCAGATTTTTATTTATCAGAAACTGATACTTATATAGAAATAAAAGGTTTTTGGAGAAAAGATGCTTTAAAGAAATTTAGATTATTTCAAAAACTATGCTCTAACATTAAAATAAAAGTATTAATGCAAAAAGATTTAATACGATTAGGAGTATTATAATGAGTTATCGTATAAGTCGTAATCTTGAAGCCAGCTTAATTGATTGGCTCACAGAAGAACTTGAAGATGCTGGCTGGACGGGCATCCGTATAGAGAAGGCTTTTGCAGAAATTTATCGTGGTACTTTACCAGCTATCTGTATTAATGTAATAGATATTTCTCCTGAAAAATTAGAAATAGGAAGTAAAACTAATCTTAAATATTTTACAGTAAATATTAGAATTTTCGCTTTGAATGATGGACAAAGACTTGACCTTTCCGATTGGTTACTTGATTTATTAGAGGATGATATAAATTATTATTCTTATGTTATTACCAATGGTCAAGTTGCTTCTAAAGATTTAACAGGAAAAATAGTTATAAGAACAATTACAAGAATGGAAAAAGAATTAACCAATACTGAAGGATTAGCTAAAGAAGATAAATATAGACATCTTATTGAATTTATTTGTTTTGTAGCTAAATAGGAGAATAATATGAATTGGTTAGCTAATTTAGGAATAGGATTTTCTATTATTACAGCTATTATTAACGTTTCAGTTTTAATAGCAATGAAATTTAACGACTTACATCACGTTCAAAAAGATTTAGATGAAATAAAAGAAGATTTAAAATGTTTTAGAGATAAATTTATAAAATTAGATGAAAGAGTTGCTCATATTGAAGGAAAATTAGAATAAATTAAAATAAAAAGATAAGTTTTTGTGAGGAAAATAGTAATAGTAAGTTGAGTAACAAATTCTGTAAAGAAGACAGAATGAAACCAAATCATTAACAAATCAAAGGAGGATTTAAAAGATGATACCCAGTAAATTTTGTAAACCTAGAATATTCCCTGCAAATTCGGCAAGAGTGCCAGAACAGGTGGATAGGCTCCAGGACATCGGAATGGATTTAACGCTTAATAGAGAAAAACAGCATGAAATCGGTAGAGTTGGTATTTTAGCTTATAAGGAAGGAACTCCAGCATTAGCTTATTCGATGAGGCAATTTGAATTTGGCGATATGGCTCTTTGGTATGCTATGGCTAATAAAGCAGGAACTCCTAATTATGTTAGTTTAGATGATTTTAAAACCAATACTTTTGACATTGCTGCATTTTTAACAGATGATAACGATACATTTAGAGGAACAATAGTTCTTCCTAAATTAAGAGTTAATGGATTTTCTATTAATATCGGAGACCCAGATGCTATAGTTGAAAGAAATTTTGATTTAGTTGGCGAAGATAAAAAATTATTAGACGAAAAATATTATGCTTATGATTCGTTAGCAGTAATAGATGCAGACCCAATACAAACATTAACATTAGACCCAGTAGCTGTGGAATATGCAACTGGAAAATTTGTTTCTAAAGTTTTAAGAGTAAGAGCAGGAGCAGTTAGTGAATTGGAAGAAGATGCTACTTCTACCTATGATGCAAATACTTGGAGATACTCTGCAGGTGCTGTAATTGTTCAAACATGTGAAAATAGTGATTTAATAAAAGTTTATTATGTTTCTTCAACTGCTTATGATACACTTTGGACAGACCATAATGAACCAAGTTATTCTAACTTTTTATTGGCAGATTCTTGTACAATTCTTATGAAAGTAGGTGTTGGAGATGCTGCAAAAATTTACCGTTTACAATCTGTAGGAACGGATATTGCTTTTGAAAGAGCTGATTATAAAGAAATAGGTAATAGTGAAATAGTTCTTCGTGGTTCTAAAACAGAAACTGTAATAATCGCATTAAATAAATTTGCTGAAGATTTAACTCTTGAAAGAATCTTAGCAGGCGGTGGTACAGATGTTTTAATCGACCCTAGAGATTTTGTTGACACTATTCAACTTAGAATAGAAGTTTATGAAGATAAAACAAAAGAAACATTTAAAATTGGTTATTTAATGACAGGACTTACCCCCACTACATTAGGTACAACTCAGGCGGTAGAAGATTATCAAGTAAGAACAACTAATTTGGAAGGGGCTAACTGTAAAATATCTCATTTAATAGCTCAATTAGCCTGGTTATAAAATAAATAAAGAAGGGAGGAGTCAATTTGCCTTCTCCCTTCCCAAAATACTTATCAAAGGTAGGTATTCTACAAAGGCTTTTCTCATTGAGCCAATATTAATCAATGAGAATGTAAGGTAAGAGATAATGGATATAAAAGTAAGTAAAAAATTAATTATAATACACGCAGAGAGGAAACTAACGCCTATCGTATATGAAAGGTCTGTTTCCTCTTTTTTGCTTTATGGAGAATAGATGCAATTTAAATTTTGCTCAGAATGTAAAACGAGAAAATCTATAAATCAATTTCATAAATGTATTAGAGATGGAATATCTAGTTGGTGTAAAGAATGTTATAAAGAATATTATATATTGCATAAAGAAGAAATAAAGAAATATAAAGTGAAACATTATCAAATTCATAAAGAAGAAATTAGAGAAAAACACAAAGAATATCAAAGGATTCATATAAAAGAAATTAAACAAAAGCACCACGACTATTGGTTAATAAACAAAAAACAATTAAGACAAAAACAAATAAATTACAACATAACTAATCGAGATAAAATTAAGCAGTATCAACATAATTGGTATATAAAACATAAAGAAAAAATAATAAAACGACAAATCGATAATGAGAAAAGCAAATATAAAACAGATATTTGCTTTAGAATTTTAAAAAATTTAAGAGTCCGAATAAGATTGGCATTAAAAGGCAATCTCAAATCCGAAATTACTATGAAGTTATTGGGTTGTAGTATTAAATTTTTTAGAAATTATTATGAATCTAAATTTACCAAAGGTATGTCTTGGACAAAAGTAATGAATGGAGAAATCCACTGCGACCATATCAAACCCTGTGCTTCGTTTGATTTATCTAAACCAAGCGAGCAAAAGAAATGTTTTAATTACACTAATCTTCAACCTCTATGGGCAATTGATAATTTAAGAAAAAATAAGAAGGAATTTATATGCAGCCAATAAGTTTATTAACGAAGGGTTTAATTTCTCAAAAAGGAGAAATAATAAATAATTATTTCTTCCCATTTCAAATTTCTATAGATTATGGTGAAAAAATAATTAATGTGGAAGTCGAAGATAACGAATTATTTGTATTAATAGAACAACCAGTATTAACAGTTCAGGCAGGACAAGAAAATATAGAAGTAACTTTAGACCAACCAGATATAACAGTAAAAGATTAAGGAGAAAAATAATGAGAAATGATATTACTTTAAAGACAAAAGAGCAGAAGGTTCTGAGCTTCACTTACAAAGATAGTTCGGGAACAATTATTCCACTTACGGGATGCACATTTTCATTAGTAGTTGAGGATGCTGATGGAGTTGAAAAAATCACAAAAACTGATGCTTCATTTGATAAATCTCAAGTTGGAGTGGGTATTGTAAAGGTAACATTTACTGTTACAGATTTAACTTTACCAGCAGGAGTATATACCTTAGAAATCAAAACTACGTTTACTACAGGGGAAATCGATAAATCGGTTTCCTTCGCAATGAATTTGGTGCAAGCATTAACCGAATAAAGAGGAGCAATCGTGATTCTTAAAAAAATACCTATAATTCTTGAGATTCCAGAGAATACTTGTCAAGTTAGTCCTAATTATACCGACAATATTCTTACTAAACAATTTTCAACTATTCAGGCTGCTATAGATTATGCAGTTAGCCAAAATCCATCTGAAAACGATGAGTGGACAGTTTTAGTTGAAAATGGGATTTATAATGAACAAGTTATTATGGCAGAATATGTTGCTCTTAAAGGAAGAAATAAAGAAACATGTATAGTAGAAAGGGGTACTTTACCTCTTGTTTATAATGTAGATAATACAGTTATTAATACTATAACTTTTAGAGTTACAGATACAGATGGTAAATTTGCTTCTATAGATGGCGGTGGGTCTCAAATAGAAATACAAATCTATGATTGCTTTTTACAAGGTACAGGCGATGATAGGAATGTTTTAGAATTAGCAAATAATGTTAAGGCTTATTTATATGAAACAGAAGGAGATAATTGTGGTAGCGGTGATATAGGAAAAAAGATTATAACTTCTTTAGCAAGTGGTTCAAATATAGAACTTTATTTAGAAGCAGCATACATCTGCGGTGGAATAACATGGGGTGGTGGAAATCTAATTATTTTTAACATAGAACTTTTAGACGATGCAACTCTGGACATTAATGGTGGCGATGTTAGATTAGATTATTTATGGATAGAAAATACAAGTACTTATGCTATAAAATTTAATACAACTGGAGAAGTGATATGTAAAAATCTTATTTTAGAAAGTGGTGGAGCCGAAAATACAATTCAATTTACTGCAGTTCCAAGTTATACTGAATTTACTTCTTGTTCAATTCAAAGTTCAGGACTTTATTCTATTTATGCTTTTACTCTTATTTCTGAAGTAGTATTAGAGGCTTCATATTTAGAAAAACCAACTTATAATATTCAAACTCGAAATGTCTTTTTATATAGTCTAACCAAATTAGAAGCAGGAGATAGTGAAACTTTTACACATTCATCAGATAGTAAATATGCAAGATTAGTTCAGATTAGTAGAATTGGTTCTGCAAATTATACAGACATAGATTTTGATGAAGCAGATGAATCTTTATTTATTCAAGAAGATGCTACTAAAACTAATTTTATTGGTGGACAAGTACAATTAGCAGGAGATGCTACTTTTGTTTTGGATTCATCTGGTAATGGAAGAAATGGAGTTACTGTAAATAATCCATTATGGGTTGTAGGAAAATTAAATAATTGTTTACAATTTAATGGAACCAATCAACAGGTAAATTGCGGAGATATAGCAAATTTTGAAAGAACACAACCATGTTCTTATGAATTTTGGTTTAATACTACTTCAGTAGATACAAGACTATTTCTTTCAAATATGGAAATGCCTACTCCTAAAGGTATGAGAATAGCTATGATGTCTGGAAATATTGACATTGGATTCTATAATTCTGGTAGTAATATTCTTAAAGTTCATACAAATTTAACCTTTAATAATGGTATATTTCATCATTGTATTATAACTTATAATGGTTCTTCTCTTGCTTCTGGTATAAAAATTTATGTGGATAATGTTTTACAATCTATAATAATCGATAATAACAATTTAACTGCTACAATTTTGAATACTGCAACTTTTCGTATTGCAGGTAGAAGTGATTTGATTTATTTCTTTAATGGTAAAATAGACGAAGTAATAATTTATGATAGAGAATTAGATTCAGTCGAAGTTGCTAATAGATATAATGGTGGAACAGGAACAGAAACTTTATTTGGAACTGCTTATGCTCAGTATCATTTAAATGGTTCGGGTTACGATACTACTAAAGGTTGGTATGTAAGAACAAATATAAATCAAATAGATACATCTACTTGGTATACTATAGGACATATTAATATAACAGCAACAGTACCCACAAATACAAATATAAAATATTTAATTAGTGTAGACAATAAAGTAACATGGAAAAAATGGACTGGAACAAATTGGGTTACAGTTTCTTTGGTAAATATAGATACACAAGGAAATACAGAAGCAGAAATAGAAGTATTAACAGATAGTGAATATGGATTATTATTTGTTGCTGGAACTTTAGACATTGTAGCAAGTTTAAAAACAACAGATGCAACAGCAACTCCATCATTAAGTCAAATAGATGTTAATTATTTAGTAGGAAGTAGACATTTATGTTTTGATAATGATTTAATAATTGAATTTTTAGATGCTACCCATACAAAAATAACGAATACAATCAATCCCCCCGAAACTCTCTTTGGATTAAAAGTAAATATCTTCTTATGGGGGGGGGGCTATAGCGTAATATGAAAATACTTGTAAATAAAATAACTAATAAAATTATTGATTATGGAAATGATGTTAGTCCATCTTCTGATAATGAATACGTTACAAATATTGCGTCCGACCTTTCAATATGGCAGGGTAGTAAAATTTTTTATAATTCTGTAAGAAGAACTTTTGAAAAAGGAGATGGATTTCAAAGTTGGAATAATACTACTAGAATAGAACATCCAGTTGAAGATTTAATTGGTTACAATACAGAAAAAAATAGAATAGAATTTTATATAAAAGAATTAGATAAATGGCTTTATTTATGGAGTGAATTTATTGCAATAACAGAAATACCTACTATACCTTATTTCTTAGAAGATTTTGAAACAGGATGGTTAGTAGAAGGTACATTTAATAATATATTTGATGAATTATTCGAAACAGAATGGTTTATAGATAATTTTTTTACAGGATTATTTGCTGAAAATTTTCAGGGAATAGATTGGTAAATTAAAAAAGGAGATTAAAAATGAAATCAGATTGGACTATTACAGGAACAGGTGGTCAAGCAGTAATTGATGAAGGTGGTTCTAAAAGATGTCAATTGACTGCACAAAAAACGATGTTATGGAATGGTAGAAATAATTTACTTAATGCAGAAATAATTGGGCAAATTAAAGTTGGTAGTAATGCTAATTATGCTGGGGGTTTTCTTTTAAGATGTGATAGTTCATGCAATAATGCTTATAATTTAAGAGTTTCTGCAAATGGTTCGGTAAAAATTTATTATATATATCGAATATTAAATGGAGTATGGACATCCTTAGCAATTTCAAATTCGTCTGAACAATATGGAGTATATACCAAAGTAAGATTTAGAGTAGATGGAAATCAAATTTCAGTAGAAGAATGGATTACTGGAGTATGGAATTTAATACAGTTAGTTACAGATAATTATGTAACCGTTGCTGGATATGCAGGATTAAGAGGAGATAGTTCAGCAGGTTATAGTGTACAATTTGATAATATTGAGGTTAATGAGAAGGCATAAAATGGAAAAAATATATTGTTCGATACATAATCTTAATATTAATATTTATTCAAAAGAAGAAGAGGATTTATTTGTAGATGATAATGAACAGGAATCAGTTATTTTTGATAATGGAATTAATAAATATTTAAAAAGATTTACCATAAATCTTTGTGATGAAAATTGTTTAACCATAAGACAGATTTTAGAAGAATAAAATGATAACTCTATATAAAAATATAGCATATAAACTTGAATTAGTGGTGCTAGATAACGATGGTAAATTTACTCCTGGACTTACTGTAACATATGAGATTAGAAAATGTTCAGATGATTCTTTATTTGCTTCAGGAACAATGTCTGAGACATCTTCAGTTTATTATGTAGATGTTACTTTTACAGTAAATGCAGAATATAAAGTTAAATATGTTACTCCTGTTGGTTATGAAAATGGATTTGAGGAAATTTTAGTAGAAAATAATTTAGCCAATCAAGTTTGGGATGCATTAACCGCAGAACATACTTTATCTAATACTTTTGGGTACATGTTCATTCACATAAATTCTACAGTTGCAGCAATAAATAGTTTATTAGAAAGTGTTTCTAGTACATTAAATACTGTAGAATATTATTGTGAAAATATGGCAGACATTATTTGGAGTAATTCAACAAGAACATTAACTTCATTTGGAACATTAGTTGCAAGTATTTGGTCATATGGAACTCGTACTTTGACATCTTATGGAACTTTAGTTAGCGACATTTCTACAGCAGTTTGGGGAGCAACAACAAGAACACTTACATCTTTTGGTACGTTAATTGCAGACATTTGGAATTATGTTACTCGTACAATAACTTCTGGAGGAATAACTGCTGCGGAAGTTTGGACATATATTACTAGAACTTTAACCGCAGGAACCAAAGATTCAGAAATAGATGCAATAAAAACTCAAACTGATAAAATTCCTAGAATTTTAGGATTATCTATGGAGAATCACAGAATTTTTTCTCCAGTTTATGATAGTAATAATTGTTTAACTTCTGCGACAATAAAAATTTATCCTACTAAGGCAGATGTTTTAGCTGACACAAATTCAATAGCAATCTATGCGATGGTAGCAACGTTTGACGTAGATGGAAAATGTTTAACCTACAGAATGACGAAGGAATAAAAAATGGATGAATTTAAATCGATTATAGATTATATTGTTCAACAAGAATCAAGAAAAACAGTTGGCATCCTCTTAAAAAGAATAGAATTATCAGTAGAATTAGCTAAAAAAGAAAATAGAGATTATCTAACTTTTCAAGAAGTTGAAGGATTAAAATCTCAAATAAAAGAGGCGACCTATGAGGCATATAGGAATATAAGAGATTTTTTAAATACTGGTAAAATTATACTTGTAAATGCAAATGAACAAAAACGTAAGGAAAACCTAAAAAAGGAGTAAGGAATGGAAGATAATCATATGGAAGAAGCAAAAAAAATAGTCGAAGAAATGGATAAAGATATAAATTTAAAAAGAGCAGAAGAACTTATTAGAGATAATAAGATTCAATTTGAATATAAAGATAAACAATATAGAGTTCGTATGCTTAATTTAAAAGAAAAGGAAGAATTAGATATGCTTCGTAGAAAAAAATTTGGACAACTTATTCAGGATAAAGATATTCTTCTCGAAAAAGACCTTATTAAAGTACTTAAAACAAGAGATATAGATGTAGATAAAATTAATGACGATATAAAAAAATTAGAAGTTGGAGAATTAGATTTACAAATAAAATTAGGAGAAGCTATTTCTAAAAACGAAAATGAAACTATTTTAAAAAGATATAAAGAGCAAATCGAAGAAATAAGATTAAAAATAGCAATATTAAATACTCAAAAAACTTTAATATTAGAATTTAGTTTAGAAAATCAACTTTTAAATTATATTTCGCAAATAATTACTTATTTGAGTGCAGATATTTTAGAAGATGGAATTTGGAGAAGGATGTTTAATTCTTTGGTAGAATTTCAAAGTTATTCAGACGAATCTTTAATTAATAGAGCAGGGCAAATGAGTATGATTTTGCAGTATATTTAAAAATATGAATATATGGTATAATATCAGGTTATTAGCTAAGAGTATAAAGGCTCAAAATTTATTTGCAGCAGCAAAAGAAATTTCAAGTATTAAATTATTTAAAAATAATTTTAATTTTTCTAAAATACAAGAATTATATCTTAACTATTTATATATGTACGATGCTATTTTAAAAGATATAATTACCGAAAATATTAGTAAACATGTAATAGACAATGAAATTTATGAAGATGCTTATATGTTATGGCGAAAAGAAAATAGATACAAAAAACAAAAATCACAAGATAAAAATAAAGGCATTCATTTGGTTGCTGGAAACAAAATAAAATTTAAAGAGGGATAATACTATGCCAAGTGGAGATTTTCTCGCACGTATAAAATTAGCATTGGAAGGAAAAGAAAAAGTCGTAAGTGGGTTATCAGAAACACAACGTGCTGCTCAACAACTTGCCAAGACTAAAGTAACTACTACCTTCGATAAAGAAGGTCTAGCTACAGGTAAACAAATAGAAGAAACTTTTAAAAATATAACTCCAGCAGCATCGAAAGCCTCTGGTATGATGAACGATTTTACCAAAGCATTATCTAGAGTTATAATAGTAGCTCCTATTTGGATGGCTTTTAGAGCTGTTATACAGAGTACGTTTGCTTTACTTAGTGAAGGATTTAAAACATGGGAGGATTTTGATAGACAATTAATAAAATCTAAAGCTGTTATTCACGATTATTCTGGAACTACTGACCAAGCTATGGTTGTCTTAGAAGATAGAATTAGAACTTTTTCTAAAGAATCAGGAATAGCTTTAGACCAACTAACTTCTTCTTTTTATAGATTCGGAACTGTAGGAATAGCTTTCGAAGATGCTTTATCAGGAGCAATTGCTTCGGCAAAATTAGCCAAAGCAACTTTAGGAGACGTAGATACAATTTCTCGTTCTTTAGCTATGACTTATAGATTGTTAGGAGATACAATAGATAGTAGTCTATCTCCCATGCAAAAACAAGAAAGTTTAGCAGGTAAAATTTTTCATTTATGGAAATCTAACGCTTTCGAAGCAAACGAATTTGCTGCTTCTTTAAATAATTTTATTTCTACAGCTAACATCGCAAATTTTACAGCAGACCAAACAGTTGCAACTTTAGCTGCGTTAGGTACAGCAGGTGTTCAGAATTCGAGAGGTGGTGCTTTATTAAAAACATCTATATTTAAATTAATAGAAAATATGGATAAATTAGCAGGAAGTTTAGGATTAGCAGTCAATCCTGAATTAGAAACAACATTTGGTCTTTTTACGAGAGTATTAGATAAAATAAATTTATTAAGTCAAACTAAAGGAATTCCTGCAGAAGCAATGAAAGATATACAAGAAATATTTGGTGGGGTAAGAGGAGCACAAGCAATTTCTGCTTTAAATGCTTTACTCCCTGAATTAAAACAAAATTTAATAGATTTAGGAAAAGACCCTCAACAATTTATAGCAGGATTAAACGAAAGATTTGAAGAAGTAAAAAGTACAGTTAGTGGACAATTAGATATTTTTAGAAATTTAAGAACTCAAATCGGCGAATCGTTTGTCAAGGCTTTATTAGGAGCAGATGATTTTAAAATAGCTTTAGAAGGTATTAATTACGATATGGAAAAAATGATGGAAACGGCAAAAAATATAGGAGAAGTACTTTATTTTTTCCATAATCCAGTAAAAGTAGCCGAACAAGATTTTATAAATATAACAAAAGAAGAAGCAAAATTTAATAAATATATATCCGATGGAATTAAAGGTGCATTATCTTTAGCAGATACTATAAAATTAATGTCTTTAATTGAAGTTACTGAAGAAACAGAAAAATTAGTGAATAAACTTAGAAAAGTAGCTGTAGAAATGGTAAAAGATTCGAATACAGCTATAGAACTTGAAAAAGAATTACAAAGAGTTGCAGATATATATAATAAAACATATAAATTAAGAGACGAATCAGCAGATAGAAAACTATCTCCCGAAGCACAACGTAAAGTAGAATTAGTTAAAACGGAATATGAAATACTAAAAAAACAGAAAGCAGGAGTAGAGGATACAGTTATAGCTTATGAAAAAATGAATAATTTTATTAATATTTTAGTAGACGAATATAATAAATTAGAATCAGCAAATGGAAAAACAGTAGAACAAATTAATAAACAATCAATAAAAACTGCACTTTTAAAAGGAGATTTCGAAAAAATTAATGATATATTTAAAGAAAGAAAATTATCAGAAGAAGAATTAAATTCTTTAATAAAAATTTATTCGGATATAAATAAAAGTACTTTATCCGACGTGGAAAAAAGATTAGGAATAAATTCTTCTTTATTAAGAATAGCAAACGAAGAAGAATCAGCTATTATCAGACAAGAAATGGCATTAAAATCTATGATGTATGGTGAAGATTATATAAAAAATAGTATGGATGATAGACTTAAATTAGCTCAGGCATTAACTAAAGAAGCAGATGAACAAGAAAAAAAATCTAGTAGAATGGTAGAATTATTTAAAATAGTTCAAAAATATGGTGCAGGAACTGCTCAAGAAGTTTCAAAATATCTAGCTGGAGTTTTAGAATTTAGTCAATTAAGTGCAAGAGCTGTACAAGCATTAAAAAAAATACTCCCTGGAGAATTTGAACAAGGAACAGCAGAAACGTATTTTAAAGGAACTACTTTTGAATTTCCAGAAGATTTAGAAATAAAAAGAAAAGCTGAAAGAAATAGAAAAATAATAGAAGATGTTTTTAGTATGCCTATCCCCACAAATATAGATGTAGAAACAACTGATTTTGCAGAATTAATAGATTTAACACCTAAATTAAGAGTATTAAAAGAAGTGTTTGCTCAGGCTTTTTCTGAAGGAATAAACCAAGCCCAATTAAAAATAGGATATATGGCAGACATTCTTAAACCCAGAGAAAATATTATAACACAAATGAATATGTCAATTAATATAGAACCTATGAGAATGAATGTAGATTTAGATTCTGAACAAGTTATAGAAAAAGTGAAACAAAAAGTTAATGAAGAATTAGATAATAAAAAATCTGAAACGTATAAGAAAATACAAAATCAAATAGAAAATTTTTAGAGGAGATAAAATATGTCTGTGAATTTTAAACTTTATGCAAGTAACGGTTCAACTTTAATTCATACTTTTTCTACAGTTTTTCAAGCTAATTATCCTCATACAGAAAAAAAATTAATTGAACATGAGAATGTAAGAGGAAAAGGAAGTATAATAGTAGATGGTGGTGATTCTTCATGGACTTTAACGCTAAGAGGAGTATTATTTGCTAACGATTATGATGCTTTAATGGCATTAGTAGATACTATGGAATCTAGTATAGTTTTAAATACTCCTTATGTTTTAAAAATTTTAAGTGGAGTAACTACTCATAGTTATAATTGTAAAAGAATAGTACCGATAATATACCAGGAAGATTCGCTTAGAACTAATTTTATAGAATATACATGCGAACTAAGATGTTTATCATGGTAAAAGATAAGGAGAAATAAAAATGGCACTAACAATTTATGTAAACAAAAGTACAAATGATTTAAGTAGAGCAGCAAGTCCAACTGACTTTATATTAATGAACCTTACTAACGATTCTTTAATTTTTTCAGCAGGTTCTGATACTGTTAAAGATGGAGAACCTATACCTACACCTACGCAACTTAATTCAGCAGCAATTTTAATAACAGTAACAGATGTAGAAGTTCCTCATTTCTTTTTAGCAGATGCTTCGGACGACGAATTAAAAGAAATACATAACGCTGGTAATCAAAATAAGCAATATGTATTTTGTGCAGCTTTTGGCGGAGCAACTGCCTCCGAACCTATATTAGAACTTTGGGACGACGAAGATTTAGATTCTATAAATAGTTATTGTTTAGGAGCAGGAGTAGCTAATAATAGTTTTTTTAGAGGAATTCAAACCACATCAGGACTTCCAGGAGACGGATGGACAGGAAGTAGATTAGCAGGAAGTTCAGATAATCATTTTCTATGGCTAAATGACGAAGACGGAGCATTATCTGGAGCTTCAGATTTATATTGGACTTTAAGAATAACAGTACCAGCAGATTATGCAAATGCTGCTTCGGAATCACCAACTATGGTTATAAAGTGGACAGAAAATTAATATGAAAGAAAAATATACTTTCGTAGGAGAACAAAAAGTAACTGCGTCTTTTGTGAGTGGAAACTACATATGGATAGCTTTTTATGGAATATCTAATAAATGTAGTTTATATAAATCTTCTATTTTTAATCCTAATCTAATTTACTGGGATATAGAAATTACAGGTAATGAAATCAATTATATGATAGAAGATACTACTTATCTTTATTTGGCTTTAGATGATTCTACTTATATAGGAGCTAAAGTAGAAAAAAATAATCCTTCTACTATTACTTATTTTACGAAAGATGTAGGTATAACAGAAAAAGCAATAGATTTAACTAGAGATACTACTTATATTTATTTTTTAATTCCAGGAATAGCTTTTGGAACCAATACAAAAATAGTAAAATATAATGCTAGTACAAGAGCATATGTAGAAACGATAGACTTAGCAACAGTAAGTAATGCAAAAAAGATAGATACAGATGTCAACGGAAATTTATGGTTAGTTTCTGATTTAGATTTGACTCCTACCATTACAAAAGTCTGGTACGACGGTTCTTGGCAATTTTTAAGTTATTTATTATCATAGGAGCAAAAAATGATTAAACGAAATGATTTTGTAGAAAGGTCTATTTATTTATTAAGAGAAAAATTAGAAGAAAATTTACCACTAGAAGCAACTTTGGATGAGATGGTAGAAATAGCAAGAGAATTAATTAAAGAAATTTTTTAAAAAGGAGGTAATTCAATGTCCGCCACATTAAATTGGAAAGAAAGTAATTTAGTAGGAGAAGTAGAAACAGCAATTACAAATATTAATTTTGGTAATGTTGACGAACCAAATATTGTTCCAGCAGATGACCCTGTAATAATCGGTCAGAATTCTTTTTCAAAATATATTAGAGTTCTTTTTACAGGAACTTGGACAGAAATTTCTAATATGAAATTTTGGAAATCAAGTGGAGATTATAAAACAGATGAGATAATAAAAGCAGTAGCTAATATTGCTTATTCCACACCTTCAAAAGTATCTACAGGAGATTCGAGTATTCCAATTACAGAAGGAACAGCGTTAGTAATTCAAGCAGCAGATGGAAGTCTTACAATTACGCCACCTGAAGATTATACTAAATATATTAGATTACAAACTCAATCTACAGTTTCTACTCCAGTAGGAGCAGGAAATCAAAAAGAATTTACTTTTCAATGGGATGAAACTTAATTAGGAGAAAATAATGGATACAACCATTAATACAGATTTAAGAGTAGGTAATAATACAATAGAGCCTTGCTCTTTCTTTTGGATTTCATTATTTCAGGATAATTCTAAGATAGAACAATTTAATCCAGATGGTAGCGAAAATAGATTCCAATTAGTTAAAGATAAAATGAATGAACTTGCTTATTTTAATTTAACAGATAGAAAAGGACACTTTTTTACAATTGATTTAATAAATGGAAGAATTGGTTATAATTATTTGCCATTTCCTTATTTAGAAAAAACCGATAAACAAAATATAAGACTTATTTTTTTCCGTAGGCACCAAATGAAAATGTCTATGGATGGAAAATTAAAATCACATACAATAATTTATCATCTTGGATTTCAATGGCAAGATTTTGAAAAAAGAAATCATAAGATTATTCTAAAAATAGATAACGAAGGCAGTTGGATTTTGGGAGATAATTAATGTCAGGATTAGATGGATTTGTAAAATTATTATTACACTGCGATGGAACAGACGGGTCTACTACTTTTATAGATTCTTCATTTAGTCCAAAAACTATAACAGCAGTCGGAAATGCTCAATTAGATACAGCTCAAAAGAAATTTGGTACAGCTTCAGGTTTATTCGACGGAAACGATTCTTTAACAGCAATAGCAAGTACAGATTGGAATTTTGGAACAGATAATTTTACTATAGATTTCTGGATAAGATTTAATGCTATAGGAGGTGGAGGAGGAGTTTCTCCTAATAATCAATATTTTATAGATATAGGTTCTAATAAATCTTGTATAAAATGGTATAATGGTAATTGGGAAGTTTATACTGATTTAATAGGTGGACAAAAAGTTTTAACTTGGGCTAATACACCTAGTATAAATACATGGTATCATGTAGCAGTAGTAAGAAATGGTAATACTTGGTATTTATTTGTAGATGGAATATCACGTAATTCAAATACTAGTAGTAATAGTTTTGGTAGTTCTTCATTAGTTCTTACAATAGGAAATTATGGCGGAGGAGGAAGTTATGGATTAAATGGTTGGTTAGATGAACTTCGTATTTCAAAAGGCACAGCACGTTGGACTACTACCTTTACTCCACCCACTGAAGAATATAATAATAAAGTTAAACAAACAATTACTTCAGATATAGAATTTTCTCATTTAAGAGAAAAGATAGAATCTGATATTCATTTTAAAGTAGAAGGACTTCAAGAAATAATAACTTCCGATGTAGAATTCTCTCCTTTAATAGAAAAAATATCATCCGACGTTCATTTCAAAGCAGAAGGGTTTCAGCAAATAATAGAATCAGATGTAGAATTTTTAAATAGAAAACAAGAAATTATTAATTCAGATATTTATTTTATAGAAGAATACGATGGAAAATTTATTCATGATAATCATTTATTTTTAGTTACAGATACCAATCCAACTCAAATTATAAAAATAGATTTAACCAATCCTGCAAGTTATACTAAATATACTATAACAGGAAAAACTAATGGAAAAGATTTAGTAATTAATCATGATAGAGAGTATTTATACGCTTCTTTATCTGGCGGATATATAGTAAAAGCTAGTACAGATGACCCATCTATCCAAACTATTCATGATATAGGAGAAGGAAATCAACTTTATTCTATCACTCATAATCCTAATTATTTAACTACATTTATTGCTGATGCGGCAGCAGGAGATAGTTTATTTATTTTAGATGAAGCTACTTACGAAAAAATTAATACAGATTTTAGAACGAAAGCAGAAGAAGAATCTCAGATAAAAACAAGTTTCGGTACTACATTCGGTTCTAAGATTAATACAGATTTTAGGACAATAGCAACTAATAAATCACAAATAAATACAGATTTAAGATTTATTAAAATTAGTTATCCAGAAATTAGTTATACCAATCCATTAGCCAGAACAGATTTTCACGTAAAAATAGACGATGTAGAATTAGGCAATGATGATTTAAAATTAGATTCTATAAAAATAAATCATACAGCAGATAACAAAAGTACAGCAGATTTTGTTTTAAATAGAAAACACGACGATTTAAATAATCCAACTACTATTACTTCTAATAATAATGTAAAAATTTATTTGGGTACTAAATTAGAATTTGAAGGAATAATAATTAAAATTAATTCTAGAAGCGAAGAAGAATTAGTTGATATATATTGCGAAACAATAAATGTAAATACAAATTATAATATTGTAACAAAAGATTTACCTCTTACTGTTTTAAACGAAAAATTACATCTATATGATATCTTAGTAAACGATATAAGTATAGAAAAACCTTATTTAAGTACATTATTAGTTATTTTAGGAAATAATAATAAATATTGGAACGGAACTATATGGGTAAGTAAAATAACAGAAGCATTAACATTCGCTACATTTGCTTTGGCAGAAAGTTATATAACAGCCAATGAAACTAATGATAGTTTTTATTCTAAAGAACCTACTGTAAGTAATTATGAAGAAAGTCCTCAATACTACAAGGGAATAAAGGTTAATCTAGGTACAAGAATAGACGAAAGAGATATACAATTTAGTGGAGAACATGACAATTTTCGTACAGCTCAAGAATTAGAAGAAGGAACATTTAAATTTACTCCAAATTATACTTATTTTTGGACAGTAGATGTTAAATGGTTTAATTTAACAGGCAGTCAAAGAACTTCAGGTCAGAGATATATAGGAACTAGTTTAGCTCCCATAAATGAAGACTTATTTGAAATTCGAGAAGCATATTATAAAAAACAAAGAATTTTGGATGATATAATAACAGAATTGGGATATTATACAATAGGAACAGCTCCTTTTAAAGAAATTTCAGTAAAAAATGGAATAAAAAAGGCTAGATTTAGATATGAAGATAAGGATGATGGACTTTATCGAACAATAGGAAACATTTATGATTACGAACAATATTGTAAAGATGTTGCTGCTATTGAATACAAAAAAATAAAAAATATAAACGGAGAGGTATTACCTAAGAGTTCAGCTAATTTACAATTAACCATAGATGGATATTTATATTATGATTTAAAATTATTAACAAGAACAAATATAACTAATACTACAAGTAGTAATATTTATAAAAATAGTAATGGTTTTCCTGTTAGTATAAAACAAATTACAATAGATTCTTCGACTATGTCAGTAAATTTAGTTTGTGATAATACTAAATCTAATTATGAATTAGAATTATTAGATGGTCAATATCCTATAGAACCTGCTGAAAAACCAGCATTTTCTTATAAATTTTATCAAAAATGGGATTTATCAAATTGGGAAAACATAGAGGTATTTAATTAATGAATAATTATTACGAAGATAAACATAAAATTAGAACAATTTATAATAATTTACAAACTTCGAAACAGCAATATGATAAATTAAAAAAACAACTCATTAATAAAACATCTATAAATTATATAAAAACAAAAAACGAATATATTATAGACGAAATAACTACCACAGATAATTATTACGGTAAATCTTGGTATATCGAATTAAAAAATTTTCCAGAAAATATATTACCATTTATTAAGATTATTCCTATTATTTCTACAACAACAGCTTTTGAAGACGAAATAGCTACTTGGTTTCAATTAGGAGATAGGAGTCAATTTGTCTACTTTATTAATAAAAGATTAGATATAGAATCGGATAAGGATATATTTTATATTAGCATTTATTATTATCATGGGATTAATTATATAGATGAACTTCCTCCGATAATTTTAAAATTAAAAATGTATATAGATTTACCTCAAAATTACGATGAATTACGAACAAATAAAACATAAAATTAAAAACTGTTATAACGATTCTAAAAATTTACAACAAAATGTAGATAAAGTAAATTATATAGGTGAAAATTTAAATAGAGAAAAAATAGTTCAAAAAATTAGTTATTTAGAATCTATTTGGTTAACATTAATAAGAGTAAGTTAAGGAAAAAATATAATGAGTTTTGTTTATCCAGAATATTTACATCCTGGTATAGTAGAAAAATATAAGTGGATAAGTTATAATTATTATTCTTATATCGATTTAGATATAAAAGAAGAAAATTTAAATTTAGTAGATTATCAAACTTTGATTAATTCAGAGGCAGATTTAGAAGAAAATTTTCAAACTTTATTTAATGAACCTAGATGGGAAGAATATTGGACTGCTTATGTAGGTTCGACTTTAATAGCTCAAAAATTTCACTTATATGATTCAACTGGCAATTGGTTTTATGCTGTAGTTCCTTATGGAATAACAGCTTCAGATGTTGCTCTATATTCTAAATACGATAGTGGATTACGTTTAACTGTTATATATTGGGATTCTACTTTAAAATATAAGATATACGCAAGAAGATATTGGGTAGGAGATAAATTTGAATATAGAATATATCCCCCTAGCGGAACAGGTACTTGCCCAGAGTTACCCTCTACTTTAACTTTAAAATTAAATTATCCAGATGCACAATTTGCTAATTCTGAATATACTTTTTGGGAAAATAGTAGAAAATTTGATATTGCAAGGCAATATAGAGTTTTTCTTAAAACAAATAGTAATCCTGTAGAAAAATTTAGATTAATAGAAACAGGAAAAATATACGAAGTTGTACCTACAACTCGTGATGATGATATAATATTTTATAGAACTACCGAAATAGTAACTAAACATCTAATATGGGTACCAACTCCACCACCTGCCCCCGAACCTGGATATTGGACATTTCATTTTGATACTTCGGGAGTAATTTATGGAGCAACAATTAGAAAAATAACATATGTTCGTGCAGAGGGAGTAATTCCTATTGAAGATTTACCTCAAATAAGAACGAAATTAATAGTAAGTATAAAACCTAACTTTAATTATAAAGAACGACAACAATACGAAAAATGAATTACGAACAACAAAAAAATAAGATACATAATGTTTTTAATAATACACAAGAAGTAATTTTTGATATTGATAATTTACAGAAACAAGAAATATTAACAAACGAAAAAATAAATTTTAATGATATTTCTTTTATTAAAAATATAGCTTATTTAGATACAGGATGGCAAGATTTTGAAAAAAAATACGATGGGGGAAGATGGGAAAACGACTATTTTTATTATCCCCTTTCTGTTAATATTAATAATTTTCCAGGAAGATTAATTCCTTTCATTAAATATGCTGATTTTTATTCTGCTTTACAGATTGACGAAGATTATATCGATATTAATTCTTATGGGTGTATATTTATAAATCCAGATATGAAGAAAGAAATAAAAGACCAAGAATTCCCTATTACTATTTTTAGATACATGTCTTTATGGTTTCCTTTCAGTTCTGTTAATAATAAAGCTAGATTTATTATTAAATTAGCCAATCCTCAAAATTATGTTTAGATTACTTTATAGGTAGGGGTAGAATCCTTTATTCCTTCTTTCCATCCAGAAGTTTTCTTTCCATAATATTCCTGTCCAAATTCATTTATTTCTAATTTAATTTCGTTATCAGATAAATCAAAAATAAAGTTATAAACTCTATTTTCTTTTTTAGCCATAAGTATTACTCTAGTTATTTTAGTTTTATTGTCATTTAATAATGATTGTACTTTTTCAATAAGATGATTATAAGATTCGTAATTTTCAAGAATAAGAGTATGTTTAAAAAGAGTATATTCTATTTTTGAAATAGGTTTAATAGGCATCTCATTCCAAAGACTTCTCTCTATACTACCGCCCTGCCATATTTGTCCGTCCTTATGAGTTATAGTATACATAATTATTCACCTTTATTGAATGTTTATTCACGTTCTAACGATTCTTTGATAAAATTTAATACGAAATAAATGACTTCTTTAATTTCTCGAAAGTTTGTAGTTGAAGAAAATAATCTAAATTCTATAGTCTGATAATCTTCTTTAGGTAGATGTGAAATATTTAAAGAATAATATTTTTCGTCAATGTAGCTATAATGTCTAAAATTAGTTCTTAGATTATTTCTAAAATTATGTAATTCTTTTTCTGTAAGTTTATGCAGCTCACTCTTTGGTAATAGTTTACATGTATTAGCAATGCGTTCTTTAGAAATATTAAACCTTTTAGCAATATATTTTTGTTTATGTATCCATTCTTTTATAATAGTTATAATTTGTTTATCTGTTAAATTTTTAATATTACAATTATGAACAATTAAACCATTAGCAATGTAGGTATTTGTCCCAGTTTCAAAATTATATACTCTTACTTTTTTTCCTTTTTTGTAAGTAATTCTTGATATATCTTTACAACCCCAATACTTTAAAGGTTTATATTTTAGTTTATTGGGATGTGTTTGAGCATAAAAATCTATAGCGGGCATTATTCTTAGTTCATAGAATTTTCTATTAGATATTTGAGTTTTTCTAATTCTTAATTTAAACGAAATATTTAATTCGTTACAATATTGTTTAATTTTATTTATTTTTTTTAAGTTTGTATTGCATAAAATTATTTCATTAGATGTTTGTGTTCCTTCTGCATCAAAAAAACCTGCCAAATATCCGAGTTTATAAAATGTGCTATTTCTAAGATGAGAATTTCTTAAAAAATTATATACATCCTTTCCTCCTACACATGAATAAAAATAATTTTTATTATCTTGATGTATTGACATATTTCTTTTCAATCCAACTTTGTTAAAACATATATTAATAAAATTCAACAAATTTTTATCTTTACAATGAAAAGTTATTTTTGAATTTTTGTTATGTTTTGCATTGATAATATGTCCGTCGCCAGATATATATCCATCTAACCATCCTCGATGCCACGATTTGTCTCTATAATTTTCATCCTGTCTATTGTTATTGAATGTTATATATTTTGTTTGTTTTATATGTTCGGCAGGATAGAAATAATTAATTCTTCTATTATTTACAGGCGTTTGAGCTAAATATTTAATAATGGGATGTTCTGGAGTTACAGATACTAAAAATTTATTATTATAATATAAATCGATTGTATCTGCATTTCGACAATATTTTTTGCTTATTTTAGTAGAAATAAATTCTCCAGAAATTAAATTCAATCCCAAAATATTGTCCCCTATTTTAATTCGTTCAATAGATTTTGAGGTGTAATCAGGTAACATAATTTTAGTTCCCCATTTAAAGCAATGAATATGTAAACCACAAGTAGGTTTTGCTTTTCCTCTATAAACACGTACTAAAGCTAATATTTCTTTTATTTGAAGAAAAGAATCTTCATTATAATATAGATGATTAGAATTTTCAGGAGAAAGTTCAATTCCATTATTCAAAGACCCATCGTTTTTTATCTCCCAACCCTTTAAGGTTTTACCACGTTCAATAAGTCTATCAGATTCTGTTTTAGCTGGTAATTCGAATTCAAATTCAGGAGCAAATCTGATTTTCTTAATATCTATAAGTTTAATTTTGTCTTCTTTTTTATTTATTGACTTAACCATAATTTATATATTTTTATTATTTCTCTTATATCTAATTTATTACTAAACATTAAATAAATAGAAAAAGGTAAAACTAAAAATACAATAAAAAGCATACCTAATGTAAATATTATTATTGCTAATGATAAATTAAGCATTAGTTTCTCCTTATTGTTTTTTTAACCAAATACTATACGCTTGATTAATATCATTAATATCTATAGGATAATATTTCCATTGTTCAATACTAACATTACAACAATCTGTAAATTGATTATTCTTTTTAATTCTAGAAAATTGCCATTTATTATGTACATGTCCTACTATGTTAAATTTATAATTAACGTCTGCAAAATCTGGATTATGAACTAAATTAATTCTTTTTCCTCCATGTTTTATAACTAATCTCTCTATGGGAGTTTTAAGAGAATTATTCTTATCATGATTACCCTGGATAAAAATAATATTTTTACAATTAAGTTGATTAATGAAGTATTGAGGTTTATCTTTTTCGCCTTCTCCTCTACCAGAACCTGAACGAAAAATAAAATCTCCTACAAAGAAAACCATATCTTCTTTTTTAACTCTTTTATTAAAATTAGAAATAATGGTATTATTCATCTCATCCAATGTTTTAAAGGGTCTACCTGTGTATTTAATTATATTGAAGTGATTTAGATGCCAGTCAGAAGTGAAATAAATATTCATAAAATTATCTCCTATTTTTTAGGATAAAGTATTTTATCTACTATTCCATACTTTAAAGCATCTTCGGGGAACAACCAAAGTTGTCCATTTTTAATTTGTGTTAATTGTCTTTGATTTAATTTAGTATGTTTTTTTAACATTTCATTCATTCTTTTTTCTAATCTAAATAAAAAACCAGCTTGGTCTTTAATATTTTGTACATTACCTTGTAAAAGGTCAGAAGTACTATGTTGCATCCAAAATCCATTAGGAGTAATAAATCTTTTTTTACATACTATACTTATCATTGCTGCCATTGAGCAGGCTTCTCCTGAAATGATAGAATAAACAGGAGCATCTATGGCTTGTATTGTATCTATTATAGATAATCCATAAGTTACCCATCCGCCTGGACTGTTTATTTCCAAATTAATAGGTATAGTTTTATCTAGATAATTCATAGCTCTTATTTTAGAACAAACAATATCTGCACTAATATTATTAATTTCGTCGTAGAGAAGAATATATCTATTTTTATTTAAAATTTTATAATAAAATTCTTCAGAGTATTTATCTTTTTTATCAATTTTCAAATCTTCTTTTATTTCTTCGTCGTCGTTATCCCGATAGATTTTATTCATTTATTCCTCCTATTTTTAATTTATTAATTAAAGGCAAGCATAAAAAAGATGTAATCGCACTAATACATATTAATATTTTTAATCCTACTAAAGGCAGTAATAACGCACCGCTAAAACTAGATGCAGTACCAGCAGAAAGATTATTAATACCACAAAGTAAAGCAAATGTAGTTGCTTCCAATCCATCAATTGAAGATTTAGCCATCCAATCCATAACAATAAGAAAAATAAACATACCTATAATACTATAAAAGAAGGTGTAAATTATTGCACTTATCGGTGTAAAATAAAGATAAGATAAAGTTGTAATTGCACCTAACCAGACAGAAATATGTAACCATTTTTTTATGTTGATTTTTTGACTTAATTTCCAATAAAATAATGCTCCTAAAATAGAAACTCCAGAAGCAACTGCTTCTAAAACTCCCATAAATTGAAAAGACCATTTAAATTTATCTCGCATAATGTAGGAAAGAGGAGTTCCAAACGAAGGAGAATACTTATAAAGAAATAAAAATAAACATCCCCATAAAAAGGATTTATTTTTAAAAATTTGTTTATAAGGTTTAATTGTCTCCATTAGTGATAATCTTATCACTTTTTGAGATAATCTTTTTTCTTCTTTGTAAAAATATAGAGGAATAAACATAACTAAATAAAAAGGTATAATTAATAAGAATCCTATCTTATAATTAAAATGTTCGGCTAAATAACCTCCCAATAATCCTGTAACAATCGAAGCAATAGTAATCGCTATCCATTGAAGACTTTGAATTTTACCAGTAACATTATACTTCTTACCCTCAATACACATTGTACCATCTACAGCTACATCTCGAATAGCCGAATCCGTTGAATTCATAAACATCATTGTAATTAACATTATTAAAGGTAAAGACCAAATTCCCAAAAACAATACGGTAATTAAATCTATAATTAAAGAGAGTGTTATCCACATTTTTCTGGACAAAAATTGGTCAATAAAAAATCCCCACAAAATTTTAGGAATCCAAGCTAGACCTATAATAGAATTAAGAAGCATTAATTTTTCAGGAGGATACATAAGAACTTCTTTAAAATATTTAAAAAGAGAAAGAGACGGCAAGCCTTCAAAGCCTTGACAAAAATATGTCAAAGCAGATAAAGCATATATCCAAAATATTTTTTTAGAATTTAGGTATTTTATCATGGCATTTTTTACAAAGGGTTATTCCCCAATAAATATCCCATAAAAATTTACAATGCAAAGCATCTTTAAATGATTTTATAGTTGAATGTGATTTTTTAATTTTTAAAATAGTAGACTTAGAATGTTTTTTTCCTATCATCCATTTTCCAAAATTTAATTTTTTAGCTATTTTTTTAAGTTTTTTACTTAATAATAATTTAGTTTTTTTACTATGATGCTTTCCTTTAAATCCTAAACTGATATATTTTGATTTTTTATTCATTATAATATTTTATCTATTATTCCTTTTACTAAACATTCTTCTGGAGATAACCACATTTCTCCATTACGTAAGGTTTGTATTTCTGTATCAGTTAATTTAGTATAAGTTTTTAGATGACTTTCAATTCTTTTCCATAATTTTTTAATAAAATCAGCTCTGTATTCTACTTTACCAGAATAATCTCCAGTAATTCCTCCAGACATATCATGACCCATCCATATAGCATTTTTAGTAATATAACGTTCTTTTCCTACAATAGAAATTAATCCTGCCATAGAACAGGCTTCTCCAATTATTATAGTGATAATAGGACTCTTAATCAATTTTATAGAATCTATTAAGGAAAAACCAGCAGCAATGTTGCCTCCTTCACTATTAACATATATTTTTATTGGTTTTTTATTCAAAGCATCTAATAAGAAAATCTCTTTAATTAATTTTATAGTATTTTCAGATTTTACTTCTCCTATTAAGAATAGAGTACGATGTTTTAATAAAATATCATCTACTTCTAATTTTTTATTTATATCTAATTTTTGAGGAACTATAGGTTTTTTATTTTTCATTTTAAAATTCTCCTATTTTAATTTTAAATTACATTTTTTACAAGAAGTGATTAAATTGGTTTTTCTACAATCTATACAGTAATATTTTTTCATATTTGAATAATTAAGATAGATAGAAGGACAATTAATCCCCAAACTATAGTTTCGACCCAATTTAGTGTTTTACCAAATAATTTATAACTTCCAAAATTTCTCCAACTCATTAAAGCATTTATCATACAAATACCTAAACTACATAAGATGTATACTAACCAATTTTTCTTTAAAATAGGAATTGAAATCAAAGATAGGGCAATTAACACTCCTATCGTTCCTCTCGTAAATACATTAGCTAAACTTTCATTATGATTGAATAAGTTATAAAAGAAAGCACCCAATTTACTTCCTTTATCATCTTCACAAGGAATTCCATAACCCATAGAAATAGGTATTGACATTAATATTATAGTTATAATTAATAAACTTTCTGTAGAAGAATAAGCTAAAGAAGTAATTAATCCAGGAATTAATATTCTTCTATATAATTTAGAAGAATTATCGGCTCCTCCCAATGCTCCTAAGAAACCACCCAATAAAGGTAAAGCACAAGTTATTATTTTATTTATTATTTTTTTCATTTAATAGAACTCCAATATAATTGGAATAAATTATTTATCATTGGAATACCCTTTATAACAAACCAGGGGAGTATAATAATATTTAAAAAAGTAAATATTCTTATAAATGTAGTAATCAATTTTTTTAATATAATAATACTTTTCTTTTTTCCTATAAATTTTTCTAGCAAGACTAATATAGGATAACTTCCATCCAATCCAGGAACTGGAATTAAATTACTCATTCCTGCTAACAAATTAAAAAATCCTATATACCACAAATAATAATTATTTATTTTTAAACTTAATAAACACATTAAAATACCAAAAATAATATTCACAAGGCATCCTGAAATTGCTATTAAAAGTTTTTTATAATATCTTAAATTCATAAAAGCAGTAGGACTTTTAGAAAAATCTAATTCTCCTTCTAATTCGCAATAACCGCCTAATAAGAAAGGAGTAATTTTATATATTGTTTTATTTATTTTTATTTCAAATCCAAATTTTCCAAAACCAAGACTATATTTAATAACTTTACATTTACATAATTTAGCAGTTATAAGATGGGCTGTCTCGTGTATACATATTAAGGCAATCAATGAAATTAGAAATAGTAATATCATCTAGTTCTCCATTAAATAAATAAAATAAGCATACCAATAATCACGATTTATGTTTACTTTCAAATTGCATCCACGACAACTAGTAATTAAATTATCTTCTTTATTATTTTGTTTATTATAATTAATATGATGTACTGTTTTATTTCTTTTAAATTTATTCATTTTATTTGCGATAATTAACATCTCTATATCGGCGGTCGAATAAGACGATTCCTGATTGATGGTCGCACTCATGTTGTATTGCAAGTGCTTCTAAATCTTGTGAACAAGAAGTAAGTTCTTTAAAATTCTCATCTAAATATGTAATAGTAATATAGGTATATCTTTTTGTTGTTACGGAAATTCCAGGAAAACTTAGACAACCTTCATTATTAACTCTAATAGGTCTATCGTGTTCAATAATTTTAGCATTAATCAAAATAAATTCATTGTATTGCATCTGTTTATTTTTGTCAACAAACTTTGGTATCTTAATATAAGAAATTTTCTTATTAATACCTATTTGATTGGCAGAAAGACCGATACCACCCTTATTAACTAAAGTATCTTTAAGGTCTCGAATAATGTCATCAACATCTTCTCCTTTTTCTACAAGAGCACAAGGCTTTTTTAATTCATTAATGTTTGTTATAATAGGAAAACCTGCTGGTTTTACTTCTATAAAAGTAGGTTTATAATCTTTTTCTAGCATTTTTTTTAATGCTTCTCTCTCTGATTTAGTTAAATAACCTTTTTCCATTTTGACTTTTTGTTCTACTTTATAAATATCAAATTCTAATTGGTCTTTAAAAGTTTGTTTAATCATTTTTTGCTCCTTGCTCTTTTTAATAATTCTAAAATTACATCAGATTGCGTTATTCTTTTTGTTCTTTCGAGATACATCAATTCATCATAGTTTAATTTACTTAAAATTTTATCAATCATTTTATTTTCCTCCTAAAATTAATAAAATTGTTCCTATAATCATACCCCACCAATAGGTATAAGGTAATCCTAAGAACCATCTAAGATGCCATTCGATTTGTTGTTTACGAAATCTTCTCCAAGTGTAATGAGGATTAAACATGAACCATAAGGCATCTTCTACGACAAAAAACCAAGATACTAATCCTAAAACTTTTAATTCTGTTTTTAGACTACCTAATTCGTTAATAAAACCTCCATGAAAAACAGTAATAAATAAAAGTAATAAATATATATGATAACCAGTTAATGGTTTTCCTCCTAATAAAGTTCTAAAGAAAACATTAATACGAAAAGTAGGAAGTTGTTTAGCCCATCCGTTTCTTCCTTCTACCTGTATTTCCCACAAAGCAGTTATAATAGCTAAGATTAATGTAAAGATATAATATTTAATCATTCTTTTTCCTCGAATAGATTATTACAATTTAAACATTTAGCTTCCAAATAAGTAGCACACCTAATTGTAGTACATCCACAAGAATATTTTTTCATCTTTGTAGGAGCAATTATTGTAAAATGAGTTTTTCTGTATAGTTTAAACGTAACTTCATTAGGTTTAATTTTTTCTATGATTTTCTTTAAATTATCAGATAAAGAAGTTAATCCCCATCCATGTCTTCCGTCTTTTTCTACGTTTAAACCGTAAATTTCTGCTCTTTCTTTAAATGCTTTATTGTGATATTGTTGTGAATTACAATCTTCAATCTTATCACAAGTATTAGAATAATGTACCATTTCATGAACTAAAGTTTCGATAGGATTATTATTTAATTCTTCTGCACAAATATTAATTTCACTAATAGTTTGTTTACCTCGTTCCCATTTATTTTCCCAATGCCAACCAAGAACTTTTTGTCTACCTTTGGATTGAATGGTAATAATAGGTCTAGGATATTTTAATTTAAATTCAATAGCTAGAGCATCATAGATTCTTTCTAATTCTTTAATAACTGGTATAATTGAATTATTCATTTTTCTTTTTATAAGTAGGAAATATACTGGGGAATTTTTTTCGTGCTATTCTCAATGCGATTAATCCCTGACATTTATGAATAGCTTCTGCAAATTCTTCTTTTTCAGAAGGATGTTGTTCTTCCAATTTAACAAAAGAATTATATGATTTAGTTAAATAATCCAATACTTGTTTTTCTAATTTAGTCAATTTTACTTTCTCCTTTTTCTCTAATAATATAAGTAAAGTACGCAAACCAATAATCTCTGTTAAAATTTGCTATGGAATTACAGCTCTTACATGTAGTTATTAAATTCTCCTCTGCACAATGTTCTTTATTATAATCTATGTGATGTACAGTATTTCCCTTCTTATTACATCTTTGGCAAGTATAATTATCTCTTTTTAGAATTAATGTTTTTAATTCATCATCAAATTCAAATGGATAAGGCAAATTACTTATTCCTTCTTGCCAATTGGGATGATTTTTACCTTTAAATAAAATAGGTTGCAAATTAGTCCAATAACATTCTTGACATCTCGTTGATTGCCAACTAATCAATTTTTTACAATCCACGCAGTAGTTAGATTTAGTAGAACGCCCATCAATATAATTATGAACATTTTCAGGATTTTTAAAAAACTCTTTCATAGATTTACTATTAGCACAACCTCTGCATCTTCCTTGACCGTAATATCCCGATTGATATGTAATTTCTTTTTTACAATCTACACAATAGTATTTTTTCATGGTTCTACCATCTATCAATCTACGTTGATTCTTTTGAGTCGCACAAGAACCACATTTGTTTGCATAATCGCAGATTAATTTTCCACAATCCATGCAATGGTGATTTTTGATATAATGCTTTTTATATAATTTTACTTTCATTATTTTCTCTAATAATATTTATCTGTTTTACATTTTCTAATTCAGTATTTATATCTTGTTTAACTATGATAAATTGAAATCCTAAAGTTTTTAACATATCTACTAATTGTTTAAAATTTTTATTGTCAATTACGTTCATTCCATCGTCACAAAGTATGACTCCATTAGTTATATTTTTCTGATAAAGAATTCCCAATTTAAAAATAATATTTAAAAAACAACATTGACCACTACTTAATTGAGAATATTTTAATAATTGACTATTATCCATAATTAATAAAAAATCTTTATCTGCAACAAATTTAACAGATATGTTAATGGACTGTAATAAATTATTAATTATTATTTGTAACGATTCTAACCATGTTTTGATATATACGCCAGCAAATAAATCAAGTATTTTTATTGCTTCATCATAGATAACAATATCTGCTTTTGTGTATTTATAATCCTTAAACTGAAAAGCTCCTTTTAATCTTATTAATTTTTCTCTTGCTTTACCTTCTTTATTACGAAGAGCTGACAAAGTATCATCATAATATTCTATAGATTCTTCTTCAGATTCTAATTGTTTTTTATATTGTTCTATAGTATGGTTTAATTGTTCTATTTCTTGGTACACTCCTGTTTTATCGGGTTTATTCTTTGGAGTAATCTTCTCGCATTTCGTCTTGAGAACAGGACATATACCTTCATCTACCTTTTTCATTTCTTGCTGTTTGTAATAAATAATTTTTTCTCTACTTTGTATTTCGCTTCTAAGAGAATTAATAATTCCTTGTTGTATACCTTTTTCTTTTTCTAATTTTAAAAAATCATTTTTCATCTCATTTAATGAAGCGATTAACAAGTCTAATCGCTTCACCGAAAGATAGTGTTTATATAATTTCTTATCTATCGAATATCGTTCTCTTTCTACTTTTTTGGCTAATAATTTAGTTCTTATTTCGGTAAAATAAGATTCGATAAAATTCATTAAAGATTTCCTGAGCGATACAATACCTAAATCTAATGTATTTATTCCATTTTTTAAATCGCAACATCTATATTGTCTAAAAAAATTAATATCTCCGAAAGTTTCGTTTATTAAATTTTGTTTAATACTTGCTGTGTTTGCTTGAATTTCTTTTTCATTAAGGAAAATCTGTAATTCAGAAGGTATTTTTCTTATTATTCTGTAATTTTCGTTGTTATTGGTTATTTCTAAAGTAACTGAACTTTCTTTTTCTCCAAATCTTATAAGGTCAACTAATTTTAATCCTTCCTCTACATATCCGTAGAGGCAGAATAAAATAGCACGCAATACTAATGTAGATTTTCCGCTACCATTTCCTGATTCTGAAGGACTGTCCAAATTTTTCCCAGAAATAATATTAATCTTATCAAAATCAACCTGAGCTGATTTGATAAGTTGGAGGTTTTGTATTTTTAAGGATTTTATAATCATCTTATCTAAAATAATATTCGGTTAAAAATTTAAATTCTTTTTTCTTATTTTTGTATCGTTTATCTATTAAAGCACAAATAATGTCATAGGTATAATCATAATTTCTTCCTAATTTAAATTTACAAATAAAGTAATGACCTAATTCATGTACAATTGTTTCTATTTTATCTTTTAAAGATAATTTCTTTTGAATTCTAATAGTATTATTTAAATAGTCATAAACCCCTATAAATTTATTCCCCTGCCAAACATCTTTTACGAACTTTATTTTAAACATTTTCTATTTTTTCTATAAAATAATATCCATCTCTTATTAAAGTTACATAAGATAATTTACAAACTTCTCTTGCGTCAAAAGGAGCAGTAATTATATGAATTCCATTCTTTGATAAATGAGATTCTTTGATAATACCATTGAAGTTTCCAATTATAGTATGAACTTCCTCAATTTCAGTTCTAGTATTTGCGTCTACATCAAACATAAAATTATTTTCTGCTTTACATTCGGGTTGTAATAATGCTGTTTTCCAAAGAGAATCAATACAGCCATCAAATTGCGAGGTTTCTATAAGTTTATGTAACATCCAGATTCTTGCTTTTTTAGTATCTCTTGCATTAACTGTATGATGAATTGTCCAAATTCCACCTAATTTTTTACATTTTTCTCTTAATAAAAATAAATCTAAATTATAATCATTAATAATTACTCTAATACATTCGTTAGTTAAATTGGGATTATTTTTTCTTCTTCTAAAAGCTAATAATAAATGTACCATATTTCTTATAGGTCTATCTTCATGATTTGCCATTTATTCGACCTCTTTTTGTAAAATTTCCGTAATTTTAGGGTCTATTTTTTGATTATTTAAATAATTCTTAAAACTTTCCTTAAAAGAAGTCATTTCGGTACGTATACTTTTTTCGGTACTATCCGAAATAACTTCAAACGATGTTTCATACTTAAATGTCGCAAATTTTGTATCATAATTACGACATAAAGGAAGAAATTCTCTATAACTTTCAAAATCAAGGATTTTGACTTTAACTTTGGTATTTGGTGGTAATTTATCTAAATAAGTTTGACATTGAGCTAAATTTAAGGCATTTTTGCCCTGTTTTAGCCCCGTAGAGCTACTTTTTTTAGTTAAAGCATCATTCTTACTACCTTCAATTTGATTGTTTTTATCTAAGTCGTTGTCTGACATATAGTTAAGTTCTCCCATTTGGGTTTTATATATTTCAAACCTATTTCTATCATTTCCTCATATGTTAAAATATTACTTTTCATCGTATTACAAATTCTGCAAGCCCATACAATATTATCAATAGTATATCCTAATTTTGGATTTTTCTTATCAACTTGAAGACTATATTTTCCTTTTATTTCTTTAAATATTTTTTCAGAAATTCCACAATATGTACATTTATGGGGTTCATTCCAAAATTTTCTAAATTCTTTTAAAGTACAATATTTTTTGTTTAATTTTTCTGACCTTAATCTTAATGCACCCCATCTCAGTTTAGCATAATCTGGAATTGTTTTTGTTCTTCGTATTAAATTTAATTTCCTATAAATAATTCTATGACAATCATTAGAACAATATATTTTTTTAGATATACTTGTTAAAAATTCTTTTTTACAAATTGGACAAATTTTGGATTGCAATTCTTTTTTAATATACATATTATTCCTTACTAAGTTCAATCTGTACCATAGGGATAGGAGTTTTAAGAGGTATGAAATCAACCTTTTCTTGAGAAGTATTATAATTAGTAATCAAAGCCACTAATTTATATTTATCTTTGGCTTCATCAAAATTAACAAAACGACAACTTCCTAAATGTATTATATTAGGGTCAAAAGAATGTAAATGTCCCAAAAAAATAAGCAAATAATAATTTTTTAAATCTTTTATAGATATTTTAGCACCATAATTTTTAGAAGATTCTTTTACAGAAAAATGTCCACAATAAAGATGATTTTCATCTCTAATTTCTTTTACTATAGTAACGTTAGGAGAAAGTATTCCATAAATATCTACAGAAGATAACTCTAATGTTTCACTTTCATGACTTTGTGCAGCCAGCAAAATAATTTTTCTATTTCCTAATTTCCGAATAAACCTCCCTAAACAATTAAGTTCGGAAGCAGTTGGTTTATTGTTATCAAAATTATCGCCTAAACTAATTATATGAGTAACAGAATATTTATTACATAATTCTACAATTTCTTGTAAAATTATTTCACATTCTTTTAAATTATTTTGGTTTATGTGTAAATCCCCAAAAATTAAATAAGTCATCTAGTTCTCCATAATATAAGTAAAATAAACATACCAATAGTCTCTGCCAGTATTGGTTTTATTATGACATTTATGACATAAGGTAATTAAATTATCTTCCTTACAATTTTTTTTATTATAATCAATATGATGAATTGAAAGTTTTTTCTTTAAATCTTTTAATTCTTGTGTTTGCGTTTTGTTACATAACTGACATTTGTGGCTGTCTCTTTTAAGAATCTTAGTTTTTAATTTTTCATTCCATTGTTGATTATATGGTTCTTTGCCATTTCCATCAATATACATTGGATTTTTCTTTCCTAATTTATGGAAGCGTTCATTACAAGACTTACAACGTTTAACTTTGTAGGATTTGGCTCTATTTCCACAATCAATACAGATAGATTTACCGCCAGTCCATGTAGGCGAATTAATCCCCATTAATAATTTTAATATTGGAGAATCATTATAACATTGTTTATTACAATAATTATGTTGATTATGTTTTAATTGATATGGATAAATTAATATAGATTTTTTACAAGTAAAACATTTAACTCTTATCAATCCTTTATAACTCGGATTTGATTTCCCACTTAATGTTTTTACATAACACTTTTGACATCTTTTTGATTTATAAATAGATTTTGCATTTCCGCATTTGCAGAAATATTTTTTCATTGTTCTACCATCTTTATAAGATGGATTATTTTTCCCTACATTAATATGATAACCCTTACGAGTATTCATCTAAGCGTTTCCTATTTGTTCTACTTCTTTATTAATAATTTTATTTTTTATTTTTTCACGTTTATCTTTTTGAATTTGCGTCTTAGGATTTCTGTTCCAAATTTTTCTTGAATTTGAATAAATATCACATGCTTGATTACATTTAGTACAAATATAATAACAAGTACCTATTATCATATTCTTAGGATTATCTCCAAAAAAATCGGGAGACATACTAATTTTTACTTTAGCATTACAACATAAAGATTTTAAATTATTTTTCTTTTTCATTATCGAATCCTCCAAATATGTCTTTAAAAAAATCAGGAATATTCTTATCTTGACATTTAGCACATAATCCATTTTTAAGTGCGGTAAAATTATTACATTTTTTACAACAATCTAGATAAAAGACATCTTCGTTATAAGGCATCTTTTCCTTTTTCGTCGTTTTCTATAGTTTTTTTGAAATAAACATTAGCAGATTTATGATAAATAATAATTCCTTCGGGATTCGCAAATCTAGTTGAAGATGAAGCATAACTTCCTGTATTTTTTAAATTAGTCAAAACGTTTTCTATTTGAAAAGTATCAAATATTCCTTCATAAAGAATAGGTACGACATAACAACATTCAGGACAGTATTCTTGTTTATCTTTTAGAGGAATATCTTTATCTTTTATCCACCTACTAACATTAAATAAAGAAAATCTTTTTTCTTGTAAATTATACCCTCTTTGTATTTCCTTGCCCCAAAACTCTCCATAATGATAACCTTTACCTAATTTTAATAATTCTTCTTTATTATCCATTACCCAATGCCAAAATCCATGATTATCGTTATGGTCGTCTAACCATTTATTTTTACTTCCTGCATAAATATTATTATTTTCATCAATAAAGATAAGTCCGCATGTGCCATCAATTTTTTCTGTAATAATAATATCTCTACTTAATCTTGGTATTTTAGGGAATCCTCTAAATTCTGGTAATATCATTTGATTTCCTTTTTTCTAGGAGAAGAATTATAAATATTCATAATTTCTTCAGTAACTTTATTTAAATTTTGTAATCTTAATTCAAATATTTTATCCATAATCATTTTACATGTAGGGCAAATTTGTTTTATTTCTTTCTCTACATACTTTATATAACATTCGTAAGCACTATAATAATCATTTATATTTTCATATTTCTTAGGGTCTGGAGAAGGATTTTCTGGAGAAGAACTATATAATGTATGAAAATTATTTTCTTTTAGGGGTTGCGAACACAAATCGCAATAATTTACAAGCATCGTTTCTCCTTTATAATCTACGTCTAATACTGTTTGGTAAAATAGAATTGATTGTGTATAATATTATATTAGGTTTTTTAAAATGAGATAATCCTCTACATCTATAGGGATAATATTTATAAATTTGCCACCATAAATCTATCATACAAATTAATGCTAAAATACTAGAAATCATAATAAAGAAATCTTTAATAATAAATCCATATCCTAATTTCACAAAATCATTTATTAAAGCAAAATTAATGAAACGCCTCGACATAGATTTAGCGGATTTTACTTTTTGAATTTTACGTGCTTGAATAGAATATTTTAAAGCATCGAATATGCTAGTAATTACTAATAATCCACCTAAAATATCTTTTAAAGTTATATAATTAAACATTCCATTCCCTGCCTTTTTTTAATCCTGGTTTAAAATTATTAAAAATACATTTCATTTTTTCTTTCCCTGATTTAAGAATAACTTTTTTCCAAAAAATACAAGCTGGGCACATAACTTCGGAGGTTTCTTCTATTTCTATTTTCCATCTGGGACAATATTTTAACATTTTTTATCACTTTTGGGAGAGTGCGGTTTCCCAACACTCTCATTTTTATTACTTTTTGGGAGGTTGTTGTTCTTCTTTTCTAACGCCACCCATTTGATTTGTTCTAATCGAAACCAATAACTTTAAAATTATTCTCATAACCTTTACTAATTTAGCTATATCACTAATTTCTTCTTTACAAATAGCTTCGTAATCGTCGAATGCACCTTTAGCTGTAATCACTTTATTTTCCTCCTTTTTTATATTTATTATTTCTTTGTTACATTCAGATAGACGTATGCTGCCATTCCTCCTATTACTATTCCTAATATTAAACCTAATATCAGACCTAATATGAACATTATTTTCATCCTCCTTTTTAATTTGATTAAATTTATCTTGTAATTTTTCTTGCCAATTATTCATCTTTTAATCCGTATAATGATAACAATAAAGAATCTGTAATGTTATCGTCTGTTTCTTTCGTATTGAATATATTATTTATCCAATCTATAATTTCTTTTTTCTTTTCAACTTTTTTAGTATCTCTTTTTAATTGAGATTTAAATCCTACTTCCTTTCTAGCAGTTATTGCGAATACTATTTTTATAGTTTCGAACGAATCATATAATTCAGAAAAACAGATTCCGCACATAGCCTTTAATTGACCGAAAGAATAACTATTAAATCCCAAATAAGAATTTTCTAATACTAATATAGAATTCTTCTTAGGTTTTATTTTTAATTTAAATTCTCTTATAAATTTTAGCATAAATTCTAATTTTTCAATATATTTTTCTGATTTTTCGTCGTCTTTATTTAAAATAGGTATTCTAAAAATAAAAGTACTAATACTTAAAGTTTTATTATTGGTTTCTAAAATAGATAAACCTGTTGTACTAGCAATATCTACCCCCAAAACGTATGAATTTCTTTTAATTTTAAATCCTAATTTTTTTTCAATGTCTTTAATTTTAAAGTTCATTTAAATATCTCTCCATAAAATATAGTTTATTTCCTATTTCTATTATAGAATAAAATCTATAACCATTCATTGTATAAGTATCTATTTCCCATTCATCCCAGATTTTTATTTCTATTGTAAAATTATTTTGTGCCATTTATTCTTGTAAAAAAGTAATTATGGAATTATGATGTAATCCATATTTATCTAATAATTGCATGAAAGAATCTTTAACATAAGCTGGAGAGTTTCCCATTATTTTTCTTTGTTCATTTTCTGCTTGCATACCCATTGCTTCTATTATCGCACACGCTATTTGAGAATTTAAATAGGCTACTTTATCCATTTTAAACCTCCTTATAAGGCACATGAATATAATCTAATATCTTACCTACTCCTAATTCATTAATACAATAATTATAAAGTTGAGGATGAGTTTTAGCCATGCATTGAAATTTATTAGGTTCCTTTTCTAAATGAGTTCCAAACATACAAAACATACATCCAGTTCTTAATTGTCCTTTATCATAAATAGTTGCATATTTTAGATTGTTCTTTTTAATATATGCCCAAACATCTTCTTCTAACCAAACTGATAAAGGTCTTGATTGAATCTTACCTTCAAAAGAATTACATCCATATTGTAAATAAGTAATTTCTCTCAATCTACTTTCATTTGCCATTGTACCGACATAGGGATGCAATCCTGTTTTCTTAGTATAATTTTTGAATGGAAGTTTTTTCATTACATCACAGCATTGGTCGGAAATTTTAAAAGGAGCCTTAATTAAAAATCTCCATTTTTCTGGTACTTTCCAACTTCCAGATGCTTTTTTTCCATCTCCTCTTATACCTGTTAAATAGAGGTTCCTTATTATTTTATTTCCTTTTGTAGGATTCTGTAAAGTTGAAATCATTGAAGCAATTTTTTTACTAGTAACTGGATAACCATAGGTATCTAAAACTTGTTTAAAAGTCATTTCGGGTCTAATAATTTCTACATTTTCAGTTTCTCGGACAAATTGTATCACTTCCGGCCATTCTAGACCTGTATTTACGAAGACTGCTTTGACATGAGGATATATTGACCTTACTAAATGTAAAAGAACTGTACTGTCTTTTCCTCCAGAAAAAGAGATACATACATCTCCTTCTAATTTTTCATAAAATTCTCTTATTCTTTTATTAGTAAACTTAATTTTTGCCTCTAAAGGTAATGATTGTCTTTGTTTAAGTTCCCAAATCTTTACTTTAGGCATTAATATCCTCCTAATTTTTTATCAAAAATACCTTCTTCTATTTCTTTCTTAAAACGAACATCCAAATCGGTAACATAAATTGGAGGAAATCTATCTTTTCCTTTTTTATTATTAATATGCCCCACTTTAAATGGACTTTTGGTTTTAGATTGCATTTTTAATAATTCTTTCCATAAATCGGGAAAATTCTTATACAAACCTCTTAATGATGTCATTGGTTGTAAAGGACAGCACCAGCACGATGCACTACTCATACACTTATAAAGATTCTCAAAATTGAATCCTTTATCTTTACAATAATCTAAACAATCCTGTTCAGTCATTCTCCATTCTATTAAAGGAAGTATTACTGTTTTATCATCTGCATATCTTTTTGCTCTATATTCTTCACCTTTTGTAAGTCCAAGATAATTAACAAAAGGTTTTTTGTCTTTTAAATATTTGTGAATTGCAGTTTTTTTCAATCCTGTACACCAACGAATATTGAAACGAGGAAATCCCAATCCAATTCCCCTTTTATTTGGTTTTTCATACATATACCATTCAAATGATTTTTCTGGTTTAAGCCAAACAATAGGTCTTTTAATATATTCTTCAACTTTTTTAACAGTAGTATAAATAGCAGGGAATTCCCATCCTGTATCAAAGAACAAAATTTCATCTATTTGCTTTTTTTCTTCAAGTAATCTTATAAGCATAGCAGTAGAATCTTTCCCACCTGAATAACTAACTATATAGTGCATTTCTTTTTCCTTTTTAAGAGAGAGAAGGAAGTTAAAACTTCCTTTTAGTTAATTCGTTCTATTGTTTTACCATTATCATTAAGAAGATAAACATTATTGACATCAACTACAATAACTTGAGCCAAAATTTGTTCAGCTTTAAACATATAAATCTTCTTAACTGAATCATTATCAATAATTATACTTCTCATTAACATAAATTGTTTATTCAAATCAGCATCTTGTGCATTTTTTACAGTAGTTTCGATAACCTCTACTGTCTCAATTTTATCAAAAAACTTCCACCCACAATTCATTTGAACTTTCATTATCATTTTTCTTCCTCCTTTTTATCTGCCTTTCTATCTATCTTCCTTCTCTCTTTTTTAGGTTTAATTTCTTTTATTAATGATAAATCCCATTTTAATGCTTCAAAAATATGTTCAACCTTTGAAATTATACTTCTTTCTATCATTTTAGACCACGCAATCTTGGATTTATCTAATAAATCTACAGTATTTTCATCAAAAGCAATTGGAATCATTATTTTGCTCCTTTTTTTAAATTATCAACTGCCCACAGAGGTTGTAAGTTAGTATAATGAAAACATTTGCGTTGTTCTGACTTTTTTCGCAAATCAAATGAAGCACAGGGTTTAATATGGTCTATGTGCCACAATCCATAGTTAGACCACGACATATTTTTTAAAAACTGTGATTCTAAATGTTGTTTTAATTCTTTTAAAGAACAACCAATTAATTTCAATATGGAAGTAGATTTATGAATTTTTTTTAATACTTTTCGCAATCTTTGTCTAAGACAAATTCGTATTCTAAAATTAATATCTCTATGGTACCTATTATATTTGTAAACATTATCTTGTTCGATGGTTTCTTTTTTATGGTCTTGATAATACTTTTTTCTTTGTAAACTTATTTTTTCTTTATTTAGTCGGTCATACTCTTTTTTATATAAAGCAATTTCTTTTTTATGAATTTTATTATAAATTTTTCGAATTAAAAGAATTTTTTTCTTATGTAATTGATAATATTCTTTTGCGTATTGTTTCCAATCTTCTTTAGTCCACATAATAAATCCACCAATAATTATCACCCAATTGCTTATCAAATTTTCCAAATATTTTTTTGCTATTATTTTTTGCTTGAATATGAATTGGTAATTTTCTAATAAAAGTTGTTCCTTTAGCATTTGTTACTATAGTTTTGTACTCTCCATCTTGTTTTGTTAATCTTGCAGGAAATCCAATATCTTGCAGGGGTAATGTTTTAATCTTTTCTTTTTCAGAATTAATCCATTTTACTATTTCTTCTTGTGGTTCTTCATTCATAATCTTTTCAATTAAAATCGTTTGAAATTCTTTAATGAATTTTGAACTATCTTTTCTTTTGGCTTCTATACCTTTGATTTCTTCTTTTAATTTTCCATTTAATTTTCTTAAATATCCTTTATAATGGCACATAGCTACGATTAAAATTTTTTCAAATCTACCTTCACATTCAAATTTAATATCAATTCTTTCTCTATTATATCTTTCTTTAGCCCATTGTTGTATTAATTGATTAAACAATTCTGTAGGATTTTCTTTTGATTCTATCATAATACCATCAGTATCCAAATAAATAACATTGATTCCTTTTTCTTTTATTTTATCTTCTGTATAATGAAGTAAATCTCTTGCAATTGAAGTAATTGCTGAAGCAATATGAACATTATAAAGTCTAAAAATCTTTAATCCACATACTCCAAAAAGAGAATTAACAACCGCTTTGATTGCATCATATTTTATTTGTAAATCTTTACCTTCTTCAGATTCTGGATTTGCTTGTTCTAATTCTTTTTTAATAGTATCTTTTTTATTTAATAATTTTCTTGCAATAATTGGTAATAAAGTATTTTGATTTTGTGTCATGTAAATAGAATATTTAAAAGTATTTGTTTCTCTATCAGTAATATCTATTTTCTGACTATGTTTATCTTCTGTTAAATTTGAAACATCTAAACATAAATTATTAATAATAGATGGATAAGTTCCCGAAATATCCATTTTCCAAATATTATTTTTAAAAAAACCTAAATCTGCTCTACGATAAGCTCCTTCAAATTCAATTTCATCAGAAATTTCTTGTCCATAATGTTTAGAGGGTAAAATGATTCCTTTTTGTTTAGCTTCTCGAAGTAGAATCATATCTATCATTTTAGAATTCCAACAAACATCCGACCACTCGCACATACTCATTCTTCTAAGTTCATCGTAATATTCTACAATTTCTAATTTCTTATCTAAATCTATCATCCTTCTTACATCGTTTATATTTTTTTCTTTAATTTCATCAGCCAATCTACTAAAATCTACCTTTTTATAAGACTGTTCTTTTAATTCTTTTTGACAAACTGCATCTAAAGCATAAGAAGATTCTGTACGGTAAATTTTCTTATACATTTCTAAATAATCCATAACACTTATACCAGCAGGAATAAGATTTGGTTCTACTTCTTGTTTACCCCCCAAATATCTTGCTTGAGCAATTGGACTTAACATTTCTGCCAATTCACATCCAAATAATTTTTTATATCGGGCACAAAGATAACGCCAATCGAATTCAATAAAATTCCAACCGCAATTATGTGTAAGCAAATTATTTGCTATAAATAAATGATGTTTGTCCAGAGTAATATCTATTAACTTTAAATTTTTTATATTTTTAATTTGTTTTATTGAATTAAAAAAATATGTGTTTATATATTTATTCAATTCATCTAATTTTGTTATTTGATACTTGGATAGTTTGTTAGTTTTTATTATATCGATAATATAATGCACAAATTCTCTTGTAATTGTTTGATTTGAACAAAAAAGTTTCATTTTATCTTTATAGGAAAGTTTAACATTCCATTCTTCGATAAGTTTTAATAATAAATTTTTAATGGGAATGGTATCTATATGATTAACTGTATGTTTTAAAAATAACTTCTTTTTTGGATGTTTTAAAAATAAACGATAATTCTTAGAAGAACTATAAATTCTTAAAGTATAACATTTTTGTTTTGATTTTTTACCCGAATATCCATTATCTTTTTTATTCGGGATTCCGATTCCCCACAAAACCCAAGACATCCAATCAATCAAAACTTCATTAGTATTGCTAAATGATAAACTATTTCCTGTATAAGTGCCATCTGCATCTATCAACCCACTAATAATATTAGTTTGTTGATTTGTATTTAATCCATAAAGATAAATACTTAAATTTTTATACAATATATCTATACTTTTTTTCCAATCATTAGCTTTTAAAGAATTTTTGCTATATAGATGATAACAATTATTATACTTATGAAGATACATGGCTATTCCATTTCTATTGAGTATTTTTTTAACTATACCCATCATTTCTTCATTGTCATCTCTTACTTCCAATCGATTCTGTTTACCTTTTGTACCATCTCCCAAATAATACCCCACAAACCAAAAATATTCATCTTCTTGTCCATAATAGGGTAAATAATTTATTGGGGTTAAAATAAAATCCTTTTTTGTTAATTCTTTTGCTTGTTTTATTGTTTTAAAATTATCATGTTTATAAACTAAATTATTAAGATTAGTAATTAAAAATGGATGATTTTTTGAAGATTTGATTGTATTTGTTCTTGTTTGTATTTCTAATCCTTCTTCTTGTTTCTTTGATATTCTGATAATTTTTGCTTTTGTAAAATCATTATGGCGATTAATTGATAACACTTCCTCTTCTAATTCTATATCTTTTAAAATTTTAAAACCTTTATGGGTTTTAATTTTTGTATTTTCATCTAAACACAATAAATCAAATTGTTGCTCTTTTATCCATTTAACGAAGGCATCCAATAATTTTTTTTCTAATTCACTCCAATCTTTAACAGCAATTCTAGGGTCTAAATAATCTTTTAAATAAAATGTTTTAATCTCTTCTGTATAAGAATTAGAACATGAAATACATGAAATCGGCTGTTCTGGATAAAGATAATTGGGTAATTCTTTAGTAAGAACTTCGATGTCTATGAAAGAATACTTTAAATCTGATTTACCAAAACTGACGATTTTATCTATAATATATCGCTTTGTGAAAAGTATATCGGCTTCATAACTTCCTTCATCTCTACGATTCTTTACATCAGAAGGACGAGAACAAAGGACTTTATTAACTTTTTTATTGTCTATTGTTTTAAAAATTCCAGTAGGCGAGACTTGATAGAAATAAGGAAAGAAAGTTTTATCCTTAAACAAAGAAAGAGTTTTTCCGATTCTATGCCACACATAAATTTCTCTCCCCACATTAGCAATATTACAAACGTTAAAGTTTAACATAATATTTTTTTTAAATTAAATAAAATTAAACAAAATTTATCAAACCAATTCATTTCTATCTCTATCCATAGTTTATTATCTTTAATATAACTTTTTGATTTTCTCAAATAAAAAGGTAATTTCATTTTATCTCCAATCCACAATTACCACAATTATTCGATAATTCATTTTTTAAAGGTATTTCACATTGACAAGGAATTCCATTTGTATTATCTACTGGAGTAATCAAATCTTTTGTTGCTGCTATATAATCTGCGGTATAAACTACTAACTCTAATAAAGTATAATCTTTTATTTCTTTTTTAATACTTGCTGGAGTCCATCGACCCATATGATAACGAATACAATTATCAATTTTTTGAATTAATTCTATAGATAAAATTTCTTTTGCATAACATAAACAAGCATTAATCGGATGATTTTCAAAATCTGCATAAGTATATTTTGGGTCATTGGATGGAGTTTTCGCAATATCATGTAAAATAGTAGCAGCCAAAACTATATCTCGGTCAAGATTAAAAATCCCCCATCCTTCACATAATCTATTGACTATATATACTACTCTTTTAACATGAATAATTAATCCACCTTTTTTACAAGTACATTGTGGATGATATTTACCTGTTGAAGATGCCATAGCGATAAAAAAATAATCAGAAGCATTTTGCAAAGTTTTTTTAGTAAAGTCTTTAATTTCTTTATTTTGAATTAAATTAATTTCTTTTTCCAATACATTTTTATTCATTTTATGCACCCCCAAAACATCCTATTCCTGGTTTTCGTTTATAAATGGGTTTTAGGTTTTTAAATTAAAGCTATAATTATTAATATCCTTAAAAATGTAATAATAATTAAACCTATTCCTATACCTATAATATTAGCTAACATATCTAACCAATCAAAACCTGTTCCATAAAAACGGTCATATATTTCTTTAAAAAATCCTAATAATAACGTTAATAATACTCCTAATGTTATACCTAAAAATAATCCTAATAAAATCATTAATGTTAAAGATACATAAAAATGCAATAATTTATCTTCCATTAAATTTCTCCAAAATAACCCAAACCTGGTTTTTTTCTTGTTATAGGTTTAATTTCTTCCATTTCTTTTAAAAAATGAGTAATAGCAAATACTTGAAATGCTTGAAATAAATGATTTGCTCCTTTACAACTATATAATATTTTTCCTTGTTTACTTCTTACTACTATAATATTATTTATTTGAGTATCTAATTTAATATCTTCATAACATTGTATTTTCTTATTATAAAAAATATCCTTTAAACATTGAATAGACCAATCTACAACGTTTGCTTTTTTCATAACAGGATGTCCTTCTTTATCTCTTATTTCTTTACCTTTATCATCTCTTTCAAAATCTATTTCTATATTAGAATTAAAATCTATAGGGATGATATTTTCTGGGTATTTTTTAATTAAATGACTATATAAAGATTTCCCTACACCACTAGAATGGTCTAATCCTACAATATTAGGTTGTAAAATTTCTATTAAATATTCTATAAAATCCTTTTCTTCATCTGGAGATAATTGAAAAGTAGTAATTCTATAAATATATTTATAAATTTTATTTGTTTTAGAAACGATAATATATTCCGAAGGTGCTCCGCCTTCTCCTACGTCGAAATAAATTCCTAAACTTTCTGCATTATTTGGTTTTTCTATAATAATAATTTCTTTATATCTAAAATAACTATCTTTATTTACTTCGAATGATTTTATAGGAATACCCATACCCTGCTTATCTAAAATATAAGTTTGTCTAATTCGTTGAATATCAAATACACTTTCTGCTCCTTCGATGACTTTTCCATCTATTTGAACTTGATATCCGATAGAATCCTTTCCTCCGAATTCCTTTATAGCGTCTGCTTCTTTTTTATCGTTCCAAGTCGGATTCACGTAAGAAGGAAGATTAACAATTTTCTTTTTATTTTCTAAATTAAAAAATATTTCTCCCATTGGAGATGTTTTTGTAAAAGTTGTCATACCGCTATTATGAACAATAAATCCATTAGCTATAAATGAATGACATTTAGTTTCTATATCATATACTTGTTGATTTTCTAAATATCCTTTACATTTTATCTGTTCTTTATTAAATATTGGTCTACGAATATTAAGAATAGTTTTCCTATATCTTAATCCTTTTTTACAAGGCATTTCGTAAAAAGGTAACTCATATTTGTTAATCGAAAACTGCACAGATTTATTAGATTCTCTATAATTTTTACAATATTTTAGTTTTAATATATTTAAAATAGATTCTATTTTTTCAACTTTATTCCTATTAGTTTTATTTGATTGGGTAATCATCATGGAACCATCATTTCCCAAATATCCATCTCCAATAATAAATCCAATTAAAAAACCATACATACTATCTTTCAATATTTCTAATTCTTTATATGCTTGTAACATTATATAATTGCTATTTCTATTAATATTAAATCTATATGGAGTTTTTTTGTTCCAACCATGTTTTTTTTGTTCTATTTTAGTATACATTATATTCAATTTTTGTAATAACCATTCAATAAAATCAACTTCATCTGATTGATGTATTATAAATTGATGTAAGATTTCTTCTTTTCCTTTTAATATATAATGAGAACCATCACTTTCTATTAAACCTATTAATACCCCTCTTAAATAATAATCTATATTATGCAGATAATTAATACTTTTCATAAAATATTTATATCTCATACATCCATAGGCTTCTCGCCATTTATAAACTTTATCTCCTTCACTCAAACACCGAATTTTATGTTCGGGAGTTAACCACAGTTCATTTCGACTATCATCTATTTTAATAACATCTCGTATTCCAGAATCAAATAAATTTAGTACTTCAGTTTCTATTAGAGAATTTTGTTTTTCATCCCAAGCAATAATTAAATCGTTTTGTTGTATATCTTCTATATTTTTGGTAGAAAAATCAAACATTAATATTTTAGTTCCTTCTCTAATACAAAAACGATTTATACATCCTTTTTCAGATTGAGCCATTAACATTTTTCCAGAAACATCTTTAGTAAGATAACTAGATTCTTCCATATATTGTCTATCATAATGTTTACCGAAATATTGTCCACCTGGATTTTTACCTGTAATATTTTGATTAACACTTTCTAATAAAAGTCCACTATCAAAATTTAATTTATAGGTGGGACTCCGTAAGGGATGACAATTTAAAAATTTCATTATTTTATGATTCTCAAAACAATTAATTAATTTTTCAAAGATTTCTAATAAATGTAGTTTATCATAAGAAGAAATAACAGCCCATTTATAAACTTGATTAAAAGTACAAACTAAAACATCTATTGTAATAGCAATAATAGATTTGCCTGTAAGACGACCTCCTAATGCATAACTTTCTGCTAGATTATTTTTTACTTCCCAATTCTTTTCTTTAGATAATTTTTTATCTTCTAAAAATAAAGAATCATAACTCAACATAGGATATTGATATAATCTTATAAACCCAAATTTATTCTTATCAAAAACTCCTAGAGAATCAAAATCGTGAAATAAAATCTGAGATGCACTTATTGGATGAGTCATTACTTCAAAAAATATTAAATCTTCTTGTTTAATTTTTAGTATCATAAATCTAATTCTCCAAAAAATATTTAAAATACACAAACCAATAATCTCTATTATAATTAACTTTTGAATTACAACTATTACAAACTGTAATTAAATTATTTTCGTTACAATTTTGTTTATCATAATCGATGTGATGAATTAATATTCTTTTTTCTTGTTTAGTTAGATTTTTATTGGTAATCATCTTATTTCTTGATAATATTTTTTTAAATTTTCAATAGTAGCAGGAATTATGGTTTGCGTAAGATTATTACATTTTTTACATAATTTTTCAAAACATAAATCAATTCTGCATTTGGGATATTTATTTTTTATTATTTTTAAATTATTAATTAGTTGTTTTAAATTTTTAGCTTCTGGTAAAGATATTTTGTTAGGAAATTCAACACAATCACAAGGTACTACTACTTCAAAAGTAAGATGTTCATCACGAATAGTTTTCATTCTATTCTCCTTTTTTTAAATGCTATCAAAAAACAAATAATTAAACTTGCTATAATAATTAAAATTCTTTGTAATATAATCATCTTTGTTTTATTTCTCCATTGTAAAGATGTTCAATACAAAAAGAATTTCCCATTCTACATCTAATTATCCCTAACAATTCAGAAACTTTCATATTTTCATGTAAAACATAATTTTTGTATTCTTCATTTATAATTCTATGTAAATCAGATTCTAATTCGTGTAATTTTTCTAAATAAGTCATCTTATTCTCCCTTTTTTAAATATAAATTTTCGTAGAGATATGTAATTTAATTGTATTAATTTTTTTAATTATTTCAATTTGTTCGTCTGTAATATAACCTTCATAATCAGAATAACCTTTAGCATTTCCTCCTGAATTTTCTAAGCCAAAAGATTCTAATAAATTTCTATTTATTCTATTATCTTCTGGTTGTATTTGTAACCAAACGAAAGTTTTCATTTTATTCTGCCTTTTTTAAATAAATATTTTCATAAATAAAAGTAATATACTTGCTATTAACTCCCATTATTTCTGCACAATCTTCTAATGTTACTTTTTTATAATGATACAGTTCCATTAACTTTACATTGTAAAGGGTTGTACCTCTAAACATACTAGCTTTTTCTATATCATAACCTTCTAATTTCATAATCTGTCTACTTAATGCTTGACAATATGGGCATTTATAATAAATTTCTCCGCCATGTTCGTTATAATAATTTAATGCTTTTTCTTTTAATTCGTTCCAAGTATTTATAAAAGAATCGTTTCCTTTATCTTTAAGCATACCTAATTTTTCTTTTAATTGTAAAATTTGGGTATCTAAGTCTAATATTTTTTCTGTCATTTGAAGAGGAATAGCACCTTGTTTTTCGTCTCCTTCTTTTTTAATAAATGTTTGAATTCTTTCTTTTAAAAGTTCTAAATAAACTAAATTAATTAGAGTACTTTTTTCTGCAAGACTTTCAAAAGAATTTTCTTCTACATATTTATAATAAAGAGAAATGGCTCTATCTATCTCTTCATCTTTAAATCCTATAAAAGAAGTAGTTAATTCTTTTTCTTCTAATTTTCTTTGTGCTAATTTATCTATTTCTTCTTCAGAAAAATCTTTATACTGCTTCAAACCTTTTAATCTTTTTATTAATTTATCTTTATCTATCATTGTCTTTTCTCCAATCATTTAAATTTTCATTCCAACGTAATTTATATTGGGTATCCATCCAGAATAATAACCAAAGAATTCTAATACTCAATCCTCCTAAATTTAATGATAAAATATTATTACTCCAATAATAATAATTTTCTTCGCACCAATTGTGAAAATCATTTAAAGTTTGTAATCCTAAATATCTAAAATCTGGTAATTTCTTAGAAGATTTTTTTCTCATTAAAGCATAATAATTTTCGTACATTATTTTTTACTCCAGTTCTTCCCAATGGATTAGTTCCATAGTTCTTTCTACATTTCCTATTCCTACACATTCATTATCACAAAAGAAAAATTCTATTTCAGGAATTCCTGTTAATTCTTCTATTGCCTTTTCTAATTTATAAATTTCTTTAGAATAATTGTCTTGAATTAATTTATAAGTTTTTAAAAAAGGTTTTAATCTTTTTATTGATTCTTTAGTTTTTGGATATTTATATTTTTTCATTCTTTTATTCCTGTTTTATAATTAAAAATAGTAGCTATTTCGTTTCCTTCTACACAATTCGATATTTGAGATTTTTCTACATGAACAACTAAAGAAAATCCTGTTTGTACTTTTTCTACTACTTCCTTACCTTTTTCGTCTATCTCACCTGTCTTTACTTTTTCAAACTCTCCATCTGCTTTTTGACCTCTACGTAATCTTAATATTAATCTACTATTATGAGCAAGAGCATGTCCGCCACTTAAAACTTCGCACTTAATAAACGAACCCAAATCTAATCTACTTTGACCTATTAGAAAAATTGCACATTTAGCGTCAGCAACAAAAGGAGTAGCCATTCTAAAAAATTGAGAAAGTTTTCTAGCTAGAAGTGCCATCGAATCGTCTGCTACTGAACGTTCTTTATCTGCTTTACCTTCGTATTGTTCTCCGTGAGGAGACATTCCATGTAAAGAATCTAATACTATTAGGTCTGTTACTTTTTCTTTACATAATTTAATTACTACATCTAACGTTTCCTCAGCTTCTTTTGTAGCAATATAAACTAAATTTTCAGTATCTACTCCAAAAGATTTTGCCCATTCCGCATTATAAGACCTTTCCATATCTATATAGGCAACTATTTTTCCTTGTTTTTGAGTAGTAGCAATTAGTTTATAAGCTATTGTAGATTTACCTACACCTTTACTACCCCAAACTGTAGTATATGTTCCTGTAGGAATTCCTCCATTTGTTAATTTATCTAAACATTTATATCCGAAAGATAATCTTTCTCTTGCTTCTATTTTATTAGCGTAATCTATAGAAATATTTTTATTTCCTTTATTTATATCTCTTAATACTGTATTAAGTTTATCTTTTCTTTCTTGAGAAATTTGTTTATTATTTTCTTCTATTAAAGGATTAGATACTATCTTTCCTTCTTTGGCATCTTGTAATCCTTTTTTTATTAATGCTTCAGTTTTACTGGATAAATTTTTAGGTAAATCTATAAAATCTCCTGTACCATTAAATTCTATCGAATTATTTTCTAATTTATTATCTTGTTTTCTATCTTTTAATAATTTTTTAGATAAATTTTTATTTGCTTCTTTTAAAAGTTCATCAGAATTTTTACAATCTATATCTTTAAAAATATTATTACCCCCTCTAGAAATTTTATTTTTACTACCTTTGGGTCTTCCACGTTTAGACATTCAATCCTCCCATTATTCTATTACAAAAAGGACATTTATATTCAAAAACACTTTGTCTAATTATTATAAATGCTGGATAATTAAATTTTCCATGACAATCAGGACATTCATAATTAAATTCTTGAATAGGAACTTTAGAGGGAAAACGATAACAGCAACCATTACAAGTTCCTCCGTAACATTCTCCTTGTAAATAATTACAATACATTTTATTCTCCTTATTCTAAATTATTTAATCTTTCTATTTCTTTTTTTAGTTCTTCTATTTCTTTTAATGCTTCACAAAGAGGACAATCTCTTCCCTCATAAGCAATATCACAACCATTACAATAATTCATTATAGTTCTCCTTTTTCTATAAAATCTCTTTCAGTAAATGTTGGATAGGATTTAATTTCGTCAATTTCTTTCTCCCATTTTTTCCAATTCTCTTTTGATTTTTCTGTTTCGTGAGGAATTCTAATTCTAAAACCGCAACACATTAAAACAAAAGTAAATTCATAAGCACCACACATTATATCATTTTCAAATTCTATGTTAATAAATTGCCAAGTATTCCAATTATAGGTTTTCCATAAAAAAATCTCGGTTAAACATTGCCAAAAAGAAATCATTAAACCATTATTAAATTCAAAATTGATACAATCAATAAATCTTCTTTCTATTTTCATGTTTTCTCCTTTATAATCCTGTTTGTAATCTTTTTATTGTTTCTATTTCTTCTTCATGTTCGGATAAAATTCTGTTATATTCGTCTAATACTTTTAGTCCTTTATCTACATAATCATTTAACCATCCAGATGCTCCAGGAATAACTCTCCTAACATATTCCCATAAATAATTGTGTAATTCTCTAATATAATCAAAAATCTCACTATCTTGGTCTATTTTATCTTGTGCTAAAAATCCATCGGGTCTGGGTTTCATGTTTGCTCCTTTAAAATTTTAAAAAAATCCTCACAATCAATTACTATCCATCTTTTACCGTCATGATTTTCTAATGCTAACAAAGGTATTTTTTGTGTATTAATTGGTAGTTGTGCCAAAAGATGATTCCATACATTATTATTTACTTGAACAGATTTTGTATTTCTTTTTTTACATTCTACAAAAAATTTATAACTGACTATATCTCCTATATCATTTCCACAACCAGACCCCCTACTCAATCTTGCCTGTGGGTCTATTTCTTTTACTTTAGAAAGAATATACTCTTCTAATTTTTTACCTATTTCTCTTTTAGTTTTCATTTTCTATTTGTAATCGTAATTTAAGATAATTAGAAAGTTCTTTTACAAGATAAGGATGAAAATTTTCTATTATATAAAAATGTCTAATTAATTTTTCTAAATTTTTTATATTATTTTTTATTACTTCTAATTCAATAATATCATCACGAATACAATCACATAGATGATTTAATCTTAATCCTTTTAAACAATTTTTATGAGCCATTTTTATTCCTTTATTTATAAATTAAAACAAAATGTTTTATTTCGTCTTTTGTCCATTTTTTTGAATAAATTTATATAACTTTTTTGGATTTATATCTTCCAGAATACAATGAGATTTTTTATAATATTCTTTACAGGGAAATTCACTTAACCAAAAGGTAATTAAACATAATTGCTTATCTCTATGGTTCTTAAATTTAGATATTATTTCTTTTTCTTTTTTATTTAGGTTCATTTTTTAATCTAATAAATAATCCATCTCGTTTGAATTCAGAAATATGAGCAAGATAAATATCATTGCCTTTGTAATAAAGAATAAATTCTGTTTCATCATCAGTAAAAGCTCCGAATCCTTCAAAAAAAGAACCTATTTGATTAATATCCAATTCTCTTACTTTTTTTTCTAAATCTTCATTTATTTTTATCATTTTTTATTTCCTTTACAATGCGATTGAATAATTTCTTCCAGTAATTTCTATCATGATTTACCAATATTATTTTTTTTCATCTTCTTTTATATTTTTAATTATTTTATTGAATTCTCTGCGTTGCTCTACGATTTCGAGTTCTTCTTTTATCATTATAAAACTCTGCATAAGAATTTGTTCGCTCAAGATTATTTTTTGTTTTATTCCAGAATGATTTTTAAACATTTTTTTTAATAAAGAATATTGTCGATTCATTATGTGATACACTTCATTTAATTTTTTAATTTGTTTAATTATCATATTAAATCTTTTATTTTAAAAATTCTAGTTTGATGGTCATACATGCAAGGAAGTATATAAGTACAAAAATTTCCTCTAGGTTCTTTTATTTTACTAATATCCCAATGACCTTCTGTATGATTTTCGTTATCTTGGATATAACGTGCTGCAAAAGTAGGAAAATGGTCTATTAAATTTGGAGCAAACCATTCATAGTTTTGTTTTAATTGTGTAAATATAATTAATATACCTCTTTTTCTTTGTAATTCATCATTCAAATGTTTTAAAGTTGTATCGGTTTCTGCTTTATTTTCCAAACATAACCAATCTATTATTGTAAAAGAATTTGGTTCTAGTTCTACAGCTAAAGGATTAGCATGTTGACAATGAAAGAATTTACCTTCTATTTCTAATAATTTAGCTATCTTTTGGAAACGAGACCCTGCTTCGTTATAAACATAATAGGGTTTAATGTCTTGTTCTATCATTTCTTTTAAAATATTAAGTGCTATTGTAGTATTGTGATTAACAAATCCATTACACCAAAATTGATTATTTGTACTATATTTTTTATTTTCTATATTAAAGTCATAAACATATTTTTCTTCATTTAAATAAATTTTAGAAATTATTTTATCTATAAAATATGCATCTTTATAAAATTGATTATTTCCAAAAGTTTTTATTTTTGATTTTCTTTTTATATTCTTTAGCAATTTAATATGTTCATATTTAATCGGATTGAAAATATTTAAAAATTTTAATCCAAATTCAGATGTTATAAAAATTTTATAATATTTATTATTTTTATATTTTTTAATTATTTTTTCTTCTTTTTTACAAAAAATACCAAAATTTAATAACATTATATGTAATACATCTATTATTTTTTTACTTGCCATTGTTAATTCCAAAGAAGTTCCATGACCTAAACTACTCTCGCAACTAAACAATGCTCCTATAAAATTTCTTTGAATTTCTTCATTTCCTTGTAAAATACATTTAGGAACATATCTATCAGGAGATTTTATATTTTTAATATGAGTTGATTGTTTCAATACTCTTTGTTTAAACCATTTTAATAAAATAGACGAATTTATAGAAATTTTTAAGCAATTATTTTCTATAGTATAATTTGGTTTTAAACCATAAATATTTACAATTAATTTTATATCTTTTGCTATTGTATTTTTTTCTGTTTTGCTATTAGTATATATATGTATAGAATTTTTATCTAAACTTCCGTCTCCTATAATATATCCTATTAATCTTGCTAATTCTGGAGTTATTTCTTTTATAGATTTGACTAATTTTTTTGGATTTGATGTTAACGATTTTTTATACCAATAATCTTTTTTAAATTGTTTTATATTTCCTGCAAAATGTTTTGGAGATACAATTAAAATTTCTTCATTTTTTTGAATATCTTTTAATGCTTTAAACTCTGTTTTATATTGTCCATTATTAAAGTTTTTTACAATTGTCATAATTTTATGATTTGGAGTAGCTTCCAATTCGTATCCATATTCTGTTGATATTTTTATAGTTTCTTTTACTTTTTCTTTCCAAAAATAATTTGGAGACCTATAAGATTTATCTTGTAATTTTCCTGTAAACAATTTAATATGTTTTCCTTTATCAATTGAAATTCCATCATGTTTTTTATTGCCAAAATCTGCAATATCTATTAGTCCATAATTTGTTGTTAAATATCCATTTGTTAAACATTTTCCTTCGTTAGTTTTTCCACCTAAAATTAAACAATCTGCATCTTGAAATAAAGCTATATTATTAAATAAAGGCATTTTATATTGATATTCTTCTATAACTTCGGGAGTAGCATCCGTCCAATCAATTTTTTCTTTATATTGATAGCGACCTCTACCTAAACGAATAGCTTTACCTTCTTTTACAAATTTAGAAAGATATTTATCTATGATAGCTCTAGATAATTTTAAACTTTCCATTATATCTTTGGCTGATACGTCATTTTGAATTAATTTCAAATATTCGTAAATCGCTTTTTCGTGGCTTTCGGATTCTGAGACCTTATAAGTTGAAAGACTACCTAACATTCCTTTTATTTCATGATAAGGTAATGGAGGTTTAAAAAAATTATTTGAAATTAATGATAAAATATAAGTAGTATCTTCTATACTAAATTTATTTATTAATGCTCCACCCATACTTGTAAGAGTATTATTTCTTCCTTCTCCTTCTTTTATTTTTTCTACTTCTGGAATAATTATTTCTGAAGAAGATTTTTTTTCATTTCCTATTTGTTTAAAAGACAATAACATAGTTTTTATGTCTTCTGGTATTTGTTTTATTTCTATGCCCAAATTAACCCATTTATATTCAAGATTATCTATTTTAGAAGGAGCTATAACTATCTGACCGCCTGTATTTCTAATATCTATATGTAATCCTCCTAAATTAGTACATTGTTGTAAATCTTTGTCAAATTGAAATACAAAATGTTTACCATGAGGAGTATTAGCTGTTAAGGTTTTACATTCATTTATTTTTTTATAAATTTGTTCTAATTCTTGAGCAGGAGCTACTTTTAAATCAATATCAATAACAGTTACATTACTTTTTGAACAATTTAAACCTATATTGAGTCCATTATTTAACCACTTAATCCACGTTGTTTTTTCTCTATGTTCAGTATTTACCCAATCTTTTTCAAAAGGAATTTTAGAGTTATTTAATAAAGGGATTAAAGACCAACCATAATTCTGATATGTAGTTAATTCTATATACATATCTAATTTTAATTCTTCTATGAGATAACTAATAATCTCGGCATCTGATTTATCTTTTTTATCAGGTTCTATTAAACGAACTGCATCAAACATATTTCCCTTCCATCCACAAATTAGACAATTTATTTTATCTGAACTAGGGATAAAAGTAGCTGTAGGATTATTTGTTGAAAATTTATGTTCGTTTATACGTGGACAAGTAAATAAAAATTGTCCTTTCTTTGTTATTTTTTGAAATCCTTTTATTTTTTTAGAAAGATAATCGAATAATTTATCTTGTAAATTCATTCTTTATTCCTTTTTCGTATTCTTCTTTTGTGATTTCTTTTCCATTAATATAATAAATTATTGCTAACTCAAGTTCTAATCTGCATAAACTACAGATTTTAATTTTAGGATTTAAATCTTTTACTTCTCTTTTTTTACATAACAAACAAATCATTTATTCTGCTCTCAACCATTCCAACAATTCGTCTGCTAACATTTTAGTGAATTGAGATGCTGTTTCAGGGTCTGCAAACTGTTGAGAACTCGCTACTGCTGCAGCAGCATTTAAAGCGTTTCCTCGTTGAATCTGAGCTGTTTTTTCTGGATTATCATAAGATGTTTTAGTATAAGTTTTAGTTTCTTTATCTGTAGCAATAGATTTTGTTGCTCCTTTTTTATTACAAGTGTAACAAGTTTTATATTTATTATCTTTTAATTCTTTTCCGCAAGCTTCACAAGCAAATCCTGTAGATGTTGTTTCTTTTTT
>Ga0315294_10000054_pt1 | contig 109067 bp, 104 predicted proteins | sample YL17G13_40_MG_FD_203626 | JGI IMG/M metagenome (GOLD analysis project Ga0315294, IMG submission 203626) | Sediment microbial communities from Yellowstone Lake, YNP, Wyoming, USA - YL17G13_40 | ecosystem: Environmental > Aquatic > Freshwater > Lake > Sediment | place: USA: Wyoming | collected...
CCAGTACCGGTTGGCGTACATGATGCTCCCGAGGAGGAAGTGCGCTCTCCACGGGGCGTTCGTGATCCTGAGCGTGCGGCGCGCCAGGAAGGCCGCGGTCGCCTCCTGCTTCTTCTCGTGCAGGATTCGCGCGCCGTTGTGGTACGCCTGGGCGGTGAGCAGGACCGCGGGGCGCCATGAGAGGCCCAGCGTCGCCGCCAGCCCGATGGCAACGACGAACAGGCGGCGCTGGGCGATCCCCGGGGTCGAAGCGACCCCCGGAGTTTCGGCGGACGCCGAAACTCCGCGCGAAGCCGAGAGGCCGAGAAGGACGCCGACGGTCACGAGCGTTCCCTGGATCGTGGATGGCATGTTCCAGACGGCATGGACGGCGAGCGCGACGATTCCCGCTAGGAGTCCGGCGCCGCATGGCCCGCCCTTGCGCGCCGAGCGCCAGGCCAGGCGGGCCCAGACCGCCCCGAGCCACAGGAGCAGGCCCAGTCCGACGACTCCGTGCTCGCACAGCACGAAGAGGTAGTCGTTGTGCGGGTGGTCGCAGAACGCGGGCGGAAGGTCGCCGTAGGGACCGAGGGCGCGGCGCGCCCTCGCCGGAAATTCGCGTACGAAGTTGCCGAGCCCCTGGCCGATGAGCGGCCCGGCGCGAACGAGCTCGGCGGCCGCCCGCCACCAGTAGAACCGCTGGCGCGCCGACTGCTGCTCGAGATCCGTTGACGAGGCGAGCTGGGCGGGGAGCGAGACGCCGGTCGGGTTGAGGGCGGGGACCGAGAAGACGAGGCCCAGGACCGCGGCGATGGCGATGAGCCAGGCCGCACCGGGAATCCCCGCGCGCAGGCGTCCCCGGGCCGCGGCCCCGGCCACGGCCGCCCCGGCGAAGAGCCCGATCCACGCGCTCCGGGTCTGGGCGCAGATGAAAGCCGGGAGTGCGACGGCGAAGGACGCCCGGGAGAGCCAGAGCATGATGCGGCCGGCGGGGCCCGGCCCGGGGGAGGTGCCGAGGGCGGCCAAGACGGGCAGGGCGAGCGCGAGCTGGCCGGCCAGGAAGTTCGGGTTCCCGAACGTGGAGAAGACCCGGCCGCGCCCGTAGTCGAGCGTCCACGTCCACGGGTCCCCGCCCAGGTACTGGACGATTCCGTAGATGCCGCAGACCAGATGCGCAATCACGAAAGCGAGCAGGAGGCGCGAGCGTTCCGCCGGCCACGCGGCCAGGACCCCGGCCGTCGCCGCCGCGGCGGCGGTGGCCGCCAGGGGAACGAAGCCGAGCGCGAACGCCTCCGGCGCTTCCGTCCGGGCGAGGCCGACCGCGGCCCAGCCGACCACGGCGAGCAGGGGCGCGGTGACGGGAAGCGCCAAGGCCGACCCCAACCCGCCCGCGGCGAAGAGGGCAACCGCCGCGAGCCCCGCGAAGAGCGGGAGAGCCACGATCTTGGGCGGAGGAAAACACAGGCTGAACGTCTGCGAGAAGCAGAGGATTCCCCCGGCGAGCGCGCCCACGAGGGCTAGCGTGGCGGCCCGGCGAACGGCGGTGGTGGTCAAGGGCTTAGGATCCTATAGGCCGGCGAGGTGGAGGAGACCTTCCGCCAGGGCGACCACGGCGGCGCCGGCCGCCGTCGCGCCCAGTACCGACAGCCCGCGGATGTGCGAGGTCGTGGGAAGCAGGTCCGTGGCGGAGATGTGGAGGAACATCCCGCACGCCAACCCCAGGAATACGGGCTCAAGCCCGAGGACGGATCGTGCGGCGAGGAGCACGGTGGCGGTCCCGGCCAGGGTTGCGGCGCCCAGCGCCACCACGATCCGGAAGGCGGAACGGCGCGACCTGCCGGTCGAGACCATGATCGTGGCCAGGCTGAAACCCTCCGGCACCTTGTGGAAGATGACAGCGAGGAAGGCGAACCATCCCACCTTGGATCCGGCCGCCAGCGCGGCGGCGATCGCGGCTCCGTCGAAGAAGCTGTGCAGAAGAAGGCCGGCGGCGGCGGCGTGACCGGCCGCCGCCGAGATCGGAATCGCGCGGTCGCAAGGCCCATGGGTCCCGACCAGCGGATGCGCGCCGTGCGGCTCCGTGGAGACGTGATGCGCGTGTCCCGCGTAGGCGTGCTCGGCGAGGTGGACGAGGAAGTACCCGGCGACGATCAGGGCGGGCGCGGCGGGAGAGAGACGCATGCACTCGGGGAGGATCAGGAGCAGGGTGACCGCGAGAAGGAATCCGCCGCTGAACGCGAACCCGAGAACGATGTTGTGGGAAGCGAGCCGCCGGCGTCCCAGGGCCAGCCCACCGCCCGCGATATTGGCGGCGGCGGCCAGCAGGCCGCGGCCGAGCACGAGCCAGGCGGACAATCCGTGCAACATGGTCTGATCATATCCTACCGATTGGGCGGGGCCTTGCCGTGGGTGCGGTTCATGCGGCACAATCAAAGGGACGCCCATGAAACCGAGATGCGCCTGCCCGCCTCGCAGGACCCTCATGCTCTTTCCGGCGCTGGTCGTGACGGCGCTCCTGGCGGGGCACGCCGTCGCCGACGTGTCGGCTTTCTGGCAGATGACGTTTCCCGACGGCGTGCCGGCGATCGCGAAGGCGGTCGCGGTCGACACGGCCGGGAACACGTACGTCGGCGGAGCGAAGTGGCCCGCCGGCGTGACGGGTTCCGCGGTCGCGGTCCTCACGAAGTTCTCCAGCAACGGAGTGCCCGAGTGGACGTACTCGGCGTCCGGCGACTCGACCGCGTATCCCAAGCTGCAGGAGATCCGCGGGGTCGCGATCATGAAGACATCGGCGACGACCTGGGACATAATCGTCGCCGGCGTTCTCACGACCGTGACGGGGGCCGAGGATATGTGGGCGGCCCGGGTCACGACGGCCGGCAGGGAAGTTTGGACATGGACGTACGACTCCGGGGTGGGATCGGACGGCGCGAATGCGGTCGCGGTGACGCCTTCCGGAGTGGCCTACGTGGCTGGGTGGGCCGGAAACCAAAACTGGGTGTCCCGTCTGAACGGCATCACCGGCGCCTACATCGACAGCGCGTCCTTCTCCATAGATACGATCACGGCTTCGCTGGCAGTGACGCTCGATTCGGTGGGCAACGTGTATGTCGGAGGGCAGACTTCTCAGTCTCCGGGAGTAGCGAAGCCCTGGGTAGGAGTGTACCCCCCCGGTCTGGTCGCACCCACTTGGAGTCACGTGTTGACCAACGACTGGACCGCCACGGCATTCATCGGGGGGGTGGCCGTGGACTCCACCGGCGGAGCGGTCTACGCGGTGGGCGGAGTCACCTCGGCCGGCAGAGGGGAGGATATCCTGCTGGCGAAGCTGGACCTCGCGGGCGTGGTCGCCTGGACGTACACGGTGGACGGCGGCGGCGGGAGGTCCGACGAAGGCCGGGCGTGCGCGCTGGCGTCCAACGGCGATCTCTTGATCGCGGGAAGCAAGACGCGCGCCGCGGGGACTTACTCGGACCTCTGGGCGGCCCGGATGACCTCCGGCCGCACGTTCCTCTGGGATTACCTGGTGGATGGCCCGGCCGGAACGGTCGACAGCGGACTAGGGCTGGCCGTGGACGCCCAGGGCGTGCGGGTCGTGGGGTTCCTGTCGGACCCGGGCTCCCCGTCCCCGCCGCGCTACTACGTCGCCGACCTCGTGGAATCATCGACCACGCTCACGACCTCGGACGGGCCCACCGTGCCCCGGGCGTCGCCCAATCCGTTCCGGCCGGGCCGGGGCGGCCCCTTCGACGCGTCTTCCATCACGTTCCGGTCGCTCCCGGCGGGGTCGGCCGTGCGGGTCTACACGCTCGCGGGGGAGCTCGTCGCGGATCTCAAGGACGACAACTCGGACGGCCTCGTGGTCTGGGATGCAAAGAACTCGAGCGGCAAGGATGCGGTCGCCGGCGTCTACCTGTTCGTCGTTGACCCGGGGCAGGGCGCCGTCACCCGCGGGAAGGTCGTGATAATCCGATGAGGCGCGGGCCGATTGCGCCGACGGCCGCCGCTCTCGCGACGCTCCTCGCCGCGTTCCTCGCGGCGGGACCGGTCCTGGCCGCCGCTGCGGGCGGCGCGGGTACGGCGAGCGGGCCCGGGATCGAGGTCGGCGGAAGCGCGCGCTCGCTCGGCATGGGCGGGGCGGGGCTCGCGGACCTGCGGGAGCCGGGCGTGATCTGGGCCAACCCGGGCGGCCTCGCGGCTCTGGCGGCGCCCGAGCTCTCGTTCATGCACGGCATGTACGTGCAGGGGGTCTCGTTCGAGCAACTGGCCGCGGGCACGGTCACGGGCTGGGGCGCCTTCGGATGCGGGATGACGCTCCTGCGCGTGGGTTCCATCGACAGTTACGACAACAACGGCATGCCCGCGGGCTCGTTCACCCCCGACGAGCAGGCGTTCACCGCGGGGTGGGCGTGGCCGGGGGGGATGTGGTCGGCGGGGGCGTCCGCGACCTGGTACCGGAGCCAGCTGGCGAGCGACGCCCGGGCCAGTGCCTTCGCGGGAGACGTCGGGGCGAGGGTGACTCCGACCCCGATGCTCAGCCTGGCGGCGGCGGTCCAGCACCTGGGGACCGGGCTCGATTACGGCGGGGAGAGCGCGAGCCTGCCGCTCGTGATCCGCGGCGGGGCGGCCTTGCGGCTGGCCGACCTGGGGATCGTTGTCGCGGCGGACGGCGTGATGCCGTCCGACGGCAACCTGAGCGTCCGGGCCGGGGCGGAGAAGAGCCTGGCGGTGCGCTCCGACGTGGCCGTGGCCGTCCGTGCCGGGTGGCGCACCGGGGCGCCCGAGGGCTCGCTCGCCGGACTGGCGGCGGGCGCCGAGGTGCTCTGGCATCCCGAGGCCGGATTCACGGATCGCGCGGTGACCTCGATCGGGGAGTCGCCCGAGGGCCGCGGGGTGTCGGGATTCCGGCTGTCCTACGCCTGGACGCCGCTCGGCGAGCTCGGCGACGCCCACTGGTTCGCGGTCGCCCTTTCCTTCTGAGTACCGATCCGGCAGGACTGTCCCGCCTGGTGCGCGCCGAGGCACGCTCGCTCGGGTTCGCGGCAGCGGGTGTCACGAACGCCTCCCGGCTGTCGGAGGGGAAGCGGCTGAGGGAATGGCTGGCGCTGGGGTATCAGGCCGGCATGCGCTGGATGGCCCGGCCGGAAATCCGGGAGGATCCCGCCGCGCTGCTGGGCGGCGCGCGCAGCGTCGTCGTCGTCGGGTGGAGCATCCGGGGACCGGCGGCGAGCCCGGGACCCGGCGAGGGGCGCCTCGCCCGGTTCGCGGCCCTGCCCGACTACCACGACCGGATCCGGACGGCGCTTCTGGCCCTGCTCGAACGGCTCCGCGCGGTTGTGCCCTGCCGTGGGGCGGTCGCGGTCGACTCCAGCCCCGTACTCGAGCGGGCGCTCGCGGGCCGGGCCGGGCTGGGCTGGGCGGGGAAGTCGTCCTGCCTGGTCTCCGCCGACCACGGCCCGTGGCTCCTGCTCGGCGAACTCGTCCTCGACCTTGATCTCGCTCCCGACGTTCCTGGAGTTCCGCAATGCGGGGCCTGCGATCGCTGCTCCGTCGCCTGTCCGACGGGAGCGATCGTGTCGCCCGGGCTCGTGGATGCCGGGCGGTGCGTGGCGTACCTGACGGTCGAGCATCGCGGGGGGATCCCGCGTGAGCTGCGCGTCCGGGTCGGCCGGTGGCTCTTCGGCTGTGACGCATGCCAGGAGGCCTGCCCCTGGCCTCGGGTCGAACCGACCTGCGGAGTTTCCACGTCCGTGGAAACTCCGCAGTGTGCTCCTCCGGCCGCGGCCGCCGCGGGCTTTCTCGGCCTCGACGAGGCGGGTTTCAAGGCCGCGTATGCCGGGACGGCCCTCATGCGCACGGGCCGCGCGAGGATGGCCCGGAACGCCGCGGTCGTCCTCGGCAACCTGGGAGATCCCGCGGCGGTTCCGGCGTTGACGGCGGCCCTTCGTGATCCCGACCCCGTGGTCCGGGGCCACGCGGGCTGGGCGCTTGGCCGGCTTAAGGGCAGGGCGCCCGGAGCGGCGGAAACGCTCGCGGCGGCGGCCCGGACGGAGACGGATCCCGCCGTCCTCGAAGAGTTGGCCGCGGCTGCGGCATAATACCGTCGTGCGCGCACGCGTCGGTCTCGCGCTCGGCTGGCTCGGGTGTTTCGCCGTGTACCTGGTCTCCCTGCCCGGCACGTTCTACTTCGAGGACGGACCGGAACTGCTCGCGTGCGCCGCCTCGCTCGGCAACACGCATCCACCGGGATACGCGCTCCTTACTCTCCTGGGCCGGTTGATTCTGGCGCTCCCCGTCGGTGCGCCGGGATTCCGGTTCAACCTGTTGATCGCCTGCTGCGCGGCCGGAGCGGTCGTGGCCTGGGGGGCCCTGGTCGCCCACCTCACCACGACCGCCATGCGTTCGCCGGACGGAGTTTCGGCGTCCGCCGAAACTCCGACGCTTGCGTCCGCAAGCGCCGGCGTAGCCGCTGGTGTCTTCACCAGCGGCGTCTGGGCCTTCTCGGACGCGTTCTGGTGGGAGGCGTCAATAGGCGACAAGTACGCGGGCTGGTATCTCGCGTTCGCCGCGCTGGCTTGGGTCTCGGTCCTGGCGATGCGGGCGGAGTTCCCGGACCTGCCGCGCGCGGCGGCGTGGACCGGGTTCGCGACCGGGCTCTCGCTCGCACACCACCAGTTCGCGGTGTTCGTGCTCCCGGCTGTTCTCTGCGCCGCCGGGCGCGCCGCGCTCATGCGGGCGCTGGGCGCGCGCCTCGCCCTCGGCCGGGCCGCCGTGCTCGCGGTCGTGCTCGCGGCGCTGCCGCTCTCGACGAAGGTGCTCTACCCGCCCCTGCGCAGCGGGGGGGGGGCCGTCCTGGACTGGGGCCGGCCCGGCCACGCGGCGCACTTCCGCGGGTACCTCGCAGGCACCCTCTACCGGGGCGGCTTTGCCTCGACCTCGTTGCCCAGGAATCCCTGGCTGGCCGTCGGCCGGTGGCGGCTGGCGGCGCGGTTCCTGGGCGAGGAAGTGCCCTGGCTGCTCCTGCTTGCGGCGCCTGCGGGGGCGCTTCTGCTCGCGCGCCGGATGCCCCTGGTGGCCGCCGCCGGTGCGTGCTGCCTTGTGGCCAATGCGGGCTGGGCGGTCAACTTCTCCGAGAAGGTGGTCCGATGGTACGAGCCGGCCTACGCGATCCTGCTGGCCACGGCGGGCATCGGGTGGGCCTGGGCGTTCGCATCCGTCCGGGGGACGGCGGGACGCGTCGCGCTCACGCTCGTCGTCACGGGCGCGATCGGATGGCAGGGGGTCCGGGGGTCGGCTCGCAACGACCTCTCCCGGTTCTACGCCGCCCATGACGCCGTGCGGAATCTCCTGCGCGTCCTGCCGCAGGGAGCCGTCTACCTGGGGGCCGGGGACTTCGACCTGTTCCCGCTCTGGGCCGCGCGCCTGACCGAAGGCGCCCGTCCGGATGTCGAGGCGGCGGGACTGGGCGGGTTCGTGGACCCCGGGTTCACGGCCTCGGGGGCCGAGGATCGGATCCTTGCCGCAGCCGGCGTGAAGTCGCGCGGAGTGCAGGGGCTTGCGGCCCTGTTGAGCCTGCGGGCCGGCCCACCAGTGTATGTCGCGGCATCCGGGAACGACCGGCAGCTTCAGACCATGCTTCCTTTCCTGAAGGCGACCGAGATCAACGGGCTGGCGGGCCGGATCGTGCGCGCGTGGGCGCCCGCCGCGGGCGCCGCCTCGACGCGGCGCGCGATCAAGGGGATGACGCTCCGGAACCTCCGCTACCATCGCCCGGCCGGGCTCGTCGATCTCGGCCGTCTGCGCGACGAGGTGGCACGGGGCGCCCTGCTCCAGTATCCGGCATGTCTCGCGACGCTCGGCCAGCAGTGCCTTAGGTTCGGGCTGGATGCGGATGCGGCATGGGCGTTCGCGGCGGCCCGCGCCCAGATGGAGGCTCTGGTGGGTCCGCTGGTGGCGCCGCCGCCGGCGGCGTGGCTGCCGCCGCTCGCCGCCCGGGCCCGCCGCGACCAGCAGGCGGTGGCTCTTGGCTACGAGCGGCTCGCCGACGTCTTCGCCGAGCGCGGAGTCACGTTCCTCGCGGACCAGGTACGGGGGAACGCGGCCGCGGTCCTGCAATGATCCCGGCCGCGTTGGCTCTCGTTTCCGCCGTCGTGGTCGCTTCGACTGACTACGGAGTCTCGCCATCCGCCGACCTCACCGACGGTTGGCGGGTCCGCACCGATGCCGCTCGTGCCGGGATCGCGGGCCGCTGGGATGCTGCGGGTCTCAACGACAATGCGTGGGTCCGCGGCATCCTGTCCCGGTCGTCTACGGGGGAAGTCGTGTGGTACCGGCGGTGGGTGGCCGTGCCCGAGGGATGGCCCCGGTTTGCCCTCGTGCTCGAAGCGGTCGCGGGCCGGGTGGATCTCTGGGTGAACGGTGTCGCCGTCGGGCGGGATCTCGTCCGCCAGCGGTCGGAAGGCGGGGCGGTCGTTCTCAACCTGGCGCGGTTGGCGGGAGGGAAGCCGCGATGCCTGCTCGCGCTCCGGGTGGCTCCGGGCGACGACGGGCCGGGCACGGTCGGCGGGGTGCGACTCGTCCCGGAGCCCCGGCCGTGGCTCCCGGGCGTCCGCGACCGGCTCCGGTACGCGGCATCCGAAACACCGGATCTGCCGTGGCCGTCGTGGGTGCGCGGCGAGGGGGCGGCGTGGACCGCGTTCGCGGACCCCGACGGGGCGGCGGAGGGAGTGATCGGCTGGCGGGGCGACCTGGAGGGGGGGATAAGGCTCGGCGCGGTCTCGTGCTGGCTCTACGACCGGCAGGCCCGCCGGCTCTACGCGGCGCCTGCCATGCCCTGCCAGCTGCGGCTGGAGGGAAGGTACCTGCCGCTTCCGGCGGTGACCATGCGCGCGGGCAAGGCCTTCGCGCTCACCGTCAGCGCCTGGCCGGCGGCGCTGGCGCGTCCCGGCCGTCCGCCCATCATGCTCGCGGTGGGTGAAGCCCTGGCCGAGAACGTCTCCGACCGGCCGCGCGAAGTGGATCTCGTGATCGCGGTGCATCCCTTCAGTGTCCGGGGGGAGGCCCTGCCGGTCCGCCGGATCAGGTATGACCGGTCCACCCAGGCTTTCTGGGTGAACGACCGCCCCGCGCTCGTGCTGGCCGGCACCCCGGATGCGGCCGGGGCCGCGCCCTTCGACGGGGATTCCTCGGGTGGTCCCTGGGCGCTCGTGCAGGCGCTGGCGCGGGGCGAGCTGCCTCCGGCCCGGGAGGCCGAGGACGGGTCCGGTCTCGCGTCCGCGGCGGCGGTCTACCATCTGCGCATCCAGCCGTTCGGGTTCCGCACCCAGTCGTTCCGTTTTTTCCTGTCGGGCGCGCCCGAGGCCCTGCCGCCCGACCTGGCGCGCGAAGTCCGGGAGTTCGACCGGCCGGCGGGTTGGCGCGATATCCGGGCCCGGTGGCAGAAGCTGATCGCGGGGAAGGAGCGGATCTTCCTGCGGGTGCCGGACAAGACCGCTCAGGACGCCTTCTACGCGAGCGCGGGACATCTGCTCGTTGCCCTTGCCGCGGGCCGCATCGGCGAGGCCGATCGTCCCTTGGTTGCCGCCGCCCTGTTGCGGGCCGGCCACGCGGCTTCGGCCACGACGCTCGCACCGGCGGCGACGGGCTGGGGGGCGACGCCGCCGGTCCTGGCGGGATCCTTGTCCGCATCCGCGCTCACGGATGGCACGTGGCGGCCGGCGGACTCGCTGGCCGGCGCGTGGGGAGCGGCGCGGGGAGGCGACGGCGCCGGCGCGTGGCGCGTGCTCGGCTGGTGGGTTTCCCATCCAACGACTCCCGGGGCCTGCGCTTGGAGCGGGCGCGCCGATCCGGCGACGGGCCGGTTTGCTGGCGGCGAGCTTCCCGACCCTCGTGCGGCGGCGGGGTTCATCTGTACGCTCCGCGACATGCTCATCCGCGAGGACGGGGGCGCGTTGTGGCTCGCGCCGGCCCTGCCTGCGGCGTGGATGAGGCCCGGTGACATCGTGGATGTCCGGCACGTTCCGACCGCGTTCGGGATCCTGCCGGGGTTCGTGGTCGCAACCTATCCGAACGAGACGGCCCTGCGCCGGTTGTCGGCCGAGCGGGTGGCGAATCGCGGCCGGGGCCCCGTCATCGCGCCGGAGGATCTGGCGCACCCGCCGGATGGATTCCGCTGGCGGGTGCCCGGCGGCCGCCGCATCAGGCAGGTTCGCATCGACGGAGTCCGGGTCGAACAGGTGCCTGCCGACCGCGTTCTGGTCCTGTCGGAAGGATTCCGCGAGGTCCGCGTCGAGTGGCGCCCGGTTCGGACCGCGGAATAGGTTTCGTGATCGTGCGAAGGGAGCCGAAGGGGTGACCCCTTCCGCGTGACGGGAAACCGGGCTCGCAGGCGAGCCGGAGGGATACAATGGACGGCATGACGCCTCCCGGCCGCCGCGGGCCGCTCCTGCTCGGGGTCACTGTTTTCCTGGCCGGGGCCGTCGTCCTCGTCCTCGAGATCCTGGGCGCCCGGCTGCTGGCCCCCTTCTTCGGGGCTTCCCAGTACGTCTGGTCGGCCCTGATCGCGGTGACCATGCTCGCGCTCGCGGCCGGCTACCGGGGTGGCGGGCGGCTCGCGGACGTCGCGGAGCCGCTGGCGGCGCTGTTCCGCCTGACCGTCGTGGCCGGATGGCTCGTGGTCGTGATCGTGCCGGCGCGGCACGCGATCCTCCCGGCCTGCGCCGCACGGCTGGAGCTGCGGACGGGCGCGTTGTGCGCCGCCCTCGTGCTCCTGGCGCCGTCGCTGGCCCTGCTCGGGGCGGTTGCCCCGCTCGCGGCGCGGGCGGCCGTGATCGAGCTTGGGAGCCTCGGGGTGACCGTGGGGTCGCTCTACGCGCTTTCCACCGTCGGCAGTCTCGTGGGGGCGCTGGCGGCCGGCTTCCTGCTCGTGCCGGCCCTCGGCGTCGTCAAGATCCTGCTCCTGGCCTCGCTCGCCCTGTTCGCGCCCGCCGGCTGGTACTGGTGGGGGCGGGGGCGGCCCGCCGACCGCGCCATCTGGCGGGTCCTGCTGGCGGCGGGAGCGGTCGCGGCCCTGATCGGCCTCCTGCGTCCCGCCTCCCGTCTGCCGGTGGAGAACCAGGCCGACGGCTGGACGCTCCTGTTCCGCGAGGACAGCAAGTACGGCCAGGTCGAGGTCGTCCAATACAGCGGGCGCCGTCTGCTGGTCGTTGATGGAACCCTGCAGACCGGCGTGGACCTCGGCACCGGGTCCCCCCTGTTCCCGTACGCGGTGGCGGTGCCGGCCCTGCTCGAGTCCGCCGCCCCGTCGGCGCGCCGCGTCTGCCTCATCGGTTTCGGCGGCGGGGTGGTGGCGGCGGCGCTCGCGGCGCGCGGCGTCGCGGTCGAGTCGGCCGAGATCGACCCGGCCGTCGAGGACGCGGCCCGGCGGTTCTTCGTCGGCGAGGCCAGGCTCCCGGTGGCGCTTCAAGACGGCCGGACGTTCCTGCGCGACACGCCGGCCGGTCACTACGACGCCGTCCTGCTCGACGCCTACACGGGGGAGGCGCCGCCGGCCCATCTCTTCACGGTCGAGTCGTACCGGCTCGTCCGCCGGGCGCTGTCCCCGGGCGGGATCGGCATAGCGAACCTGATCGCTTTCACCGAAGGCCGGGATGGACAGCTGGCGCGGTGCGTGTACGCGACCCTGCGGGCCGTCTTCCCCTGGGTCGAAGCCTACCGGGTGGAGGAGGACTCCGGGATAACGAACGTGCTCTACGTGTTCGGGTCGAAGCCCCGGCGGCTCGGGCGGCTCCGGATCCGTGGGGCCCACCCCCAGATCGCGGCCATGGTGGCGGGACTCCTGGAGCGCCGGCTCGACCTGGCCGGGGCGGATGCTTTCGTCCTGACGGACGACTTCTGTCCGCTGGATCGTCTGGCGCTTCCCGCTCGCGAGGTCGTGCGCCGGAACATGCGCGGGCTCTTTCCGACATGGCTCTTCCTGGGCTGACCGGTCTGTATAATGCGCCCATGATGCTTTTCCGCACCGCCGCGGCTCTCGTGCTGGCCGCCGGGCTGGTCCACGCCGCCCCCCCCACCGAGAAGACGGGGAAGCCGGATGATCTGCCGGCGCCGGCGGCCGCCTTGAGCGCGACCCTGGTCGAGATCATCCCTGAGCCGCTCACCCCGGCCGCGTTCAAACCGTTCGGCGAGGTGATCGAGGTGCCCGGGGGCCAGGCTCCGACTTTCGAGAACGGGGTGCTCCGGTACTGGGGGGGGCTGGCCAAGGACCGGTTCGCCGAAGAGGTCGAGTTCGGAATGATGTCGGCGGCCGGCCGTCCCCGCGAGGTCGCGGAACTCCAACGGCATGCCCGCAGCTCCAAGTTCCTCGTCGGGCTGTCGGGCGAGTGGTGGCTGGTGGTGGCGCCGCAGACGATGGCGGGACGTCCCCTGGTTGCGAGCCGGGTCCGGGCGTTTCTCGTGAAGCCCGGGCAGGCGGTGCTCCTGCACCGGGGGACGTGGCATGCGGACCCCTTCCCGAAGGGGGACTCGGGGCTGTTCCTGGTGGCGGTGCGTGACGGAACCATGAAGAAGGATCTCAAGAGCCGTTCATTCAAGGGCAAGGAGGCGGTAAGAATCCCATGAACAAGATCGCGGTCATCGGCGCGGGAAGCGTGTATACGCCCGAACTCGTCACCGAGTTCTTCAAGGACGGGGGGAAGCTCGTGTCTTTCGACGAGATGTCCCTCATGGACATCAATCGCGGCCGGCTGGCGGCGGTCGGTGGCCTCACCCAGCGGATGGCACGCCGGCAGGGCGTGCGCGCGGACATTACTCTCACGACGTCTCTCGCGGCCGCGATTCGGGGGGCGAAGTTCGTGATCGTTCAGATCCGTGTCGGGGGGAACAAGGCCAGGTACCTGGATGAGACTATTCCCTACCGGCACGGCGTGATCGGGCAGGAGACCACGGGGCCGGGCGGCATGTTCAAGGCCCTGCGCACGATTCCCGCCGTCGTCGAGGTCGCGAAGACGGTGAAGAGGATTGCCCCGCGGGCCTGGATCCTGAACTTCGCCAATCCTTCCGGGCTCGTCACCGAGGCCGTTCTCAAGGCGGTCCCGGGGGTCAAGATGCTCGGGATCTGTTCCGCCCAGCTCGGCCGGGAGTGGTTCGTCTCGGCGGCGCTCGGGGTGAACCGGAAGCGGGTGCGCGTCCGGAGCGCGGGGCTCAACCACCTGTCATGGGTCTACCGCGCGCTCGTGGACGGCCGCGACGTGACGGACCGGATCTTCAGCCTGCCGGACCGGAAACTCAAGGTTCTGGGCTGGCCGGTTGACCTCATGCGGGCCATCCGCATGCATCCGATCGGATACCTCTGGTACTACTACTACCCCGAACGCATGCTCGAGCACTCGAAGCCGGGTCACAACCGGGCGAAGCGGGTCCTTGAGATCGAGAAGATCCTGCTCAAGCGGTACGCGGACCCCACCCTCGACGAGCCGCCGAAGGAGCTCTCGCTCCGGGGCGGGTCGGGCTACTCGGCCGCAATGTCGACGGTGATGGGCGCGCTGACGGGCCGGAAGCCCTGCACGATTCCGATGAACGTCCAGAACCGGGGGGCGGTCGCGGGATTCGCGCCGGACCAGGTCCTCGAGATCGACTCGAAGCTCACGCCCTCGGGCGTGACGCCGGTGCCCATCCCCTTGCGGGACCTGCCGGAACATCTGCTGGGCCTCACGCACCGGGTCAAGTCCTACGAGTCGCTGACCGCGGAGGCGGCGATGACCGGGGACTACTACACGGCGCTCCGGGCCATGATCAGCCACCCGCTCGTTCCGAGCGCCGCGGTGGGGCGCAAGATCCTGGACGAGATGCTGAAGGCACACCGGAAGTACCTCCCGAAGTTCAGGTAGGGTCCGGCCGCGGACAGGTGAGGGCGGTGCGATTTCGCGAGGGCGGGATCGTGCTCGTGCTGGTGTCTATGGGGGTCCTCCTCTGGGCCGTTGCGCCGAGGACTCCGGCGGGCGACTCCACGTTCCTCAACCGCGAGAATCTCATGCAGGTTGCCCGGGCGTTCTCGTTCATCGGGATCGCCTCGGTCGGGGCGACCCTGGTCATCGTCTCGGGCGGCATCGACCTGTCCGTGGGGTCGGTTCTGGGCTTGACCGTGGTCGTGACCGCCATGTCCCTGTCGGCGGGCTGGGGGATCGCGGCGGCCTCGGCGGCCGGCCTGCTGGCGGCGACCGCCTGCGGGCTCGCGAACGGCGCGTTGATCGCCTGGGCGGGACTACCCCCGTTCATCGTTACCCTCGGGATGCTCTCGATCGCGCGCGGGGCCGGATATTGGCTTTCGGGTGGCCGAATCATCTCGGGCCTCCCCGACCCGTTCGTCGGATTCGGGCAGGGATTCCTGGCTTCCGTCGTGCCGCTCCCCGTGGTCGTCATGCTGGCGGCCATGCTGGCGGGGGCCGTCCTGATGCGGCGGACCGTGCTCGGCCGGGCCGTTCACGCGTTGGGCGGAAACGAGGCCGCCGCGGTCCTCGCGGGACTGCCGGTCCGCCCGCTCAAGCTCGCGGTTTACGGGCTGGGCGGGCTCTTCGCGGGGCTGGCGGGCCTCATGTACGTCGCCCGGTTCGGGTACGGGTCATCGACGGCCGGCAACGGGTGGGAACTCCAGGTCATCTCCGCCGTCGTAATCGGCGGGACGAGCCTGTCCGGCGGCGACGGCACCGTCGTCGGCAGTGTGCTCGGGGCCGCAGTCATAGGGATTCTGACGAACGGGCTGACCTTGCTTTCGGTCCCGGAGGAGTACAATCAACTGGTTGTGGGGGTCGTGATTGTGATGGCCGTGTTGGGAGACCGTCTTAAGGGCGCCGGGGGCCTGACATGACAGCAGGTCACCGGGGGGCGGGGCTGTTCGTTGCCGCGCTTCTCTCGCTCGCGGGAGTGAGCGGCGGAGCTTCGGCTCCCGCCGCAACGCCGTTGACCTTCGCGATCGTGCCCAAGCTCCTGGACAACCCCGTGTTCAACTACGCCCGCCTCGGAGCGGAGAAGCGGGCCCGGGCTCTCGGCAACATCCGCATCGTCTGGCGGGCGCCGCAGGAAGCCGACGCGGCCAAGCAGGTCGAGATCCTGGAATCGCTTATCGCGATGAAGGTCGACGGGATCGCGGTCTCGTGCAACGAGCCCGAGGCGCTTCGGGCGGCGATCGACAAGGCCATCGCGGCCGGAATTCCTACCATCACGTTCGATTCGGACTCGCCGCGGTCGCGGCGGCTGACCTACTACGGCGTGAACGACCTGGAATGCGGCCGCCTGCTCGGCGCGGAGCTGGTGCGGGAGACGGGGGGCCGGGGCGACGTCGCCATGCTTACCGGGATGCGCGGGGCCTTCAATCTCGAGACGCGCATGGAGGGGGTGCGGGAGGCCCTGCGCGGGCACCCCGGCATCTCGCTCGTGCAGACCGTGGCCTGCGACGACGACACGGCGAAGGCCGTGTCCCAGATCGAGGGCGTGATGCGGACCCGGCCGTCTCTCGCGGGCTGGGCGTTCGTGGGGGGCTGGCCGCTCTTCGCCCGGGGCGCGCTCGACCCGGTGGACCAGAAGCGGACGGCGGTGGTGTCGTGGGACGCCCTGCCCCCCGAGTGGCCCTATCTCGAGTCGGGCAAAGTCCGGCTCCTGCTCGCCCAGCGGGTGTTTCACTGGGGCGTCGAGAGCGTGAATCTCCTTTTGGCTGCGAAGCGGGGGGTGCGCCTGCCCCGGCACTCGTACGCGGGCGTGGACCTCGTCACCCCGCGCAATCTCGCTGTTTACCGGACGTTGTGGAAACGATGGGAAGATCCTGCCGTGCCGTTCGGGGAGGATCCGTTACTGAAGCCCTGATAACCTTTCAGTCCAAGGAGGACAACATGTTGAGACCGACAGGGAGGGTGCTGGCAGGGCTGGCTCTGCTGGCCGTGGCTGGATGCGGCGGCAGGTCGCCCAATGAACTGACGCTCAAGGGGTCCGACGGGATGGTGATCCTGGCCCAGAAGTGGGCCGAGGCATTCATGGCGGCGAACCCCGGGAAGATCGTGAAGGTCGCGGGCGGCGGCTCCGCGGTCGGCATCGCGGCGTTGATCGGCGGCGGCGCGGACCTCGCCATGACGACGCGTCCGCTGACCAAGGACGAAGCCGACCAGGTCCTGGCACGCCGCAAGGCCGAGGCCAAGGAGAGGGCCGTCGCGCTGGACGCGATCGTGGTCTACGTCAACGCGAAGAATCGCGTGGCGTCGCTGAGCGTGGATGGGCTCGGCAAGATCTACACGGGCACGATCACGGACTGGAAGAAGGCGGGCGGCAGGAAGGGCGCCATCGCGCTTCTCGGCGCCGAGGGCGGTTCGGACCTCGCGCTCGCGTTCAAGGAGCGCGTGCTCAAGGGCGCGGATGCCCTGGCCACGGTGAAGGCACTGAACGGGACCGCGGCGGTGCTCGAGGCGGTGGCGGCTGATCCGCTCGCCGTCGGGTGCGGCAATCTGGCGGCCGTGCCGAAGGACGTCAAGGCACTCAAGCTGCGGGGGAAGGGGACCGCCCAGGGCGCGGGCGCGGCCGCCCTCCAGGGCGGCAAGTACCCTCTCGCGCAGAAGCTCCTCCTGTGCTCGGCCGGCGAGCCGGCGGAGGGGAGCCTGGCCGCGGACTTCGTGGCTTTCGTGCTCTCCGCGGACGGGCAGAAGCTGTGCGCGGATGCGGGGTACGTCTCGCTGAAGCCGGTCAAGGCGGCGAAGAAGACCGTCAAGAAGGCGACAACGACGACGAAGAAGACGACGACAACGAAGAAGAAGTAACCCGAACAGCCCTAGAGCAGCGCAACAGCAACAACGCGCCCCCAGGAGGAACCTGCGGGGCGCGTTGTCATTTGGGTTCCTCCTGCAGGATGGCCCGAAGGCGCCGGTAGTCGGCGTGACGGACCTGCCCCTCGAGAAACGGCAGGTCGTCTTCCGAGTCCACGTTCTGCCACCGAGGCAACAGCCGGCACGTGAGGCCGAGCTCGGATAGGTTGGCCCAGATCTGCTCCAGCTCGAGCCCCGAATCCCACTGGACGTCCCGGAGAATCCGGACGTCGGGCTGGCGGACGCCGAGAAGGTAGGTGCCGCCCGCCCAGGTCGGCCCGATACATGAGTCTACGGCGTCCATCTCGTCCACGGCGCGCTGGAGGTACTCCAGCGGAATCGTCGGCGAATCGGTTCCGAGAACGATCTGACGGCTGTAGCCGATGAGATGCAGACGTTCTAGGGCGTGGTTGACGCGCTCGCCGGGGTTCAGCCCGCGCTGGACCAGGAACCTGCCTTCGAACTTCCCAAACCGTGCCATGACCTGCGCCTGGATCTCCGCCTGCTTCTCGGGGGGCTGAACGAAGACGAAGACGTCGGCCCGCTTGAGGCGCAGGGCCTTGGCCATCACGAGCAGGGCGCACTCCCAGCTGAACCGGGCGGCGCGGTCGGCGCCCCAGGCGGCGGTCAGCCGGCCGGCGACGGAACCGGTCCCGGGCGAGTTGAGGAACAGGGCGAGTCCGGCGGGAGCGGACGGAGCGTCGGTCATTGGGTCCTGGAAGCCAGCCGCTTACTTCGCGCCGTACCAGAGACTGCCGGCCCAGCGCGACAGAAGCGAGAACTGGTTCGTGAGGAGGAGGATACCCAGGAGGATGAGCAGGATGCCGCTTCCGACCTCGATCGCATGCATCACGCGCTTCACCCGGTCAGAAAGCTTGAGGAACGACCCGAAGGCCGCGGCCGCGAGCAGGAAGGGCAATCCAAGCCCGGCCGAGTAGGTCAGGAGCAGCGAGACGCCGTACGCCACGTGCCCCTCGGTGGCAGCTACGACGAGGATGCTTCCCAGCATGGGCCCGATGCACGCCTGCCAGCCGATGGCGAACGTCATGCCCATGAGGAACGTGCCAATAGCGCCGAACCGGCCGGTGGCCAGCGAGAACCGCTTCTCCCGGTAGAGGAGCGCGATCGGGACGAGGCCGGTGAAGTGCAGGCCGAAGACGATCACGAGTATGCCGCCGACGATCCGGACGACGTTGGCCCATTCGCGCAGGAACTGGCCGATCCCGCTGGCGGTGGCTCCCATGAGCGTGAAGACGAGACTGAACCCGCACACGAAGAGCAGGGTCCGGCTCATGGTCGCCCAGAAGGCCGTCCGCTCGCCGCTGCGGAGCGCCTCGACGGAAACACCCGTGATCAGTGAGAGATAGACCGGGATCAGGGGCAGGACGCACGGCGAGAGAAACGACAGCAATCCCGCCAAGAACGCGGCTCCGTACCCGACCGCCGAAGGTTCTGTCATGACTGCGGAATTCTAGCATGCGCCGCCCTGCCGAGGAACAGGAGAAGGCGCTATCATGAGGGACAGGGAGCATGCGAGATACGGATGGATTAGGAGTGATGTTGCGGGCGGCGATTCTGGGGGCAGTCTGTGCGATGGGGCTGCGGCCGGCGGTCGCGAGGGCGAACTGCGTCGCCGACGTGACGGTGATGTCCGGGGAGGCCAGCCAGTTCGTCTTCTTCCCGAATTGGCTCAAGGCCTATGCGGGGGCGTTCACGGTCAGCGACTGGGCGATTTCCTGCGGCGGGGCCTGCACGGGCGCGCCGAACTGCGACACGGGTACGCCTCCCGCCTGCGGGGCCGCGGCGATGAGAGTGGGGGGCCTCACGATCGTGAACTTCGGGACCGCCACGTCCGGCCAGGGGGGGTCCTCCTGGGACATCGCGGGCATCTACTGGCGCAGTGATCTCGATGCGGCCGGCACCTACCACACGCTCACGGCTTGCTCGCCGAAGATGTGGACCTGGGCGTGGAACGGTGCGGAGGCGAACCCGGACATCACCACCCTCCCGAACCTGCGCATCTACGTGGATATCTCGGCGACGCCGGCTGACGGGGCGACCGTCCAGGTCGGCATCCCGTACGACGACGTGAACGTGGCGGCGGGCTACTCGGACACCTGCTGCTGCTCGGCGCCCTGGAGCGACGTGACGGGGTCCCCGAAGACCATTCTCTACGCGTTCAAGACCGTGGACCGGATCAACGCGCCCCCGGGGGACATCCTCAACTACACGATCTACTACGGCCGCCCGGGAACCGTGAATGTCACGAATCTCGAGATCCTGGACACCCAGCCGCCGTACACGCACTACGTCATGGGCAGCGCGAATCCGGCGCCGGACCCCGGGTACGACCCCGACCCGGGGCCGCCGCTCCGCTTGCGCTGGACGATTCCCGGGCCGCTCACGCCGACCGGCGGAGGCACCGGAGCCGTCACGTTCCAGCTTTCCGTGGACTGGGGCATCAACGGCTTCATCGACCCGCAGGGAGGAGATGTCGGGGCGCCCGAAGGGTACAGCCTCTGGAACCGGGCCGCCGTGACGTTTCCGACCCTCCCGGCCGGAAGCCGCGTGCACCTCTCCAACCAGACCCGGACGACGGTCATGCGCTACCTCTTCTGGAAGCTCGCGGACCGGGACATGGTGTTCAACTGCACGGCGACGATGTGCGACGAGCTGACGTATTCGATCTTCATCAAGAACCTGTCGTCGACGAAGAAGTGGTGGAACGTCTCGATCTGGGACACGGTGCCCGCCGAAGTGAACCCGTGGGGGCCGGGGTACGGGTTCGACGACCCGTGCGCGGGCTGGACGATGACGCCGTCCGGATGCGCCGCGGCCTCGCCGGGCTGGAAGGTGGTGGCGGGCAGGACGATCCTGACGTGGAGTCTCGACATGCCGCCGGGGATGACGCTCACGGTGCAGTGGAAGGCCGAGGTCCGGCCGCAGGCGACCGCGGGGGCGACGGCGATAAACCGGGTCTCCATCCTCGAGTATGGGAACACGGGGATTGCCGGCGGGACGGGGCACTCGACCGTGCCGCGCAACTTCACGCACATCGCGCCCGTGGTTCTCCGCACGACCTACGTCAGCTACGTGTCCTACGACGTCACGTCCGACTTCGACGCCAAGGGCAACTGGTACTTCATCGCGTTCTACCCGCTCCATCCGGCCGCCGTGTGGCAGCTCTTCTACCTCAACGGCGACTGCGGGCTGAACCCCTCGATCAACGCCCCGGCGCCGTCGGCGCCGTGCAACTCCTGGCCCGGCGCGGGGTGCTCGGTCGGCCCGGAACGCCGGCCCCAGCTTTACGGCGGCGACGGGACCTTCACGACCTGTTGCGGGACCCTGCCGTTCAAGGATCTCTACAAGCTCGTCTCCAATGCGCCGCTCCTGTGGGAGCTGAACCCGAACATCGACGAGACGAACCAGGACTCGGTCATGTATTCGCCGGCGACCTCGCTCTCGTTCAAGGGGAACATGGTCTACACGTGGCGGCGGCAGAACGCGGCGATGGCGGGCGACTCGTCCCACGGGGACTACCTCGGCATCGTGAACACGGGCAACGTGGTGACGACCGTCCATCTCTTCACGTGGGACGCGGCGAACAACAACTGGCAGTACTGGGAGACGCGCGCGATCGATCCATTGAGCCAGTACATGACCGGCGGCACCACCTGGAACATGGAAGGTCACTGGCGGGTCGTGTCGTCGGACACGGATCTCATCGTCTGGAAAGGGTACGCGTTCGAGGCCCCGATCACGGATTACGACAACTTCTCGACCACGGCGGCCGCGACGAACGGGAACCTCGTGGCGGGCGGCGGGGACACTTTCTACTGCTACACGGGGAAGCAGGGAGGCTGGCAGACGCTCGTGGCCACGAACGTCGGCACAAAGGCGGCCCAGGTCGAGCTCTACCGCTACGAGTCGGCGGAGCCCATGCTCGTCGTCAACGCCATCCCGACCGTCCTGGGCGGCTCATCGGGCAGTTGGAAGCCCCTGGACGCGGGGACCATCCCGCCGGGCATCTCGTCGGCAGGGACGCCCGACAGCCACAATCCCCGGGCGTACACGTCGCTCGCCACGTGCGACCTGAGCTCGGTGCCGTTCCCGGACACCTTCGGCCTCTACCAGGTCAAGGTCATTTCCGGGGGCCCGATCCAGGTCCGGACCGGGCGAGGCTGTGGCTCGCGGTACGGCGGATATGTCGTGCACGGCGTGGACGAGTCCGGCACGGTGCCCCAGCAGGTGCCGGCGTCGTTCTGGCACACCCAGCACCGGCAGGACCCGGCCAACGACCTCGTCGCGTTCTGCCCGGCCACGGGAATGGTCGTGCGGTGCACGAGCAACGCTGGGTACAGCGCGATCTACACCACGAACGGGCCCGACCAGCCCATCGCGTTCTGCGGCATCACGGAGCCGGCCGGGTACTGCGGCGTGAACTACAAAGTCGAGGTCCTGGCTCCCGTGGGCGGCCGCGTGATCGGGATGATGAACGCGACGTACTTCACCGAGCGCCACTACGCGGCGCCCTTCCTGGCGACGGGCACGCACTACGACATCCAGGCGCCGGCGGTCGTCTTCGCGGGCCAGAGCTTCTGGATCACGATCGTGGTTCTGAACGTGGCGGGGGGAACGAAGACGGACTACTGCGGCACGACGAGCTTCACCTCGACGGATCCCGCGGCCAGGATCCAGGCCACGGCGATGGACAGCTTCAACTTCGTGTGGCACAGTGTGACGGGTTGCAGTTCGGCGCCGAACGAAAACGGCGTCCGGGTGTTCGTGAACGTGAGCCTCACGAAGCTGGGTGTGCAGACGCTCATCGCCAACGACATCAACGACGGCTCCATCACCGGACTTACCGCGGTCCTGGTCACGGGCGCGGACATCAAGCTCTTCAAGGAGCCTAAGCTTTCGGTAGCGGCGTCCGGGGACACGGTCCGGTTCAAGGTCTGCTGGAGCAACTACTCGTCGGCGAGCGGGTTCTCGCTGGTGATGACGGATGCGGTGCCGCTGGGGATGAGCTTCATCCCGGAGGCGTCGACGGCGCCGTTCAACTGCGGGACAACGGATGGGGTGACAGTGACGGTGGCGTATTCGACGACGGCGTCGCCGACGATGCCGGCGGCCGCGTCGTTCTCGACCGGGAATCCCGTGGCGGGGACGCGCTGGCTGCGGTGGACGGTGCCGATGGCGGGCGTGCAGACGACGGGCTGTGCCTGCTTCCGCGTGCAGGTGCAGTAGAACGGTCTGAGGGCGGCCGGTCCTGGATTTCGGGCGGCTACCCGTTATTATTCGATGAGGGTATAGGCTAGGAGGGGGAGAGTGTGTTGAGCGAGCGTGGTCCGGCCCGAAGGTGCCGTGCTCGGCGCGGCGTCGTGAGCGCCGTTGTCGGTCTCTGCGCGCTTGCCCTGAGCGGGCCGGCGGCCGGCGACGCGTGCTTTCAGGACGGCTGGGACAACGGGTCGATCTCGACCGCGATCCTGTTCCCGAACTGGTACCGCGTGACGGTTGCCAGCGCGGACTTCTGGCTCTGGGATGCCGTGGCCGGCGCCGAGAACGTCCGCGGGATCACGGTCTGCAACTTCGGGACGGCGGGGAGCGGGGATTTCGCCGGGGTCTACGTCCAGATGTACTGCGGCGCCACCAACTCCGGCCTCCTGACGCTGACCTACGCGGGGCTCTACAGCGAGGACTCGGGCAGCCTGCCCGCCTGGACGTGGGCCGGGAGCACCGTGGACTTCCAGGGGTGCGCGGACCTCTGCGGCAATCCCGCCTGCGGCGGCTTCTTCACCGCCGACATCATCGTGGACGTCGCGCCGTGCCCGACGGCGGGGGCCTCGGTGCGAATGGGATTCCCGACGAAGAACTTCCTGGGCTCGGTCACGGACAGCATGGGGTGTCAGGCGCCGAGCGGGGATGCCGGCGGACCGGTGGACACGATCCAGTACCTCTACAAGCTCGGTCCGGATGCCGCCGCCCCGGGCGACACCGTCCAGTTCACGGTCTACTACGGGAAGCCCGGGAACTCGGCAATCTCGGCGATCCGGATCATCGACAGCGTGCCCGACTACACGCACTACGTGGACGGCGCCGGGACGCCGGCGCCCGACCCGGGGTGGGAGCCCGACCCGGGGCCGCCGCCCCGGCTCCTGTGGTCCCTGCCGGGGGCCGCCCCCGCGGGCGGCGCCACCGCCATGATCACGTTCTCGCTCAGCGTGGACTGGGGCAACGGCGAGAGCTTCGAGCCGGGGTCGGGCGACGTGGCGGCGCCGGAGGCCACGCGGCTCGCGAACCGGGCGTACGGGACCTGGGTGGGCGCCAGTTGCCCGAACGCGGTCAGCAACCAGGTCCAGACGAGCGTGAAGCGGATTCTCATGTGGCTGGTCGGCGACAACGACGTCCTGTTCTCCCCTACGTACGGCCAGCCTCCCGACGAGATCATCTACTCGATCTTCATGAAGAACGTCTCCACGGAGAAGACGTGGTGGGACGTCCGGGTCTGGGACACGGTACCGGCCAACCTCGACGTCTGGTGCCAGGACTGCGGGTTCGAAGATCCGTGCACGGGCTGGACGATGACGCCGTCCGGCTGTGCGGCGGCCGGGCCCGGCCGGACCCTGCCGGCCGGGAACACGATGCTGACGTGGAAGCTGGACATGCCTCCGCAGTTCACGATCGCGATGCGGTGGAAGGCGAGGGTCCGGTCCAATGCCCTGGCCGGTTCGACCGCGGTCAACGTCATGAGCCTGCTGGAAGTCGGGCGAACCAACGTGGCCGAGGGCACCGGCCATTCGACCGTGCCGATGAAGTTCGCGCACCTGGCCCCCGTGATCCTGCCGACGACCTACGTCAGCTACGTGGCCTACTCCGGGGATCGTTGGGCCCAGCCGGATCCCGGCGGCGATGCGCTGACCATGTTCCCGCTCAACAAGAAGACCCAGTTCGAGCTCCGGTCGCTGGACTACGTGGCCGGGTGGGCGAATGCGAGCGGGGTCTCGGCGTCGATCGGGTGCCTGATCGGTGACTGCCTGGGCGGGTTCCCGGGAAGCGCGGGGCCGTGCCCGACGGGTGCGATCGGGGCCGACCCGAGCACGACCGCCGGGTGCAAGGCCGAGCGGGTACCGGCCCGGTACAACCATCCGGTGCCGGCGGGAACTCCCTACCAGCACCTCTACAAGATCACGTCCAACTCGCCCGTGAACTGGCAGTCCGAGCCCGGCGTCGGGAGCCAGTGCGGCGACTTCATGACCTACGCGCCGGCCACGACGCTGAACTTTACCGGCCTCCTGCATTACTACTGGAAGAACTCGTACCACCCGACGTACAACAACTCGGGCACCGAGATGTTCTTCATCAACACGGGCAAGGATCCCTACGGGAACTACGACTCGACGATGCCCACGTCCGTGCATATCTTCCGGTTCAGCTACACGACGCTCCTCTGGGACTACCAGAAGACCTACGACCTGGCGGGCGAGAGCGGGGCGTGCGACCAGCACACTCTCACCGGCGAAGAAGGTCCCTACCGGAGCATCTCGTCCCAGGGCCAGCTCATCGTGTGGCAGGGGTACCAGTCGCTGAGCACGCTCGGGTGCGGATGCCCGTGCTACGACAACAGCGTCTTGATGCCCACCCGCGACACCGGGAACGTCGTCGGGCTGGCGGGCCACACCTTCTATGGCGTCATGCAGGGGTATGGCAACGAGACAAAGGTGTCGCTGGGCAACGTCGGAGTGGCCGACGCGACGTACCGGGTCTACCTCTACCTTCCCGACTACACGGCGGGCCCCGCCGAGGTCCCGATCAACATGCGCGGCACGTCGGGAACCTGGCTCTTCCAGGGCATGGCCATCGTGCCGCAGGGGCTCGCGGCCGCGCTGAACCCGCGGATCTACAACGTGGACGGGACCCTGTTCGACGGGGCGAGCACGTCGGCGTTCAAGGTGGAGGTGGTCAGCGGCGGGCCGATCCAGATCTTCCACGGCGCCCGCGTCTTCGCGGGCTGGGGGGGCGGGGCCGTCCTCAACGCCGTCAATGGCAAGCAGACGGGGAGCGAGTTCTGGCTGCACACGATCTACACGGACGGGACGGTCGGGGCCTCGCCCGAGACTTACGCCGTGGACGTCTTCTGCCCCAAGACGGGGATGGTGGTCGAGTGCCGCAGCGAGACCGGGCTGTCGGGAACCTACACGACCACGGGGCCGGACCAGTGCATCTCGTTCGTCGGGTTCAACAACCCGGGCCGCAAGATGAACTACAAGTTCACGAGGCTCAACACGGGAGCCACCGGGGACGTCATCGCGCAGTATATCAACGCCGGACCGGAGAAGGGCTACACGGCGCCGTTCCTGCAGACCGGCGTCCACTACGCCATTATCCTGCCCGAGGTCGTCTACGCGGGCCAGAGCTTCTGGATGACGATCATCGTCCTGGACCAGGGCGGTGATACCAAGACGGACTACTGCGGAACATCCTCGTTCACCTCGACGGATCCGGCCGCCAAGATCGAGACCCAACCGATGGCGGGCTACGACTACACGTGGAAGGCGTCCGTGGGGTGCTCGGGCGCCCCGAACAACAACGGCGTCCGCATCTTCATGAACATGATGCTATCGGACCTGGGGCTGCAGTCGGTCATCGTGATCGACACGACGGATGGTTCGATCTCGGGCGTCGGCGCCACGATGGTCGTGGGCGCGGACATCAAGCTGAGCAAGGAGCCGAAGCTCACGGTGGCGGCGTCGGGGGACACGGTCCGGTTCAAGATCTGCTGGAGCAACTACTCCTCCGGCAGCGGCTTCGCCATGGTCATGACCGACGCGGTGCCGGTGGGGACGAGCTTCATCCCCGAGGCCTCGGCGGCGGGACTCGACTGCGGGAGCACGGACGGCGTCGCGCTGGCGGTGAGCTACTCGACGCTGGCGACTCCCACGATGCCCGGCGCCGCCTCGTTCTCGGGCGGTAACCCGGTGGCGGGGACCCGGTGGCTGAGGTGGACGGTTCCTGTCGCGGGCGTCCAGACGTCGGGATGCGCCTGTTTCCGCGTGAAGGTCGATTGATTCCGGTTCCGGTAGAGTAGTCCATATGGAAGGGAGCTTGTCCCCCGGTCGGTGGCGGTGGCCCGGGTTGGCCGTGGTTGCGGCCGAGGCCCGGGTGCGCATCCTCCAGTTGCTTGCGCTGGGCGTGGCTCTGATCGTGGCGCCCGGCCTGCTGGGCAACGTCGTGGACCTGCCCAAGCGGCTCCTGGTCGAGGGGTTGGTGATCCTCGGCTGGCTCGTGGTCGTGGTCGAGGGCGCGTTTCGGGGGGGCGTGGCGGTCAAGTCGACTCCGCTTGCGTACCCTCTCCTCGGGGTCCTGGGCGCGTTGACCGTGTCCGGGGCCGCGTCCGCGAATCCCGGCCTCGCCCGGGAAAACGCGGGACTCGTCCTGGCCTGGGGCGGGCTTCTCCTGTTCGCGGCGTCGGTTGCCGACCCGTCGGCCCGGCTCCGGGTGGCGGGAGCGCTCCTGCTGGCCGGGGGCCTCGAGGCGGTCTACGGGATCCTGCAATACGCGGGCATCGATGTCCTGCCTTGGGCGTCGTCCTGGGGCTCCCGGTGCTTCGGAACGATCGGCAACCCGGTGTTCTACGCCGAGTTCCTTGCGCCGCTCTTCGTGCTGGGCGTGGCCCTGCTGGTAGCGGAGGAGGACGAGGAACGCAAGGACTTGCTCGGCCTGCTCGTTCTTGTCGAGTTCCTGGCGCTCGTTTTCGCGCAGACGCGGAGTGCGTGGCTGGGGAGCGCGGCGGGACTGGCGGCGCTGGCGGCGGTCCTGTGGCGCGGCGGATCCGATTCCCGGGCTCTCGTGGCGCGGAACCGCACCTGGCTGTTCGCTCTCGGGGGCTTCGCGGTGGCCGTCGTGGTCACGATATCGAGTTCAACCGTGTTCGGCCGGAACGCCCTCCCGCTCAAGGATCGCGTTCGCGACATGTTCAACATGAGGGGATGGACGGTCCAGCACCGGCTCGTCCTCTGGCGCGCGGCAGGACTGATCGTGCGGGAAGACCCCGTGCTCGGCATCGGTCCCGGCCAGTTCGGATCCGGCTTTCCTCCCGCCCAGGCGACGTTCCGGCCGGCCTATGCGAAACGGGGTTTCTTCTTCCCTCCGAAGGAGCAGAAGGCGCACAACGACTACGTCCAGTGGGCCGCCGAGCTCGGGCTGGTCGGGCTCGGGGCGTGGCTCTGGCTGATCGTGGTCCTGGCGCGGGTGGGATGGGCGGCGGCGTCCGCGGTCTCGTCGGCCGGCGACCGGGCTTTCGCGGGCGGCCTGCTCGGGGGATGCGTCGCCCTCGTCGTGGACGGGGCGTTCAACTTCCCGTTCCAGGTGATTCCGGCGGCCGCCGTCTTCTGGCTCTTCGCGGGCGGGCTGGCCGAACGGATGCCCGGCCGGCGGTGGAGCTGGAACTGGCGGCTTCCCGCCGCGGCCGGCAGGTGGATCGTATCGGGGGCCGCGTGTGCGGCGGCGGCGGCCTGGATCGGATGGATCGCATGGCCCGTGATCCGCGCGGACCGGGCGCAGGCGGCGGGCGAGCAGTTCCTGGGTTCGGGATTCTACGAGCGGGCGATCGACGCCTTCGAGCAGAGCCTGCTTTCGCGGCCGTACGACACGATAGTGCGCTACGAACTCGGGCTCGCCTGCTGGAATGCGTCCTCTTTCGACTGGACCGGGCACACGTGGGACCGGGCGCTCGAGGAATACGAGAAGGCGCACCGCCTGGGGCTCAACGACGAGCTTCTCTATTCCCGTCTTGGGATCCTCTTCGAGCGCAAGGGGAAGATCGCGGCGGCGGTGCGGAATGGCGAGTGGGCGGTGAGGATCTACCCCGAGCAGGGGGATCATCTCGCGAACCTCGCCTACTGGTACGCCCAGCGCGGCGTGCACCTGCCGGAAGCTCTGGACTTGTCCGACCGCGCGGTCGCGATGACGCCCCAGCACCCGCTTTACCACTGGACGCGCGGGCTCGTGCTCGAGCAGCTCGGTCGCGTGGCGGAAGCCACACGCGAGCTCCGGGCCGCCGTCCCCCTCCTGCCGAACCTGCGGAACGGCGCGTCGTTCCGGCCGGAGCTCGACCGGGACCTGGTGCGCGTGGAGGCGAAGGCTGCCGCCGGCGTCCGCCGCGTTCCGCTCCCGCGCAGCGACCTGCGCACCTTCTGACCGGGACGAATTCGTGCCGATCGTTCGGCAACCTGACGGGGCGCGGCTGGTGGCGTTCCTGCTTCCGGCCGAGGGCCCACCGCCGAACGTTCCGGTGACCGGCACCGTCGGCGTGATCCGCCATGGGGACCGGGTCCTCCTCGTGCTGGAGCGGGAGCGGGCCGAATGGGAACTGCCCGGGGGCACCATAGACCCGGGCGAGACGCCGGAGAACTGCGCCCGGCGCGAGATCCTCGAGGAGTCGGGACAGGTCCCCGGCCCGCTCACCCTCCGCGGCTGGGCGGTGTGGTTCGCCCCGCAGATGGGCACTGGACGGTCGGAATGCTGTGCGGTCTGGGCGGGGACCGTGGACCGGGAGGCCCCGTTCACGCCGACCGACGAGATCGGCGGGGTGGCCTGGCGCGTCCCCGGCGATCTGCCGGACGGGATCGCGGCGATCGATCGCAAGCTCCTGGAGCTCGCCACCCGGGAGGCCTGAAGACGGGCCTTCCGGCCCTATAGTTCGCTGATCCTGGGCAACAGCTCGAGGAGGGCGGCGGCGGCACGGGCCCGGTGGCTGATCCGCTGTTTCTCCTCGAACGTCAGCTCGGCGACCGTGCAACCGCGGTCCGGCAGGCGGAACACGGAGTCGTAGCCGAAGCCGCCGGTCCCGGACGGCGCCTGCGCGATCTCGCCCTCGAGGACGCCGGATGCCGTCAGCGTGGACCCGTCGGGATTGGCGAGCGCGAGAACGCACCGGAACCGGGCGCGCCGGTCCGTGACGCCCCGGAGGGCTTCCAGCAGGCGCGCCACGTTCGCCGCATCGGCCGCCGCCGGGCCCGCGTAGCGGGCGGACCTGACCCCGGGCGCGCCGCCCAGCGCATCGACCTCGAGCCCCGAGTCGTCGGCCAGCGCCCACTTCCCGGCGGCGGCGGCGAGGGCGCGGGCCTTGAGGAGCGCGTTCTCCAGGAAGGAGGTACCGGTCTCGTCGACGACCGGCAGGGGGACCCCGGCATCCTCGGGCAGCACGAGGTCGAGGCCGCCGCCGGCGAACAGGACCCGGAGTTCCGCAAGCTTCCCCCGGTTCCCGGTTGCCAGAAGCGCCTGCATGCGCGTTTAGAGTCCCACCACCGGCAGGCGTTCGCCCGGGAAGGCGACGAGCCCGATGCCGACGTTGAACCGGTATTCGTTCGAGGCGAACCGCTGGTAGGTGCAAACGAGCTCCCAGCAGTGCAGGTTCCGGGTTACCGAAACCGTGTACCAGTGCACGCGGTGGACGGCGTTGTCCCACTGCCCGAAGGCCCCGACTTTGACGCCGGGGGCGACAGGAAACGAAGCGTCGGCGTCCACGACGAAGATGTGGAGGTCGTTCTGGAAGCTCTCGCCGTAGACGTAGCGGGCGAGCCGGTACTCCTGCGAGGTGGTCGTCGCCGCCGGCAGTCCGAGGCGGTTGTTCGTGAACCGCGGCCGGAACCGGACGAACGGTCCCCCCGCCTCGCGGCCGACCAGCAGGGAGCCGGACGCGCTCCGGATCTTGCGCCACCAGAGGTCGTATCCGGTCTCGGCGGACAGGGACACGAACTTGTGCGGGGCCAGCGAGAGCGTGCCCGTCAGCGGCGACCAGCGGCGCCGGGAAGGATCCTGCTTGTTGCGAAGATCGTAGCTCATGGTCGCGCCCAGCGTGCCGACCTTCCCGAACCGCTGGGTGAGTCCTCCGCCCGCCGAGTGGGTGTCGAGCCCGTGATAGTGGAAAGGATCGTAGCCGATCCTGTTGAGGCGTTTCGCCACCGAGTGGTTGAGGTCCAGGTCCAGGCCGGGGGCCAATCCGCGGCGGAGCGAGGTCGTGTTCTCGGCGCGGTAGCCGACGCCCCGGAGGACCCGGTCCTCGGCCAGGCCGTTGTCCTCGATGCGGAGTACCCGGTCGCCCCGGTCGCGTGCCGTTGCGGTCATCCGGGTGGTAACCGTGGCGGCCCCGACGACCGGCAGGCGCCCGAACGAGGCCAGCGAAGGCGTCACGGCGCCGGAGTTGACGTACCAGCCGTTCTGCCAGGTGAAAGCGTGGTCGGCCACGCCCCGGGCCGAAAGGCTCAGCCACTTCGTGAGCGGCAGGCTGTGAGTCGTCAGGGTGACCTGTGGCGCGTGGATCTGCGAGAGGGCGTATCGCCCTTCGAGGATTTCCGTCGTGCTGAGATGAAGGGTGTCCACGCGCTCGGCCATCACCCCGACGCTGACCCCGGGGAGATCCTGGGTGAACAGGACGTGGGCGCGGCGCTCGCCCACCGTGGTCGGGAGCGGCAGCCGTGCATTCCCGTACTGCTCCCGGAAATGGGGGTCGCTGACCGTGTCGACGGCCGCGGCAATCCGGGTCGTCGGACCGATTGCCTGCGAGCCTTCGACGAAGATTTCGCCGCGGGAGCGGGGCACGTTGCTGCGGGATGGCATGCGCTCGCGGATACGATAGACGTGTATGCGGGACGCGCGGGTCCCCTTGGCATCCTCGATTTCCTGCGTCACGCCGAATCCCCACCCGGTGCGGGCGAAGTAGTCGATATGCACCTGACCCGGCGTGCGCGGCGTAAACGAGTAGGCGGGCGAGGTCCGCACGTACTCCCCAAGCTCGCGGGAATGCCCGACCTCGGCCTGGAAGGGAAGCCGGAAATCACGGAGGGGGGTGGCCAGCACGGGCAACCAGAAGATCGGGGTCGTGCCGGCCAGCACCGTCACTGACCGGGCAGTCAGGTCGCGGTTCAGACGGATCCGGACGTGGCGACACCGGATCGAGTAGTGGGGCCGGGGCGCGGCGCAGGTCGTCAGCAGGCCCGGCGCCGCGGTCACCGTGTTCTCCTCGGGCTGTTCGACGTGGGGGCCGCGACAGATCCATGGCCCGCTCAGGAGGGTGACGTCGTCGACTGAGCCGGTCTTTTTCTTCGTGTCGAAGCTCATTCGGGACCCGGTGGCGTGCAGGTCCTCGCCGTCCCACACGAGGTGTCCCTCGGCTGTGATCTGGTTTCGGTCGAGATCGACCCGCACCGTGTCGGCCTGGATCACGTTTGCCTCGAAGCGGACCTTGACATTGCCGGTGAGAACGACGCGCCGTTCCCGTTCGAAGTACTCGACCCGGTCGGCGCGCTCGAGCTGGATAACGACTCCGCGGGATCCGGCCTGCGTGGTGGATGAGGATGCGGAACCGGCGAGAGATGTGGCGGAGGCGGCTGGCGTCTCGCCAGCCGCGGGAGCGCAGATAGACCAGGCGGTCAGGAGGACGGCGGCGGAGAACCAAGGGAGGGGCATCCGGCCCAGGGAGGGCCTTGACACTTTAAGGGTCAGACGATGGCGGCTTCAGTCTGCGGATCGAAGAAGTGCGCCTTGCTCATGTCGAATACGATGTCGATGTCCTGGTTGACCTCGACCTGATCCGTTGCCACGACCTGGGCGATGAGCGGGGTGCGGCCCACGGTAACGTACACCTCGGTCATCGACCCGAGCGGCTGGACGACTTCCACGCGCCCCGTCACGGTGTTGTCCGGGGTCGCGTTGCTCGCGTAGAGCTTGTCGTGCAGGTTCTCGGGCCGGATGCCCATGTGCACGGTCTTTGCCTCGTAGGGCTTCAGGCGCTCGAGCTGATCGTCGATGACCCGTACCTGCAGGCCTTCGCCCGTCGTGAAGAAGAGGCCGCCCTTCCGGTTCTCGAGGTCGCCTTCGACGAAGTTCATCGGTGGCGTGCCGATGAATCCTGCCACGAACCTGTTCACGGGCTGGCCGTAGAGCTCCTGGGGCGAGGCCAGCTGCTGGACCTTGCCCTTGTGCATGACGACGATCCGGTCGCCCATCGTCATGGCTTCCACCTGGTCGTGCGTGACGTAGACGATCGTCGCCTGCAGGCGGTGGTGGAGCTTGCTGATCTCGGCGCGCGTCTGGACGCGCAGTTTGGCGTCCAGGTTTGAAAGCGGCTCGTCGAAGAGGAAGACCTTGGGCTTGCGGACGATCGCGCGTCCGAGCGCCACGCGCTGGCGTTCGCCGCCGGAAAGCGCCTTGGGTTTGCGATCCAGGAGATCGGTCAGCCCGAGGATATCCGCGGCCTCGCGGACGCGCTGATCGATCTCGTCCTTCGGGTATTTCCGGAGCTTGAGCCCGAAGGCCATGTTGTCGTAGACGCTCATGTGCGGGTAGAGCGCGTAGTTCTGGAACACCATGGCGATGTCCCGGTCCTTGGGGGGAACGTCGTTCACCTTCCGGTCGTCGATCCAGATCTCGCCGTCCGTTATCTCCTCGAGTCCCGCCACCATCCGCAGGGTCGTGGTCTTCCCGCACCCGGACGGGCCCAGGAGCACGACGAATTCCTTGTCCTGCACCTCGAAGGTGACATCGCTGACCACCTCACCCGTGCCCGGGTAGACCTTGCGGACGTTCTTGAAGCTTACTTTCGCCATGACGTTTGTAGGGACTCACGTTAGCATCCGGTTTTCGGGGGTGTCAAGCGGTAGAATCGGCTTGTTTGACAGGGCAGACGGGGGCAGGGGAGGATAGGGCCCATGCCGGATCATGTCCTGCTCAACGCCGGGGAGTCCGAGGATGCGTGGCGCATGTGGCGGATCATGGCCGAGTTCGCCGAAGGCTTCGAAACCCTCGGTGGCGTCGGTCCCGCGGTGTCGATCTTCGGAAGTGCGCGCACCCGCCCGGACGATCCCAACTACGAGCTCGCCCGGACGCTGGGCCGCAAGTGCGTCGAGCAGGGGTTTGCGGTCATCACGGGCGGCGGGCCCGGGATCATGGAGGCCGCGAACCGGGGAGCGGCCGAGGCGGGCGGGCGCTCCGTGGGGCTCAACATCAAGCTGCCGCACGAGCAGAAGCCGAACCCGTACTCGCAGACGAACATGTACTACCGGTACTTCTTCGTCCGCAAGATGATGTTCGTGAAATACGCCGTGGCGTTCATCTGCTGTCCCGGCGGCTACGGAACGCTCGACGAGTTCTTCGAGGCGCTGACGCTCATCCAGACCAAGAAGATCAAGCCGTTCCCCGTGTTCCTCGTCAACAGCGGCTACTGGAAGGGCCTCCTGACCTGGATTCGCGACACGATGGTGGACCAGCACATGATCGACGCGGAGGATCTTTCCCTCTTCCACGTGCGCGACGATCCCGACGAGGTGGCGCGCGAGCTCAAGAACTGGTACCGGGCGGTCAAGGCGGCGGATGACGCAAAGGCGGCCAAGCCCAAGCTGCCAGGATAAATCGCCCCGGGCCCAGCGGCCCTCAAGGTTTGGGGAAGAACGCCTCCAGCAGTTGCCTGCCGGTCTGCATGGTCGCCTGCTCGAGCAGTCGCGCCGCCGGCTCGGGAGCGATCTCGCAGGATTCCAGCAGGGCGTCGAAGAGGACCTCTCCGGTCTGGGGCTTGACGAGCAACGCCTGAATGAGGCACCGGTGGTCGTAAGTGGGCTTCCCGATCCGCCAAGGCTTGAACCAGAGGAAAGAGAGTCGCGTCTGCTGATTGGCTGTTCCGTAGCACTGCACGCCCACGAGCAGGACGGACTCGACCGGCAACGCCACGGGGGTAACCTTCAACGGGACGCGGCCCCTGTTGAGATCCGTCGTGATCGCGGCGGCCCAGGCTTTGGCCTCCGCGGAGGAGCTGCAGGTCGAGTCGACGGTCAGGCTTGCACTCAAGCCCGCGATGCAGGCATTGAGGACCGCGCCAGCCGATTCCGCGCGGCGCTCCGGCGCCATTTCCGGGAACTGGTCGGGGAACCGGCGCTTGAACTTCTCCGGGAACCCGGGATCCAGGATGCACACCTGGTGCACGGGAAGCTCGCGGAGCTTGGGGCTGACCGTGATCTCGTGCTTGAGCTGGGCCGAGCACCCGCCGAGGCACAGGACCGCCGCCAGCGCCGGGATCGATATCCGATGTCGCATGCGGCGCTATTCTACGCCGCCCGGTCCGGGCGGGGCAACCGACGGCGCCCCGCCGGCGGTTACGCCGCCCGGTCCGGGCGGGGCAACCGACGGCGCCCCGCCGCCGGTTACGCCGGGCGCGTTCGGCGCCGCAACCTTCTCCGTACCGTCCCCGGCGAAGCCGCACGCGGCGTCGAGCACGGCCCGATGGATCGCGATCCGGGTCTCCAGCGGGCGGCGCCCGGGCGCTTCCATCGTCACGACGTGGGCACAGCCGGTCGCGAAGTGATATATCGCGATCGGCCAGCCGCGGCGTTCGGCGGGTCGCAGGATGCCGGCGGGCGGCCGGATGAGGCCGTGGGCCGTCCGGAACTCGCCCACCGCGTCCCCGTTGGATACGGGTACGAACGCGGCGGCGGCCGCGAGGAGGCGCTCGCCGGCGAACGGCGGCGCCGCCTTCAGCTCGTAGAGGTAGCAGGAGTCGAAATCGACGTCCTCGTGCAGGTCGCACGCTAGGGACTGCCGCGCCCCTCCGAGCGCGTGCGCGACCAGGCGGGTCAGCGGCGCATCCGGCTCGTCGAAGTGGCGGTTGAGATCCTCGGTGTCCCGGCTGGACCGCGTCCCGTGTTCGAAGCCCCAGGGGTTCAGGCAGGGGAGGACCGTGAACCGGAACCGCCGGCTCCAGTGGCCGGCACGGGTGTCCAGCCAGGCCGCGAGGCCGAGCGGCCCGGCGGGCTCCTCCCCGTGGATCCCGGCGTCGAGGAGGATGGGCGGCCCGGCGGGCTCGCCGAAGACGAGCCGGAACAGGGGATATCCTTCCAGGCTGCCGGCCTCGTCCAGGCGGCCGTCGAGAGAGCGGGCTGCGGCATCGAGCCGCCGGGCGAGATCGTCGAAGGAGGGCATCGGACTAGGGGGCCGGTCCTACTTCAGGAGGGCTGCGCCCGGCGCTTGCGTGTAGGTGAAGCGCCGGCCCTCGTGATTGCGGACGACGACCTGGGTATCGTTCAGCTCGATGACCCCCTCGGGGAGGAGCGGCACCTTGCCGCCGCCGCCGGGCGCGTCGATCACGTAGGTCGGAACCGCCAGCCCGGAAGTGTGCCCCCGGAGGGCGGCCATGATGCGGAGCCCCGCGTCCACGCCCGTCCGGAAGTGATCCGCTCCGGCCACGGGGTCGCACTGGTAGAGGTAGTAGGGGCGGACCCGCACGGCCAGGAGCTTGTGCATGAGGGCCTTCATGGTCGCGGGATCGTCGTTGACCCCGCGCAGCAGGACCGTCTGGTTTCCGACCGGAATCCCGTGGTCGACGAGCCGCTCGCACGCCGCCGCGGCCTCGGGCGTCACCTCGCGCGGGTGGTTGAAGTGGGTGTTGACGAAAAGCGGGTGATGAACCGCGAGGGCCCGGCAGAGCTCGTCGGTCACCCGTTGCGGGAGGACGCAGGGCACGCGGGTGTCCACGCGCACGATCTCGACGTGCGGAATCGCGCGCAGCGAGCCGAGGATGCGGGAGAGCCTGTCGTCGGAGAGCAGGAAGGGATCACCGCCGGACACGATGACGTCCCGGATCACGGGCCGGCTCCGGATGTAGTCGACCCCCTTGGCGAGGTCTTCGTCCGTTGGGGCCGCCGCCCGGCCGACCGCGCGCTTGCGCGTGCAGAACCGGCAGTAGACCGCGCACTGATAAGTGACGAGGAAGAGTACCCGGTCGGGATAGCGGTGCACGAGGTGCGGGACCGGGGAGTCGCCCTCCTCGCCCAGCGGGTCGGCCATCCCGTCGGCCCCGGATGTTTCCCGGGCCGAGGGGATGACCTGGCGGCCGAGGGGGTCGTCCGCGCCGTCCCGGATCAGGGAGGCGTAGTAGGCGTTGATCCGGACGGGGAAGTCCCGTTCGGCCGCCGCGAGGGCCGCTTCGTCGCCGCCGAACATGCGGGCGGCCTCGGCCCCGGAGTTCACTCCGTGGGACAGAAGCCAGCGCCAGTCGGTCGGGCCGGTTTCGGTTGGCGTCATCGGATGCACTGGGATGTAGAACGCGCGACCGGGCGGAAAGTTCCGGGTCTGCCGGGGGGCTCCATGCTGGCAGACATTATGCCACGGCCGAGCACGGGAGCATGACCGCCTCGGGCATCCCGTGAATGGCCTTCTTCTCCTTGGGACAGACCGTGGCCAGGACGCCCCCCAGGGGCGCTTCGTCCTCTCCGGTCACGAAGTAATAGGGGCAGAGGCGGACCCGGCCCTCGAGCTCGCGGACCTCGCCGGCGGCGGCATCCCAGTAGGCAACCGGGATCACGGATGGCCGGCGATGGGGCTGGAGGATCCACGGGTGGCGGGGGAAGTCCGCAAGCGCGCGCCGGACCGTGGCAGCCCATTCCGCGGCCGGAAGGTCCGCGCCGAACCTGACGCCGTGACTGCCCCAGGCGTCTTCCCCGAACCCCGAGGGCTTGAGCACCAGCGCGCGCGCCTTCTGCGAGAGGTGTTCGAGCGCCTCCCACGACTGGACCGGCCGCCCCGCGAGCTCGAGACCGGCGACCGTCGCATGCGGCGGGACGGGGGAAGCATCCAGCACCCACGTGGGGATCACGAGGGCCTTGAGTTCCCCGTGCTCGCGCTCCCCCAGGAGCTTTTCCCAGACCGGCTCGAGGGCGCGGTGGTGGAGGAGCGCGAAGAGGAGCTTCTCCTCGAGGTGCGGCTTCGGCGGCGGCGTGAGCCGGACGTGCTTGAGCCGTGCGGCGTCCAGGATCTCGTCCGCGTGCGGGACGTTGGGGACATCGAAGAGCTCGAAGAACCGGTAGACGAGGGCGACCAGACGATCGCCCTGGGGCGTGGCGATGGCCAACCCGTTCCCGCTTGCTCGGTCAGTCCTGACCGCGCGGACGGCCTCGGGATCGACCGCCCAGGCCGGATCGCCGGCATCGCGGAGGGCCTGCGCGAGCCAGCGCATCTCGGGGCGGTACATGCGCGACTCGTTCGAGACGACTATGGCTGTTGCCCCCGGGGCGGCGGATCCGGCCGCGTGGGACATGGCGCGGCGGAACCCGGCGACCATGCCGTCCGGCCCGCCCGCGCATGCGAGCCCCTCGCGCTCGTAGAGCCGGGAGAGACAGCCCAGGAGCCCGATCCCGCCGGGCACGGAGTCGAGCTCGCACGCCACCGGCCCCTCGTCGGTCAGGAGCACGTCGGGGCGCAGGACGGGAGGAACCGACCGCTTGAACCGGTTCATGCGCGCGAACTCGAGGAGCCGGGGCGGCTTGCCCAGGTCGAGCCAGCCCGAGATCCATGGCGGCGCCTCGCCGCGAAGGCTCATGAGGTAGAGCTGGTGGGACGCCTTCACGAACTTGAGCCAGAGCACGCCCTGCCCTTCGATGGTCTTGAGGAGCCCGGGCGGGAGCCGGAAAGGCTCCGGCCCAATCCGGCAAGGGACATTGCCGCCCTGCCCCGTCGCGAACAGGCCGTCGGCCGGGATTCCGGCGAGGATGCTCCGACAGCGATCGGCGGGGGACCCGTCGGGCATGGCCACCCGATCAGTCCTTGCGGCTCGCGACGGCTTCGCGGGGGGTGGTCCGGGACCGGCCGGCCTTCAGGGCTTCCTCGAGCTCGGGCGGGAGGAAGAAACGCGTGGTCTCGGGGACGGAGGACACCTCCTCGAGCTCGCCGCCGTACCTGAACAGGATCGTGTTGATCAGCTCCCGGACCACGCGCTCGGGCGCCGAGGCCCCAGCCGTGATTCCGACCGTTTCGACGCCGTTCAGCCAGCTCCAGTCCACGTCGACGACGTGGTTGAGAAGGAAGGCGCGGGCTCCGGCGTCCTTGGCGACCTCGGTGAGCCGGATCGAGTTGGAGCTGTTCTGGGCTCCGACGACGAGGATGACGGGCGCCCACCGGGCCAGCGCTCTCACTGCCTGCTGGCGACTCCGGGTCGCGTAGCAGATGTCCTCCGAAGACGGGAGCGAGAGCTTGGGGAACCTGCGGCGCAGCGCCGCCATGATCACGGCCGAGTCGTCCGCCGAGAGCGTCGTCTGGGTCAGCACGACCAGCTTCTCGGGGTTGGCCACCTCGACGCGGGCGGCGTCATCGACGGAGGTCACGAGCTGAATCCTGCCCGGGGCCTCGCCCATGGTGCCTACCACCTCGTCGTGTCCTGCATGCCCGACGAGGATCAGGTCGCACCCCGTGCCCAGGAACCGCGCCACCTCGAGATGCACCTTGGTGACGAGCGGGCAGGTGGCGTCGATCGCCTTGAGCTTCCGCGTCTTCGCCTCGTCGCGGACGGTGGGCGAGATGCCGTGCGCGCTGAAGATCACGGTGGAACCCTCGGGGACCTCGGCGAGCTCCTCCACGAAGACGGCTCCCCGGGACTTCAAGTCCTCGACCACGAACCGGTTGTGGACGATCTCCTTGCGCACGTACACGGGCGGTCCGAAGGCCTCCAGGGCGCGCTCGACGACCTCGATCGCGCGCTCGACGCCCGCGCAGAAACCTCTAGGACTTGCCAGCAGGACTTTCAAGGGAGATGCATGAAATTGTAACACTCCCCATCGGGTAGACTGGGAAACATGGGAGTATGTCCGTCGTGAGCCAGCCTGCTGCACGTCCCGCGGGCCGCACGTTTGTGCGTATGCCGATGCCGGGCGATCCGGAGACGTTGTTCGACGCGATTGCGGGCGAGCCCTACAGCTTCTTCCTCGACAGCTCGATGTCCGAGCCGCGGCTGGGGCGGCACGCCTTCATGGGAAGCCGGCCCTTCCTCGTCTTCACGGCGCGCGGCCGGCGGTGGACGGTTCGCGAAGGTGCCGCGGTCTCGCGCGGATCCGGGGACCCCTTCCTGGCGCTTCGAAACCTCCTCGCCGTGCACCGCCATGGCGCCCCGGGATCCACCCCGCCCCTGCTTGCGGGCGCGGTGGGATGGGTGAGCTACGAGGCGGGCCGGCTCGTCGAACCTCTCCGGGTGGCGCGCCCACCCGCGCCCGGTTTGCCGGATCTCTGCTTTGCCTTCTACGAAACGATAGCCGCGTGCGACCTGCCGCGCCGCGAGCTCTCCCTCGCGACCGGCGGTCTCACGGGGCCCCGCGGTGATATGGGGCCGCGGCAGGCGGCGCGGGCCGAGGCCCTGCTGGCGCAGTTGCGCGATCTTGGGCGACTGAAGCGGACAGCGAATCCCTTCCGGCTCACCTCGCCGCTCGAGACCACGGTTCCGCGGGCGGGCTACACGGAGGCCGTGGAGTCCATCCGGGACTCGATCGCGCGGGGCGACATCTACCAAGCGGACCTGACCCGCCAGCTCACGGCATCGTGGACCGGCGACCCGTGGACGCTGGCTCGGCGTCTTCGGGCCGTGAGCCCGGCACCGTTCGCGGCATATCTCAATTTCGGAAGGATCAGGGCGGTCTCGGCGTCCCCCGAGCGGTTCCTGTGCCTCCGCGGCCGGCGCATCGAGACGCGGCCCATCAAGGGCACGCGTCCCCGGGGGACGGATCCGCGCACCGACCGGGCTCTTGCCCTCGAGCTCGTGCGCAGCGAGAAGGACATGGCCGAGCACATGATGATCGTCGACGTGGAGCGCAACGACCTCGGCCGGATCTGCGAGTCGGGGAGCGTCGCGGTGCCGGAACCCGCCGCGCTCGAGGTCTTCCCCCAGGTCTTTCACCTGACCTCGACCGTGGAGGGCCGCCTGCGGCGCGGGCTCACGGCGGCGGATGCACTGCGGGCGATGGTGCCGGGCGGATCCATCGCGGGAGCGCCCAAGATCCGGGCACAGGAGATCCTGGCCGGGCTTGAGCCGGGCCCGCGCGGCCTCTACACGGGGGCCTTGGGCTACATCGCGTTCTCGGGCGCGTGCGACTTCTCGATCGTGATCCGGACCGTCGTGCTGGAAGGATCGCGCCTTTCCGCGGGAATCGGGGGCGGGATCGTCGCGGACTCGGACCCGGACCGGGAATGGGAGGAGACCGAGGACAAGGCGCGGGGCCTGCGGTTGGCGTTGGAGGACACGGCGGAGCCGGCGCGCGCCGGGGTCCGGGCATGAGCGCCGTGCCGCGCGGATTGCGAGTCTCCCTCAACGGACGGATCCTGCCGCTGTCGGCGGCACGGATTCCCGTCTTCGACCGGGGGCTTCTCTTCGGCGACGGGATCTACGAAACCGTCCGCGCCTACGCCGGCCGGCCGTTCCGGCTGGCCGAACACCTGCGGCGGCTGGCGGACTCGGCGCGGCGGCTCGGGTTCCGGCTCCCCGTCGGCCCGTCCACGCTCGAACGCGCCGTGGGACGGACGCTCGGGGCGAACCGGCTGCGGGAGGCGCGGATCCGGATCGTCGTTACCAGAGGAGTGGGGCTGCCGGAGCTGTCCGCCGTCCGGGGCACGCGCCCGATGTGGCTCGTCTACGCCCTTCCGTATCTGCCTCCGCCCGAGGCCGCGTACCGGGCCGGCGTCCGCGCGATCGTGCCGTCGGTGGTCCGCAACGACCGGCGGTCGGTCGATCCCGCGATAAAGGCCAGCAGTCTCCTGAACAACCTGCTGGCGGCCCGGGAGGCTGCCCGGGCGGGGGCGCGGGAGGCGATCATGCTTAACCCGGCGGGATTCGTGGCGGAGGCCGCGTCGGCGAACGTCGCCTGGGTGAAAGACGGGGTGCTCCGCACCCCGTCCCTGGACTGCGGCATCCTGGCGGGCGTGACCCGCGGCATCGTCCTCGATCTGGCCCGGCGGCTCGGAGTCCGGGTGCGGGAAGGCCGGTTCCGGCCGGCGGCGCTCGAGCGCGCGGACGAGGCGTTCGTGACCGCCAGCACGATCGAGATCCTGCCGCTGGCATCCCTCGGCCGCCGCCGGTATCCCGCGGTGCGCCCGGTAACGAGGACTCTCGCGCTCGCGTATCGGGCCCTCGTGAGGGCCGATTGTGGTTGCTGATCCGCCGCCCCAGCCGGACCTTTCGCGCCTGCCGGCAGACACCGTCGTGCTCCTGCGGCGGCTCGGTGCCCTCGGTCGCGAGCGGGGGACCGACGTCTACCTCGTGGGGGGCCTCGTCCGCGACCTTTTCCTCGACGCCGGGAACGTCGATCTCGACCTGGCCGTGGCGGGCGACGGGCCGGCTTTCGCCGGGCGCGCGGCCGAGGTCCTGGGCGGAACCCTCGTCGTGCACGAGCGGTTCATGACGGCCACGGTGACCCTCGAGGACCACAGCATGATCGACGTCGCGACCGCGCGCACGGAGACCTACGAGCGGGCCGGGGCCCTGCCCCGGGTCCGGCCGGCCCCGATCGAGGCGGACCTGCGCCGCCGCGACTTCACCGTCAACGCGATGGCCCTCCAGTTGTCTCCGGCCGCGTTCGGTTCCCTTATGGATCCGTTCGGCGGGGCGGCGGACGTCGCCGGCCGGCGGCTGCGCATCCTGCACGACCGGAGCTTCCTGGACGACCCGACGCGCATCTTGAGAATGGCCCGGTTTGCGGCCCGGCTCGAGTTCGATCCCGAGGAGGGAACCGCCCGGCGGCTCGCGGAGGCCCTCGAGGGCGGGGTCTTCGACTTCGTGTCGGGCGACCGCCTGCGCGAGGAGGTCTTCATCGGACTCAACGAACCGGAGCCGGCGGCGGTGTTCGCGCGGCTCGAGTCGTGGCGCGCCCTCGAAGCCCTCCTGCCGGGGGCGGCGCCGGGCGGCGACCTGGCCGAACTCGAGGAGCTGGCTGGCCGGCTCGTCGCCTTCTGCGAGAAGGGGCCCTCGTGGGATCCCTCGGTCCTCCGCCTGCTCCTGCTGATGCGGACGGCGCTGCCGCCGGCCCTCGACGCGGCCGGGCAGAAGCTCAACCTTTCGCCGGGGTCGCGCGAGGTCCTGCGGTACGCTCCGCGCCTGCCCGAGCTCGCGCGGGCCGCCGAGGCGGCGGGGAAGCTTTCCGAGGTGCACCGGGCCCTGCGCGGACTGCCGCTCGAGGTCCAGCTCGCGGCCCTGGTCTTCGTCGGTCCCGAGCCCGCGCGCGAACGAGTGTTCACCTACCTCTGCGGCGACCGGGTGCTCAAGACCGAGCTCACGGGCGACGACCTCCAGGAAATCGGGTACCCGCGGGGACCGGGACTCAAGCCCATACTGGACGGACTGCTCGAGGCGAAGCTCGACGGCGAGGTGGAGTCGCGGCGCGACGAGGAGCGCTGGGTGCGCGCGCATTTCCCGCCCGCGTCGAACTGAGTGGCCGCGCATGGTACTATCGGGTCGACATGGCTGAAGCCCGATCGGTCCAACCCCAGCCGGCGGCCACGGGGAAGGCGGCGGAGCCGGTAAAGACCGCGCTCCGGCGCGAGGACACCCTGTTCTCGCGGCACCGCTACCGGGAGGCCCTCGATCTGCTGGCCGATCTCCTCGGCCGGGCGGACCTCACGTCCCGGCAGAGGTTCGAGGCGCTCTGGCGGAAGGCCGAGTGTCTCGAGCACCTGATGCGCCCGCGGCAGGCCGTGGCGCTCCTGCGCGAGATCAGTAGGGCCTATCCGGACGAGGCGCTCGGCCATTCCCTCCTCGGCGAGTACCTGTACCGGGTATGCGACGACGGCCCGGGGGCCCTGCGCGCCCTGCGCCGCGCGCTCCGGTGTGCCCCGAAGGATGCAGACTCGCTGTGGTGGACGGGCCAGGTGCACCACTACGCGTTCGGGGACCTCCGGCGCGCCCGCCGCGCGTATCAGGCCGCGCTGGACGCCGACCCCGGGTACGAGGCGGCGATGGACTCCCTCGCCTCGGTGTGCGAATCGGAGGGGAAGTGGATCGAGGCCATCGACTGGCGCAAGCGCCATTTCCGGCGCACCCGGAGCGCGGGTGACCTCACGTTCCTCGCGGACCTGTACCTGCGGCTCGGCCACATCCAGGCGGCGATGAAGTACGCGCGCTCGGCGGTCCGGCGCTCTACGCGCAACGCGACGGCGTGGCTGCTCTGCGCGAAGTCGTACGCGGCGGGCGGCCGCGTCACGAGCGCGGTCGAGGGGCTCCGCCGGTTCGCTCGGCTCGTGGACCCGGTCGGAGGGCCGTTCGTGTCCAGCCGCGACCTCGGTTTCCTCGAGCCCATCCTGGACCGGCCCGAAGTCCGGTCCCTGCTCGAGCGCCTCCCCCGGCAATAGCCGGCGGGAAGAGCGTGCGACCCGGTATCCCGCGGCAGGCCCTCGCCGCCTATCTCGCCGTCTGCGTGGTCTGGGGAACCACGTTCCTGGCGATCAAGATCGGCCTGCGGTGGCTTCCTCCTTTGAGCCTCGGGGGCGCCCAGTGCGCGGTCGCGGGCGTCCTCCTGCTCGGGTACCTCGCCGCCCGCGGCGCCCTCGTCCTCTCGCGCCGGGATGTGCTCCGGTGCGTCGTCGCGGGCGCGCTCTTCTTCCCGCTCGGGAACGGCATGGTGTTCGCCGGAACTGACCGGGTGCCCTCGGGGCTGGCCGCCGTCCTGGTCGCGACGATCCCGCTCTTCACCGCCGTAATCGGATGGACCACCCGGTTTCTGTCGCGGCCCGGGCCCGGCCAGCTGGCCGGGCTCGCGCTCGGCCTCGGAGGCGTGGCGTGGCTGTCGGATCCGCGGCTCCCCGGCGGTCTGGACCCGGCCGGAGTCCTCCTCCTGCTGGCCGGATCGGCCTGCTGGGGCGTCGGCAGCATCTACACCGGCCCCGCTGCTCCCCGGACGCGTTCCTCCCCGCTCGCCCGCACGGCGATCCAGATTTTCGCCGGCGGTGTCCTCATGCTCGCGGCCGCGGCGGTTACCGGAGAGTGGGGCCGGATCCGGTGGGAGGAGTTCGGCCTCCCGGCCGCCGGATCCCTCGCGTACCTGATCGTCTTCGGCTCGCTGGTCGCGTTCGGGAGTTACACGTATCTCCTCTCCGTGGCCGATGCCGGCTGGGCCTCGACGTACGCGCTCGTGAACCCGGTGGTCGCCCTGTTCGTGGGGTGGTGGCTGGCGGGGGAGGCGCTCACGATGCGCACGGTTGCCGCGACCGCCGTCATCATCGCCGGCGTCGCCCTGATAACGCTTTCGCAGGGGGTGAAACAACCGTCCCGGTAGCCGGGTCATACATCCAGGAAGCGGCGAAGCGCCGTCGAGCGTGCTTTCCCGCAAGGAGGACTGCATCATGGCCGAGAAGGTAAAGGGCAAGGACAAGGACAACACGGTCGCCGATATCATCCGGGCCGGCGTGGAAGGGGTCAAAGGCATTCAGGCGGCCGACCGGGATGGCGGACGCACCAGCCTGTCGGCGCGCGAGAAGGTCCGGCTGTACCTGATCACCCTCTTCGTCATCGCGTTCGTGTATCTCGCCCCGTCGATCTTCGCGTTCGCCAAGGACGTCCTGACCGCGATCGGGAGCATTCCGGCGCCGGTGTGGAAGGCGCTGTTTGTGCTGGGCGTGGTGTCGATCGGCGGGGTCGTCGTGATCTCGTGCTACGGGATCTGGTCGGTCTTCAGCATTCCCAAGATGGCCATCAAGAAGGACAGCGATAAGTGACCCCATTCCCCCGCGAGGGGGAATCGCCCGGGGACCGCGAACTCGTTCGGCGGGCGCGAGCCGGGTCGCGCCAAGCGCTGACGGACCTGATCCTCCGGTACCAGTCAAAAGTCGTGCAGTGGGCGGCGCGGATCGTCCGGAGCGCCGACGATGCGCGCGACGTCTCGCAGGAGGTCTTCCTGCGCGTCTTCCGGTCCCTGCCCGAGTACCGGGGCGAGTCCGAGTTCTCGACCTGGGTCTGGCGGATCACGTTCAACCTGAGCCTGAACTGGCGCGAGCGGATCATGGGCCGGTTCCTGCCGCTGGGGGAGGAGGCGGAGGCGGCCCTGCCCGACCCGGGCCCCGGCCCCGAGGAACTGCTCCGCGCCGCGCGCCGCTCCGAGGCGGTCCGGGCCGCCGTCCTGCGCCTGCCCGCGCACTTCCAGGTCGTCGTCGTCCTGTACTACTTCCGGGGGCTGACCTACGAGCAGACCGCGGGAGCCCTGAAGGTTCCGGTCAACACGGTCAAGACCCACCTCAGCCGGGCAAAGGCGCGGTTGCGGCGGGAACTCGACCGCGCGGATGATAGGGGACGGCATGGCTGACGCTTTCCGTGGTCCGTTGAAGGTTGACGCCAGCGGCCGGTATCTCGTGGATTCCGCCGGGACGCCCTTCCTCTGGCTCGGCGATACGGGCTGGCCCATGTTCGCCGAGTATCCGGCGGATGCCGCGGAGCGGTACCTGGAGAACCGCGCGAAGAAGGGATTCACGGTGGTGCAGTCCGTGCTGGCCTGGGGCAAGGGGTCCGGGTTCGAGGCGGGCCCTCCGCTGGCCAACTGCCGGGGCGAGGTCCCGTGGCTGAACGGCAACCCGGCCACGCCGAACCCCAGGTACTTCGACCACGCCGCGCACCTGCTCGAGGCCGCCGCCCGGCACGGGATCGTCGTCGCGGCCCTCCCGGCGTGGGGGTACTACGTCAACGAGGCGAAGGCGGTCACGGCGGCGAACGCGCGGGAGTACGGCCGGTGGCTGGGAAACCGGTTCAAGGCCGCCCCGAATCTCGTCTGGGTCAACGGCGGCGACCGGATCCCGCTCGGGTTCGAGGAGGTCTACCGCGAGCTCGGCCGGGGTCTGCGCGCGGGCGACGGCGGGGCGCACCCGATCACGTGCCACGTGCCCGGCCCGCTGTCGTCCTCCATGTTCTGGCACCGCGAGGACTGGCTGGACCTCAACATGATCCAGACCTGGGGCTCGTGGACGCAGGTGCACGCGATGGTGACCTCGGACCGCGGGCTGGCGCCCCCGAAGCCCGTCATCCACGGCGAAGGCGCCTACGAGGACGGCCCCGAGTACCCGGACGGGCCGATCACGCCGCTCGTGTGCCGGCGGCAGGCCTGGTGGGCCTTCCTCGCGGGGGCGGCGGGCCACACGTATGGCCAGAACCAGATGTGGCGGATGGAGCCGGGATGGGAGAAGGGCTTGGACACGCCCGGCGCGGCGCAGGTGGGGCTGATCCGCAAGCTCCTGGGCTCTCGGAGGTGGTGGGAGCTGGTGCCCGACCAGTCCGTGATCGCGAGTGGGGTATCGTCCGAGCGGACGCTGAACGCGGCGGCGAGGGGTCAGGACCGGAGCTGGGCCATCATCTACCTCGCGTCGCAGTGCGACGTCCGCCTCGATCCGGGCCGCATCCTCGCGAAGCGGGTCCGGACCACGTGGATCGATCCGCGGTCCGGCGAGACCAAGGACGCGGGCACGTTCGAGACCGGCAACCTGACCGGCGCCGTCTTCCCCGAGCTGACCGCGCGATCCTTCCGTGTCCCCGGCTACTGGGAGGACGCCCTGCTCGTGCTGGAGGCAACCTAGGGAGGGTCCGGGGCCCGGAGGGCTGTTAGAATACGAGCGGTAACCTGCCGATGGGAGAAGCGAGGGTCACGATCGAGGTCCAGGGGCTTCAGCCGAACGGGGTCAAGCCGCAGAAGGCGGAGGTCCTGGCCGACACCGGCGCGACACTGACCATGTTGCCGGCGGAACTGCTTGCCAAGGCGGGGGTCGTGGCGGAGGGAAAGGTTCTGGTGCGAACCGCCGACGGCCGGACGGCCGAGCGGAAAGCCGGCCTGGCCCGGGTCACGGTCCAGGGGCAGACTACTGCCGTTCGCGTGCTCTTCGGCGAGACGGGGGACGCCGCGCTGTTGGGCCTGACCGCGCTGGAGCAGATCGGGATGACCGTGGATACAGTCAACCGCAAGCTGGTCCCGGCCCCCTTCAACCTGTTCTGAATGGCCGCCGTACCGCGGATCCGCGAGCTTGACTGATCTTCAGGCCAGCAGGAGGCGGATTGGCTTGAGCCGCTTGCGAACGGGGTCGATGCCCATCCCGAGGGCTTCCAGACTGAACGCGCCGAGCAGGGGCTGATCCCTGCCGGTTCCGAATATCACGTCGGACCAACCGACGTGTCCGTCGAGCTTGAAGGCGGCTCCGCCGACCCATCTCCGCATCTTCCGGCCGTCCGCGAGCGTGAACACCCTTTGCTGGTGCGGACGCACGCCGATCGACCTGAGCAGGGGGGCCGGTACCACGCTGTAGGTGGCGTCCGTGTCCACGAGGCACTTGACCGGCACCGCGCGCGAGATGGCCGCCGGGTGGCACAACCTGACGGTCACGTACATTATCCCCGTGCATCCACTCTAGCACCACGTCCCCGCCGCGATGGACGTGGCGCGGCGGCGGGACTGGTAGGATAGCTAAGGGAGGGTTCTCATGGCTGACATCACATCGAGCGATCTCGAATCGGCCCATGCGGAGCTGGCCTCGGCGCACGGGGGCGCCCCCGCCGATTACTTCGGTCTCCTCTACCTCGAACGTACGTTCGCCGTGCCGCGCGAGGAGGCGCTGAAGGCGATCTCAATCGAACCCCGGGAATACGGGGTCAACGGGTTCCACGCTGACCCTTCGTTCGGCAACCTGTACCTGTTCCGGTTCGAGTGGTCGCAGAAGCCCGGTTGCTTCCTCGTGCCGTTCCAGCAGATGGTGGAGCGCGGGCTCGACCGGGTCTTCGGCGCGGATCCGCCGGGCATCCCGCCGGATCCCTTCCTCGTCCGCCTGCGCACGAGGCTCCTCGAGGTGCAGGGCGCGACCCAGCGCGTGTTCCTTCATCTCGTGTTCAACGGCGATACGGCGGCGGCCGAGCGCCGGGCGGTCTACGGCCGCCTGCGGGAGGAGCTCGAGAACAAGAAGTACCTCCTGGACCGGTTCTTCGGGCACCCGGTGACGATGGTGTTCCAGATCAGGTCCGCGGCGGGGGAGCAGATGGCCGCGCCCGCGCACCAGAAGGTCACGCACGTGTATCCCCTCAAGCTGGACCGGAGTCTCGAGCATCACGGTCCCGCCGGGGAGGTCATGCGGATCGGGTTCGCGCACTTGACCGACATCCACGCCATGTACGTCGGGATGGGAGCCCGGTTCCTGGAGACCAACATCCGCGCCATGCTCTCCGAGGAGACTTCGACCAACCGGTCGCTTGCCGGGGCGCTCGACCGGATCGTCCTGCAGGGCGAGCGCGACCCGATCGTCTTCGCCTTCGACCACAACGGGATCACGCTCTGCGCCGAGAAGGTGGAACCGGCCGCGGCGGGCCTGACCCTCACCGAGCCCAGACTGTTGAACGGCGCGCAGACGCTGGCGACGTTCGACCGGTTCCTGGCCACCCACGCCGAGGATGGCCGGCTGGCGGCCGGCCGGTCCAGGCTCGGGGAGCTTTCGGTGCTGTGCAAGATCATCACGGACGCCGACAGCGACTTCATCCTCAGCGTGACGCTCAACAACAACCGGCAGAACCCGGTCAAGCCCTGGAACCTGCATGCGAACGACCTGATCCAGCTCGAGCTGCAGGACAAGTTCATCGAGGAACTCGGGATCTACTACGAGCGCCAGGAGCGCGCGTTCGCCGCGCTCTCGGAGGAGGCGCTCGGCGAGCTCGAGGTGAAGGAATCCCGGGCGATCGAACTGCTCCGGCTGGCCCAGACATTCCTGGCCGTGGACGGGGACCTCGAGCAGATGTCGCGCCTGCAGGAGGTCTTCGAGGACGAAACGGCGTACCGCGAGGTGTTCCATCCGCGGCGGCTCGAGGCCGACGCCCGGGCGATACTCCTGTGCTACAAGATCCACCTGCGCCTGCCGCGCCTGATCCGCGAGATCCAGGAGCGGGGGGAGAAGAAGTGGGCGTACCTGCGCCGGGCCCGGAACCTGGTCTGGGCGCTCCTCGCGCAGGCGCTCCTGAACGAACCCGACCTCGAGGGGCTGAAGGACCGGTACGGCCGCAAGCTGGGGATGGAGGCCGGGTTCACGGAACTGCTGGCGCGGCTCGCCTCCACGCGGGTCAGGCTCGCCATAGCCGCCGCCGTCGAGGAAGGTCCCTGGGCGGCCGCGCTCGCCGAGGAGCGCTACGGGTTCCTGCGCACGAACGCGGTCTACGATGCGTGCTTCAAGGTGGCGCGCGAACGCTGGAGCTGGACGCGCAAGACTTTGCCCTGAGCGAGTCGGCGAGCCGAATGGGCCTGCCCTGACGCTTTTCAGATGCTGATCGCCGGCGTCGCCCTCGTCGTCATCCTTCTCGCGTTCACGATCGCGGGTTCGCGGCGCCGGATCCGGATCGACCTCGAGAGCCCGTCCATGGCTCCGCCGGGGTCCGCTCCCCGGCCGCGGCCGCAACCGGATCCGGAACCGGCGCCGGATACCGACCCGGCGCCCGGGGCGGCGGCGGAGCCCGAGACGGAGTCGTCCCACCCGCTGTCCGAGGCGCCGCTGGCGGGCGCGAACGTGCCTCCGGGGCTCGCCTGCCCGACCTGCAGGTCCGTGATGTCGCCCTCCGTCCTGTTCAGCGAGTCCTCGGCCGACTTCAACTTCGAGCTGGAGTCGTTCGAGGACATCCTCGAGATGGGGCCGGCCCTGCGGGCCTGGGTGGAGGCGCGGGCGGCCTGGGAGCCGGCGCCGGGGGAGGATCACGTGCGTGTGGACATGATGGCCTGCCCGAACTGCCGGACCGGAATCATGACGATTCGTCACCTCGTGGCGGACGCCGAGGGTTTCGACGAGGTGGTGGAGGATCGTCAGGAGATCCGGCTCGCCCCGGCCGTCGTGGCGGCGTTGGTGGAGGCGGAGAGCTGACGGCCCCTCCGGCGCAGGCGGTGCTCATCGACCTCGGCGGGACCCTCGTGGACTACTACACCCGCGCGGAGTTCCCGGCGGTGCTGGCCGAGTCGATGGCGGCCTGCCGGCGTCTGCTGGCCGGCCGCGGGATCGCGGTGCCGGAGGAGAACGTGGTCTTGGAGCGGGCGCAGGCGGAGCGGCACGAGGGCGCAGACCTGAAAGTGCGGCCGCTCGAGGGGCGGCTGGCCCGGGTCTTCTTCCCCGGCGGCCCGGAGCCCGATGCGGGAATCGTGCGCGAACTCTGCACGGTCTGGCTGGGCCCCGTGTTCGCCCGCGCGCGCCGCTGCGAGGAGACCATTGGCGTCCTCGAGGACCTGCGCCGGCGCGGGATGGCGACGGCCGTGGTGTCGAACATGCCGTGGGGGTGCCCCCGGGAGCCGTGGGACGGGGAACTGCGGCAACAGGGGATAGCCGAGCGCATGCCGCACTTCGTGACCTGCCGGGACGCCGGCTGGCGCAAGCCCGACCGGCGGATCTTCGACCTGGCCGCCCGCACCGTCGGGGTCCCGCCGGAGGCCTGCCTGTTCGTCGGCGACGAGCCGGTCTGGGATGTCCAGGGCGCGCTGGCGGCCGGAATGCGGGCCGTCCTAGTCGACCGGGCCGGGGCGCACGAATGCCCGCCGGGTGCCCGGCGAATCGGGACTCTGGAGGACCTGCCGGCCCTTATCTAGCCTAGATGCGCTGGTCGATGATGGCCCGGGGCCGCGTCGCCGTGCCCATGGGCTGGGGAGCCGTGTTCGCCGCGATCGTCTGGAACGCCTGCCGCGCCTCGGCCTGGCGCACCTGCTGGTTAGCCACCCCCGCCATGCGCGCAGTTCCGGCGTTCGCCGGAACTGCGACGCCTGCTCCTGCAGGCGCGGGGGCGAACTCGACCGCCGGGGCCGCCGGTTCGACGACGACCCGGGGCTCGGCGATCCCCTGGGTCGAAACGCCGACGGCCGGTCCTCCGGCCGCCGCGGCCCGCGCGATCTGGGTCACGGCCTCGCGGCCCCGTTGCGCGTTCAGCATCTCGACCACGCGCTCGGGGAGCTGCTGCTGGATCGGCTCGACCGCGGGACCGGCCGGGCGTGCCGCGGCGGCCGCCGGTGCCGCTCCGGCGACGATTCCAGCCAGGGCCGCGGCGGCGGGAGACAGCCCCGCGGCGCGGGCCGGTGCGGCCGGGGCCAGGGTTATCGCTCTCTCGGCCCCGGGAGCGTTCACGGCCGCGCGGCGTTCCGCCGTGGCGGTGGCGACTTCGGCCGCGGGCCGCACAGTGAACCGGGGTTGCTGGATCCCAGCCAGCCGCCGCGGGGTCGCGGCGGGGGCCGCCGCGGCCGCGTTCTCGCGCCGGGGCATCGCCTGGAATTGCACGGGGGGCAGTTGTGGTTGCGGGATCGGCTCGATACGCGGCGGCATGACTACTCCTCCTTCGAAGGCTTCTCGTCCTGGTTGGGCGGCGGAGGCGCGTCGGCCTCGGCCGCTCCCGGACCTGCATCGACCCGGGGGGCGGCTTCCACTCCCGGGGCCGCGAACATGTCGGCCGACAGGCGCTCGATGAAGACCCGGAACTTCCGGTTCTCCTCGGCCATCTTCTCCTTGTCGGCGATGGACGCGGCCTGGATCACGTTCTCGGTCACGTAGATCGGGGCCTTGAACCGCAGGGCCATGGCCACCGAGTCCGAAGGCCTGGCGTCCACCTCGATTTCCTTGCCGTCCGTCTCCAGCACGAGCCGGGCGAAGTAGGTGGATTCCTGCAGGTCGTTGACCACGACCCGCCGCACCCGGGTGTTGAACATGGTGCAGATGATCTTGAGAAGGTCGTGGGTCATCGGGCGCGGGCGCGCGTTGCCCTCCAGCTCGTCGATGATCGCGGCGGCCTCGTAGCCTCCGATCCAGATGGGCAGGTAACGCCGTTCGTCCAGGTCGGTCAGGATCATGACCGGCGCCTTGGACTCGGTGTCCATCGCGATCGTCTTGACCTTCATCTCGATCACGTTCCGCCTCCTCTCGCCCTTCTCACTTGGACTCTACCACCGCCGGGAAGGGGGTTCAACTGACAGACTGTCAGGATGCGGCCCCGTGGCACTTCTTGTACTTCTTCCCGCTCCCGCACGGGCACGGATCGTTGCGCCCGACCTTCGGGTGCTCGCGCCGGATCGGCGTGCGCGGAGCCTCGTCGCCGCCCACGGCCTGGAGCTGTTCCATGGACATCCCCATCCCGGGCGGCACGCCGGGAGGCAGGGCGCCCCCGAAACCCGGCGGCGGCCCGCCGGCCGGGGACTCCGGCGAGCGCATCGGCGGCGGCGGAGCTTGAATAGCGGGGCGCTCCTCGCGCCCCTCGTACGCGAACGGACGGCGCGCTTCCTCGGGCTGGTGGATCGCGCGGATGTGGAAGAGGACCTCGAGCACCTTCTGCTTGATGGCGAGATCCATGGCCGAGAACATCTGGAACCCCTCGCGCTTGTACTCCACGAGCGGGTCCTTCTGGCCGTAGGCGGCCATCCCGATGCCCTCCTTGAGCCGGTCCATGCTGTAGAGGTGGTTCTTCCACTCGGTATCGATGATCGAAAGCGAGATCATGCGCTCCATCTCCCGCATCTGCGCCTCGCCGAACGAGCGCTCGCGCTCCTTGTAGATCGCGGCCAGTTTCCCCTTCAGCAGGACCCGGACATCCTCCGGCAGGCGTGATTCGATCTCGGCGGGCGGGAGGACGAGGCCGAAGATCGTGCGGAGCCAGTCGGAGAACGCCTGCGCGGCGCCGGGCTCGGGATCGCCCTTCTTCGGCATGTAGATGCCGGTCGCCTGATCCACGAGCTCGCCGATGTTGTCCACGATCAGCCCCGAGATGTCCTCGCCCTCGAGGATGGCGCGGCGCATGGCGTAGATGACCTCCCGCTGCTTGTTCATCACGTCGTCGTACTCGAGGAGGTGTTTCCGGATCTCGAAGTTGCGCGCCTCGACCTGCTTCTGCGCCCGTTCGATGGCCTTGTTGACCCACGGGTGCTCGATGACCTCTCCCTCCTGCATGCCGAGCCGGGACATCCAGGACTGGAGTCCCTCGCCGCCGAAGAGGCGCATGAGGTCGTCCTCGAGGGAGAGGTAGTAGCACGAGGCCCCGGGGTCGCCCTGGCGGCCGCTTCGCCCCCGGAGCTGGTTGTCGATCCGGCGGCTCTCGTTGCGTTCCGTGCCGAGGACGTAGAGGCCGCCGAGGCCGACGACCTCGTCGCCGAGCTTGATGTCGGTGCCGCGCCCGGCCATGTTCGTCGCGATCGTGACCGAGCCCTTCTGGCCGGCCCCGGCGATGATCGCGGCCTCCTTCTCGTGCTGCTTGGCGTTCAGGACCGCGTGGGGGACCCCGCGGCGCTTCAGGAGCCCCGAAAGCTTCTCGTTTTTCTCGATCGACGTGGTGCCGACGAGCACGGGCTGGCCGCGCTCGAAACACCCGGCGATGTCCTCGATGATGGCGTCGTCCTTCTCCTTCTGGGTCCGGAAGACCTGGTCGGCCTTGTCGATGCGGATCATGGGCCTGTTGGTGGGGACCTCGAGGACCTCGAGCCGGTAGATCTCGCTGAACTCCTGGGCCTCCGTGGCCGCCGTCCCGGTCATGCCCGCCAGCTTCTCGTACATCCGGAAGTAGTTCTGGAACGTGATCGTGGCCAGGGTCTGGTTCTCCTCCTCGATCTTGACCCCCTCCTTCGCCTCGATGGCCTGGTGCAGGCCGTCCGACCAGCGGCGGCCGGGCATCAGCCGGCCCGTGAACTCGTCCACGATCACGACCTTGCCATCCTTGACGATGTAGTCGACTTCCTTCTTGTAGAGCGTGTGGGCCCGCAAGCCCTGGACGACGTGGTGGAGGGCCTCGATGTTGCGCTCGTCGTACAGGTTCTCGACCTTGAGCAGTTGCTCCACGGACGCCACGCCGTCCTCGGTCAGGGTGACGTTCCGGTGCTTCTCGTCGAGCTTGTAGTCGGCCTCGGCCTTGAGCCGCGGGATGATCCGGTCGATGCGGTAGTACTGGTCCGTGGACTCCTCGGAGGGCCCCGAGATGATCAGGGGCGTGCGGGCCTCGTCCACCAGGATCGAGTCCACCTCGTCCACGATGGCGTAGTTCAGCGGGCGCTGGACGACGTAGTCCTTGCCGGTGGCCATGTTGTCGCGCAGGTAGTCGAATCCGAACTCGTTGTTCGTCCCGTAGGTGATGTCGGCGGCGTAGGCTTCGTGGCGCTGTTCGAAGGTCAGTCCGTGCAGGATGCATCCGACCGAGAGACCCAGGAACTCGTAGATGAGCCCCATGCCGAGGAAGTTGCCCTTGCCCCGGGAGTCACGCTCGGCGAGGAAGTCGTTGACGGTCACGACGTGCACGCCCTTGCCGGGAAGCGCGTTGAGGTACACGGGCAGGGCGGCGACCAGGGTCTTTCCCTCGCCCGTCTTCATCTCCGCGATCCGGCCCCGGTGCAGGACCATGCCGCCCATGAGCTGAACGTCGAAGTGGCGCTGGCCGATGGTACGCTTGGCGGCCTCCCGGACCACGGCGAAGGCCTCGGGGAGGAGATCGTCGAGCGACTCCCCCCGGCCCAGCCTGTCCCGGAACTCCCCGGTCTTGGCGCGGAGGGCGTCGTCCGAGAGGCGCTCGAGCTCCGGTTCCAGGCCGTTGATCCGGTCCACGCGGGGCTGGAGCTTCCTCATCTCCCGCGTGTTGCGGTCGAGGATTTTCGTGAGCCAGGTGAACATGGCAGGTACTTATTGTACGGGAAACACTCAGCCCCCCGGGTCTTCACCCGGGGGGCTGGGAAAGGTCTAGCAGTCAACCGCCCGGGTCAGGGCGATACTTTCATGACATTGATGGCTTGCGGTCCTTTGGGTCCGTCGACGATCTCGAACGAAACTTCCTGTCCTTCCGCGAGACTCTTGTAGCCCTCGCCTTTCACGTTGGAGTAGTGCACGAAGACGTCGCGTCCGCCTTCCTGCGCGATGAACCCGTATCCCTTCTTGTCATTGAACCACTTGACCTTGCCTTGCTTTTCCATTCGACTTCTATTCCCCCCTGGCCCGTTCGCAGTCGCCTTAGCCGTCGGGTCGCTCTCTCCCGCGCCGCTTAAAGCTTGCGCGAGATTGCCGATGAACCTAGCAAACCGCTCTGGCGATGTCAAGGCAAAGAAGAGCCCCGGCGCCGTTCCCGAAGGCGCCGGGGCTCTAGGAGGATCCGGAGGAGTCCGGGCCCGGTTGCTACTTCGCGGCCGGAGTCGCGACGGCGGGCTCCGTCCGGCCCTGGGCATTCGGTTGCACCGGTGCCGCCGCCGGGGCGGTTTGCGTCGCCATCGTGGTCGAGGACTCCGCGCCGGCCGCGGGCGCCGACGGGCCCCCGAGCTTGGTGAGCAGGGCTTCCGCCTCCGCGAGGTTGTCGGCCTTGTAGCCCGGGTCGATCTCGCCCATCTTCCTGAACGCGGCCACGGCTTCCTCGACCAGTTCCTTGCCGCCGCCGCCCGCATCGAACAGGCGCTCGAGGGAGGCCCCGAGGTTGTTCCACGCGTACTTGTTGGAGGGGTCCAGGGCCGTGGCGCGCCGCAGGTGCTCGACCGCCGCTTTCGGGTCGTGCCGCTTGTTCAGGGCCATCAGCCCCTGCCAGTTCGCCGCGGCGCCCTTGCCCTTCGGGGAGCCCGCCACGGCTTCGGCCCGCTCGTAGTTCGCCTGGGCGAAGGCGAAGTCGCCTTCCTGCTCGGCTTCCTCGCCCGCGAGCTTGTAGGAGCGGTAGTCTCCGGTGGCGGCGGGGGTCCGGGCGGGCTGGCCCTGCCGCTTCGCCGCGGCCTCGGCCCAGGCCTTCTCCTGGGCGGCGAGTGCCTGCGCGTTCTTGAGGTTGTCGGGGTTGTAGGTCGGATCGATCTCGGCGGACTTCCGGAAGGCCGCGACCGCGGCTTCCAGCGCCGGGCCGCCGCCGACCCCGGTCTCGTACATTTTCTGCTGGCAGACGCCGAGGCTGTTCCACGCCGTCTTGTTGAGGGGATCGATCTCGACGGCCTTCTGGAACCTGGCGATGGCGTCCGCGTACTTGCGGTCCTTCATGAGCCTGTAACCGGCGCTGTTCTCGGCCTTGCTCTCGCCGAGGACCTTGTGCGGCGCCGGTGCCGGTGCAGTGGCGACGGCAGGTGCCGACCCGGCTTGGGCGGTCGGCTGCGCGGGAACTGCCGCAGGGGCGGGCGCAGGTGTCGCCGCCGTCCCCGCGTCCGCGGCGAATCCCGCGGCCGAGAGGGCCAACGCGGCGGTGGCGATCATGGCGACGAGTATCGTCTTCATGTCGGACTCCTTCTTGGCGTCAACGCCAGTCAGTCGAACGTGCCCAGGTGAATGGAGAGCCAGAACACGGGGAAGGCCCCGACGATGAGCAAGGGGGCCAGGATTTCGAAGACGGACTTCAGGTCCGGTTTCGCGCCAAGGAGGTAGAGGACGTAGTAGCCCGCCATGAGCATCACGTAGCCGGCCCAGAACACGTAGAGCCCGTACCTGCGCTTTGTCCCCTCGTCGATAGCCATTTTCGACCCGTTCCTCCTTCGCCGTTTCCAGGGGTCCGGCCGCACCGGAACGCCGGCCCGTCGAATCCTCCCTAGGATAACGCTTTTCCGTCCTTTTCCTTGTCCTTGTCGGCCGGCGCCGCCGTCCGCCCCGCCGACGCGGCTCTGCCTTCGTTTTTCTTGATGAGGCGCTGAACTTCCTCCATGAACTGCGTCACGTCCTTGAACTGCCGGTAGACGCTGGCGAACCGGACGTAGGCCACCTCGTCGAGGTCGTGCAGTTTCTGCATCACCATCTCCCCGATTTCCGCGCTCGTGACCTCGCGGCCGTTGCGGCTGAAGCACTCCTTCTCGATCTCGTCCGCGACGGCGTCCAGCGCGGCCTGCGAGATCGGGCGCTTCTCGCAGGCGCGCCGCAAGCCCCCCATGAGCTTGTTCCGGTCGAACGACTCCCACCTGCCGTCCTTCTTCTTGAGCAGGGGCATGGCCTGCTCGATCTGCTCGTAGGTCGTGAACCTGCGCCGGCATTTCAGGCATTCGCGCCGGCGGCGGATGGCGTCGCCCTCCTTCGATTCGCGCGAGTCGACTACCTTGTCTTCCTGGTGGCCGCAGAACGGGCAGCGCATGCCTTCAAGCCCCCCTAGTTCCGGGCCCGCTCGCGGGACCGCTGGTACTGGAGCCAGAGGCGCCGGACCTTGGCCAGGATGGTCGAGATGCGCCTTCGGATCCGCTTGACCTGCTGGGGGGTCAACTCTCCTTCGCCGTCCACTTTGACCGCGTCCGTGAGCGAGATCTCGCCGGAGGCCAGCCGGGAGTCCAGCTGGAGGAGCTCCTTGATGACGAGGTCGGACTGGTAGAGGGCGGCGTCCACCTTCTTCTCGCCGTCCTCGACCTGCTTGGCCAGCGCGATTTCCTCGTCGCGCGTCAGGAGCATGACCTGGCCCATCTCGTGCAGGTACATGCGGACGGGATCGTCGATCCGGGACTCCGTCTCCGACGCCTCGGCTTCCTCGCCCGAGCCCCGCTTGGCCTTATGCTTCGGCTCCGCCTCGCGCTGGCGCGCGTCGTCCTCGTCGATGATCTCGATGTCCATCTCCGAGAGCTTGGACAGCAGGTCGTCGATCTGGTCGGTGTACATCGAATCCTGCGGGAGCTTGTCGGAGACCTCCTGGTACGTGAGGTAACCGCGCTCGCGCCCCATCGAGATCAACTGCTCGATGTCGGTTGCCCGCGGCTCCGACCCCGGCTCATCGCTCCCTTCGCGGGGCAGGTACTCGGAGCGGCCCTTGCCACGGGGCCGGCCCGGGCCGCCGAACCGCCCCATCTTGCCGGCGGGCTTCGGGGGCAGGGGAGCCGGCGCTTTCTCTGCCGACGCTTTCGAGCCGCGGAGTTCCGGCGTCCGCTGGAACTCCGCGGGTCGCTTTGGACCCGAGGCCGCCGGGGCCGGCTTCGCCGGCGCGGCCGTCTTCGGCAGGGCCGACTTTGGCCGCGTCATTGGGGCGACCCCGCCAGCTGTTGCTTGGCTTGCATGAGCCGGGCCACGTCCGCGGGGTCGCGGGCCTGCTCGATCTGGCGTTGCAGGTCCTTGAGCTGGCGGCGCCGCCAGGCGTGCGTGAGATGCTCCGCCGCCTCCCGGCACGCGGCGTCCGTCTCGGCGGCCGGTTCGGCCGCCGGCGCTTTGGCCGCCGGCGCTTTGGCCGTCGGCGCTTTGGCCGAGGGATCGGCCTCGGAGAGCAGGTCGAGGGCGAGCGGCGAATCCTGGAACTCGTCCATGAGCGACGCGACGGAAAAGGACTCGCCGGAGTCGAGCAGGGAGCTCAGGCGTGCGGCCAGCCGCCCGGCGTCCGGCGTCTGGAACGCCTCCTTCGGGAGCTCGAGGAGCGCCTGAACCGCGGCGGGCTGGTGGCCGAGGACGCCCGCCAGCAGGAGCCGTTCGGCCCGCCACCCGGACGCCGGCGGCCTGCTCCCCGGGCGCGCGGCCGGCTCCGGCCGCATCGGCGGACGCGGGGCGGGCCGGGCCGCGGCCTTGGCCAGCTCCTCCTCGATGTCCGCCTCCCTGATGTTCAGCCGGTCGGCGAGCCGCTTCACGTACGCGTGCCGCTCGATCGCGTTCGGGACCCGGGCGAGGTAGGGGAGCAGCGACGCCACTATCTGCTGCTGGCCGCGCAGGCTCCCGGGGTCGGCGCGCCGGGCCGCCACCTCGAGCCGGTAGTCGAACAGCGAGACCGCGACGCCGGCCCCCAGGGCATCGGAGGCATCACTGCCCGCCGATTCCTCGAGAGCCTTCAGGAACCCGTCCCGGCCGTGCGCCAGGATGAACTCGTCCGGATCCTTGCTGCCCGGGAGTCTCACTATCTTGACCTCGAAGCCCGCCTCGGTCGCCAAATCGAGCCCGCGGATCGCCGCGTCGTTTCCGCCCACGTCCTCATCATAGACGATCAGGAGCAGGCGGGCGACTCGTTTGAGCGCGGCGAGCTGTCCGTCGGTGAGCGAGGTGCCGAGGGACGCGACGGTCTCCGGGACGCCGTGCGCGTGGAGGGCGATGACGTCGAAGTACCCCTCGACGAGCACGATCCGGCCCGCCTTGCGGATGGCGTCCCGCGCGAGCGACAACCCGTAGAGCGACGACGACTTGTGGAAGAGCGGCGTCTCGGGGGTGTTGAGGTATTTCGGGACCTGGGCGTCGTCGAGCGTGCGGCCGCCGAACCCCGTGACCCGGCCCCGGTCGTCCGTGATCGGGATCACGAGCCGGCCGCGCATCCGGTCCCCGAGCCCGCCGTCCCGTCCCGGTCCCGCCAGCCCGGCCCGCTGGAGCAGGGCGGGGTGGACCTTGGCGGAGAACACCTCCTGGCCCGTGGAGTAGCCCAGCCGGAACTGCGCGATCGCCTCCTTCGGGATGCGCCGGGATTCGAGATACTCCCTAGCCCGGGCCGCTTCGGGGGCCGAGGCCAGCGAGCGCTGGTACAGGGAGGTCGCGGTCTCGACGACCTGGCGGAGCCTGGTCCGTTCCTGCTCCTCCGGATTCGTGGTCTCGGCGAGGGGGATGTGGGCCCGCTCGGCGAGCCTCTTCACGGCCTCCGGGAACGGGATGTTCTCGATCTTCATCAGGAACGTGGCCGCGTTCCCTCCCGCGCCACAGCCGAAGCACTTGAATATCTGGAGGGCGGTATTCACGTGGAAAGAGGGCGTCTTTTCCTGGTGGAACGGGCAGAGTCCCTTCAGGCTGTTGGCTCCCGCCCGCTTCAGGGGGACATGCTCCCCGACGATCCCGGCGATGTCGACGGCGGCGCGGATCTTGTCGAGGGTGGCCTGATCAATCATGAGGGTGCTTCAACTCCGGGGGGATTATGACACAAAAGGGCAGTTGGCTGCGTGGTAGCGCCAAGGCAGGCGGGCCGCCGGCCCCTTGAGCCCGATGCGCGTGGTGCGCGCGATCCGGTATCTCTTTCCCCCGGGACCCCGCGCTATCTTCAGCCGTCCCCGGGAGAGGTCCGCGCGGTTGTCCCGGAGCCCGATCCCGAGCGCCTGCGTCAGCCGTCCCGGCCCCCGGGCCAGGTCCCGGTCCGGTGCCCCGTTCCGTCGCTTCCGCATGACCGCGAGCCCCCGAACCGGGATCAGGGCCCGGATCAGGACCGCCCCGGGAATCCCCTCCGGTTCCGTAACGACGTTCAGGAGCGGGTACATGTGGCATTTGTACACGTAGGCGCGGCCGGGCGGCCCGAACATGGGCGCATTCCGCTTCTTCCTTCCCCGGTAGGCGTGGCTCCCGGGGTCCGCCATCCCGGTATAGGCCTCGGTTTCCACGATTATCCCGGCTGTCTTTCCGTGCCCGAGCAGGCATCCGATCAGGTGCCTGGCCACCCAGTGCGTCGGGCGCCTATAGAAGGAAGGGGATAGCGGACTCAGCTCTGGGCCAGCTTCTGCTTTACGAGCGCCGAGGCCTTGCCGCCGTCGCCTTTGCCCGCGATCCTGGGCATGAGGACCTTCATCACCTTCCCCATGTCGGCCGGACTCTTCGCCCCGACCTCGGCGACCACGGCCGCCACCAGCTCCGCCAGCTCGGCCTCGGAGAGCTGGGCGGGCAGGTAAGCTTCGAGGATCTTCATCTCCGACTCCTCCGCCGCCTTCACGTCGGCCCGGTTGGCCTTCACGGCGCCCTCGATGGCTTCCTTGCGCATCTTGATGGCCTTCTGGACCTGGGCGAGCCGGTCCTCGTCGCCCAGAGCGACACGCTTCTCGATCTCGGCGTTCTTGAACGCCGCGAGGAGCATGCGGAGGGTGTTAGCCCGACCCGGGTCCTTGGCCTTGAGCGCCGTGGCCAGATCGGCACGGACCTGCTCGTCAAGCGCCATGGCGCTCAGGACGCCTTTTCGCTTTCGCGCTTTTGCCGCCGGCGTTCCTTGCGGATCGCGGCGAGCAGCTTCTTCTTCCGGCGGACGGACGGAGCCTCGTAATACTCCCGCTTGCGCATCTCCTGCAGGAGGCCCGCGTCCTGAACCTTCTTTTTAAACCGGCGAAGAGCGGTCTCGAAGGAATCGTAGTCCTTCACCACCACTTCAGCCATCGGGGTAAATCACCTCCATGGGTATAGCCGTGAAAGTCCGGCTGGGACCAATGATTCTATCCCTGTTTCCAGAATCCGTCAAAGACCCTGCCAGGCCGTATAATAACGGTCCCATGGGCCTCTCCAGCCGCGCCGCGGAACTCCGCCCCTCGCCGACGCTCGCGATCGAGGCCAAAGCCAAGGCCATGCGGGCCGCCGGTCAGGACGTCCTTTCGCTTTCGGCGGGGGAGCCCGACTTCGACACGCCCGAACACATCAAGGCGGCAGCCGCGGCGGCGATGAAAGCGGGATTCACGAAGTACACGCCCGCCTCGGGCATCCCGGAGCTCAAGGCCGCCGTCGCCAAGCACGTGAAGGCCGGCCAGGGCCTCGACTACGACCCCAAGCAGGTCGTGATCGGGTGCGGCGCCAAGCACGTGATCGCGAACGCGATAACCGCGCTCGTCGACGTCGGCGACGAGGTCCTGATCCCGGCCCCGTTCTGGGTCTCGTACCCGGCCATGGTCCGGCTTGCGGGCGGCACCCCGAGGATCGTGTACGCCGACGGCGAGACCAGGATCTGGAACCCCGACGAGGCCTATCTCACTCCGGTCGAGGCGGGGTACAAGCTCTCGCCCGCCGCGCTGGCCAAGGGGCTCAACGCGAAGACGAAGATGGTGATCCTGAACGCGCCGTCGAACCCGACCGGGATCGTCTATACCCCCGCCGAGTTCGAGGGGCTGGCCGCCGTCCTGCGCAAGTTCCCGCACGCCTGGATCCTGTCGGACGAGATCTACGACTGCCTCGTCTACGTCGGCGTCGCGAAGTCGATCGCGGCCGTCGCGCCGGATCTCAAGCCCCGGGTCATCCTCGTGAACGGGGTCTCCAAGACCTTCGCCATGACCGGCTGGCGGATCGGGTGGGCGCTCGGGGCGGCCGAGGTCATAGGGGCGATCGGGAATCTGCAGAGCCAGACGACCTCGAACCCGACCTCGATCGCGCAGAAGGCGGCGCTGGCCGCCCTCGAGGGGCCCCAGGACTCGGTGGCCAAGATGCACGCCGAGTTCGCCAAGAGGCGGCTCCTGATCGCCGAGGGACTCTCCAAGATCCCGGGGTTCCGGGTGGCCCCCGCCGACGGCGCCTTCTACGCCTTCCCGGACGTCCGGGGCGTCTGGGAGAACCAGCCGGCCGTCCGCCGGCTCGGGCTGGACCCCGCCAAGGGCCCCAAGGGGTTTTCGGCCGCGCTCGCCGGGCATTTCCTGGAGGCCGCGAAGGTGGCCATGGTCCCCGGCGGCGAGTTCGGGCTCGAGTGCCATCTGCGTCTTTCGTTTGCCACGTCCCCCGAGATCATCTCCCAGGCCGTCTCCCGCATCTCCGACGCCGTCTCCACTCTGGTGAAGGGCTAGCCGCCGTGGGCAAGCGGGTTATCCGGATCGGACTCCTGGGCACCGGCACCGTCGGCGCCGGCGTGGTCCGGCTCCTGAACGAGCACCGGGAGGAACTCGAGCGCAAGGCCGGAGCGAAGCTGGAGCTCGCCCGCGTCGCCGAGAAGGACACCAAGCGCGCGCTCGAGGCCGGCGTCTCCAAGGACGTCCTGACCGACGACGCGTACAACGTCATCCGCGACAAGTCCATCGACCTCGTGGTCGAGCTCATCGGCGGGATCAACCCGGCCAAGCTCTTCATCCTCGAGGCCATCAAGGCGGGCAAGCACGTGGTCACCGCCAACAAGGCCCTGCTCGCGCACGCGTGGGACGAGATCCTGGGGGCCGCGCGCGAGCGCGGGGTCGAGGTCTACTTCGAGGCTTCCGTCGGCGGCGGCATACCTATTATTCAGTCCCTGTCCGAGGGGCTCGCGGCCAACCGCATCCAGTCCATATTTGGAATCGTCAACGGGACCACGAACTACATCCTCACCCGCATGGACAAGGACGGCAAGACGTTCGCCGAGGCGCTCAAGGAGGCGCAGAAGCTCGGGTACGCGGAGGCGAACCCGACGCTCGACGTCTCCGGCGGCGACGCCGCGCACAAGCTCGTGATCCTGTCCTCGCTCGCGTTCGAGACCTCGGTCCCGCTGGACCAGGTGTACACCGAGGGCATAGAACAATTGACGCCCCAAGACCTCGTCTATGCCCGCGAGGAGTTCGGGTACGTGGTCAAGCTCCTGGCGATCGCGAAGGCCGACGAGGGCTCGATCGAGGTCCGCGTCCACCCCGTCCTCATCCCCGAGACCCACCTGCTCGCCGACGTCGAGGGCGCGTACAACGGCATCTACGTCATCGGCGACTGGGTGGGCGCGACCATGTACTACGGGCTGGGCGCGGGCCAGATGCCGACCGCCTCCGCCGTCGTCAGCGACATCCTCTACCTCGCCCGGTCGATCGCGTACGACGTCGCGGGCCGCGCGGGGTGGGGGCCGTTCGGCGACATCGAGCGGGTGCCGGCCCGGATCCCGATCCGGCCGATCGCGGAGATCACCTGCCGGTACTACCTCCGGCTCGACTGCGCCGACCAGCCCGGCGTCCTGGCCGGGATCTCGAAGATTCTCGGCGACCGCGGCGTCTCGATCGCGGCGATGGCGCAGAAGGAACGGAGCAAGGGGAACAAGGTCCCGGTGGTCATGCTGACCTACGAGGCCAAGGAGCGCGACATGCAGGAGGCCATGCGCCAGATCGAGGCCCTGCCCGCGGTGGGGAAGCGGAACCTCCTGATCCGGGTCGAGCGCGGCGAATGAGGGCCCCCGGCTGGCCCGGTCTCATCGCGCACTACGGCAAGTACCTGCCCGTAACCGAGAAGACCCCGGTCGTGACCCTGCTCGAGGGCGCGACCCCGCTCATCCCGGCTCCCAAGCTCGCGAAGTGGGTGGGCGGCGGGGTCAAGCTCTTCCTCAAATACGAGGGGCTCAACCCGACCGGGTCGTTCAAGGACCGGGGCATGACGATGGCGATCTCGAAGGCCAAGGAGGAGGGCGCCCAGGCCGTCGTCTGCGCCTCCACGGGCAACACGGCCGCCTCGGCCGCCGCCTACGCCGCCCGCGCCGGAATCCCGTGCTTCATATTGATCCCCAAGGGCGCGGTGGCGCTGGGCAAGATGGCCCAGGCGCTCATGCACGGCGCGAAGGTGCTCCAGGTGCTGGGCAACTTCGACGACGCCCTGACCGTGGTCCGCGACCTCGGCCGGAGCTACCGGATCACGATCGTGAACTCGATCAATCCCTACCGGATCCAGGGCCAGAAGACCGGGGCATTCGAGATCTGCGACGTCCTGGGCCGGGCCCCGGCGTTCCAGGCGATGCCCGTGGGCAACGCCGGGAACATTACCGCGTATTGGAAGGGCTACCGCGAGTACCTCTCTCTGGGCAAGATCAAGAAGACCCCGGTCATGCTCGGGTTCCAGGCCGCGGGCTCCGCCCCCATCGTGCACGGCAAGCCCGTGGCCGACCCCCACACGATCGCGACCGCGATCAAGATCGGGAATCCGGCGAGCTGGAAGTCTGCCGTGGCCGCCCGTGACGAGTCCGGGGGCCTGATCCGGGCCGTCACCGACGACGAGATCCTGGCCGCCTACCACGCGCTTTCATCCATCGAGGGCGTCTTCTGCGAGCCCGCCTCCGCCGCCGGCGTCGCCGGCGTCCGCGCCCTCGCCCGCAAGGGCTACTTCCGCGGGATCAAGGACCGCACCATCGTCTGCATCCTCACCGGCCACGGTCTCAAGGATCCCAGCGCCGCCATCGCCGAGTTCAACCGGATTCACGCCGTTCCCCCTACCCCCGTCGCCGTCGCCAAGGCGCTGGGGCTCAAGGGGCGCTGAAACCCACAGTCGCTCGGCCGTCGTTCAGTCTCAATGGGGAAGCTACGTTGACTCCGATCCCGGTCAACTCATCCTTCGTCGGTGTCGTGCGACGAGGTACCACACAAAAGGGTGGCTCAAGCGTCGTTGTTCGCTCCATCTGACAATGCCCTTCGACAGCCAGACTTTCACGAGCAGTCTCCGCGGCCCACATATCTTCGTTGTGACAGTAAGGTCCAATAATCCGGGGCCGTTCGACAGATTCAGAGAGATGCACTTCGTCACGGGACCTGAGGAGACAGGTACTTCGGCGACACTACCGCGCCACCGAGCGATGTCATATGTTGCCGGTGCGCCACCGTTGTTGACGGGCTGTGGTGCGAACTGCCTCGACAGGTACACCCCATAGTTGTCGAGCTGAACCGAAAGAGGTAGCTTTGCTGGGAATTGCACCTGGCCGTCGTCTAATCGCGTCCAACGCATTCGGGACACGCGCCAGCAAGAGACAATGTTCATTCCCACACCCTCGAAATTCCTGAACATTCGCGCACTGACAACCACGGAGACTCGGCCGTCTGCCTTGTTCAGCTGTCTACCCGTAAGCCGGAGTCTCGGCTTGGAGTACCAGCTGATAAGGAACCAGAGAACTGGGACAGCAGTAGCGATCAAGAACTGAACGGAGTAGGTCCGCAGGAACCCAAGGACACCTCCAAGGATGCGCCGAAAGGCACTGCTCCTTCGCGCTTCCGGTCTTCGGCTTGCTGCAACGCCAGCGCTGTTATTGGAGTTCTCGCCAACGGAAAGAGGCCTGTGAGCCTTGCCTGGTGGGGAAGCAGCAATGGTGGCAGTTGGGGAGGGCGTCTGGATCTTCTGGGCAACGTGTGGGCGGTCCTGCTCTGTAGCCTCGGGACCGGAAGGCTCCTTAGTTGGCGTCACACTAGGCGTGCTCCCTACTTGAGGCGCGACGGTTGGCGTCGCCTTCTCTGAGAGCCCAACAAAGGATCCTGCCTCAACGGTGTCCGTCGGCACGCTGTACTGGTTGATGCCACCGGCAACGTAGACGTGGTGGTTCAGCACTGCACAGGAGGCTTGGTATCTCCACACCTTCATCTCTTTTGTCGTCAGGCTCCATGCCTGTCCAGGTAGGGATATCTCAAGGCCGTTGCCAGGTCCGGATCCCTCCCCTCCAATCGCCAGGGCGTAGCCATCCAAGAGGACTGCCGAAGGATGGCCCACCGGGATCAGCATGCTCGGTACCGGCTCGTCAAACGCGCCGCCAATCGGATCGAATACTTCCACATCTTCGACTCGCGCTGCAGCTCCACCTATCAGGTAGATCCTCTTCGAGTCCTTGACCAGAGCCCCAGGATCTCTTGGCCTTCTGTCCTGTGTGACACGTATGTTCTTCCACGGACCCTTTGGCCAGTCATAGCGCCATACCTCCTGCGCGTAGAATACGAATACCGCTCCGTCAAACTCGATGCATCGAGCGAACACATCGCCGTGTGGGAGGCTTATCCCGGTATCGGTCCATGTCATTGTCCGCAGATCGAGCTGGTCGATGATCCCTGCATTTGGCCCCTGTCCACCCATAAGCAGAATCCTGCGGTTGACAATCATCACCGAGGCATTGATCCTCGGCCTAGGAATCACACAGAACACGGACCACTTGTCGACAGAAGGCGTGGACACAAGCGCGTCCTGGTAGCTATCTCCTCCTGACAGCCCCCCACCGAAAAGGTAGATCCTGCCTTCGTACGCCAAGGCGGCCGCTCCATATCTTGGCGCAGGCAGCTTCCCTTTCATGGAAAGCCAGTTGAGCTCGGGTGGTCTTCCGGCGTCGACGGCAGAACCCAACAGAAGCAAGACCGAAGTGAAGACGAAGGTGAGTCGGCGCGCGAGAATCAACGGTGACGACAGCAGAGAGCTGAAGAGAAGCATCGCGTATTCGATCATAACAAGAAGGTTGAGTTCACGAGGAAGAGGAGGGACACTCTCCAGATTCTGGGCTGGGGTTCTCGTTGACTTCTGGCCAGATGATCGTGAAGTCAGTTCAGCTTGCGCTCGGCCGGCCACGAGGATTCCACGATGTCGCCCGCCCTGTCGAGGTGATATCGCACTCGACGGACGCCGCCGGGATACGTCCTCTCGTCGCAGACGCAGTCGTCGTCGTCCTCCATGAGCAGGTCGACTCCGGGAGGCATCGAATCGACGCTGAAGATGCCGTTGTAGAGGCTGACCTTAACGACGATCTTGTCGGCCATGGTGGCCCTCCTTGCTGGCGCCAGCGGTTACGCGGGAGTGCCACATGAACACGTTGGCGTAGTCTTGAAAGGTGCAGAGTTCGTTGAGTCCGCTCGCCTGGAATGTGGGCCGGTTCAACTGGCGGACGAAGAGAGAGCGCCGCGTATCACTGGCGACAACGCTGAAGCGCGGTTGCGTCTCCGGATACGCGAGATGCAGGTCATTGAACCGCAGAAGCGCCGAGTAGACGGAGGTGGTGTGTTCGACCTCGAAAAGCGCGCTCAGTCGGTTTGCTCCTCTCTTGAACCAGAGGACGTCAACCTCCTCGAGGGTTGAGGCGACCTTCGCATACCCATCCGGCAGAGTCTCCCGACACGAGAGGCTTCCCGCGAATCCTGGGTCGATGGCGCCGCGGTCTTGAGCGGGAATCCAGATGTCGAAACCCTTGGAATGGCCGATAGCGCCGAGCATGGACTGTACCTGAGCATGTGACAGCTCGGGAATGTGCAGGCCTTGCCGCCCCTTCATCTGGCTTTCGGCTGCCGTCCAGCCGAAGTATCCTTCCGCGTCGAAGCGCCCGGCTCTGGCGATGTAGAGCTGGGCTCCTTTTTCGCTCAGGATCACCTGGCTCTTGAACTGGCCGTCCGCAGCCGGCTGGAGTTCTCGGAAGACCTCCTCGAACTCGGAATACGGGACCAGCAACGGCTCCCGCTGGCCGTCCCAGAGGAAGCAGATGACGGACGGATGGCCTTCAAGCCGCTGGAGGTCCGTACGTCTCAGCCCGTAGAAGGTCTTGTCCTTGCCATGGAGCATCGAGTACCGGAGGTAGAGGCGCAGTCCGGTTTCCGGCGACTCGTAGAGCGACAGACTGCGGTCGAGTTTGATCAGCCGGCCGTACCGCTTGCTGAACTCGGCCAGAAATACGGACCTGATGTCCTTCTCCACGGCCCCATTCTATACGCTACTGCGGTGCAGGCCATCGTGAGCGCGAGTTCAAGTACGAAGTGCAACACTTGGGGAGCTACGGGACGCCCTTCCGGGCATGGGATTCCCGTACATACCATCCGTTCCCACGGTGGGCCTATAGTTCGATTGCCCACCTGATGGCAAAACGCCCCAACAGCCCCTCCTCTTTCGATCCGACTGGCGCACGATGGAGTAGCCAAGATCGGGCCAAGATCGGGGCAAGATCGGGGACCAAGATCGGGGACACTCTTCGGATCATTGGATTCTCGCTTCTTCGTGGCGAGGACGTAGGTGGATTCGGTTCAGCGTGCCGATCTCAGTAGTCTGTTCAGGCGAGCCAGGGCTTCGTGGCCTTCCCGCTCGAATCCGAAGTACCTGCTCTCTCGTCCCCAGATGATCGCCCCGAGCGCGTATTCAGTGTGACCGACGAGGAGCTGAAGCTTCTCCTTGGGTGAGAATGGCCGGCCATACCCCGCGAAGAAGGCTTCCAGGAGGTCGGGACGCCTGATCCACGCCCAGTCGGGGTCTCTCGTGAAATCGGCGACCCGCACGTCCCATCCGGAGAACTCGAGGTCGAAGACCCCGGCCCAGCGCCCGTCCCTGCTCACCAGCCAGTTGGCCGGGCAGTAGTCTCTGTGACAGGGGACAGGGCGCTCGCCCTTGAATGCCGGGGTGAGGTCGACTGCGGCCTGGACGGTGGCAATCTCATCGTGGGTGAGGTACTTGCCTCGCTGGGCGCGCTCCAGATCGCGCGAGAGTCTCTCCGAAACACACTTGGCCGCGTCACGAGGCGCATCACCCACGAGCGTTCCGTCCCGCCGACAGAAACCGAAGGCTGGTCCATATTGCTGGCCGTGAAAGGGGACCAGTGCAGCGCCTGCGGATTTCCAGAGGGCACGCTGCTGGCGGAGGGACAGCCGCGCCTTCTCGGCAACCCGGCCTGGAAGTTCACTGACAATCAGTGCAAAGGGACTCCTCGCGCGGACTCCCAGGAGTCGCGGGGCATGGTCGCCGAACGCGCGCGTCCAGTGTTCGTATGCGTGCACCTCGTTCCGCCACGACCAGCGCTGCTCGTGGACCTTGAGGTAGCAGGCTCCTCCCGGGGACAGAACCCGCCGAGTGGCCGAAACATGGCCCGGGTGTGCCTTGCTGTGGTCGGACCTGACGGTAACCGTCCCCAGGACTGAGGAACACCAGGCAACTGCTCGGTTCATCTTGGCCCTTGTCACCGCTCACCGACTTTGACTCCGTCTGGTCACGGGTTTGACCCCCCTCCCACAGGGGGGTTTTCGCCCTTGAGGTTAGGGCTTCGTCCCCTCCTTTCGCAAGTCGCCTGACGTCGACACGTTCCTCGCACGGTACGACTTGCCCGTAATCGTGATCACGTGCGCGTGGTGGACCATGCGGTCCAGCGCCGCGGAGGCCACGAGCGCGTCGCCCCACAGCTCCGCCCACTCGTCCAGCGCACGGTTCGACGTCACGATCAGCGAGCCTTTCTCGTACCGCTCGGTGAGAAGCTCGTAGAGATCGTCGGACGCGGGCTGGCCGAAGGCCTTGAGCCCCCAGTCGTCCAGGATCAGCAGATCCGGCTTGAGACACGCGGCAAGCCGCGCGCTCCACGTCCCGTCCGCACGCCCCTGGTGCAGATGCCGCAGCAGATGGCTGGTCTTGTAGAACAGGACCTCGAAGCCACGCCGGCACGCTGCGTGCGCCAGCGAGCACGCCAGATGCGTCTTGCCCACCCCAGAAGGCCCGATCAGGAACACGTTCTCCTTCCGCTCCACGAACCGCGCCGTAGCCAGGTCCAGCATCTGGTGCCGGTTGATCGTCGGGTTGAACGCGAAGTTGAAGCTCTCGAGCGTCATGTCCGCCGAAAACCCCGCCCGCTTCAGCCGCCCGCTCAACTGCCGCATGTTCCTCCGCTCCACTTCGTCCATGACCAGGAGCGAGAGAAACTCGAGATGCCCGAGTTGCTCCATCACCGCCTGCCGCTGCCGCGCTTCCAGCGTCTCCAGAATCCCCGAGAGCCGCAACCTCCGCAGATGCGGCGTGAGTTGTGCCGCGAGATCCATGGTCATGCCTCCTTCGCCGGCAGGTGCGCGAGCAGCTCCGCCACCGGCCGCGCATGCCGGAAGCTCCGGCTCGCCACCGGCGCGTCCGTGATGGCCATCGGCTGACCGTCGAGCCCGCGCTCGAGCATGCGCTTGATCCCCTGATACGTGTAGAGCCCGTAGTTCACCGCGCGCAGGCTCGCGCGCTCGAGCCGCCGCCACCCGTACGTCTTCCCGAGATGCAGCAGGCCCTGCGCCCGCCGCAGACCGTCGAGCGGGTGCTGCCGTCCCAAGACCTCCTCCACCAGCCGCCGCGTCCATGGACCCACGCGCGCCGCCTCCGCCAGGCACCACTGCGGCGTCTTCTCCAGCCACGCCGCCTTCTCGGGCGGGTAGTGGGCGACGTCCGTGCGCCGCGTCCCCGGCCGGTTCGCCCGCGCGTGCGACGCCACGAGCTCGTGATCCTTGTAGATCTGGGCCAATTGGAGCCCCAACCGCACGAGCACGCGCTCCCCGCGCAGCCGGTACGGAGCCGAGTAGTACGAACCCTCCGCCACCACGTGGCAGTCCGCGTGCACAGTCGCCTCTTTCCACACCGCCAGATCGTACGGTGTGGCCGGCAAAGGCCGCAGCGCGCTCCGCTCCTCCGCCGCGAACACCTCCAGCGGCTTCCGCCGGATCGTCCCGTGCACCCGCTGGCCCGCCGTGTCCATGATCCACACCTTGAGCGCCGCGTTCGCCGCCGTCGTGCCCTTCCCCTGAAACGTCCGCCAGAAGTTGTTCCGCAGATACGGCACGCCCCGCTCCACCTTGCCCTTGTGCTGTGGCTCCCCGGGCCGGCACGGCGAGATGAGAAAGCCGTAGTGCTCGGCCTGCTCCGCGTACGTCCGGTTCACCAGCGGGTCGTACACCGCCGCTTTCACGATCGCCGCCTTCAGATTGTCGAGCACGACCCGCTCCGGCACGCCCCCGAACCACTCGAACGCCCTCCGGTGGCATCCCACCCACGTTCCGACATCCTGCCCGAACACGACCTCCGCGTACTGGTGCCGCGAGTACGAGAGCGTCATCAGGAATACCCACGCTTTCCGCATCCGCTTTTCCCACTCGTCCCACAAAGGCCCCAGATGCCCGAAGTCCACCTGTGCCTCTTCCCCCGGCTTCGTCTCGATCCGGATCGTGGCTTCGGTATCGTCCCGCCACGGCGCCGTGTACCGCTTCAGCGTCGCGTAGCTGCCGGACCAGCCGTGTTGCTCGACCAGCAACTCCTGAATACGCACCAGCGGGATCCCTCCCGCGAGCCATGCCTCGATCGCTCCCTGGTGCGGCGTGAGCTGGCTCCGGATGATCGCCTCGCCGCCTTCCGCACGACCCCACGCCCGCGCCAGCTCGCCCTCGCTCGGCAGCACGTCGCCGAGGAGCCCATGGTCCCGCGCCCACCGCACGTACCGCCGCACCGTCCCCTTCGCGCATCCCAGCAGTCTCGCCGTCCCCTTGATGCTCGACAGCCTCTGATACGTCCGCAGTACTTCCCGTATGTCTTCCATCCCCGCCTGCCTTCCTTGTCTGGTCATGGGCCTCCTTCGGCGCCGCGCGCTTCTCGGAAGCCCCAATTGTCCTGCTTCTCAGCCCTCCGGCAGGGGGGTCAAAGTGGTGACCAGAGGGGGGGTCAAAGTCGTGACCACGCCCGGGGTCAAACCCGTGACCCCCCCCCGCCGGGTGCGGAGAGTGGCGGGGTCAGCGTGAGCCGAGGAAGCCTCCGATGATGGCGAGGATCGGCTTCAGGGCCTTCGTCTCCGGGTCGGCGCCGACGCCGAAGTTTTCGAGCGCGGTGGCGCCCAGCAGGAGGAGGGAGCCGGGCGGGGCGAAGATGACCGGGCAAGTCAGGGTCTCGCCGAGCTGGGAGATGTGGAAGTACGCCTCGCCAATCTCCATGGTCTCCGTCCTGCCGTCGGCGAGGACCAGCCGACGCTTGCCCGTGGACTGAAGGCCGATTGCCTCCAGCCGGTCGCGGGGGACGAAGGAGTAGAGTGCGCCCGTGTCCACCCAGAAATCGTCCTCGAAGGACCGCTCCCGGCTGGAAGGATTGGCAACCCTGACGCGAACCTGGAAAAGCCCCATCACGTTGATCGTAGCACGCCTGCCCGGTACCGGGATCTTCGGTCCCACGGGACGAGAACAACAGCGACACGGCTGCACGATCTGGGGTCGGCTGATAGGCTGAACAAGATATGAGCGAAGATCGTCCGAACTGCATGTCGCAAGATTGGTGGTGGCACCTCCAGGGCTAGCCGCCGGCCAGTTTCATTTTCAGAGTTCCCAGCCGCGGAAGCCGCATTCCGCGGCTTTCGCATTTTGAGAGGAGATCGACATGGAACCTTCGCCCGAACGGCCCGTCCTGCTCAGCGGCATCCAGCCCACGGGGCGCCTCACGATCGGCCACTACCTGGGCGCGATCCGGAACTGGGTCGCGATGCAGGACGAATACGACTGCCTGTTCCTGGTCGTGGACCTGCACGCGATCACGGTGCCGCAGGATCCCGCGGAGCTCGCGGCGCGCACGCTGGACGTGGTCGCCCAGTACCTGGCCTGCGGCGTGGACCCGGACCGGCATGCCGTGTTCGTGCAGTCGCATGTGCCCGCGCACGCCCAGTTGGCCTGGATCCTGACCTGCATTGCCTCCACGGGGGAGTTGAGCCGGATGACGCAGTACAAGGACAAGGTCACCAAGCGCGGCGGGGAGTCGCCGGCCGGGCTCTTCTGCTACCCCGTGCTCATGGCCGCCGACATCCTTCTATATAGGACGGCCGTCGTGCCCATCGGGGACGACCAGCGCCAGCACCTGGAGCTGGCGCGGGACCTGGCCGAACGGTTCAACGCCAGATACGGGGAGGTGTTCCTGAAGCCTCGGGCGCACCATCCGGAGGTCGGGTGGCCCTCGATCCGGCCCGGCCCGGCATCGCCAACCTGGTCGCGATCTACATGGCGGTGACGGGGCGGACCGCCGAGGAGGTTGAGACCAGGTTCGCGGGAAAGGGGTACGCGGAGTTCAAGCGGGAACTCGGGGACGTTCTCGTGGCCCTGCTCGATCCCATCCAGTCGCGGTACCGGGCCATCCGGGAGGACGGCCCGGGGCTGACCGCGATCCTGCGGCAGGGAGCGGGGCGGGCGCGGGAGAGGGCGGCCGTGGTTCTCGGCCGGGTCCACCGGGCGGTGGGGTTCCTCGATGTACCACTATTTGGTACAATCATCACATGAGGCTGTCCATGGAGCGGATCAGGTCCGTGTGCCGGGCACGGGGGTGCACCGTGACCGGCGCGCTGGCCAGGGCGGGAGTCAGCCGCAACGCCTTCTATTCCCTGGCCCGGCGGGACTCGATCCTTCCCCGAACGCTACGCGCGCTCAGCGCCGGCCTGGGGGTGGAACCCGACGCCCTGCTCACGCGCGACGACCGGCGGACGGAGGAGATGAAGTCCGTGCTGGCGGAGGTCGAAACCATCGTCCGGCGGAACAGGGGGGTGGATCGCGGGAACGTCCGGCATGCCCTGCTCCTGCTGAGGAGGAAGCCCATCGACCGGCTGAGGATGGCCCTTGTCCGCGCGCGGTGAGCGCCGGCGCGGCGGGCCGCCGCTCACCGGGGGAGAACTCCGTTTCCTGAGGGAGCTGGTCAGGGCCAAGGTGGACTTCATGATGGTCGGCCTGTCCGCGGCGGCCCTGCAGGGGGCACCGGTCGTGACCCAGGATGTCGACCTCTGGTTCCGGGACCTGGATGACCCGCGGCTTCGCCGGGTCTTGAAGAGGCTCGGCGCGCGCATCCTTCCGCCGGTGGGCCTGAACCCCCCGATCCTGCTGGGAGAAGCTGTCGAGCTCTTCGATCTCGTTACGCACATGCATGGTCTGGCCGGGTTCGCCGGGGAGATGAAGCACGCGGTGAGGATTTCCCTGGGATCGTTCCGGGTGCCGGTCCTTCCCCTCGACCGCGTCATTGCGAGCAAACGGGCGCTCGGGAGGCCGAAGGACAAGCTCTACCTCCGGGTCCTGGCCGACACGCGGAAGGTGGTTGGGCGCCGGGCCAAGTAGGTCCCGGACGGATTCGTGGACCCGTCGCTGCAGCGGGGCGAAAGCGGCCCGAGGGGAAGGGGGTCATCCGAAGAATGCCCCCCAAGTCCCTGCACTGATACGATCACGGGCATGAACGTCCGGACACCGCGCAAGGGCGTCGGCCACTGGTATGACGACCACCTCGAGGTCATCGATGCCCTGGGCTCGGGTTGGTACTACAACTGGGGCCCGCGGCCGGCCGCGGGCGCGAGCACGGTGCAGGCCGAGTTCGTCCCCATGGTCTGGAATGGCGCATCCGCCGGCGACGAAGACTTCGCCCATGTGAAGACCGCCGGGTACGGGGCGCTCCTCGGGTTCAACGAGCCCGATCTCGACGGCCAGGCGAACATGACCGTCGACGAGGCTGCCGAATACTGGCCGAGACTGGAGGCAACGGGGTTGCGGCTGGGCAGTCCGGCGCCGGCGGAGTCCCCCTGGCTGCACGAGTTCATGGCGAAAGCCGGAACGCGTGGTCTGCGGGTGGACTTCCTCTGCCTCCATTGGTACGGCGACATCACGAAGCCCGACCCGGTCGGCGGCCTCCGCGGCTTTCTCGAGGGGTACTGGGAGAGATACCGCTTGCCCGTCTGGCTAACCGAGTTCTCGGGCTCCGCGATGTGGGGCAAGGTTCCGTCCGTGGAGGACAACGCGCGGTTTGCCGCGGAGTCGGTCGAGATGCTGGAATCGCTGCCCTTCCTGGAACGGTATGCCTGGTTCGCCCCGCTGGTCCCTGCGGACGACGATTTCGGACCTACGGTGGCCCTGTGCGCCCCGGACGGATCCCTCACGCCCGTCGGTCTCGCATGGCGTGCCGCTCCTGGGAACATGGTAAAGCCTACTTGACTTCAATGGTGCGTAAGGTAAGATGTCTTTACCAGCGCTTTGGCCTGGTAAAGGGGGCGTGACCTCTAGGATGACTCGCGAAACCGGAGCGTACCGGAAGACCGTGGTCGGGGGCGAGACGATCGAGGCGTTCATGCCGTTCCCCCTGCCGCCCCGCAAGCCCCCGCTGGGGCTCGAGGGGAAACTCGCGACCCTCCATGCCGACGCCGTGGCCGCGGTCGGACGGCTTGGCGTGGCCGGCGCCATGGTGCCCAGCGCCCACTGGTTCCTGTACGGGTTCATCCGGAAGGAGGCGGTCATCTCCTCCCAGATCGAAGGCACCCAGGCTACGTTCATGGATGTCGTAAGCTTCGAGGCCACGCGCAAGGCGGAGCGGCCCGCCGACGTGGAGGAGATCTGCAACTACGTCGGCGCCCTCGCGTTCGCGCGGGCCGAGATGGCGAAGCCGAGGGGCCTGCCGATCTGCACCCGGCTCCTGTGCGCGGCGCACCGGCGGCTACTGCACGGCACGCGGGGAGCGGACAAACAGCCCGGCGTCATCCGGACGTCGCAGAACTGGATCGGGGGCACGCGGCCGGGAAACGCCCAGTTCGTGCCGCCACCGCACGAGGTGGTACCGAAGGCCCTGGCGGACCTCGAGCGGTGGGTGCATGGGGACGACCCCCTGCCGCCGCTCATTCGGGCGGGGCTGGCCCACGTGCAATTGGAGACGATCCATCCGTTCCTCGACGGAAACGGCAGGATCGGGCGCCTGCTCATTGCGCTCCTCGTCGAGCACTGGGGACTGCTCGACAGCCCGCTCCTGTATCTCAGTCTCGCCTTCAAGCGTCACCGGGCCGATTACTACCGGTCGCTTCTCGAGGTGCGGACCGGGGGGAACTGGGAAGGATGGGCGGAATTCTTCCTCGAGTGCGTTCGCGAGGCGGCCGATGACGGCGTTGGGGCTGCGAAGCGTCTGTTCGCGCTCCTGGGGGATGACCGGCGGGCGGTCGCCGGCCACCGGGCGACGACGGTCACGGCCGTGCGGCTGTTCGATCTCCTGCCGGAGCATCCCATGGTCACGATGCCCGGCGTGATCGGCCTGCTCGGGGTCACCAAGCCGACCGCGGGGAAGGCGATCGACGCCCTGTGCCGGGCCGGGGTCCTGCGCGAGACCACGGGGAAGCGGCGTGACCGGATCTACGCCTACGGGAGGTATCTCAAGGTGCTTTCCGAAGACACCGCATTGGCGGCATAGAGGGGGAATGCCCTTCCGGTACAATCGCAGGCATGAAGGTAAGGCAGGCACGGCTCAAGGACGTCAAAGCGATCAATAATCTCGAGTTGGAGGTCCACGCATTCCACGTGAGGGGAGTCCCCGGAGTCTTCAGCATGCCGCCGGTCACCAGCCACCGTCGCCCGTTTTGGGCAAAGGGATTGAACGGCAGGAACCACGCGATTCTTGTGACTGAGGAGGAAGGACATCTTGCCGGATTCGTGCAGGTGGGAGTGAAGAGCGCCGCCCGCCTGTCCGTTCTCAGGCGCCGGCGGTTCGGATACGTCTCCAGCCTGGGCGTGGGTCGCCGCTGGCGGCGGCGCGGAGTCGGGAAGCTGTTGATGCAGGCGGCCCACCGCTGGCTCCTGCAACGGCGCGTCAGGACGATCGAGCTCAACGTCTGGTCGTTCAACCGCGGCGCCCTCAAGTTCTACGAGCACCTTGGTTATCGATTCCTCAATCACCGGATGGGAAGAACGCTCGTGAACTGAGCTTGGCAGAGGGGGAGCACTTCGGTTCCAGGATTCGGAGACGGAGAGCGAAAGCAAGCAGACCGCCGATCAGGACCTCCTCGAGGCGCCTCCGCCCGGGATGGGCTCACGCCAGCGAAGCTCCGGGAATCTTCCGAATCCCCTGTCCGTGGAGATCAACTCGGCTCCTGCCTCCAGACAGATGGCTGCGAGGTGGGCATCGGAGATATCCGCTCCGTGGAGATCCGCCGCCGTGCACAGGCGCCGGAAGATGGCCCAGTGGCCCGGCCCTGGCTCCACCGGGACATGGCTGGGACGGTCGCGGAGCGACTCGATGAACCGGAGGGCCCGCGGCAGAGGGCTGGGCGGATCGTAGATCCGCGGGTGCGTGACGATGCGGACGAAGCCGGTGGCGACCACGGAGGGAATGGCGAACTGGGCCGGCGACCGGGCAAGATTCTGGACCCACGCGGCATGTGGCGCATGGAGCGGCTCGTCGGCGCGATGGGCATAGACGAGGACGTTGATGTCGAGGACGATCACCGGTTCCGGCTGGTCAGGTCGAGCAGGGCGGACGTGTCGTCGATGCTCACGCCGGGCTTGCGCCCGTGGCCCTTGAAGGTGACGAGCCGGAAGGCCCGGGACGCGCGCGCCTGTTTGCTGCGGCGCACGAGATCGGCCACGGCTTCCTCGACCAGGCCGGTCATGGTCCGGTCCGTGCGCGCCGCCAGGACCTTGAGATCCCGGAGCACGGCATCGTCGATGTGCAGGGTGGTCTTCACAGCCCTAGGGTATCCCCGTGACAGAAATCTGTCAAGGAGGAGGAAGAGGAAGAACGTGTAGATGTCCGCGAGCTCGTCGCGTCCGCGTCCAGCATCACCTTCTGGCCACGGATAAGGTAGATTCGCTCTTCGATCCGCCCCGGAACGGCGATCAGGTCTGCACGTCCCATGCTCTCCCGGACAAGGGGCTTGACGACTGCTCTGCCAACTGGTGGGCGGGCGGTTCCCAAGCCCATCTGACGAGAACGAGGACAACCTTCCGATGAATTGACGGCTTCGCGAAGGAGGGCGTAGGATCGGGGTAGGCGATGGAAGGTCGCCGCCTCGAGCCCGCGGAAAGGACCAAGTCCACCTTCCGGGAAGTACAACCGAGGAACCTCCTTTCCGCCTGAACGAGCGGGCCACAGGCGAACTATGGAAAGGTGGAAGCCATGGCCAAGCAGTTGCCCCCCCGTCCCAATCTCGACCAGCTCAAGAACCAAGCCAAGTCCATTCTCAAGGCGCACGAGCGCAAGGATGCCGGAATCTGCGAGCGGTTGAGGATCCTGCACCGGTTTGAGGGCAAGCCGGATGCCGAGATTCTTGCCTCCGAACTCACGCTGAGCGAAGTCCAGTTCGTGCTCGCCCTGGAACACGGGTTCAAGAGCTGGAATGACCTGCGGGAGCACGTGGAGGAGATGGAGAAGAGCCTCGCGGGACCGGCGGGCCGCCGGTTCAACCGGCTCCCGGACCTGGATGCCCTCTCTGACAAGGGCATCCAGCAGGTCCTTCGGCAGATCGAGGTTGGCGACCTGTCCCTGGCGATGCGGGAGATACCCCGGGCGCTCCAGGACCGGATCGCGGGCAACATGTCGGAGCGGGCCCGCGGCATGGTCTGGGAGGACATGCGCCGGTTCGCGGACTATAAGTTCAGTCCCGCGATCTTTGCCGCCGCCGGCCAGGTCCTGCTCGACATCGCGAACGGGATCCCCGACCTGGATCTGGACGGGGAGAAACCCGGGATCGCGAGCCTCGAGGACCTGATGGAGCTGACCGACCGCCAGATCCAGATGTGCCTGCGGGATCTGGACCAGGAGGATGTGGTGACGGCCATGCCGCAGTTGAAGCCGGAACTGCGTGACCGGATATTCGCCAACATGTCCGCTCGCGCCGTCGCGATGGTGGAGGAGGACATGGCCCCGGTCGGTCTCGAGCCCGTGAACCCCGAGATCGCTTTCCGGGCACGGCGGAAGCTCGTGAAGACGGCGAACCGGATCTTGGAGCAGGGGGAAGGTTGAAGAAGAAAGAAGATGGGGAGCGGATAGTCACAGGTCCCCCAGCACGGGATCGTCCGGGACGAACCGGGCGGGAAGACCCAGATCCGCGAAGTACCGGCACATCGCCCGGCAGGCAGGCGCCTCCGTGGAGTAGTGGGTTCCACCCAGGACGTTTATGCGGTGATCCCGGGAGAAGTTGTGCGCCGACCGGGAATGGTCGTTGAGAAGTGAAATGCCCGTCACCAGGACATTCACCCCTTCGGCCATGACGTCCCGGAGCACGGACACGCTGTGGCCGCCTCCCGCCACGACGGCGACCCGGCCCCCGGGGATGCCGGGATCACCGTAGGGGTAGAGGGAGGCCCGATGGCCGACAACCCCGGCGAGGGCCTCCTGGAGTTCCCGGACGCTCCGCATCGTTCCCGAGCCGATAACGCCGTAGGTCGCGCCCGTCTCCCGGCAGAACGCCTTCTCCGGTTTCAGCCCGATCGCCTCCGCGAGGGTCCGGCTGGTCGAGTACTCGCCGTAGTTGTCCAGCGGCAGATGATGAGCGAAGACCGAGATCCTCCGGGCCCTGAACTCCTCGAGGAGATTCCGATCCATCTGTCGGAACGTCGGGAGCTGTCGGATGTCCCAGGTGGCCGCATGGTGGACGTAGAGCATGGCGTCGGTGACGCCTTCATCCAGGATCGCCTGCATCACCCGGGTGGAGGGGAAGACGGCCGTCCGGACCTGGGTGACGGTCTCGGTGAAGTCGCAGGCCACCCCGATCGACCGCGCCATGAACCCCTCGGCGATCAGGTCGGCGATGGGCCCCATGTCCTCGGCCCAGTCGTCCACCATCTCCGGGTTGACGAAATCCTTTTCCAGCCGTTCGTACAGCTTCCGTGCGTCCATCCCGTCTCATCCTACCAACGGGATGTTCGGGGACTGATATCCTGTGGGCGCCGTGGTTCAGCCTGCGATTGCCGAGTTCATCCGGACCAGCCCCAAGGTGGAACTCCACGTCCACCTGGAGGGGGCGATGTCGGCCGACACCGTGTGGCGGCTCGCGGACCGCAACGGCATCCGGCTGCCGGGGGGGTCGGCGGAGGGATGGCGCGACCAGTACCGGTTCCGGGACTTCAACCATTTCATCGACCTCTACACCCTCGCATCCGGCGCAATGCGCACCGCCGAGGACTTCGCGCACACCGTAGAACGATTCTGCGCGGGGCAGGCGGCTCAGCGCATCCTCCACAGCGAAGTCTTCCTGAGCACGTCACTGCATCTCGGCAAACTCCCGGGTGAGGAGCTGGCGGATGCGCTGGCCGAGGGCGTGCGGCGCGGGAGAGACGCGCACGGGGTCGGGGTGGTCGTTCTCGCGGATATCTCCCGCCATCTCCCGGCGACCGCGCGCGCCGTCCTCGACTTCGCGCTGATGGCGCGCGGACGGCATCCCGGCGTCTTCGTCGGGCTCCAGCTCGGTGGAAAGGAGGAAGGATTCCCGCCGGAGCTCTTCGCCGGCGTGTACGCCGACGCGCGGGCGGCGGGCCTGCACTGCATCGCCCACGCCGGGGAAGGCGCGGGCCCGGAGAGCGTGCGCGGGGCGGTCGAGGTCCTGCGCGTGGAACGGATCGGCCACGGCCTGCGGTGCCTGGAGGATCCGGCGCTCGTGGAGCTGTTGCGCGACCGGCGGATTCCCTTCGAGGTCTGTCCTACCAGCAACGTCTGTCTCAAGGTCGTGCCCGATCTCGCCCGGCATCCCCTGCCGCTGATGCTGGAGCTCGGGCTCACGGTCACGCTCAACTCCGACGACCCGGCCATGTTCGGCACCACGCTGACCCAGGAGTTCCTCCGGACCGCCGACGCCTTCGGGTTCGGATTGGACACGGTGAAGGCGCTGTCGCGCAACGCGATCCGGGCCGCGTTCCTGCCGGCCGCGGCGCGGGAGGAGCTGGAGGCCGAGTTCGAGCGCGGGGGGACCTGTTGTGGCGGATCCTCGTGCTGTGGCTGAAGAAGTGAGCGACCGGATTCGCATTGAACGGGTTCCGCCTTCCGGCTGGTACGACGGACTGGGCGTCGATCTCACGGTCCCGGCGGCTCCCGGGCTGAAGTTCCATCTGTGGCCGCAGGAGGCCTGGGGCGTGCCGGGGGAGACCGGCGCGCACGGGGACGACTGGGAGTTCGTGCGACTGCGCCACCTGCGGGACCTCGAGGACCACGCGGACGGAAGCGTGAGCTACCGGACCGAGGGCCTGTACCTGCCCGACGTGGAGTTCGCCGTACGGATCGTTCCGGGCCCCGACGCGCTGGATGTCGAGTACCGGGTCACGAACCGGGGGGGAGGCCGCCGGTACGTCACGATCGCGCCGTGCCTCCAGCTCCCTGATGGATCGTTCGGCGGCGAGCCGACGGAGCGGCGGCAGGAACGGATCTGGGTGGTGACGAAGGAGCGCGGGCTGACCCGGATCAGCGGGACCCGGCACTCCGCCGAGCCCGGCGGGAAGCCGTGGTCCCAGGTCTACTTCTCCGACGATGCTCCCTCCCGGCCCGCCCGGCACGGATTCGGATTGAGCCCGGACCCGGCAACGGCGGGGTTCGCGGCGGCGGAAAGCCTGGACGGCCGGATCGTCGTGGCCGTGGCCACCGCCGATTTCGTGGCCACCGCCTTCGCCCTCATGAACTGCCTGCACGCCAATCCCGGCCGGTGGTGCGAGCCCGGGGAGAGTTGGACCGCGCGCTGGCGCGCGTACTTCCTGGCCGGCGCGGGTCTCGACCCCCTCATCGCCCGGGCGGAACGCGACCTCCCGCGCCTGCACGTGCGCTGAGCGGGCGAGAGCGCATCCGGATCCGGACACGAAGTGTCAGCGGTGGCGGATGAATCGCACCCCCGCGAGCCCCTTGAAGTCGGCGTCCTGAGTCCAGAGCGTGGCCTTGTGCATCCTGGCCGTCGCCAGGATCACGCTGTCGGCCAGCGGCAGTTTGTGCCTGAGGCCGAGCTCGGAGGCAGTGAGGGCGATGTCGAAGTCCAGATCGACTACACGCCCCAGTTGCATGGCGGAGAGCACCTGCAGGGCCGTGGCTTCGCCCCGTTGGGATTTCAGCCGCTTGAAGACCTCGAGCACGCAGATTGTCGGCACGAGCAGGTTCGCGGCGTCCTCGATCGGCGCGGAGAACACGGCGGCGTTCGGCCCCTCGGCGGCGTATTCCAGCCAGCCCGAGGAGTCGACCAGGTTCATGCCCGGTCCTTGTCCCGGTGTACCCTCGTCGAGATGCCCTTGGCGATGCCGCGGATCTCGCGCACGTGCTTGACGCGCACGAACTCGATGCGGTCGGCGTAACGGAACACCTGGACCTTCTCGCCGGCCCGGATGTCCATGCTTCTCCGGACAGCCTTCGGAATCACTATCTGGAACTTCGGGGAGACGGTCACGATCGCCATGGGTACCTCCATCGATCGACTTATCGTATGACGATATCAGGCGTGCCAAGCGGCGGCAAGCGGAGCCGATCCGGGGCGGGCCCAAGTCGGCTACACTGGGGGCATCATGGCCAACCGGAACGCGCTCACCCGGAGGAATCGATGAACGCCTGCCGCCGGGAGATCGAGATCAACCGCAGGGCGTGGAACGAGTGGGCGGCCATCCACGCGCGGGGGTGTTCCCAGTACCCGGTGCGACGGCTCCTGGCCGGCAAGGGCGGCTGGTCGCCGCCGCTTCCGGATCCGCTAGGGGTCGTGCGCGGCAAGTCGATCCTGCATCTGCAGTGTCACTTCGGCATGGACAGCCTGCACTGGGCCCGGCGGGGGGCCCGGGTGACCGGGGTGGATTTCTCCGCCGAGGCTATCCACCGGGCGCGCGACCTGAGCCGGGCGTCCGGCATCCCGGCCCGGTTCATCACGTCGGACATATACGGCTTGCCGCGGGTGCTGAAGGAACGGTTCGCCATCGTGCTCACGTACTACGGGGTCACCTGCTGGCTGCCGGACCTGGACCGGTGGGGGCGCATCGTCGCGCAGTTCCTCAAGCCGGGCGGATTCCTGTACCTCGCCGAGCTCCATCCGTTGCGCGACGCGCTCGAGTTCGACGGCCCCCGCGGAATGCCGCGGCTGGTCAACTCATACTTCCCGCGCGGCCGCGTCCGGTACGCGACGTCCGGTGGCACGTATGCCGCCCCGACGGCCCGCACCCGGCACCGCGTCCACTACGGCTGGCAGCACAGCCTGGCGGAGACGGTGTCGGCGTTGTGCGACGCGGGGCTGACCATCGAGTATCTCCACGAGTTCCCTTACGTGTACTGCGATGACCTGGCGTACACGGGCTGCCGGCTCATGCGCCGGGACCGCCGGGGGTTCTGGCACCTGAAGGGGTCGGGGGAGAAGTTCCCGCTGTTGTTCTCGGTCAAGGCGAGACGATGATCCTGGACCGGGACGCGTTCGGCCGGCTGTTGATGGCCCGCCTCGAGGGCCGCGCCCCCGAGAGCTTCATCGAGCGCAGTGACGGCTACATCGACTCATTCCACGTCAGCGAGTACTTCAACCCGGAGCAGGATGCCGATGTCGTACGCGCCATGCGGCTGGCGCGCGGCAGGATCCTCGACATCGGATGCGGGGCGGGACGGCACGCGCTCGCCCTCCAGCACCGGGGGTTGAGGGTCACGGGGCTGGACTCGTCACCCCTGGCTATCCGGGTCTGCCGGAAGCGGGGGGTTAGGGATGCCCGGGTCCTGGGCATCGACCAGATCGGCCAGTTCCCGGCGGGCCGGTTCGACACCGTGATCATGTTCGGGAACAACTTCGGGCTGTTCGGCAGTCCGGCGCGAGCCCGCCGGCTATTGCGCGCGATCCGCCGGATAACGTCGCCCCGGGCCCTGATCCTGGCCCAGAGCCTGGACGTGCACGGCACCAGGAATCCCACTCATCTCGGCTACCAGCGCTGGAACCGCCGGCACGGCCGCCTGCCGGGGCAGGTCAGGCTCCGGGTCCGGTTCAGCAATCGAGTCGGTCCCTGGTTCGACTACCTCATGGTCTCGCCGACGGAGATGCGGTCGATACTGCGGGGAACGGACTGGAAGCTCGCCCGGTGCCTGGGCGGTCCGGGTGCCCTGTACGTCGCGGTCCTGGAGAAGAGGTGATGGGTCAGCGCTGGGAAGCGGCAGTAGCCCGGTTCATCGGGCCGTGGCGGGCGCGGCGGGAGGTCGTGGGCGCGCTGGTGGCGGGGAGCCGCGCGTACGGGCTGGCCGACAGGTACTCGGACATCGACGTGCACATCGTCATGGCGAACCGGGTGAAGTGGCGGGAACGGGGCATCCGCAAGGTCGGCGGGTACTTGGTCGAGTACTTCGCCAACCCCTTGCGCATGTACCCGAAGTACTACCAGGAAGGATCGCATGGCGGGAGCCGGGGGATCGCGACCATGTTCGGGTACGGGCGCGTCCTGTTCGACAAGGACGGGTCGATGCGGCGGATGCGGAAGTGGGCGCGGCGCGTGTTGCGCAAGCCGCTGGCCCGGTCGGGGCGGGGGGAAAGGGAAGGGGCCAAGTACTACCTGTGGGCCACGGCCGACGGACTGGCGAGTCTCCGGGACCGCCGGTCGCCGGGATTCTGGTACGCCTACTACGTCGGGCTCGACCGCGTCATCGAGTCGTACCGGGCCTTCGTCGGCGGGGAGACGCCGGGCGAGGATAAGATGTGGCAGTTGCTGACCAGCGCCAAGTTCCGGCGCGCCCACCGGATGGCCCCGTTCCGTGACCAACGGTTCACGGCGATGGTGAAGCGGTGCATGCGCGCGAAGAACCCGGCCGCGGCGACGCGGGACTTCTCGCGGCTCGTCGCGCACGTCCAGGGGCGGATGGGCGGGTTCGAGATAGACGGATGGAAGCTTCGGATGAAGGCAGGATAGCGGCAGGAGAGCAGATATAATCAGGCCGGTCATGGCAGTGGGAAGCTATCACATCGTCGAGTCCGACCCGTCCTGGCCGCGGGAGTTTCAGGCGGAGAAGGCCAGGATCGTGGCGGTCCTCAAGATCGACGCAGGTCGAGTGGAGCACGTGGGCAGTACGGCGGTGCCCGGGCTGGGTGCGAAACCCATCATCGACCTCATGGTCGGCGTTGACCATCGTCCTCCCACGGAGGCAACTGGGCCCATCCTCGACCGGTTGTACGCGATCGGCTACGTTCACGACGGCATCGAGACCGTTCCCGGGACCCTGTACTGCCGAAAGGCCGTGCCGCTCCGGTTCAATCTCCACCTGACCGAGTACGGAGCGGAGTTCTGGGGCCGGCATCTGGCATTTCGTGACCACCTGCGCGTCCATCCCGAGGTAGCCAAGGAATACGAGGCGCTGAAACGCGGCCTGCTGGCGAAGATGGGGCAGGAGCCGGATCAGGCGGCCTACAACGACGGGAAGACCGCATTCATCGTGGCCATCACGAACCGGGCGATGGCGCAACCCGGACGGAACCGGATGGTCATCGGGTTCCTCGCTTCCCACCGGGGCAGCGACATGCAGGCGGTCATCGACGCGTGCCGGGCCGGGCGCCTGCATGCCACGCCGGCCGTCGTGATCAGCAACAACCGCGATTCAGAGGCCCTTGGCCGGGCTCAGCGCGAGGGCATTCCGCACTACCACCTGAGCGGCACGACCCATCCCGATCCGGAGGCGCTGGATGTGGCGGTCCTCGATGCGCTGGTCGGCCATGGCGTGGACTGGGTCCTGCTGGCCGGCTACATGAAGAAGCTGGGACCACGGATCCTGCGCGCCTTCCGGGGCCGGGTCCTGAATATCCATCCGGCGTTGCTCCCCAAGTACGGGGGCCAAGGGATGTACGGCGACCGCGTGCACGAGGCCGTCTTGGCGGCGGGGGAGCGGGAGACCGGGGTGACGATTCACCTCGTGGACGAGGAATACGACCATGGGCCAATCGTGGCGCAGTGCACGGTCCCGGTCGTGGCGGAGGATACCGTCGCGTCGCTATCCAAACGCGTGATCGACCGCGAGCACGAATTCCTGGTCGAGGCGCTGGAGCGTCTGGCGACGGGAACGCTGGGATCGCCCTGACCGTTGTCGGAATCGGAGGGCGGGGCGGAGACCATGCCTCGCGGTACAATATCGATATGACCAAGGCGCAGATTAAGGAGATGGAACCGCTCATCACCGAGATCATCGAGCAGAAGCTCATCGAGATCTTGGGGGATCCTGATTCCGGCTACGAGTTGAAACCGGCCATCAAGGCCCGGCTCCGCAAGCGCCTCACGCCGGGCCGGCTCATTCCCGCGCACAAGGTGGCTCGCGACCTCGGTCTCAAGTGGTGAAATCTGGCTGAAGTTGAGTTCACTCCGGAGGCCGCCGCAGACTTGGCGAGGCTTGATAAGACGGTTGCCCAGCGTGTGCTCACGAAGATTCGATGGCTCTCAGAAAACCTCAAGGTCATCACGCCCGCCCGGCTGACCGGCAAGCTCCGGAATATCTGTAAGCTCCGGGTGGGGGATTGGCGGGTCTTCTACGAATACCAGGGGGTTGAAGACCACATTGTCATACGGGCCGTCGGCAATCGACGGGAGATCTACCGCCCCCACCGCTGAGAATGACGACACCGCCGGAGAACGGGGGGCTTTGGGGTCTGCGCCAGCCGACATGGTCTTCGGCCACGGCGACCTGCATGGCGGGAACATGGCCATTGCCCGCACGTCCGCTGGATACCGGCTGGCCGGCGTGTTCGACCTTCAACTCGCCGGAATTGTGAACCTGTACGACGAGTTCCTGCGGATCAAGCTGATGGATGACGTCGCCGGCCGCCGGATCGTGGAGGCGTACAACCGGATGCCCGGCCGGTCGCGACCGGTTGATCCCGCCACCCTCGGCCACGCGTACCAGGCCTTCTGTTTCTACCTCGCGCACGAGAACACCGGAGAGTCCCGGCGGCACCTGGCGTCGATGGTGAAGAAGGACTGTGAGTCCGGCCGCTGAACTCGCGTGCGTCCGACGGAAGGACTGCCCACGCCGAGGCTAGAATGGCTGAATGAGCATGCCCACATGTCTTGCGTGCCCGGTGTGCGGCGAGCCATTGTCCGTAGAGGGGAAGGCCATGACGTGCTCGGCGTCCCATCGCTACGACCTGGCGAGGGAAGGATACGTGAATCTCCTCCTGCCCGGGATGGGCCGGTCGGGCCGGTCGGGCGACAACCGGGACATGGTTCAGGCCCGCCGGAGGTTCGTCGACCGGGGCCACTTCAGCCGATTGGGAGGGGTTGTCGGCGGCCTCGTGGCCCGGCGCATCCGGCGGAGCCGGGCCGCCGTGCCGATCGTGCTCGATGTCTGTTGCGGCGAGGGTTTCTTCATCCGCTCCATGCGGCCCATGGTCGAGAGGGCATGGTTTTGCGGAGTGGACATCTCGAAGGACGCGATCCGAGTCGCCGCGAAGCGGACTCGCGAACCGGGGATATTCTGGGCGGTCGCGAACGCGGGCAGACTGCCGGTCGCGAGCCGCACCATCGACGCCATCGTGGTCACCTTTGCCACCCCGGATCCCCGGGAATGCCGGCGGGTGCTCAAGCCGGACGGCGAGTTGATCGTGGCCGCGCCCGCCCCGGGTCACCTGCGGGAGCTGAGGGAACGGATATTCCCCGAGGTGTTCGACCTCGAGGAGGATGAAGGGGGCGCTCTCGGCGGGCTGTTCCGGAGCCTCCACGCGGAGAGGGTCACGTATGCGTGCGAGGTTGCGGGCACGCGGAGTGTGAGCGATCTGCTCAACATGACGCCGTATCGGTGGCGCGCGGACCGCGAGAGAGTGCGTCAGCTCCTGCTGTTGGACGGGTTGCGTACGACCGTTGATGTCGCTGTCACGCGGTGGGTACCGCGCTGACGCTCTTCCGTTGGGGGAGTATCATGGCTGGCGGGGGAGCCACTTGAAGAACACACGTGTCGTTTTCGGAGTGCTGGTCGTGCTGACCTGTCTTGCCGGGCCGGGGGCCGCGGAGACGGAGCAGAAGCGGGAATGCGGAGTCGTCATGGACTCCTATGCGCAGGAGTTCACGGTCGAGTTCGCGACCGAGGCGGATGCCGGGAAGGCCGCGGTCGAGATCGCGCCCCTCTACCAAGGGTACGAGTGGGCCGTGGGCGCGCGCTGGGACGACAACCGGTGGACCGACCTCGAGATGATGCGCGTGCTGAAGAACCACGGCTACAAGGCCACCTGGTACCTGAACGAGACCACGATGGACTACTTCGGCCCGGACTACGGACTGATGGCCAAGGACGGCGGCGCGGCCAACATCGGCAAGCGGCTGGTCCAGGACGGGTTCTCGATCGGCGGCCATACCCTCTCGCACTCGTGGCTGGAGGCGCTCAACCGGAACCGGGTCTGGTGGGAGACGATGGGAATCCGCGTCAACCGGGAGGCCGAGACGGACCGGCCCATCATCTCGTACGGGACGCCGTTCGGGTTCTCCAGGGACATCACCGCGGGCCGCGACCTCTTCGAAGACCTGGACGAGATGGTCGTGCGCGCGGGCTACTACCACGGCGACGGGCCTGACTGCTTCATCGGGATCAACTACCTTCCCCCGGACGGGGAGGAGATCGACGGCGAGGCCGCGAAATACCTGGCCGACCCGAAACTGCGGGCCGGGAACCCGAGCATGTCCCTCGGGTACCACGTCGTTTACACCACGCCCGAGGGCTGGAAACGGTTCGAGGGTCAGCTCGCCAAGTACGAGCGCCGCCCGACCTGGTGGTACTGCAACTGGAACGAATACGCCGCGTACCGCTGGCAGGCGCTCCACACGCAGGTGAAGACCAACCGGCTCGGGGACGGGAAGCTCGGGGTGTCGCTGGTCCGGCCGGAACTCATCGAGCTGAACGACGCGGTGCCGCTGACCTTCATCATCAAGGGAGTTCCTGCGCGTGCCGTCAAGGGAATACGGGGCAAGGGCACGGTCGGGAAGCTGGCTCCGATCGGCGGTGCCTACGCGTTCAACCTCGGCCACGACTCGCCGCGCGCCCTGCCGGTCAAGATCGACCAGCTCGCGACCGGGCAGGGCGTCCCGGCAAAGTTCCCGTTCCTGTCGGCGTCGCTGGCTAGGAAGGGGAACGAGCTGGACCTGGAGATCAAGAACTCGGGCGACGAGCCGGTCCGGGATCTGCGGCTCGTGTACCGGCTTCCGCTGGCGTGGAAGAACGGTCTCGTGAAGAGAAAGCCGGCGGATATCCCGGCGAAGGCCGGGGCGAAGGATGCTCTCGCGCTCGAACCGGGGCGGACGGAGTGGCCGTACCGCGCCGGGGAGACCCGGTACGTGGCCCAGCTCGACTTCACCCGGGGAGGGGAGCCGGGCCGCCTCTACATCGTGCTGACCGAACCGGAGGCAGGGAGCGATCCCTCGTATCCGCGCGGCCGGTTCCTCGCGCTGGGGCCGCTGTCCGCGAAGCTCAGCGAGGCGCGCGCGATCGGCGACGCGGTCTCGCGGCCGAAGGGCCGGACCGATAGGTTCCTTCTTCCAAGCGGGCGGTCGCACGCCTGGGCGCGGCCGGCCGGTCGGCGGGTGGAGTGGGTCGGACCCGAGACCGCCTGCACGGTCGGGGATTCCAAGTCCCCCGACGACCAGCCGTATCACTACCTGCTGCTGACCAGCGTGGACTCGGACGGCGCGCGGCAGGCTCGGGTCGTGGGGTTGAGCAATGCATTCCCGGTCATGTACCTCAATGGCAAGGAGGTCTCCGGGGACGTGCTCGAACTGCGCAAGGGCGCGAACGACCTTCTCCTGCTGTACACTTCGGGCGGGGACAACTACTCGCCGCGCCACTTTGGGGCCTTCCTGCGGCTCGTGGATCCGAAGACCGGCGACCGGCTCAAGGGCATCGCGTACCGCGCGGACGCGGTCGAACTCGAGGCCGGGAAGGTCACAACGCTGCCCGGCGCCCCCGTCGCCGGGAAGAGGCACCGGCTCGGGTTCGACGACTTCGAGGACGGCGACCTGACCGACCTCGCCGGGACCAACGGGATCACAGACAGCAACGGCACGTGGATCGCGAACGCGGACGGGTTCGCGGGGTCGTGGGTGAAGGTGGAGGTGACCGCGGCGGCGGGGAATCCGAGCAAGGCCGCCCTGCACGTGACCGGGTTCCGGGGCCGGAACGACCCCGCGGCCAACAAGTATTCCTGGGTCACCTTGGCCGGAGCCACCTCGGCGCGCAGCGGCGCCGGGCAGGGGAGCAACCTCACGGGAACCACCGGCATGGCTTTCCGCGCGCGGTCGGCGAAGCCGGGCAAGGCGGAGTGGCACGCGCAGGAGATCTTCAACGGCCGGGATCTCTCCAAGACCGGGTCGTCGCATCGTGCCGGATTCGAGACGGGTCCGGAGTGGCGGGACTACGTGCTCTCCTGGGACGACTTCACCCAGCCGGCCTGGCTCTGCCCGGGAGACAACTGCGCCGGGCGGCTCGTCCTGGACAACATCCTGAGCCTGACGCTCAACTTCCCGGTCGACGGCGCGGACGTGGATTTCTGGCTGGACGACGTCCAGCTGATCTACAAGTAGGCCGGGGGAGCCCGGACCCGGCGGGAGCAGACGTGACCTGATGGCGGATTGGCGGGTCGAACTCGCGCAACGGAGCGACGCGTGTATCGCCCGGTTCATGGAGACGAACCCGGGATACACGGTCAATGCCGTCCAGCCGGAGGGTCGCGGCGGCACGAACCTGATCACCTTCGGGTCCTGCCGCGGACAGCCGGTGGCATACAAGTTCTTCGTCACGCCCGGGCGGTGGGCGAACGAGTACTTCTGCCTGAACCACTTCGCCCGCACCGGGCTGGTGCCCAAGGTCCTCGACTCGGTCGAGAACACGCTCATGGTGATGACCCGGCTGCCCGGCCAGGACATCTGGATCGAGCTTGCCGACGGGAAGCTCGGCTCGGAGAGGGTTGGGGATCTAAGCGCTCAGGTCGGAAAGGCCATCGGCGGACTCGCCATGGTGCCGGTCCCGCCGGTCGGGACAGGGTACTCGCCGATCCGGGATTTCCGCGAGATCAGATGGGGCACGGACCTTTCCGAGACCGTCGGCTGGTACCAGGCCGCCGGCCGCCGGGCCCGCGAATCCGCGGAAGTCTACCGGGTTCCGTTCTTCTCGGAATCCCTCGGCTTCCTCGAACGGGAACTGCCCCGGCTTCCCGAGTGGCGCCGGGTCCTGTTCCACGAGGACATCTGGAACCAGAGGGTCGAGGACGGCGTCTTCCGCGGGTTCTACGACTTCGAGATGTGCCGGCTCGGGACGGAGGAGATGCAGTTAGGGGTCGCCGTGGACCTCTGCGGTCCGGGGAAGCTTGCCTGGGACCGGTTGACCGAGGGGTACGAGGGAACGACTGGACGGACTCTCTCCGCGGACGACTATCTGGCCGTCCTCGCCATGGAGCACTTCTACCACCTCATCCGCATCTGCCGGTGGGGCGGATGGGACGGCGGTCCGGACAATGCGGCGGGGATGAACGAATCCGTGGCGGAGGCCGCGACGTACCTCTCCCGCATGCGGGACGCCTGCCGTACGCTGGCTCGCCGCGTCGACCTCGCCAGGTGGTTTCCCAGCCTGGGAGCGTGAGGGCGGTCAGTTCCGGGCGGCCTCCGGGATCTCGGCGGCCGGGACGTCGGCGACGGTGACCTTCGTCATCTTGTCGCCCATCACGATCTTCTGGACGACGTCGATACCCTCGAACACCTGCCCGAAGGTCGCGTACTGCCGGTCGAGGCTGGGCAGGGCGTCGAGGCAGATGTAGAACTGGCTGCCGGCCGAGTTGGGGTCCGGGGTGCGCGCCATCGCGACGGTGCCGAGCAGGTGCTTGCGCTCCGAGAACTCGCCCTTGATCGTCCAGCCCGGCCCGCCGGAGCCGTTGCCCGCGGGGTCGCCGCCCTGGATGACGAAGCCGGGCACGACCCGGTGGAACGTGAGGCCGTCGTAGAACTTCTTGTCCACGAGCTTGACGAAGTTGTCCACGGTGCCCGGGGCGTACTGCGGCAGGAGAGTGAACTTGATGGTGCCTTTCGTGGTCTGCACGGTGACTACTTTCATGGTCTCTTTTTCACTCCTTGCCGCCTTTTGCTCGGGCGCGGCGTCGGTGCAGGATGAGATCAGCGCGAGGAGTCCGGTGGCGGCCAGTGCCTTGAAAGTCTTCATCGATGCTCCTCCATCAGTGGAATGTCCTGATCCTAGCATTTCTGCCGCGTAGGAGGGGGATAATGACCGGGATGTTCGTGGTTCCGTTGTTCCTCCTCGTCACGGGGGCGGGCTCGCCGGCCGCGTTCTACGTCGACCCGACGTTCACGGGCACCGAAACGGGCGACGGGTCCGCGCGCGCGCCGTGGCGCACCTTGGTTGAGGACGGCAACCCGAGGTTCGCGGACCAGTGGGCCGTGATCAACCGCGCGCTCGCGGAAGGCTCCGTGACCCTCTATTTCTCGGCCCGGCAGGCGCGCCGGGACGCGGCCGAGGAGCTCGTGGGGTCCGTGCGGGTGGATAGGGCCGACCGGTCCGAGCACTGCCTGACCTTGGACGGGATGTCGGTCTGGAACGCGGACGACAAGACGCCACGGTGGGTCCCCAACACGGGCATCCGCAGGATGCGCATCCGGGTCACGCGCGGGTGCTGTTTCTCGATCGGGTGGGACGACGACGTGCCGCGGGACCACGTCACCATCCGCGGGTTCGAGGTCACCGGGAACGGGGCCAGGATCAGGTGGGGCGGGAGCGACACGGTTCTCGAGAACGTCTGGTCCCACGACGTCACCGGGATCGGGGCCACCGTCCAGTTCAACGCCGCGGTCACGGACTGGCCCGAGTGCCGGGACCTGGGGCGGAGTACGGGGATCACGATCCGGAACAACGTGATCGAGCGCGGGATCGGCGAGGGGATCTACCTCGCGGGGACGTACACGCGAACCGAGGACGGCGGATGCCCCGACTACGGGGTGACGCACCGGTCCATATTGATCGAGGGAAACACGATCGTGGATCCCGGGAAGAACGGCACCGAGGGGGACGGGATCGACCTCAAGGCCGGGCTCGTGGACGTCGTCGTCCGGAACAACGTCATCCGCAATCCGCACGCCGGCGCGCGCGGGGCCGACGGCATCACGTGCCTGGGCGCGCCCGGCGGAGAGCGGACGAACTACGTGATCGAGGGCAACGTGATCTCGGGCGCCAAGCACGGCATGATCCTCGGTGGGCTAAACGGGGCGGTCATCCGCGGCAACGTCGTCGAGGGGTCCACCCGGGTGGGCATCTACCTCTGCGCCGACCCCGGCCGGCCCGACCGCGCGGTCGAGATCACGCGCAACACGGTCCGCGGCGCCGGCATCGGGCTCGGCGAGGTGGACGGCGTCATCCTCCGGCACAACGTCCTCGCCGGGAAAGGGAAACAGATCACGGGGTGGAACGCCAAGGGAGTGGACAGTGACTGGAACGTGATGACCCCCGCGGGTTCCGAGTTCCCGGAGGGTCCGCACTCGGTCGTGCACGACCAGGGCGCGGCCGGGACAGCCCGGTGACCCGGGTCCCGATCTCGGCGTCGATCCTGCCGGCGGCGTGGATCAAGCACCGCGAGGCGATGTCGCTCCTGGTCGCCCGGCACCCGGCCCTGTTCGGGGAGGGGGCGGGCGGGCCCCGCGACTACGACGCTGTCTCGGGCACGTACGCGGCGGGCGCGCACGCCGACGCCTGGGGGTGCGTGTGGACCAACGTGCACGCGGGGATGGAGGCGGTCGTGACGGGCCATCCCGTCCCCACCCGGGAGGCGGTGCGAACGCTCAAACTGCCGCGCGTGGACATCGGGTTCCCGCACGGGTTCATGTACCTGCGGCTCCTGGACCTGCGCGGGTTCGAGGAGGCTATGACCGATTTCGCCGAGGAGCCGCCCGAACTCCAGCTCCTGATCGACCAGGTGCTCGAGTACAACCTGCGGCAGGCGCGGCTCCGGCTGGCGGGGATGGCGAAACGGAGGGAGAAGAACTCCCTCGTCGTCTTCGGCGACGACCTCGGGATGCAGACCGGACTCGCGATCGGGGCGGACAAGTGGCGCCGGCACCTGAAGCCGTGCTTCAGGCGGATCTACGCGCCGTTCAAGGCGGCCGGCCACCGCATCTACATGCACACGGACGGCTGGATCGTGGGCATCATTCCGGACCTGATCGAGTGCGGTGTGGACGTGCTCAACCCGCAGGTGCGGGCGAACGGGCTCGAGGCGCTCGCCGCCGCGTGCCGGGGCAAGGTCGGCGTGGACCTCGACCTCGACCGGCAGTTGTTCCCCTTCGCGACGCCGTCCGAACTCCGGCGCCACGTCGCGGAGGCCGTGGACCGGCTCGCGACTCCGGAGGGCGGGCTCTCGCTCAAGGCCGAGATCGGGGAGGACGTGCCCCTCGAGAACGCCGACGCGCTCTTCACGGCGATGGAGGACGTTGCCGTCCGGGGCGGGTGATAAGATGCGGACGCGATGAAGAGACAGCACGCCAACCAACTGAAGGACCGGCTCCGGTTCGTGAAGGAGATCGACAAGCTGAAGTCGGTCCTGCGCCAGACGTACCTGATGGACGGCTCCCGGCGCGAGAACTCGGCCGAGCACTCGTGGCACCTGGCCATGCTCGTACTCGTCCTGCACGGCCACGCGCGGCGGAAGGTGAACGTCCTGAAATGCCTCAAGATGGCCCTGATTCACGATATCCCCGAGATCCACGCGGGGGATCTCTTCATATATGCGAGGAAGCGGGGGGGGTATCTGGGCAGGGAGTTGGCGGCGGCCCGGCGCCTGTTCGGCCGGCTCCCGCGGAAGCAGGCCGCCGAGTACCTCGCGCTCTGGCGCGAGGTGGAGACCGGGGACTCGCCGGAGGCCCGGTTCGTGAAGGCCCTGGATCGGCTCGAGCCGATACTGTGCAACTACGCGACGAAGGGACGGGCGTGGCGGAAGCACGGCGTCCGGGCGGCGCAGGTGCGCGAAGTGAACCTGCCCCGGATGCGGGCCGTGCCCGAGATTGGGAAGTACGTCGACGCCCTGATCACGTCCGCCGTCCGGCGCCGGTACCTTCCCCGCTAGCGCGTGGCAACCTCGCCGGGTCGGCATGCCGGGGGGAACGGCGTATGATCCTGGCTATGATCATCAGGAGCGCCACTCCCGACGACATCCCCGCAATGCTCGGCCTCTGGCGCCAGTTCTGGAAGGCCCAGCCGTACGAATCCAACCTGCCGCGCAAGATCGAGCAGGAACCCGATCTCGTCGTCGTGGCCGAGGACGGCGGCAGGATCGTGGGCACGGTTATCGGGGGATTCGACCTGTGGTGGGCCTGGATCTACCGCGTCGCGGTGGATCGCGCGTGCCAGAAGAAGGGCGTCGGGACGTCCCTGCTGACCGAGATCCAGAAGCGGTTCAAGGCGAGAGGCATCGACGGCGCCGGGCTCATCGTCTCTCCCGAGAACGAATCCATGCAGGCCCTGCTCAGGAAGTTCGGGTGCCGGGAGCATGCGGATCGCCACTACGGCATCCGGTTCCGGTAGACCGCCGGCGACGGGCTGCCGGGCGTTCGTCTTCCGCCTGATCGTCTTCGCCGCTTCCATCGCCGGTTCCGCCCACGCTGGGGGGCTGTCCATACCGGCGGGAGACAGCTTCCTCCTGGAAGCGGCCATCGACGCTCCGAAAGCGAGGACCGCCTCCCGGGTCGTCGTGCTCCTGCACGGATCGGGGCCGCAGACGATGGATGAAGACCTGAGCGCGATGTGCACCCCCGGCGTCACGAGCCGATTCTTCGTCGATCTCTCCGGCGCGCTTACCGCCAAGGGATTCACCGTGGTCCGGTATCACAAGCGGTCGTATCAGGTGCATCTCGCGGCGAAGGCGGACCCCGGCTACTTCAGCTCGGAGCAGTTCAAGAAGTACGCGGCGCATCCGCTGAGATACTTCATCGACGATGCCGAGGCGGCCGTGCGGTGGGTTCGGGCGAGGTATCCGAAGGTCCCGATCTTCCTGCTCGGTCACAGCGAGGGGGGGATTGTCGCGCTCCAGGCCGCGCGGGAAGAACCCTCCGTCCGTGGCGTCGGGGTGATCGGGTTCTCTCCGCTGGGTCTCGATCCGCTCCTTCTCGAGCAGACCGTGTACCGCTATCAGGAGCAGTTCAGCGCGCTGGACCGGAATCACGACGGCTTTCTGGATGACCCCGAACTGGCGGCAGAGGGGACATGGGCCACGGCGCTCCGGGCGCAGAAAGCGACGCTCGATTTCGACCACGACAGCCGCGTCTCGCGCGACGAGTTCCTGGGCGCCCAGCTTTCGAACATTCTCCTGGACGGGCCGACGCAGGCGGAATACCGGGTGGATGAGGCAGCGTTGCCCCGTCCAGCCGCGATTGTCCGCGATCTCGCTATTCCTGTGGCGGTGTTCCAGGGAGAGTGGGACAACCAGACTCCCGCCTTCCACGCGCGGGCGGTCGAGCTGCTCAACTCGGCGGTTTGGAAGAAGCCGACGGTCAGCTTCACGTTCTTCCCGCAGCTCGGTCACTCGCTCGACCCGCGTGACGGGCCGCAGGATCTCGTCTACCGGCGGGCGGATCCTGCCGCGCTGGCGACTCTCGCGGCTGCGCTGAACCGGATATGGAAGTGAGCCGCGTCCTGGGATGGCATCCGGGAAGCGCGTTTGCGTCCGCCCGTCGTATCGGGTACAACGCTGACAGGATGAAACGAATCGCGGTCGTGGTGGCGGTCGGTCTTCTGGCGTCGGGATGCTCGTTCCTGAACCAGTTCAGCCAGATGCGCACGTTCGCGCAGTGCAAGTTCCGGCTCGTCGGGATCGAGCAGGTGCGGCTCGCGGGGGTCCGGATCGACGGGAAGACCTCGCTCAAGCAGGTGAACGTCCTCGACGCGGTCCGGCTCACGGCGGCGCTCCGGGGTGGCGCCCTGCCCCTCGGGTTGGTCGTGAACGTCGAGGCGCGGAATCCCAATCCGGTGCCGGCGGCCATGAACCGGCTGGCGTGGATCCTGCTCGTCGACGGGCGGGAGATGACGCGGGGCCAGCTCGACCGCCGGGTCGAGATCTCGGCCAACGGCGGGGTCGCGTCCCTGCCGGTTGCCGTCGAGCTCGACCTCCGTCAGGCGCTGTCGGGCGAATCCGGGGACTCGATGCTCAACCTCGCGTTCAACGTCGCGGGGGAGGGGACGCGTCCCACGCACGTGACGGTCAAGGTGAAGCCCTCGATCCTGATCGCGGGGCAGACCGTGGACTTCCCCGACTACATCACCATCTCGACCGAGTTCGGCGGAGGCGCCGGCCAGCCGTAACGGTCCGGGCTACTCCTCCGGGAACGCCCGATCCGTGACCGAGATCAGCTCGTCCAGGGCCGCGGTCCGTGCGTCCCAGGAGGCGAGGGACAACGCGGCGTACGCCCGGTCGCGGGCGGCGAGGAGATCATCGCCGGACACGGGGCGCGCGGGCGGGCGGCCGGGCGGCCTCCGGTCCGCGGCGATCCGGGGGACACGGGCCAGGTCGTGTTCCTGCAGGCTCTCATACACGCTCCCGAGGTGGAGCAGGCAGGACCTCTCCAGGGCATGGGGCACCGACTGGATCGTGTGACGGGCATAGACGCAATCCGCGATGGTCCGGTCCACGGCCGGATCCCCGGTGGGGTAGAGCGTCAGCAGGCCGTCGAGGCTGTCGGAGTAGAGCCGGAGCAGGTCGCCGAACGCCCGGACGATCCCGTCCCGCCGGACCGCCGCGTCCTCCACGCCTTCCGACCTGCGGAACAGCGCCCGAAGCTCCGGATGGCCGAGCCGCTCCCCGATCTCGCCCAGGCCCGGATCCAGCTCCTTGTGGCTCACGATGCGCTGGCCGGCCTCCAGCCAGAGAACGGCCAGGACGTCGATCGCGCACCGGTGCAGCCACGCTCCGCGCTCCGGTTCCGTCGGGTACTGCTCCAGGCTGGCCCGGTGCTCGGCTTTCGCCCGCGCCAGCAGGCGCGGACGGCGCGGCAGGACCACCTCGGGGGCGAACCGCCGCGGGGTGATGAACGCCCGGACGGCGGCCAGCCGGCCCGCGGGATCGTGGAGGGGCTCCATCGCGACCAGTCCGTCGAGCGCCCAGGTCGCGTCGAGGATCCACTTGCCGGACGCCTGGTCAACGACACTCGCGGGATACCCGTCGCGCAGGCCTTCGACCGTTTCCCACGGCTCGAGGATGCCGTGGATGACCACGCCGTCCCGTACCGTCCACCGGAACGGATCCTCGACCGGCCGTCCGGAGACGATGAGCATGTCGAGGTCGCTGCTCGGCCAGAGCCGGCCGGTGCTCAGCGAGCCGGTCAGCCCCACGGCTTCGGCCTCGCCCGTCGCGACCATCGCCGCCGTCTCGGCCTCCGCGATGGCGCGGAGCCGGGCCGCCGTCCGGCCGGGGGATTCCGACTCCGGGATGCTCATGCCGTGATCTTATCGCCTGTGCTACATTGAAGACAGAATGATCACTGCCTGACTGTCACCGGCGGTGTCGGCGCCTCCCCTCTAGCAGGATGCGGGGAGGCAGGGCACCCGCTGTCAGCCAAGATTCGCCACCAGGCTGCATCGCTCTCAGTGTGACAGGAGGGTTCCATGGACCAGCTCTACGACTATCCCAAGTACTACGAGATCGCGATGTCGTTCCGCGACATCCCTCACGAAGTCGACGTCTTCGATGAGTGCTTCAAGCGATTCTCACGGATTCCGGTGAAGTCCGTGCTCGAGATCGCGTGCGGGAACGCGCCGCACCTGGAGGAACTCGCCAAGCGGGGATACCGGTACACGGGGCTCGACCTCAACGAGGCCATGCTCGCGTACGGCGGGGAGAAGGCGAAGCGGCTCGGGGCCGAGGCGCGGTTCGTCCGGAGTCGCATGTCCGCGTTCAGGATCGAGCCCCAGGTCGACTTCGCCTACATCATGCTCGGGTCGCTCTATGTCGCCGACACGGCGGAACTGGTGGGGCATTTCGACTCAGTGGCTGCTTCCCTGCGGCCGGGCGGGCTGTACTTCATGGATTGCTGTCTCACGACCTGGGGGATGCCATCTGTCGGTGAGAGTTGGGACATGGAGCAGGATGGCATTAAGGTGAAGATCAGCGGGGACAGGGCCGTCGTCGATCCGATGGCTCAGACATTCCTGGACACGATGGAGTTCGACGTGGACGATCACGGCCGGCACGTCAGGGTCTCGGAAAGCAGCGTGGTACGGGCGGTCTGCTCCCAGGAGTTCCTGCTCATGCTCAAACTCCGGGGTGACTTCGAGTTCGTGGGCTGGTGGAACAACTGGGATCTGGATCAGCCGCTCGATGGGGTCAAAGAGCTCAACCGCCCGATCGCGATCATCCGGAGGGTGTGACGATGCGCATCGACGTCCATGCCCACGTGTGCCTTCTTCCGGAACCGTGCCGCGGTGAGCCCTACCGGACGTTTCCGGAAGTCATCGCGAACCTGAAGCGGTCGATGCAGGCGAACGGGATCGACCATACGATCCTGATCCCGGACAACAAGGACGACGGCGCCGAGATGCCGGGGTTGAAGCAGCTCATGGAACTGCTTCGTGGGGAGACGTGCTTCTCCTTCCTGGGTTGTCCGAATGTCCTTCAGGGGAAGCCCGGAGACCTGGAATACTTCCGGGACCTGCTGGTGCGCGGAGTCGTCAAGGGGCTCAAGTTCTTTCCCGGCCACGATCCGTTCTACGCCAACGACGAGCGCTGTCGGCCCTATCTCGTCATGTGCCGGGAACTGGGTGCGCCCGTGGTGTTTCACTCGACCGATACGGGCTCCAATCCGCCGGGCAGGATGTGCGGTCCCTACACCGATCCCAGGCTGATCGCGGGGATCGCCAGGCAATACCCCGAACTCAAGGTGGTTCTGGCCCATTTCCACTGGCCGAAGTTCGGGTACTGCTACGAGAACACGCGGGGCGTGCCGAACCTGTACTTCGATCTCTCGGGGGTGGTCGATGACGATGAAGCCCCCGGGACCGAAAGGATACGGGAACCGCTGTTGAAGGTGCTGGCCGAGGATCCCAAGCGGGTCGTCTTCGGGACCGACTGGATGGAGGCCGATCCGGCCAAGCACGTGGCCATGGTCGAGGCCCTGCCGGTCGGGGACGACGTCAAGGCCATGATCTTCAGCGAGAACGCCCGTCGCGTGTATGGCGTGGCGGCCCGATGACCACAACAGCCCCGGCCTGGATCTTCTTCGACGTGGGATGGACGCTCGTGGACGAGACCCCCGCGCTCCTGCACTACTTCGAAGGCGTGCGCGCGGCGATGCCGAATCCGGGCGTCACCACGGCCCGCGACTTGTATGCCCGGTACAAGCTCGCGATTCGCGAGGACGCGGCGGATCCTCGTGCACGGGTCTTGGAGGAAGCCGGCCTTCCAGGCGGGGACTGGAAGCGGTTCGGATGGGACTATGGCCGGGTCCGGCCGTATCGGGACGCGGGGCCCGCCCTGCGTGCACTCCGTGGGGTCATCCGGCTCGGCGTGGTCGCGAACCAGGGGCCGGGCCTGCCCGAACGGCTGGACCGGTGGGGATTCGGGGGGCTGTTCGACCTCGTCCTCGGGTCCGGGGACTGCGGGGTCAAGAAGCCGTCCCCGGAGATCTTCGCGCTCGCGGCGGAGCGGGCGGGCAGTCCGTCCGCCAGCCTCATGATGGCCGGCGACCGGCTCGACAACGACATCGACCCGGCGAAGCGTGCGGGTTGGCAGACCGCGTGGGTGCGCCGCGGCGATCACGGCAAGCTCAAGCCGCGCGATCCGGCCGGGACCCCGGATTGCATCGTCCCAAACCTGGTCCGGCTGGCGGAGCTGTTCGTGCCCGCGGACCGGATCCGGCTCGCGGAGCAGGTGGACGCGGCGGGCGCGATCGTGGCGTGGCCGGAGAAGGAACGCGAGAAGAGGCTCGTGCTCGAGTACCTGTCGACCCGGTTTGAAGCCGGTCGGGTCTATTCGGAGGCCGAGGTGAACCGGATCATCGACGCGCACCACCGGTTCGGCGACTACGCGCTCCTGCGCCGCGAGTTGGTGGATCGGGGTTACCTCGCGCGGGACGACGACGGCCGCCGGTACCGGCGGACTGCCGGCTAGATCGTCAGCAGGAGGTAGGCCCGGGCATCCCCGCCGGCGAACCCCTCGGGGCCGAAACGCCAGCCGCCCTCGAGTCCGATGTCCAAGGCTCCCGCCGTGTGGGGCCCGGGCGGCGGCGCGTTGGGATTCGGCCTGGCATCCTCCTTCGCCTGCGCCGTCCGGACCGGGCAGACGAGGATGCCGGCCTGCACCCGGCCGATCCATGCCTTCCTCTTCGTCCCCGCCTTGATCGAGTCGTAGCCGAACCCGGGTCCCGCGTAGATCATGAGGGACTCGCGTCCCACGAGGCTGAAGTTCAGCCGGCCGGCCATCGTTGTCAGGATCATGCCGGCGTCGCCCCGGGCCTGCCCGTAGGCGAAGTGCCAGAAGCCCTGGCCCTCGGGGCCGAACGCGGCCAGGCCCGCTTCCCAGCCCGTGAGCGCCTTCGCGCCCGCCTGGGACGGCTTCAGGTACTGCCCGCCCAACGTGGGGCCCCAGACCGCCGCGGCGGGGGTTGCCGCAGACAGGAGGGCGAGGACGAGCACTCGGCGCACCACCCTCAGAGTCTAGCAGGAGATAGAATCTCAAGGTGCCCATGAAGTACGCGCTGATCGTTCCCGACGGCATGGCGGACCGCCCGCTGGCGGAGCTGGGCGGGCGGACGCCCCTGCAAGTCGCGAAGACTCCGAATATGGATCGGCTGGCCCGGGAAGGATCGGTCGGACTCGTCCGCACCTGCCCCGCCGGGATGGTCCCCGGGACCGAGATCTGCCTCATGAGCCTCATGGGCTACGATCCCCGCGAGTACTTCCGGGGGCGCGGCCCGCTCGAGGCGCTCGGCGACGGGCTTGAGCTCAAGAAGAGCGAGGTGGCCTTCCGGGTGAACCTGGTCACCGTGCAGGGGGACCTAATGGACGACTACAGCGCCGGGCACATCACCGACGCCGAGGCGAAGGAGATCGTCCTCATGCTCGACAAGCGGCTCGGGAGCGACGAGATCCGGTTCTACCCCGGGGCGTCGTACCGCAACATCATGGTCTGGCGCGGCGGGTCGGACGAGGTCAAGACCATCGGGCCCCACCACATACTGGGCCAGCCGTGGAAGCCGAACCTGCCGAAGGGCAAGGGGGAGGCCAAGCTCCTGCAGATGATCGAGGACTCGCGGATCCTGCTCGCGGGACACGAGGTGAACCGCGCGCGCCGGATGAAGAAGCTCAAGATCGCGAACATGATCTGGCCCTGGAGCCCGGGGAAGCTCCCGGTGGTGCCGGACTTCCGCACCAAGTACGGGGTCGGCGGGGCCATGATCACGGCGGTGGACATCGGGCGCGGCCTCGGCAGGCTCGCGGGGCTCGAGATCCTGAAGGTGCCCGGGGCCACCGGGTACTTCGACACGAACTACCAGGGCAAGGGCGAAGCCGCGGCGAAGGCGCTCAAGACCACGGATCTCGTCGTCGTCCACATCGAGGCGCCCGACGAGGCGGGCCACGAGGGGCTCGTGGCCGAGAAGATCAGGGCGATCGAGCAGATCGACGAGTTCGTGGTCGGGGCGCTTTTGAACGCCCATCCGAAGCTCGGGGCGCTCTCGCTCCTCGTCGTTCCCGATCACCCGACGCCGCTCGAGACGAGGAACCACACGGACGAGCCCGTCCCGTTCGTCCTCTGGCGTCAGGTCGCTTCGACCCCAAGGGTCAAAGCGACCCGCGGAGTTTCGGCGGACGCCAAGACTCCGAGCTCGCCTCCCGGAACCGCTGGCGGGGGACCGCCGCCCCCGGCCCCGGAGGCCGGCCCCGGATTCGACGAAGCGACGGCGGCGGCGAGCGGCGTCCTGATCGAGGAAGGATGGACGCTCCTGGACCGGTTCTTCGTGCCCGCCGCGCCTGCGGATCCGGCCGCCCCGCCTTCCACGCCGCCCGGCGCGTGATACGATTGTCTTCTGGCTTCCCGCCCGGGCACGGCTGACCCGGGCGCGAAGCTGCTTCGGAGGAGGGTCATGTCGCTCATCGTGCAGAAATTCGGGGGGACGTCTGTCGCGACCCCCGAGCGCATCAACGCGGTCGCGGCCCAGGCGCTGCGCCGCGCCCGGCGGGGGGACCGCCTGCTGGTCGTGGTCTCCGCCATGGGAGACGCGACCGACGACCTCCTGGCGCTGGCGAGGTCGATCACGGCGAAACCGGACCCGCGGGAGCTGGACGTCCTGCTGGCCACCGGCGAACAGGTCTCGATCGCGCTCCTCGCGATGGCCATCAAGGCGCAGGGTGGGGACGCGATGTCCTTCACGGGCGCCCAGGTCGGCATCATCACCGACGCGCGGCACACGAAGGCGCGCATTCTCCGGGTGGAGGCGAAGGGGATCAGGAAGGCCCTGGACGCCGGCCGGATCGCCATCGTCGCGGGGTTCCAGGGGGAAACCGAGACGGGGGAGGAGATTACGACGCTGGGGCGGGGCGGGTCGGACCTGACCGCCGTCGCGCTGGCGGCGGCGCTGGAAGCCGACGCCTGCGAGTTCTACAAGGACGTGCCGGGCGTGCTGACGACCGATCCCAGGATCGTGCCGGAGGCGCGGCCCCTGCCGCGCGTCACGTACGACGAGATGCTGGAAATGGCCAGCGCGGGCTCGCAGGTGCTCAATGCGCGGAGCGTGGAGTACGCCAAGCGCTTCGGGGTGCCGCTCGTGGTGCGCTCTTCTTTCGAGGACGTGAAGGGAACGCTGATCGTGGAGGAGGAACCGGGAATGGAGAAGGTGCTGGTCCGGGGGATCACGTATGCGAAGAATGAGGCCAAGGTTACGGTGCTCGGCGTGCCGGATCGGCCCGGCGTGGCCGCGGAGCTCTTCCGCGCGCTCGCGGCGGCCGACCTGAACGTGGACATGATCATCCAGGACGTGTCGGAATCGGGCGTGACCAACATCTCCTTCACGGTCACGCAGGGGGACGTGGCGCGCACCCTCGAGGTGGCGCGCGGCGTGGCCGCCCGCGTCAAGGCCGAGGACGTTCACGCCGACGAGGACGTGGGCAAGGTGTCGATCATCGGCGTCGGGATGCGCTCGCACTCCGGCGTCGCGGCCGCCATGTTCGAGGCGCTCGCGCAGGTCGGGATCAACATCCAGATGATCTCGACCTCCGAGATCAAGGTCTCGGTCGTGATCGAGAAGACCAGGATCGAGGAAGCAGTCCGGGTCCTGCACAAGCGTTTCAGCCTCGAGACCGAGCAGGTCGAGCTCGCGCGCCCGTTCATCACGGCGCCCGAGGAGGTCGGGATGCTTACGCGGCGTATCCGGAAGCCGCCCAAGCTGCGGGCGAAGGCGAAGCGGCCCCGATGACGCCGCGCGCGGTCACTCTCTACGACACGACCCTGCGCGACGGTGCCCAGGGCGAGGGCGTCACGTTCTCGCTCGAGGACAAGCTCCAGGTCGCCCGCAAGCTGGATGCGCTCGGGGTGCACTACATCGAAGGCGGCTGGCCCCATCCGGCCAGTCCCAAGGAAGTCGAGTTCTTCCGCGCCGCGCGCACGCGCCTCAAGCTCGTGCACGCGAAGCTGACGGCGTTCGGCTCGACCCGCCGCAAGGGCACCAAGGCGGAGCGGGACGAGGGGCTGCGGGCCCTGGTGGCGGCGAGGGCTCCCGTCATCGCGATCTTCGGGAAGGCGTGGAATCTCCACGTGACCGAGGTCCTGCGCGTGACCCCCGACGAGAACCTCGCCATGATCGGCGAGTCGGTCCGGTTCCTGAAGCGCACGGGCCGTGAGGTGATCTACGACGCCGAGCACTTCTTCGACGGCTACCGGAGCGACGCGGCGTACGCGGTCGCGACGCTGAAGGCGGCGGAAGACGCGGGGGCGGACTGGGTCGTCCTGTGCGACACCAACGGCGGGATGCTGCCGGCGGACGTGCGCGAGATCGTCGCCGCCGTGCGTTCACGCGTCCGGGCCCCGCTCGGGATCCATACTCACAATGACAGCGACTGCGCCGTGGCCAACAGCCTGACGGCGGTGGAACAGGGCGCGTCGATGGTGCAGGGGACGATCAACGGGTACGGAGAGCGGTGCGGCAACGCGAACCTGTGCTCGATCATCCCGGACCTTAAGCTCAAGCTCGGGGTGCCCTGCGTCACGGATGCCCAGCTCCGCCAGCTCCGGTCCGTGTCCCTGCTGGTCTCCGAGCTGGCGACGAAGCCGCCACGGGACGAGATGCCCTGGGTTGGCTCCAGCGCGTTCGCGCACAAGGCGGGCGTCCACGTGGATGCGGTGGGGAAGACCTCGAAGGCGTACGAGCACGTGCCGCCCGAGTCGGTCGGCAACCGGCGCCGGATCCTCGTGTCCGACATGGCGGGCAGTGCCACGGTGCGGTGGAAGGCGGAGGGGTACGGGCTCAAGCTCGAGAAGGGCGACGAACGTTCGGTCAGCATTCTCACGGAGCTCAAGCGCAAGGAGGCCGAGGGCTACCACTACGAGGGGGCCGAAGCGTCGTTCGAGCTCCTGGTCGAGCGTGTGGCCCGGGGGTTGAAGCCTCCGTTCGAACTCCTGGACTTCCGGGTCGCGGTGGAACAGCGCCCGGGCGGCGCCTCGGCTTCCGAGGCCACGCTCAAGGTCAAGGTGGGCGACCAGGTCGAGCACACGGTGGCGGAGGGCGACGGTCCCGTGAACGCGCTGGACTCGGCCCTGCGCAAGGCTCTCGGCCGGTTCTACCCCGAGGTCAAGCGCATGCACCTGACCGACTACCGGGTCCGGGTGATCAATCCGCAAGCGGCTACTGCCGCCAAGGTCCGGGTCACGATCGAGACGACCGACGGCACCGACACCTGGTCCACGGTGGGCGTCTCCGAGAACATCATCGAGGCGAGCTGGCAGGCCCTCGCCGATTCCGTAGCGTACAAGCTGTTCAAGAGCCACCGTCGGAAGAGGTAGCCCGCGTGAGCGAGGAGCATCCTTGGCGGGAGGTCGACCGCCGCTGGCAGAAGTACTGGGAGGAACACGGTACCTTCCGGGGCGTTGACGGTTCGGAACGGCAGAAGTTCTACGCGCTCATGATGTTCCCCTACCCGTCGGGGTCCGCCCTGCACATGGGCCACGTCCGGAACTACGTCATCGGCGACGTTCTGACCAGGCTCAGGAAGATGCAGGGGTTCAACGTCCTGCACCCGATGGGCTGGGACGCCTTCGGGCTGCCGGCCGAGAACGCGGCCATCAAGGCCGGCGTGCATCCCGCGGACTGGACGGAGAAGAACATCGCGACCATGAAGCGCCAGCTCCAGGATCTCGGGATCGCCTACGACTGGTCGCGCGAGATCTCGACCTGCGATCCGGCCTACTACAAGTGGACCCAATGGATCTTCCTCAAGATGCACGAGAAGGGCCTCGCCTACCGGAAGAAGTCGTTCGTGAACTGGTGTCCGTCGTGCCAGACCACGATCGCGAACGAGGAAGTCCACGAGGGCACCTGCTGGCGCTGTCATTCCTCCGTGGTCCGCCGCGACCTCGAGCAGTGGTTCCTGAGGATCACGCAATACGCGGACCGGCTCCTCGATGACCTCAAGCTCCTGGACAAGTGGCCCGAAAGGGTCAGGATCATGCAGGAGAACTGGATCGGGAGGAGCAAGGGCGCGCGGGTCGTGTTCCGGGAGCGGGAGACGAACGCCGAGATGCCCGTCTTTACGACGCGGCCCGACACGCTTTTCGGGGTCACGTTCATGGTCATCGCCCCCGAGCACCCGATGGTGAAGGAGCTCGTGAAGGGCCGGCCCGAGGAGCACGAAGTTCTCGGCTACGTCGAGAAGGCGCTGACCCTCTCCGAGATCGAGCGGACGGGGGCCGAGCGGGAAAAGACCGGGATCAGGACGGGCCGGTTCGTCGTCAATCCCGTGAACGGCGACGCCGTGCCGCTCTTCGTCGCGGACTACGTCCTCGCCGAGTACGGATCGGGCATCGTCATGGGCGTGCCCGCGCACGACGACCGCGACTTCGCGTTCGCGAGGAAGCACCGGCTCGCGGTCAAGGTCGTGATCCAGCCCGCGGGGGCGAAGCTCGACGGGGCGACCATGGAGGCCGCGTTCCTCGAGGACGGCCTCCAGGCCAACTCGGGGGCGTTCGACGGCCTGCCGAACCAGGAGGGCAGGAAGGCGATCACGTCGCACCTCGAGGCGAAGGGCTGGGGCGGGCCCCAGGTCACGTATCGGCTCCGGGACTGGGGAATCTCGCGCCAGCGGTACTGGGGCGCGCCGATCCCGATGATCACGTGCGCGAGGTGCGGGCATGTCCCGGTGCCGGAGCAGGACCTGCCCGTCCTCCTGCCCCGGGACGTGGACTACTCCCCGGGAGCGATCTCGCCCCTGGAGAAGTCGAAGGCTTTCGTCGAAGTCGCGTGCCCGAAGTGCGGCAAGCCGGCGCGGCGGGACACGGACACGATGGGCACCTTCATGGATTCGTCCTGGTACTTCTACCGGTACACGTGCCCGCACGAGGATCGCGCCGTGTTCGACGCGAGGGCCGTCAAGTACTGGATGCCGGTCGACCAGTACATCGGCGGGATCGAGCACGCGGTCATGCACCTCCTTTACGCGAGGTTCTTCCACAAGTTCTTCCAGGACCTCGGCCTCGTCGACACGCCGGAGCCCTTCTCCGCGCTTTTCACCCAGGGACTGGTCCTCAAGGGCGGCGAGATGATGTCGAAGTCCAGCGGCAACGTCGTCTCGGCGGACGGGCTCGTGGCGAAGTACGGATGCGACGTGCCCAGATCCTACGTGCTCTTCATCGCCCCGCCGGACAAGGAGGTCGAGTGGCAGGACGCCGGGATCGAGGGGATCGCCCGCTGGCTTCACCGCGTGGACCGGCATATCTCGGATCACGCGGAGGCGATCCGGGCTTTCCCCTACGGGGCCGGGGATTTCGCGCCGGCGACGGACGCGGGAAGGGAACTGCGCCGACTGTCCCACCGCACGGCGATGAGCGTCACCCGCGATGCTTCGGAGTCGTTCCATTTCAACACGGCGATAAGCGCTCTCATGGAATTCACGAACGGGTTCGCGGGATTGCTGGGTGCGGATACCGAGCCGGCGGCCCGGGCATATGCGCTGAAGCGGCTGATCGTCATGGCGGCGCCGTTCGCCCCGCACCTCGCCGAGGAGTGGTGGAAGCGGGCGGGCGAGAAGCCGTCGGTCTTCGAGGCCGCCTGGCCCTCCTTCGACGCCGCGGCGGCGGCCGAGGACGTCGTGGAGATTCCCGTGCAGGTCAACGGGAAACACCGGGCGACGATCCGGGCCCCCAGGGGGGCGGCGGAGGAGGCGCTCAAGCCGCTTGTCCTGGCGGATGAAAGGCTGAAAGCCCACCTGGCGGGGAAGTCCATCCGCCGGTGGGTCGTGGTGCCCGACCGGCTGGTAAACTTGGTGGTCGGATGAGGACTTCGCCGGCCCTGCTCATGTTCGCAGCGGCCCTCGCCCCGGCTCTCACCGGATGCGCGGCGTCGGTCAAGCGCGTCCTCCCCGAGACCGTACGCACGATCGCGATCGCGAGGTTCCAGAATGCGACCGACCAGGAGTTCCTGCGGACGCTCTTCGACGAGCAACTGCGCCTGTCCTTCCGGCTGGACGGCCGGCTCAACGTGGCTGAGGATGCCGGGACCGCGGACGCGGTCCTCAAGGGGACCATCGTCTCCTACTCGCGCCAGCCTTCCCGGTTCTCGGCGACCAACGTGGTCGAGGAGTATCGGGTCTCGGCCACGGTCGAGCTCATGCTGGTGGGGAACGCCGGCGCCGGCAATCTCTGGGTCGAACGGGGGGCCTCCCCCAGCGCGCCGCCGGGTCCGGCGGTTCGCCGGCTGGCGACCGACACCCACTTCGTCGTCGTGCCCGCGCATGGGCTCCCGGTCGAAACCGAGGAAGATGCCCAGCGCCGGATGGTCCGCGATCTGGCCGAAGAGGCGGTGATCAAGGTCCTCGAAGGCTGGTAGTACCGCATGCGAAGCGGGTCCTTGGGCATGCCGGTCGCGCTGGCCGCGCTCCTCCTCGCCCTGGCGGCGCATCTGCAGTCCCCGTTCGTGCACCGGCTTCCGGCCCTCCGTCCCGAACTCCTGCCGGTGGTTCCGGGCGCCTGCCTGATCGCGCTGGCGAAATCGGGCCTCCTCTTCGCGCTCGCGGCCGCCGTGCTCGCGGGGTGGTGGACTTGGGGGGCGGGAGTCGGATGCTGGCTCGGCGCCAGGCGCGCCGGCTGGCCGTTCGACCTCGCGGCCGGGCTCATGGCCGGATCGCTCGCCGTCGGGGGCCTGGGATTCGCGGGACTCCTCTGGCCGCCCGTCCTCGCCGGCCTGCTGGCGGCGGCCGTGGTCCCGGCGGCCCGCCGGCGGGCCTGGCAGGGCCCGGCCCGGTGGCTGGGATCGGCGCGCTGGGCGTCCGCGTGGCCGGCGCTGTGCCTGCTTCCGGCCCTGCCCTGGATCGTGGCGGGCTCCCTGCTGCCGGCCACGGACGTGGACATGCTCGAGTACCACGCCGGTCTTCCGGCCTTGTGGGGAATGGTTCACCGGATTCACTTCGAGCCCGGGAACCTGCTCTTCACGATGCCGCTCGGATTCGAGCGGCTGGCGGTGCCGTTCACGGTGCTGGGAACGGGCGGAGCGGTGGTGTGGACCCAGCTCTTCCTGCTGGCGGCATCCGCCGTCACCGTGGCCTCGGCTAGGGACGGCCGAGGCCGCGGAGTTTCGGCGGACGCCGATACTCCGACGCTGG
>Ga0315294_10000055_pt1 | contig 106106 bp, 183 predicted proteins | sample YL17G13_40_MG_FD_203626 | JGI IMG/M metagenome (GOLD analysis project Ga0315294, IMG submission 203626) | Sediment microbial communities from Yellowstone Lake, YNP, Wyoming, USA - YL17G13_40 | ecosystem: Environmental > Aquatic > Freshwater > Lake > Sediment | place: USA: Wyoming | collected...
CCCCCTGAGTCAGTTAATCGATAGCAGTAGGCGCTGTTTTTTTTCACCATTTGTCAGTAAAAATTCACTAAGAAGTGATGAATTTTATATATATTTCGTGATATATAGTTTCGATAGTTTATGTCAGTCAGAAAGTTGCGGAAAGCTTTTAAAGATTACGCCATAATTAATTGACATGGATGGTGTGGTAGTACCAAAAGTTGAATTCTTGGGAGAGCCAGATGGAACCGTATGAAGAAGAGCGGGCCTATATCATCCGGCTCCTACGACAATTCATGTTTGCGGGCTCTGGTAGGGTAGCAACGATTTCGATACCAGCTCCCATCAAGAACGTCGCAAAGCTCGAGAAAGGCGATTCCGTAGAGTTTGTGTTCGATGTGAGGGACAAGACCAGATGCACGCTGATTTTCAAGAAGAAGGCTGATTTATCAAAGGAGGGCACGTCATGATGATAGAATACAATTGCCCGATATGCGGAAAGGAATGTGTGAAGTACCCCAGTTCATCCAAGGTCACTTGCGGGAATCCAGACTGCACATTGAAACAGAAGTCGAGCCACAAAGCTCCGAGGGAAGGCATGTGCTCCATTTGCGGAAGGTTCATGAAGCTGGAGAGGCTCGGAGCCCGTCGGAATACAACTGCATTGTGCAGGTCGTGTCATATAAAAATGTATAGGCATGGCATGTGTGGGCACTGCGGCAAGCTCGGCAGGTTGCAGGGCCAAGGGCTGTGCCAGCAATGTTACATAAAGCTCGATGCAAATAGTCGGAAGGTTATCTGCAAGAAGTGTGGCACACTGAAGTCACATTATGCGAAAGGGTTGTGCAGCAAGTGTTATACTTTGATTTCAGTAATGAGATGGCAGAAAAATAATCCCGAAAAATTCAAAGCGATTCTCAGGGTAAGTCAGAAGAAATACAGGCAGGCCCATCTCGAGGAGGCGAAAGCGTATCAGCGCAAATATTGCAGGGTTAAAAGGGCAAGGACACCTGAACGGATGGACAGGCTCATGGACGGGACATCGTTTGTCACAAGTGATAATTTAGGTGTGGAAAAGGACAAGATTCCTGCACGTTGCATCGGCAAATTCGAGCTTGGCACATGGAAGAGAGTGGTCGTCTACGTGCTGCCAGACCAAGAGCATTTCAAAGCTCAGGTCATTCATCTGAAGGATGGCAAGCAGGAATTCCTGATGTTCCAGAAAGAGGGGCTGATGGAATATCTGAAGGCGAACGGCATCGAGATGGTTATTGAGTGATTCTATGGACAGGAAAAAATTAGCAGTCAATCTGTTCGGAATTTTCATGATGAGCATAGTCGCATATTTGATGGTGATGACGGTCAAGGAATCGTGCGCAATCACTGGAGCAGATATATTGCTTGCATGCGCCATTACGCTTTTGCTGTGTCGGTTTTTTCTATATGATGGGCAGCGATAGCGGAGCAAGGAGTATCGGGTTACATGCTGCCATTTTAGGTTGTTTTTTTAAATAGACATGTTAACGTTCTTTCATGGCTAGACGAAAAGGAAGGCTCACACAGTTGGATAAAAAAGCCCTCAAAGGTAAGCGGCTTATTAGATATATGTCAGCAGCACCAGTACGAAAGATGTCAGATATCGCCATGCTTTCATCATATAACGCTGGTCTAAAAGAATCACTTGTTCGGGACACGGATGAAACCATGAAGGCCATCAAATTTTCAGATAAGATAGTGGATAAGTGGAGAAGTGGTTTTAAGAAAAAGTTTGGTGTCAATATTAAACTTTTTCCATGGGGTAAAAAGACAACTGTCAAACTGAGCTGATAAATATAATTCTCCAAACCACAACGCAGCATACATTACCTCTTCAGGCCTCTGCTAGATATGACGCAACTTAGCTTTCCACGAAGCATGAAAATCTCCAAACCAAAACCCACCGAGCCTCGGCTAACCAGTGCACAACTCACCATATATTACCCGGTCTCAAGGCAACTCACCTTACCGATGCTCAGCCCACCAGAGAGCATGAAATTCTCCAAACCAAACCGTTGATTGCTTGTAATAAACATTTGCGCACCATGCCTTTGACTGACTCGCCATAACTTTGAGACTCCAAACCCTAACTTCCCAGACCTTTGTACGTCAAACTTTAACGTACCACACCTCTGATTGGCTTGCCATGAATCATGAAGTCTCCAAACCAGACCATATCTCAGCTAAACCAACCGGACACGGAACTCACGATACCAATCCATAACGTACCCTAACATGAATTATGGCAGATATTTCGGCAGGGATTTCCTAATGAGACGTTTCAGCTCCTTCTTGTCTTCGGCGACGAGCCTGAATACACGCAGGTAGTTCAGCTCGACCGAACGCTTGCTGAGATTCATCTCACGCTCGAAATGCATGGCTATCTTAGCTTTGTTGTGGATGATGTGCAGTGTCTTGGCATCGATGTCAACTCGTGGGTCTACTTTAAAAAAATCACGGATTGCATTGAGGCCAAGCTCCTGAATCTCCTCCTTTTTCATTTCAAACTTTTCGGAAGACATTACATCGCCACCTCTTTGACGCTCACAACATCGAATCTGCCAAAGTTATTTATTCGGTTGTCACCGATGCCAACCATGTAGCCAGAGAACCTCAGCAGGACTTCGAGTTCGTCTTTTTTCATCCTGCCTTCAGGGTCTGTTATGAAGAACTTCACACGCCACCCTTTGTCGAGAAGCGGTCTCACTTTCCAGACCTTGCTCTTCTTGAAGCTGCTCGGATTGCCATTGACATAAGCACCATAGTATTTCAGGTCTTTCTTCGTACATATCGGATTTTCAACCTCAACCATCATGGATTGTGTGTAGAAAGAATATGTCTGGTTCTTGCTTCTGGCATAATATGGAACGATTTTCGATTTCGATGCCGAATCTGTAAGCGACTTTTTAAGCCACTCTGGTGGCAGAACGATACCATCACCATCATCGAATTCAGCCTTACGCAGCCAGTTCTTTTCTTCCCAGTCCTCAATCTGGTCTTTTTTGAGCTTTTTCTTTTCGAGTTCAAGCTCACGCTTCATTCGGTTCCACACAAGTGGTGTGACTCCCCTGATGCTGATTTCATATTTCTTGAATGAACCAAGTCCCTTATCTTTCGAATCCATATATGATACACCTCTCTTAAAATTTTATGATGATTATCATAAAACAGTAAGATTTAAATGCTTTATGATGATAATAATCTAAATGGACTACATATGCGAATTCTGTGGGCATAAATGGCAGGCACGTGTAAAGAAGCCAAAGTCATGTCCGAAATGCAAGAATTATATTGATTATAAATAGCGGAGCAAGGAGTCGAACCTCGTTTTCAGGGTCATGAGCCCAGCGTCATGCCGTTAGAGCCACTCCGCTGTTCGCCCCTCGGTGAGTTGAACCTCACCACACCTGACGGACTCAGGTACGCTGCTTATAGTCCGTGTTCATCAGCGAGGGGCATGTTCTATTTTTGATTCTTAATATTTAAATACTCTGGAAAGATAAGCCTCCTATTTATAAATCTTATTGTTACTAATTAATCTATTCAATGAGATACATGATATAAATTAGGAGGGATAACATGGCTAAACAACCAATAGGAACATTGCCCGTACCAACAACAAAAACAATGAAGGGGAAGAAGGAAGGCAGCCTGCTGACACGGATGTCGAAACTCATGAATGAGAATCCAAACGTCATGTATTGCAGGCGTGGCATGGTCGAGATTTTCTTCCAGAACCTTGACGAGAATCGCAACCAAGCTGAGTGGAACCGAGCATATTGGGATGTCGCAAAGATGTTCGAAATAATGCTCGACGACAGTCAGGTCGCAGTCAAGAAGGTCGGCGCAACACATTACTACCATTGGGTGGGCTGAAGGCCCATCCCTTATTTTTCTAATCAACGGCTGTGGATTGACTCGAACAATCGACCTTCCCGTCTCTGCTTAACATAACAGCGGGACGTTCTAACCTAGCTGAACTACACAGCCAACGGGCGCAGCGAGAGTCGAACTCGCCTCATCCACCTGACAAGCGGACATAATATCCGATATACGATGCGCCCAACTTTCTCAGAGACGACCTCCGATGGTCTCATAAGACCGCTCGAAGGACGGCTGGAAGCCAGTAGAGGGAGTTGAACCCCCAACATCCCGCTCTCCTACATCATGGTACAGGGCGGGCTCTCTTCCTAGTTGAGATATACTGGCATGCTCATGATTAGCTGTCGTGGTCTCGGCTTCATCGAGCAGGAAGCTGAAACCATCAAGAGCTTCGTGGAGCATACGCTCGGCGAGCCCACGCTTCAGGGATTCCAGATTGTTGAATTCCTCGAAGAGCTCACGGTTGCTGAAATGGTCATGGATGCGCTGGTGACAGTCCAAGCAAAGCGGAGTCTTGCCACTACGTGTGTTGCCATTGAACTTCGGGACTAGATGATGATTGCTTATCCCACTGTTCGATGGCCTCAGCTTGCAGATTGCGCATTTCTTTTTACCCATTTTTATGACCTCATGGAGGTCACGGGACTTGAACCCGTAGCAGCTCGTTCGCTTGACAGGAAAAACCTTTCCTGTTTGCAGGACGAGTAGTCTTCCAGTTGGCTTAGACCCCCATTTGGAAATAGGCAGCGTCCATCGATGGGAGAGCCCCGATTTGAACAGGGAACGACCACTTTGGAGATGGGTATGATGCCATTTCACTACACTCCCTTCGTCTCACGATGGTTTATACCCATCTGCCGCCATGGATGGCCATGCCTCGTTCCATGGAACTACGCACGATGAGACTATGATGAGGGTTAGGTGATTTGAACACCTCCATTCCAGTCTTCAGCCGGATGTTCTCCCGAATGAACTAAACCCTCGTGCTCCCCAAGAGATTCGAACTCTTGTCGTCTGGATGAAAGCCAGACATGCTTGACCGAACTACACCAGAGGAGCATATGAGGACGGAGGGATTTTAACCCTCGGCTTCCGAGTTCCCCCAGAGCTTTTCAACTCATGCTAAAAGCTTTGCCCCCACACTAAGGGCTCGGCACTCTTGACAGACTGAGTTACGCCCTCGATTGGGGTGCAGAGATTTGAACTCTGAAACATTCCAAGTATCTTCATGGATTTCACATATAGGAACTTCGCCCTTCCGAAGCTTCGCCCTTTCGTAGCTACGCCCTTCATTTAGAAGCTTGGCGCTATATCCTAGTTAAGCGACACCCCATGGGAACAGAGAGAATCGGACTCTCAGCCTCTCGCTATCTGAAGCGAGCATATCAGATTCACCCCCATAAGACGAGGATGCGCCTTATAAGACGAGCGCTCTGCCATTGAGCTATGCTCCCGATGCGTGAACAGGAACTCGAATCCTGAACTCAGCCATGGCAAGGCTGTGTGTTGCCTGTTATACCACTCACGCAGAATACATCTCTTTCAATCTTTCAATACCCTTAAGAACGGTCTTATGTAGAGATATTGAGTAATATCTAACTGACAATGTTCCATGAGGGAGATTATGTCTGTTCCATTTATTATCTGATTTTTTTGTAACGATTAATATTTTATTCGCTGCGACTCCACATGTTTCAGACCAAAAATTCAACGAGGACTCTCTGTCAGAATTTTCATATAAAAAAAGCCGAAAAGCAAGCCGCTCTTTATTTATTGGAAGACGCTTCAAAAATTTAAGAAAAATGGAAATCATTTCAGGTGATGAATTGCAGAATTCACACACTCTCCCACGCTTAGTTCCTTCTCCCCAATAGAGCGCAAGACCGAGTATATCCAATTTATCAAATTTGAATTTATGGGCAAATGTTTCCTCAGGATAATATCTTCTTGCCGTCATAATACCAGCACGTCTTAAATAATAGAGTTTATGATAAACACGTTCCTTTTTTTCATCCAACATTCTGGCAATGAGTGATATATCTTCACCAGATTCATAAAGTTTCTGGAGTTTAGAAACTTTCTTCTTATCAGTCCACCTCACATAATTCATAATGTGTAATTAGTGAACATACATTTAAATGCGCAATGCGAGTCACAGGACTCGAACCCATTCAGACCGCTTGGAAGGCGGGCATGCAACCAATACATCAGACTCGCATGATGCTCCCTACCAGATTTGAACTGGTGTCCGAAGGTTGAGACCCTTCCATGCTTGGCCTGTCTACACCAAAGGAGCAAGGGCCAGAGTTGAGATTCGAACTCAAACCTGAAGGCTCCACAAGCCTTTATGCTACCTTTACACCACACTGGCCATCAGCAGGCGGGACGCAACCATCATCACGGCATCTAGCTGGCGGCTCCCCGAATAAACATTTCCAGCCGAAGTCGCAGCGGCACGTCCCGCACATGCCATGGTATTTATATGGTTCCATTTTAACCGCCTCCTCATCACCAAAGGTGAGCGCATAGAGATGGGAAGAGTCGAACTTCCGTCAGTGGATTTCTTTCGTCAAGTTCAAATTATGTCCGAACTTTATGCTCAGAGTCCACGATGCTTGACCGCTACACCACATCTCTATTTGAGAACATGTTGGATTACTGGTTGAGGCAGGGCAATTCTAAACTGATGACCAGAGCCCTCCACTACTTCCTTATATTCATGCTTCAGGAAGCCTGCGTTAACACACATCATCAGCCTTTCTGTGCGCCGCTCTTTCGTCCAACGTGTTTTTCCCAAGGCTAAACGAACCTAATTAAACGATTAGGTTGATTAGATGGGGAATGACCGATTTGAACGGTCGTTTCCAGCTCCCAAGGCTGGAGTGCTCACCAAGCTACACCAAATCCCCAAGTCTCCGCAGCATGAATCGAACATGCATCTATCGGTCTACAGCCGACGGTTCTACCGTTGAACTATACGGAGTCATGGGAGATGACGGTACTGCCCCGTCTTTTCCTGCTTGTAAGGCAGACGTGATGCTTTTACACCAATCTCCCTTCAGGGCAATGTGGAAAGCTAGTCGGAATATCCGTCACGATTCCTTTCACAATCCACATGACGGTTGCCCCGATGGGCGATACCAGAATCGAACTGGTTTTGGGACTAACCCACAGGTTTCTCACCGAAACCACAAGTTGTCTTGAGCTTCGACCCTTAGCCTCGACCTCAATTCAGTGTCGAATTAAGCCTGTCGCATTTCCAACCTGCCCATCGCCCAAAGGCCCAGAGGGGAGTTCAACCCCTTTCTCCAATTTTGCGGACTGGCGACTTGACGTTCATTCACAGAGCCAGAGTAGACTGGATGGATTTCTCTAGGAACAGCCGACAACCAAGGTTTCTATCCTTGCAGGCCGTTTCTGAACGGGAATCGTCGGCAGATAGTCTCTGGTGCAATACCATGTCACTACCCTTCTCGAGTCCATACAGTCTACATTTACATCAACGCCAGCAGAAGGATTTGAACCTTCATGAGCCGAAGCCCCCAGATTTCCAGTTTAGCCACTTAAATTAGCGGTCTGACCTTCGAGTTTGACCCTTGAATCAAATTCAAGTCTGGCCCCGTCACCAGATTTGGGTATGCTGGCATGAAACTAAATTTTACACATGTATGGTTTAGTTTACATTTGATGGACACTGCCTATTGCACGGCGAAATTCACGCCCAGACAATCAGGGTCTGGACGCACATCAGAACCTTTTGGAAAAAAAGGTTCACGAAAACCTGAAACGAAAATCAGACAGATGGGCGACGTGAAAACGAGCTCACGCCCAAGGTCGTTGACGGAAAACGAATGCAGTCGGTTTTAATAGCCGACTGGATGCGGTTGCCCGCTCGTGATGGCGGTGGACTGCCTGACGGCATTGAGTGTTACGTCTAAAAAACTCAGCCACGATTCTCTCAAAGTCCGCTTGAATGCAGTCATATCCTTAAGATTTCCTCAGGAAGCTTTAAATAATCAACACATTGATGGCAGCCGTTCCTTATTCAAAGAAACAGGCAAAAACTTTAATAAGGATTTTCTTATTCAAATTTCCTTTAATAGGGGAATGAAAAACCGTAGCTACGCTGGTTTTATAAAGCCCATGCAAGCGTCATATAAACGAGAGGCTTGTTTTTAAGCTGGTCTTTCACCCCAGCTCTGGGGGTTTCCTTGGAGCTGGGCGCATATTTATTTTTAAATCTTCTCGATAAAGACAGATACATGTCCGCACTGTCCAATGCTACGGACTCCCATATGTCGGTGGCCTGAGCCACTGGCTATGGGAGGGAAGTGAATGAAAAGTTTGAGCATAGGATATTCGGACGGCGACAAGCACGTCCGCACGGAGAGATTTCTCAACAAGACTGAATTGAGGGAGATGTTCCCTGAAGCTGAGTATGTAACGCTCAGCATCATTACGAAGCGAAAGAGACTGCACAAGGCGCATTCGAAGGAAGGCAAGGCATGGCTCCGCAGGGAGAGGATGCACGTCAAAAACAGGGTGATTTGGCTTTGAATGAACCACAACAATTAAAATATTTTAATCGTGTATTTTAAGTGTTTAAAAGATGATATTTAAAAAAAGCATGGAAGGGCTCACCGCCAAGAGCCTTTTTTCTTGGAGGCGAGCCTGTTGAGGGTAGCAGCGATGGCCTGCACGGATTCCTCGAGGTTGCGCAGGTGTCGCTGAGCCCTCCTGCTGTCCTTGACATCCACCTTGAGCTCCTGTATGATGTCTATCAGCTCGTGCCAAAGCTCGTCCACATTATCAGGGTTTTCTGTCATAAGCATCACTATTCAAGTTGGTTCATGCCGATTTGATGGTGTGATTATTTGAGCAACGCTACGCTGATGCCAAACGCAAGACCAGACAGCACGAGAGCAGCGCCGATTAGCAGCATGTGCGTCATGCCCTGCCTGTCAACCCTGTCGCTGAGCTTGTCCACCATGTTCTTCACAGCGCCGAGCGGTGTAATGTCGTTAGATGGCTCATCTTCGTCAGCGGAAGGCATGCCCCTTGCAGGAGCGTATTGTTTGGTCGAAGATGGCAAATCAGCAGCTCCAGCCTTTCCGATTGGCTTCTGGACTTCATTCCACTTCTTCGTGACGACGTTCATCTCATTCCCCTGAACGGTCGCTGGCAGTTTCCTCTTGTAGACTTCGATTCTCTCGCCATGTATCCTCTGCGAGAACTTGGCATTCAGGCCGTGATTCTCTTCATTGACGGTCACGGTGAGCGGCCTGACGATGGCTTCCCCAGTCTCAGGCTCGATTCCAGCATAACCCGTCACGTCTGTGAATCCAAGCAGCTCCATTTCTTCTTTTTTAACCATATATCTTCCTCCAATTTTTAAATTCTCCCTTTCAGAAATTCCAAGAGAGCATCAATGAACGGTTTCTTCTGTGAGACGGCCAATGACTGGATATTGCCGATGGTGTTGCCCTGCTGCGACACATGCAATATGAACATGACTAAGATTGTCATCATTGCGGTCTTGGTTATGCCCAGAGACTTGCAGACTGAGTTGAATTCTCTGTTCATCTTCTCATTGACAGTGAAGTGAATCGTGGGCATGTAAACTCCATCGAATGATTTCAATAGATTCCCTTATGAGCTGGCTCATAGATGCACCGCATCGAAACCAACACATCATTGGAACACAAGAGTCCGTTTACGGGGACTCGCCTTTCGGTAAACTGGAACATTCCGCACCAAAAGGGATTCGATGAATATGTTTAGACATGGCGGTTTAAATACTTTTCGGCGCAGTTCTTTGTTTTTTTCGGAGTTGTAACTGGCACGTAGGAATTCATTGAAGGATGTACCGCACATAGGTTACTGCATTCATGATATCATGAAAAATTCAATAATATTGATTTATAAAGCAGGCTATTCTGAGTAGCTGTTATTCTGATTTTTTTCATAAGATGTGACGAGCTTATTCGGGAAGCGCAATCGCCTCACTGCCTTCTCCCACATTCCACAATGGATTTAACAGTTACGGCAGGGTGAACAGACCCTTCACTGTGACTTCCGCTTGAACCCCATCACACCACGATGCACGGCTCGAACATCTCATCGAAGTCCTCGTCGCTCATCGTCGCTTTGCTGCATCGACATGAATCACAGGGCAGGTCACAAAGCGTGCAGACCAAAACATGAAGGTCTGGATTATTTGAATCCATTTTTATCGTTCTGGCTGGAGCACCGCATCTGCAACATGCCTCAGATTTCTGCTGCATAAAAAATTGTTGCACTAACTAGAATATAAAGTTCTCAGGGGCCAAAGTATGTGGGGAACTCATCTGGAGTGATTATGTGGACGTATGGCGGAGTGCACTCAACCGGAAGCTCGACGACAGCGATTGCATGACGACCAAACTCAGTTTTGACGATTTTCCGATAGGCTGAATAACCCATCGACTGGAACAACTGGATGCAGCCTGCGCTGAACTCAGTGCAGTCGAATTCATTTAGAACGTATTCGTGGCTCTCGCCGAACGCTCTCGCCACATCAACAAAAGGCACGGAAGCCATGCATGATTCGTAATTGTAATGCTCGAGCTCGGTCTTGATTGTCTCGTTGAAAATAGCCATTGAACACTCATCGGCTGCTTCGTTCTTCTCATGGACGCAGGCACGCAGCTCAGACTCCATGACCCTCAGCGATTGCACGCCCGAATCAAGATTCAATTTCAGGCCTCGCACCTGAGCACGAAGGTCTGCATTGGTGAATTTCAACGACACCAATTCCTTATCCTTGGATTCAATGACATCGTAAAACACACCCACGACGACGAGCACGAATGCTAAATAAAGTGAGAAGATTATCATGTATGTGAAGATGCTCGGGCGCATTTTCACGACTGGATGGCTAAAATATTCTTCAGACATTGGATTCCGACCCCAAATAATATGAAATTCATATTACAGTACTATTATTTCACTGGAATAGCTGCAATGGCGTTCTCGGCTGCCTTTGCGGATTCTTCCCGTTGGCCGAAAAGGCGCTTTATCTCGGCAGCCACATCGCTGAGTGACATGTTCAGGTTCACCTTCACCCGAGCCTTCTCACACCTCTTCGGGTCATAGATTATGATTTTATAGACCTTGCTCATGCTTCACCAATTTCAATTCAACAATTACCTTTCAACAATTACCATTCACCAATTACCAGAGTGGGCAAATTAACCGAGATGGTTCTACCAATCGAGTACGACCTCGACCTTCTTGGAACCAGATTCACCTGTAACCATAAATTTCTTCTCAGGGAACATGAACCCTAGGTCTGAGAGTTCCTTCTCGATGCGCTCGTCCTCGGTGAGCTGCCGCCTCTCTGGATAATTAAGACTATTAGCATCAATGATGAGTTCATTCAATGATGGCATGTTTCAACACTCTTTCTTGTGGCCTTACATTCGGCAGCACAACCATACAGCTACCTCATGCAGGCCATTTCAAGGGAATGGTATCAGGCAACGGAAGTTCGTCCGAGCATAGTCGAATGCTTTCAAAGCTCCATCAACGATACCATTGTTATAGCCAACTATGTAGGCGGCAGAGATTAGCATACCAACACCTGCAAGCATGATGACGATTTTACAGTAAAAGAGAAATCTGTCATGATGGACAGTATCACGAATTATTTCAGGTGGTGATTCAGATGATGGTCGTAACGGTCTGCTCATTGGACGAAACCCCCGTTATTGACCTTATCGCCAACGATTGTCTTCCTGTCGATGTTCAGCACCCTGCAAATGATGACATAGGTTTTTCGGATGGTGGCCGTGCTGGTGTTGAAATTCCAAGAGAACGCTTCCTGCCTGATGGGTTTCTTTGACTGCTGGCGCATGATTATATATACACAGGCAAGTGCCATGGACATGTCCCGAATCCTAGTCATGGCGATGTATGAGCTGTTGACTGCACGCTTGTAAAGCTCGAAAGAAGGGTCAATGAGCTCACGCTCGAGCTTCAGCTTGGTCACAATCTTGGCTATAAGACCTTCGACGGCCTGATTTTCGATTGTCATGTTGCCCCTAACACTATTATTAGAAGGCTGGTTAATAAAAGTATCGCTACATTGCCCTTCACAATTCTATCCATTTTTAAATCAAATTGTGTTATAAATCATTATGGAAGTCTGGAGGGCATATCGATATCGGTTGTACCCAAAAAGGGAAACTGAACAGAAGATGATTGATATCCTTGAAACATGTAGACAGACCTATAATGAAATGCTAAATATTTGCCAATCCACTTATGAAATGACTGGAAAGTGTTTAAATAGATTTGACATGAATCGATGCATAAATTATGGGATTGATACTGATATCTCTAAGGTCAATAGTCAAGTCATTCAGAACATCAATGATAGAATTGCAAAAGCATTTTCAAATTTCTTCAGAAGAATCAAAGAAAAACAGAAAGGTAAGAATATCGAAGTCGGCCATCCTAGATATAAGAATATCTGTAAGTCTTTCACCTTCCCACGTACAGGATTCAGATTAGAAAATAATACTTTATTTATGTCGAAAATAGGCATTGTTCAAATTCACATCGGAAGGAAGCAAAATAAAGTACAAGGACATATTAAAACATTAACGATAAAGAGGGAACTGAACGGGAAATGGTTTGCCTGTTTCACATGCATCGTAAACATCAAGAAAAAACAGAAAGCCGATAACAGGAAGATTGGAATCGATGTCGGCATTGAACATTTTGCAAACCTATCAGATGGAACGATGATTGACAATCCAAGATTCTTAATTCAATCAGAAAGAAGACTGAAAATATTGCAAAGAAGACTTTCGATGAAAAGGCTTGGAAGCACGAATAGGAAAAAGGCAAGACTGAAATTCGCCATGTTACATGATAAAATATCAAACCAGCGAAAAGATTTTATTCATAAGTTAAGTTGTTATGTTGTCAAGAAATATGGAACAATCGCTATTGAAGACCTGAATATAAAATCAATGGTGAGACATCCGTATCTTGCCAAGCATATCTGCGATGCGTCTTGGGGAATGTTTGCAAATATGATTCGCTACAAGGCTGTAAGTGCTGGAGCGGAGCTTGTTGAAGTGAACCCAAGTGGAACATCTCAGAAATGCTCTCAATGCAGGAATGAAGTGCCGAAAACATTAGCACAAAGATGGCATATATGTCCGTTTTGTGGACTGAGCCTACATAGAGATTTGAATTCCGCAAGGAACATACTTACCGTAGGAACTACGGGAATTTACGCCTGTGGAGATGGGAGTTCTGCTCTTACATCACTTGAGCATAGCCCGTCAAGGAATCAGGAAGCCATTCAACTTGTTGGATGATAGTTCACAAAAGTATCGATTGTTTTTGCTGGCAGCTCCTTGATGGAATGGACACGGGAACCGCAGAACAGGCAGACATTCTTTTTAACCCTGAGAGTCGGAGCACTGTAAACGATGACCCGATATTCAGCTTTACAATATTGACAGGAGACACGTAGCCTGATTTCAGACATTGGAAACACCCACGATTTCTTTACAGACCCTGAAGAACCTTTCTGGTTTCATCGACTGATAGAGCGCACCGAACCTTATCCTCGGTTTTCCAGATGAGTCAATCGAATTGTTCAGATGGTTCAGAGCTTTCTGAGCTTCGATGAACCTGACACAGAGTATTTCCCTATCAAGCATAAGGACAAGAGCATAGTAGCCGTGCTCTACATCCATGAGAGCAGAATGTCGGTCACCATATACAGTCCAACCATGATTGACACGACGTACTTCTTTGAATCCAGTCCTGATAACACAAAGTTGAGTGGCTTTCACCTCAACTTTCACGCATCCCATGAAAAGCATATCATAACACCACTTTTTGCTGCGTGCAACCAAACCATGGGAGCTCAACATGTTCTCTACATATGTCTCGGCATCGTAGCCGAATTTCGTACGATGCTTCTGTTTGTATCTTTTGAATTTTGCAGCCATAGTAGGCTCTTTCACTCACCTTTTCATTCTTCTGATGGCAGCCAACCATTGAAATACCTTAGCAGCCCTCGTTTATTATATTTCTTTTCATCACGAAAACCCCAGATACTGTTGAGGAAAGTCATGACAAAACAGAATAAGAAGATAAGGAAGAAGGCAGCGGAGAAAATACCAAGGAATAGAAATAAGAATGTGATGGCCAAACATGTCTGGATGTATTTTGGGGGAAGATGAAAGCATTCTTTGCGAATGCCTGAACGTCGGCTATATTCGACATCCCGCTTAAAGGCATCGAAGCTATCACCCATGGAATCGCCTTCTTAACCAAAATCTTAACAGAGCAATCGCTGAACGGATTAACAGGTATGCTCCTGCGAATGATAGGACAAAACCGACGGTAAAGTAAATAAAGCAATAAGGATATTGAGGCGGAACCTGCATGGAGCATCCGACACAAGTCTCATTGCAATCGTGGCAATAATTTAAAGTCCAGAATAACAACAATAGACCTATTATCAGGTTGACGATTCCGACAACTATCGTCTGCCGCTCGAGGGACACATCAACGCCTTTCGGATTCATAGAATCACCTCGAGCATCTTCGAGACGAAGAAGTACACACACACACCGATTGCGAAGCCAGTGAGCATACCAGCGATGAAGACGGTTCTATTGCCCTGCACTGGCCGCACTGCTGGCTGTGGGTAGGCTGAGCTCACATCTGACACAACGTCTTCGAGCTTCTTCTCCAGCATCTTCCTTTTCTTCGCAATCTCCCAGTTTTTAATCCTTGGCATGTCACTCCATCTCAGATTGAAGTTTCGCACCAGAGGCCGCAATCAGGCGGGTTATCTTGGTGAATATGTTGCTTTTTGCCTTCTCCTGCTTTCCGAGGCGGTTGTAGTCGTATATCGCTTCCTGAATCTTCTCGACTGTCTCTTTGTCCCTTGAAACGGATTCATTCCGCTGGAGCTTTGCGTCTTTCCTCGACTGTATGGCAGCAGCCTTCTCCAACTTCACTTTCTCACGAAGCTCCTTTCGCTGAGACTCGAGCTCTGCGAGCTGCTCGGCGGTTGACTTCTCAGCAGCCTTCTCCGATTGGGACATCTGATATGTCTCCGAGACTTCTTTTTTCTTTTGACTTCCCATGATTACACCTTCCCTTAATTTTAAAGTGACTCACTGGTTACCCCGCTGGAGTATACTCCCTGACCCCTGCTTGGAACTATCACACTTGACCACGTTCTTGGCCTTCATTTTCTGACGGCGCTTGTGCTGATATGCCGTCATCTCCTTCCTATACTTCGCAGGGTTTCTCTTCCTCAGCTCGGTCGAGATTTTCTGGTTGTAGCATGACTTGCACAGATGCTTGGCATAATGAGGTTTGGTACGACCGCAGCATGCGCACGCAACCCTGACCGAGTTCACGCCTAGCTTGTGGTAGCAGTTCGAGCAAAGGCCTCGACCGTGAATCGTACGGGTTTTCGAACACTCACGGCAAATTCTTATATACATCATCAACACCTCAGATGAATTCCAAGTCTCCCAGAGTCTTCAGAATCTTTCTGCTGAGCTTGGTCTTGTTCTTGATTTCCATGAAGCAGACATGCCAGCTCAACGGCTCCATCATATTATTCAGATTCACCACGATGCAGGCATTGTTTCTTTCGAAGAGTGGAAGATTAGGATAGACACGATAGAACCTGCAACGAAGGTCATCGAGCTTCTCCTTCTCAGTCTTTGGATACACACCTGAAGATTTGCTTATAAGCTGTTTTACCGCCATATCATACCTCCCAATTAATCATCCTTTTTATCTCCCACACGACCAATGAACCATGAACAGACCCCAGTGATAACTGGATTCACCAGTTTGATGTTGAGCAGGGAGCCGATGAATCCGAGGAGCGCACCAAGATGCACGAGACTCATGTCAGCGCCGACTGATATCAGCGCAGAATGAACCCACGTCCCCAAGAAGGTGAATGACAAAAGCCAGCCGCAGAAGCCGCCGAGCCATACACCGCCTGCGAAGAACAGGAAGATTACAAACGCAAGGACGAAGGCGATTCCTACGAACATCGCTCCGATTAATATCAACGCAAACAGATGCTCTAAAAAGTTTCCCATATCAACCGACCTCGCATCCTTCTTCTTTTTTATCGAATTTCACGACAGACATGTTGTGAGTATTGCCAGTCTTCTCTTTCCATCGTATTATGGCATCAATCCAATCACTTGAAGTCGCATCTGTGGTCTTGCAGACCTCGTTGATTGATTCCCTGATGGAACGCTGAATCTCTTCATCAAACGGACTGATGTTCCCGACAACGGCGATGATTGTCTTCTCATTTTCGGCGAAAGCCTGTATGAACGCAGTGAGCTTCGGGAAAAGGATAGCAGGGCAGTCAAGATATACATACATGCGCTTGTCGATTTTTCTGTCTGATTTTTTGGAACACTTTTCAGGATTCATGACTGCGCTCCTCGCAAAATCCCATCATAGCACTGCCACATAAAACAAGAATGGCATAACACTTTATCACCAGACCTGTTTGTTTTTGGCAACTTGTCGGATTTTGCACCACAATAACCACATATGAAAGTCACTTTCATAAACACACCTCCACCCAATCCACCCGAGAGCAATTCGGACACCACATCAACCTTTTCGATGGTCATGGCATCATCTTCTCCGATGAATTAAGATTCTCCAATTTTCGGCTTTCAAAGACTGCGAAAATTCCGAACCACAGCCAAGATATCACGTTAGATATCAGATTCGAGCCGAGCTTGGTGACATCAGTCAGATTAGTCATCAGTATCATCGAGACATTGACAATGAATACCAAGAGGCAGACATAGCCCGTAGATTTCAATGCCTGTATGACAGTGATTTTCCAAAGCGATTTCAAGCTGTACTTCATTTGGCATCCCCATTATGCACTTTACGACTGCTTATGATACATAATTCTACAACAGAGATTAACGCAAACGTGATGGCAAACATGTCACCGACTGTAAAAACTGCTTTGATGACACCATCCTGCACCAAGGTAACAAAGTACATAGGTACGAACAATGAGAGCCATATAAATATCTTACCCAGACATATTTGTTGCTCAGTGTCCATTTTTACCGACCTCCACAACTGGTTTCTTAGGCGTGCCACACACAGAGCAGATAACACCCTTCAGGATTTTACCTGAACGATGCTTGGTATGACGCTTCAGCTTGAACTGGTTGCTGCATGTCCTGCAAACGCCAAACGACTTCCCGCCACGTGGCGCAGATTTTTGCTCGACGGATTCTTTGCTGCTCACTTTTTCAGCTTCTCCTTCATCGATGCAAGCTCCTTTTCCTTCTGAGATATATCACGCTCGAGCCGCCTCACACCAAGCTCTGATTGAAGCATCCTTCGTGAAACATATCCCACGATGTCAACTCCATATTTCTTTATCAGGGCTTTCAGAGACTGCTCCACAGCAGTAGCTTCCTTGTTCTTTCCCCGTATCGTCAGCTTGACCCTGTTATGCAACTTCATCCTCTTCATCTCCTTGTTTTTTATCAAGGCTCTAGCGCTGCCCCAGTAGCATGGTTCAGGCGTATCCCAGAGCTATACTCTACACATATCTGGTGGCCCTAGCAGCTTCGCCGCCTTTGATTTTATCATAATCCTTCGAGTATTTTACGAACTTCTGATGCTACCCCGAAGTTCGTGTAGCCTTTCCCTATGGATATCTTGTGATAATGATTCCCATACATGACTTTCTCATGCTTCCCGTAGACGCATGTTCGCACAGTATCGAGAGACCTTCCGCAGGCGATTACCTTCCTGAACGTCTCAAGGGTGATTTTCGCAAGCTCGTGTGAAGGATTCGTCACCATGATAATCCAAGGGTCGCTGTTCCATGGAACTATCTCGTGCAATATCGAATCAACGATTTTCGAGTTCTGCTCAAAATGAGCCATCCTTTCTTCTCTGGTTCCCGTACTAAGGGGTTTTCCAACGCAGATTATGTAGGCATCCGAGCTTGAATTTATCTCACCAGAGAACGTGATTTCAGTGTCGATGTTCTCTATCCTGCACGAGTCACGCAAATCGAGACATTCAGCCTCGGCCTTCTTCTTGTCGATGTCAACGAGGCTTATCTTCCCGACACAATCTCGTATAGCATAAGCTATCGTCGAGCCAGTGTTCCCCGCACCGATTATTGTCACACGCATCGGTTTCCCTCCGCAACGACAGCGGGATAGCGCCACCCCAAAGTTTCTGGAGTTATTGGAGTACTGAATTTTATGATACTCAGTTCTTTCATAAGCTCTTCCAGCGAATCGAATCCATCATCCATAGCATCATGCTCGGTCAAGTCCTTGACAAACTTCCCTTCAGGCTCAACAGCCTTTCCTATGATTACTTTTCCCAGATGCTTGTAAGTCCCGCTTAATCGGCTTCCGCTTCCAGCACTATGAAGGCCTTCCATGACATGATGGAATCTTATCGTGGTCTTCTTGTTATGCGTGAAGAACCTGTTCCAGTTCCCCTTTGTGAAGAATATCATTCCATCATCTCCGAATGCGCCCTATGATAGTTCCCCAGTGCGAAACTTTTAATTCAGTATCATCTCTCCTGAATTCCCTGAGCATATCCCTTGCGAACTCCTCAAGGGTGAGCCTGAATATATCCACATCCACGCCGTTCTTCTTTGCATCATTGACTATCTCGTCCTTTACAAAGAGCTCGAATTTCATTTGCGTTCCTTCCTTGCACAAGTATCCCTGAAACATCTCTGGCATAGGGTCATTGGCGGCCTCACAACCCTTCCGCAAATCCTGCACAAACCTTCCTTGGGGTCGGTCATCTGGTTTTCCTCCCAGTCCCTGCGAACATTTCAACCTCTGGTATGTAGTAGAATCCTTCGGCATCCCTGACATAGAATCTCCGCTTTCTTGGAATGATTATCTTGGTGAACCATTCCATTGCACTATTTTCATCATCAGACACTGGCACGACTATGGTCTTCTGGTATCTCCCATGACCGCAGCACGAAGCGAGCGTCGGCGATTCCGAATGGTTCAAAACGGCCACTTCATGGGCGATGCAACTGTCAAGACGCACTTCCTTCTCGTCAGGAAAGTCAGAGAACATAGTGAGTAATCGTGTGTCACCATTGCGCCTGCATTCGTGTTTCATTTTCGATTCAACTCCTCTCCATTCTGGATTTCATATATTTGAAATATTCAGATAAGAGACCATTGGTTTCTATGAAATCCAGTCTCATCTGAGCAAGCATTGAGAGTGCATCGATTCCTCGTTTTATACTGTCGGCAATCGTCTTGTCGTTATGTTTTAGTTCAACCATGTCACTTATCCTGTCCAACTCACGCATCAAATCATATTTATCCTTCCTTAAATCTTCAACTTCAGATTTAAGCGCATCATATTCCTGCTTGATTACCCAACCCTGATTTAATTTAAGTTTTCTGTTTTCCATGGATTCACCATTTCCACCTTTTTGTCGGGCCTCTTTCCGTCCCAGACTTATGCACCGCACCATGCTTTGAGCAAAACTCACCGATGGGAGCTGTGCACGAATTGTATTTTCTTTTGGATGATGTCAAATGTTTAAGAAGACATCTTAAAAGTTTAATCGCTGGCTTCCTATCCATGAACCTGAATTTCCCGTCAGTGTAGACCTGCAAAGACCCATCCCTTATGACCTCGAGAGAGCAATTGAAACCAGTCGGATATTTGCTGTCTGTCTTGTCAAAAAGATTGATGCCTCTGATGAACCTCTTCTTGTCATATATATATCTATGATGCATGTTGCTAGACCTCACGTTTTCCTATAAGACTCATCAGCTCGTCCCACATTTTCAGAGCAGAAAGTCGGGAAATATGAAGAGTCCATGGATGATTCACGATTTCATTTTTCTTATTTCTTTCGAGCCGATGTAGTACGATGTAATCTTCCAATTCATAAGACCTGAACATCTCATTCGATGAATCTTTTACACGTTCAACAAAAAAACCGCTCAAACACCAAAGCAGCATCTCTCTCTCATCATCAGAAATCTTTATTCGGACACAACCAAAATCAAAATCTTCGGCAGTGCTATTCCCCCATTTGTCCCTATATCCACGCCCTTGGATACCCATGAATTCTGTTGGTTCATACATACACATTCACATCCTTTTTCCAGCTTCATCAAAATCGAAACAATAGAAAAATATCGAGATTGCCAAAAACAACAGGCCTGAAGCAGACAGTTTCCCTGCAATATACAGGTCTGGATACCAAATCGTAATAAGCAGCAGGACGAAACCAACGAAAGCATTAAAGAGAGAAACGACCTTATTTATCAGCATTCCGATTCACCCCCATCTTTTCAGGCTTTATGAAAGTTGACTTCCCATTTTTTGTCATAAAAGTCACTCGTCTTCTCTTATGACAATAACCAACTGATTCGAGAGTGGGCTTTGGCCCGATATCAAGCGCATCTGAATTGAACAATGAAAGAAGTATCGCCTGCCTGTCGCTGTTGCACATAATCGCAAGGTTCTCGAGGTCTTGCTTTATCCTCGATTTCAGAATTTCTTTTGAGGGCTTTGGCTTCTCGACTATTTTACCGTTGCGATATTCACGAGTCGCACCGCAAGATTGGCATGTTGCCGCACCGAAAGATGACCACACATGAATATGTTTTTCCATAGAATCAGGGTTTGAGGGCTTTAGCAATCCTGATAAGCGTCCGTTCCTGCGGCTAACGTTAGGACTTTCACGGCTCTTCTTATCATTGAGTTCGCCGCCCCTTTCGAGTTCTTTCATTAGTTCCAGAATTTCACCATACTCTATATATTCTCCATCTACTTCGTAATGTTCTTTCACTCTCTGCTTTATTCTCTCTGGCAACCTTTCCCATCGGGTTTTCCACATGGCATTCTCGGCTTTCAGTTCCTCATTCGAGACTTCGAGCTTTTTGTAGTATTCGAAATTATACTGAAAACTACTTGCCAGATTCGCTATCATCCCCGCCAATTCGGCATTATTCTCGCAAATTTCAATCAATTTGACCCTCGCTTCATCCCCATCAAGTCGGTCAACCCACCCGAAATCATCTTTCTTTTTCACATTGCTTCCTGCCACTAATGCATTATGATAGGCATTAGCCAAAACCTTCTCCTGCCCAATCGTATTCTTAAGCACGGCGTTCTCGGTATTGAGCTTCGTACAATTTGTGCATTTTAAAATAACTTTTTTATCGTTCATTTCACAGCCTCCGGCTTTGAATCTGACTTACTTTTTTCATGTACATATTCCCCAAGTCAACATGTAACCAATGAAACCACCAATCACACCACCAACGAAAAACGATGAACACACAGCGACAAGCACCCAATCTATTTTCATTTCTCCACCTCAGATTTTGAGGGCTTTATTGGCCCCACTCCTTCTAAAAGCCAATGATGCTCTTTTTCATGCACGGTTTTACAGTGTGGACATTCGGGCTTTGGCTCTCCTTGCGGTAACTCTTCATCATCCTTTTCATTGTCAGCAACTCCGACCTTTTCAGGAGATTCGCCGCCCGAGTTGACGATTTCATCATAAGGTGTGTCGCATATAGTGCAGTTAACTTTCCAGTCTGGATGCTCCTTTTCAAAGTGCGCCTTTATGTGGTCATGGAAGATTTTATCTGAATGTTTTGATTCCAAGCCGCCCGTTGGAATCTTATAAACAATCCCTTTCTTCATTGGAACATTACAAGCTGGGCATATCATTTCTGAACCACCATTCTCGAGTTCATCCTTAATGAATCTTGTGAAAGCAAGAACCCTATGTCTTTGATATTCAGATGAATCCACATTCAAAACCTCTTCTGCTTTTCTCTTCAATTTCTGTATTAAATCCTCCAATCGGGCTTCTGCTTTTTTCGCACAGCATTTGAGAGCGTAATATTCATCCTCGTCAAGGAGTTCTCCACCAACAGTTTTTTCAAGTTCTTCCATTTTTATCTTCAACTCAAGAGCACTATGAATCTCTGGAATCGCTTCCTCCAGTTTCACCCATCTGGCTCCCCTTTCACGAGCCAGCTTTTCCCATCCAGACATAATCTCAAATAATTGTTCAAGCTGGACTTTGAGTTTATTCTCTCGCTCTCCTCCAAGCTGGATGAGCATCTTCAAATGAGTTATATCAGCCCTCAAATCGGCGTTCTCCTTCTCAGCTTCTATCGCCAAACTCTTCAAATAGAATTCTTTGTCAGCAGGTTTCAACATATATAACCAGCACCCTCGGCAATAATCATGGGCAGGCATAGAATTCCTTTTATTACATTCAATACAAATCTTGCTCGTGCTCATATCAATCCCTCACGTGACGAGTGCCTGAACATCTTCTCCTTCTCCCTGCGCTTATCCCGAACACGGAGAGGCGGCAGAAACATCCCAGCCTCATTGAATCTTCTGCGGGCACGGGTGATGGTCTCGAAGGATGGGATTGGAAGCTGGTTCGATTCACAGTAGAACATCACCTCACGGATGAGCCGCCTATCGCTGCCACGTGCTGGCTCACATTCTCCGAGAATCTTCTGGACGATGTTCTTGTAGGTGGAATATCTCGGAAGGAATTTCCTGAACATCTGCTTCTCCTCATCTGTCTGAACATGGCCACGGACTTCGATAGGGCTCATATGCGCACCTTATCATCGACATACGCATACAACGGCTTCACGCCGAGCTCGTCGACCGTTTTGATGATTTCCTCCAGAGAGCTTGAATGGGCAACGACATCATTCCCGAGGATGGCAACCCACTGACCGAGATACTGGCTGAAATCAGCATTGATGAAAAATTCATATTCCTTGGAGACACGAGACGATTCCAATGATTTCTTCGTCCTCACTGACATCTCTATGAAAATCGGGATGAGGTCGAATGGCTTCACATCAAACCGCTGGCATAACTGGAGCTCATAACCGATTGCACGGCTCTCGAGATTATGCTGGCGCTTTATCAAAGAAAGAGATTCACTGCGCATGCTGACTATATCCTGAAGAATGCACCTAGATTCTTTGTTTTTCAAGAGACTGTCTACGAGCTTCTGGATTCTGCCAGATGACTGGCGGTTGCGACGGGACATGCCAATAGACCTGCCGCTTCCAGCAGGCCTGCTGTCTGGCCCATGGCCCGATATCTTAAGCATTCAAGTTCCTCCCCTTATGGATTTTCTGAAGGCATCTATCGCAGACCCATCTCCCATTCTTGTATTCAGTCGAGGCAATGGAACACAAATCACATGTTTCGATTTCATTGGAGCCGATGATGACACCGAAGACTCCGCCAAAGACCATCGCATACATCACATTCCATGGCCAGACATGTATGGTCATGAGCCAGAAGCTTAAAATCGCTGCTCCAGCGCATATCAGGAAAATAATTCCACTCATCCTCATGATGATACCTCGGCGGGTTTTACAGATGGTTTGGAAGGCTCAACAGAAGCTTCAAGGAAAGACTCAATCTTCGCAGGCTTGACAGATTCTGATGGCTTGGCATGATACTTCCTGCGCTCACGGAACCACTGAACCTGATTGCGCTCGATAAATTTTCCAGCTAAGTTATTTTCACGGGAAACCCACTCAAAAGCGACATGGAGCTTATTTTCTTCTATGATGGAACGGGCCTCGTTGAACAACTCAACAAGATGGTCAAAATTGATTTTCCATTGCAGGGTGAGCTGGTTGACGACGAGCTTGGAATCGGAACGGACAAGAAGGCGGGCTCCAGATTCGACGGATTTCAGCAGATTGATGACGGCCATATATTCCATGACGTTGCATGACAGCAAGGAATGAGTATCTTCGATGAAACCATGAGTCGGCTTGTTGTCATCTATTATGAAACACCACATACCGAGACGATGCACTGGACTATATCCTCCGTCGCATTGGCAGATTATCTGCTTCTGCTCTGCTGGATTTGCCGCAGCTACTTCGATTCCTTCATACATGGGACACCTACAACCTTGAACCTGTTCTTTTCGACCTCGACGACCAGACCACGATGGATGATTGATGTGTCATTGATATACGTCTGTGGTGAATATCCAAAAATCCGCAGTATCTGCTTCTTCGTGAAATGCTTGCCCGCATGGCGCTTGGCATTAATCTCATCACGGAGACCAGCATTCTCCTTGGACAAAGCATATCCCCTGCGCTGCTTGCTCATCAGCTTCTTCATCGCCCTGCTGGACAGTGAACGTTCCTCAAGAAGGACGGCTTTGAAAGATAATGGGATGCTCTTCGTTCCGAGCTTATGCTTATCAGGGAAGTCGATTATCTGGACTGACACGTATCTGCCTTTGCAGTCGGCGAGCTGATGCTCCACCCACCGCCTGAAAGTGGCGACTGTCATGTACAGCTTGCCGCCCTCCGGGGCCATGACCAATCCGTTTGCCATTTTATCACTTTCCTCATTATCACGACAAATTTCAACAATTACCCGATTACCCGATTGGAACGATTAACCGAAAGGGTTCATCCACGCATGTGCTGAGACTGGTTGTTGACCACGCTAAACGTGTTCAGACCAAGCTTGTCGAACATGAGCTTCGCAAATTCGAACTCCTGCTCGGGCTTCAGCATATCTAAATCCTTGAGCTCAACAGCAGCCCTGACTGATTCCATCCATGCTTCCTTGTTGAATTCCGAGACACGCTTCAGGAAATCACTCATTTCATCATCTGTGTATTCCTGCGTGACCCATTTACCGTCAACCTGATTTCTTCCCCTAAACATCTTCACCACTCTCCTTGATTTCGAACTGGCTGGACTCCATGTCAGCCAGATGAATAAGAACACCGAGCTTTGACATATGTTTACGCATCGAAGACCAGCCACCATGAGCCTGAATGATTCCACCCATCTCTTCATAGGTGAGCTGGAGACCGAACTTATTGGCCTCGGCAACAGTCCACAGGTCATCCTCAAAATCCCAGCCAGTGTAATATTCGAAGACGTTGCTATTAGGATTCACGAGCCTGTATCGGTGGATTTTAGAGAAATCATGCAAAACAGCAGCAATGTAGACGCTATCAGTTGTTAATCCAGACAACTTGTGACCCTGCCTATCAAAGACCTGCAAGGCATAAGCCAGAACCTCGGCAGTATGATTAACGAGACCACCGATTCCTGCATGATGATGACGTGCGGCAGCAGTAGCTGCGCACATCTGCGGCTTATGGGCAGCAAGAAAATCATTCATCATGCCACGCCTTTTATCATCGGCTATCTTCGGTAAATTTCCAATGATATACTCCCATGCATCATCTGGCTCGCCAGAGAATCTTACGCAACCCATATCATGCCCTCCTGAACCACCATTCACGCCCAACGCCACGGAAAAACTGGAATTCCATGCAAAGCATGTCGCTCACTTTCTCGGAAATCGAAATCTGGAGCTTTTCGGCATCCTTCTTGGGCTCGGAACTGAAATAGACGATGACGAACTCGCCGAGGAAGTTCACACGACTGACGTAGCTGGAAAATATGCCAACGGCATCGAGGAGCTCCGAATTCAGCTTTTTCGTGCTGACACGCTCCTGAGACAAAGAAAGATTCGCACACATATACATAATATTGGCATAATGATTTAAATGCTTTCTGTTTCCACGCTTTTTGAGCTCAGTAAATAAGCTTAAAATGTCGACCCTTTGCAGTGACGACAAACTCACGTGTCGGCTCTGGCTCAACCACAGAACTGCTGAATTCCCAGCGTTTATGCTTCCATTCGAGCAGCTTCTCAGGGGTATCGAGATATTTTGCAAGCAGCCTGTTGTCAACGGCCCTATGCAGGTCGCAATGGCAGGCCCAGCAGAGCCTGACAGTCCTTTCCCAGTTCTCTGGTGGATGCCAATTAGGAGGAGGGTCACCACCCTTTAAGATGTGCTTCCATTCCTGTGGAGTGTATAAAATAGACCTTGGAATCAGATGATGATTTCCCAATCTTTTCGACGAGCCGCAGAGAAGGCATGAGCCACGATGCTCTAGCCAAGGCTTAGAGTCGTGACTATGTTTCTGCTTATATTCCCTGATGGCTTTATGGTATCCACGTGAATCGACCTCTCATCACCATGTTACAATGGAAAACGAAGATTTAAAAATTCATCACATAAACACCAGATATTTGCAGCGACGACCCCTATTGACACCTTTCTGGCGGTCGAAACAATGATGGAGCTTGGCATACTCTTCTGATATGATAATCAATTTCATACCGCAATACAGCTTCCGACCCATTTCCCGCTCCCATGTTTGGATTCAACCTATTCGTATTTCCCGCCCAGCCACGAACGATGGGCATGAGTGACCACGCCTTCTGGACGGCTGGAGACCCATCCAAGATATTTCTGGATTTTCTCATTGGATTTAAGCTTTTCGAGAGTATTAAGCTCGGTATGTAGCTGGCTCAACATGAAGGTCGCATGAATCGTATGATGGCAGTCCATGCAGAGCGAGACCGTGAGCTTGTGACCGAGCTGGATGGCATAGGCACGCCTTCTCTTAGACAACAATTTACGACATAACAGATGGTGCTCACTGATTTCCTGCACAACACGATTGCAGAGCTCGCAAATCATTTGGACAGCTCCTTCTTCCAATCATCAATGAACTCAGTAACGGCTGCCAAGAGCCCAGCGATGCAATTCTCAGTGTTATCATCATAAGTCGGACTGTCGAGCACAGCTTCGAGTTTTAATAATCTCGAAAGACTCTCTTCTTCCTTGGCTTTGCTTATCAGGTCACGAAGCTCAAAGTTCTTCCTGCATGTCGGGCAGTAAATGGTAGCGTCCAAAAGCCCATGATTCACACAGATTATTTTACTTTCGCTCATCATTGGACACCTGATTTTCACAAATGTTGATATCATTACCATAAGATATCGAATGTATTTCACCAACATCTGGACGCTTGGTGATGAGCTCATCCAAGAACTTCCTGAGACCCGAAATCGTCGGATACTCCTTCCCAAACAGGCGCTCGAGCATGTATAGCAGCTTGGCAAGGTCAGTGAAACAGATGGAATTACCGAGAAAGAATTTTCCATATGATGCATGGACACGAATGAACTTCATGCCAAGGGAATGGGCAATGAAAACACGATGAAGGCCATCCTCGATGTGAATAACGCAGGGATAGTCTATGTCACGCTTCACTGGAACTGGAAGGTAGGTATCGGCTAGAAGCTCCTCACGGATTCTGGTATAACGCTCTCCTTCGGTAGATATGTCTGGGAACTTCAATTTGATGCCAACGGTCTCCTCCTGCAACGGAAGCGAAGCAAGATTGATTTTTTCATCGAACATGTATTTGTGGCTTCTGAAAGGAGCATCCATCTGGAGCTCTTTGAAGAGCATCTCCACGGACATCATCTCATCGGCCTCTGAGATTTTGCGGAACGACAATAATGTACAACGCCTGTAGAATTCACGGCGGGAGATAATCATCAGACCAGCTCCTCTGGTTTTGGCGCAATATAATGAGGGCAATCATTTGGATGCCAACTCGAACCAGAAGTCGCCATGTCAATTAAATACCATAACCCATCAGCGCCTTTGCAGAAATCGACAGACCAATGGCCTTCCACTGCACGGGAAACCTCTTCGGCATAGGTCGAGAGCTGGGCTATCTCGGAAGCGGATTCCTTATTCATTGCGGCTAACAGCTCTTTCCAGTTGTCTGGGAGCTTGGTGTTCCCATAAGCGCAAATCGCTTCCATGAACCAATACGGGTGATGACAGATGACCTTGCCGTCTTTCACGAAATATCGGCGCTCTGGATTGACTGGCATGCCCCTGAACGCCTTGTAGGATGACTGCATTGGAATATATTCACGGAAGACGAGAGCCTTGAACGGCAGGCCAAGCAGGCCAGCGCAAAGATTGTGACAGATGGTTTCGAAAATGCAGGTTCCAAGCATTTCCCGTGAGCTGACATAAGCACCACGCTCCCATTCATGCTTGGCAGAGGCTTGGTCAGTGCGAAGGAATACTGGATAACCGAACGGGTTATGCTTGGCGGCTTCCTCGACAAACGAGTCAGGCACATTCTCATCTAGAAGCTCACGCATTGCGGACGGCGGGATTTCCCACATGACGGTCTTCGGCTGCGGGATTTTCAGGTTCTTTATTTTTGGAAACCAGAACATCATGCTGTCAGGATTAAAGCATTGAATCATGATTTACACCCGCAAATAGCAAGCTTGATACGCTCTATCTGGTCTGGTTTAGAAACGGAAAGCATATACGCAAAATCAGATGTCTCCCCGCTGACTTTATCGGTGGCAGCAAATTCAGAAGTTATAACGACTTCATTATTGGGCCCACGTTTGAATTGCATATGCATGCTGCGTGTGCACCGATAAGCCCTATTACCATTCCGAACCTTCAATATTGCGTATTCTACTGGTACAAGGAGCGAATCAACAAGTCCATCAATAAAATCACGAATCGAACGGACATTTGCTGGCTGCACATATACATCAAAATCAAGGGTACATCTGCCGCCATGAGCATAAGAGACCTTCCACATCATATGTAAATGTAGTTGCCTATCGACATGCATGCAAGAATTGGAAGCACCATCGATGATTCCCCAATTAACTCCGAACGCCCTAGGTTTAAGGAGAGGCAGAGATGAATTGTCAGATTTTATGGAAACAACATCTGCAAAAATCATGAAGTCCACAGACTTGTCATACAGCACTTTCTTATTCACTTTGACAATAGGACTTACATCCCCTACAGCACGACCTCTTACCTCGATGACCATTAATTACCCCCTGTCAAAATGAAATTCTCTTCTACTGATTACTGGTTCACGCTGCCAGTTCTTCTCGAGCTTCTTCATGAAGATTTTACTGCCATCCACATCAAGAATGGCGAGCATGCTGGCAACGAAAAAGAAAATGTCGATGGCCTCTTCCGCAAGCTTCACCTTATCATTATGTTTGTAGGCGTGAACAAGCTCACCCAGCTCCTCGGTCATCCAGATGATTTTCTTTCCGAGCAGCTCATTTTCCGAGAGCCCGAGATTGAATCCTTTCGCTTCTTCGAGCTCATGGACGAGCTTCTGGGCATCACTGATTGTGACACCATTCACAGACAACAGTTTAAACCATTTATCGTAAAGCTTACCTGTCATTGGCACACCTATTTTCAAAACCTTATTTCAGGTCTTCGGTTTTCGTTAGAGTCCAGATTTCGCCGACGCTGAAAGAGCACTCACCCTCTTCCTTGACCCTTATCACAACGCCGCTATCTTCGTCCTCGAGATGAGCAATCACGATTGGCGGTTTTGGCTCATCCTTCTTCGCCTTGAACGTCGTCTTCTGGATTTCCTTCACTTCGAAGTTGAATTCTTCTGACATGCTGATTACCTCCTATGTTTAACTTAATCAACGATTGGAATGTCGACTCCACCAACCCTGAGCTCGATGCATCCGTCCTTCGTCTTCATAACAGGCTTACGCCTCTTATTTGACTTGAACTTCTCTTCTATGGCCTTCAGGTCTTTTAGAGGCAACCTGTTGAGGCAATAACGCAGGAGTTTCTCCGTATCGAGAGCGCCCGCAATGCCCTTCATTATATTCCCAACCATCTCATCATATTTCTTCAGGTCGATTTCAATGAGCACAAGTTTATGGCCATCACCAAAATCAAGCCTGTAGAATTTACCGTTTATCTTGAATATATGACGTTCAGAGTCCATCTGAACATCATCACTCTTCACTGACACATGCTCGAATTCTGACATAATGATTACCTCCATATATTATCATCGATTGCCGACTCCCAAGAAACATGGGTCACGTTTGCCGACGACCAAGTAAATATCTTCATGGGTTCGAAACATCTCAAACTTCATGGACTTCGAACGGCATTTTCGTTCAAACCAATCCAAGTCAAAAAGCAAAAGCTTCTTGAGGCAACGACGCAGCACAGCATCTGCATCAAAAGCGCAGCGCAATCTCCCAACAAGCTCATCAATCATCTTACAATAATCGGCCAAATCAACTTCAGTTAAGAATGGAGTTTCGACATCGACAGAACCCAATGCATACCAGAAACCATTGATGGAAAGAATATTATATTCAATGTAATCGAAAATTTCCTGATGAAACCCCTCAGCGACATACCAAGGGGTGAACTTTCCATCAAGCAGTTTCAATCTTTTCGACTGCACACAAGCAGCAATGCCTGCACGACCGGGAGAGAAGCCATTAGTTATAGGAATATGATGCTCACCAATTTCGATTTCAACATACTCTCCACCACCAATTAATCGCATGGCTGGTTTGATGCCCAAACAGAGTGCTTGGTCAATCAACTTCAGTTTACCGAGAGGCTGACCAGTGAGGCAATGACGCAGGACAGCATCAACATCGAGAGAGCTGCGCAACTTCGCAATGAGCGCATCAATCCTTGCATTATACACATTCACATCCACCTCAAAAAGCAGCGTCGTGCCTATGTTATCACAATCGGCAATATAACTTCTGCCATTTATGATGAGAAGTTCATTCTCGACATCATCACGAACAACCTGCCTCTCGCCAACGATGGAACATTTCTTTAACTCAACCATATGAATCTTCCTCCTCCTGTTGAACGATATCACCAGCAAGCTCATCATGGAATGATGAACATGCCAGATAGCGACGATTTACAAATTTTCCGCAAACACCACAATGTTTGGTGTTCATATGCGTTTCCTTATCATCTCATCGGCAAGCTTCATGGTCTGACGCTTCACATGACCAAGCGTCTGGGTTATCGGATGCTCGCTATTCCATATATGTGTGGTATCAAAACCAAGAAACCAGAGACTTTTCGGTATGTCGCTATTCGGCAAATGGCCAAGCACACCAAAATAGGTCAATTCAACGGTTTTTATCCTATCAGTGAAAGCCCAAAGCTTTGCCAGATAATCTCTACGGCTCCTCGGAATGACGGACACATAGCCGTTGTAGCAAACACCATTCGGAGCAACACGCAACGGCACATTCACCAGTTTTACTATGACACACGTTCTGCGCCTGTAAATGAACTTCTCAGCAATTTCATCGGCGATATCACTCATTCATCAACCACCACCTGCTCAACTGGAACCTGCCTGTCTGGGAAAAGGCGATTATGCAGGGCTGGATTATTGTTTGAAGCGCACTCTTCCTGATAAGAGCAATATCTGCACTGCCATTTTTCACCTACAACTTTTGGCGGCAGCTTGGACTGCTGCAAATTGGAATTAATCATATTCAGGTTCCGCATGACGCTGGCATGCATCTTCTCATCATATCCGAAACGGAAGGCACGCACTGCGAGGTCGGTCTTGTTGATATAGACAAGAAGGCCGTGATGAAGGCCTTCGGAATGAAGGTAGGTATTGAGCTGGCATCGATGTGAATATGAAGCGGATTTCTTCATACCGAAGCCTTTCTCGTTGATGGATTTCAGCTCCACGACGAAAGGCTCGCCCTCATGAGGGACAACGATTATGTCCATCCTGCCGCTTATCACGATGCCAGTCTCCTTGTCGGTGAATTCAGTGCGCCTTTCCAGAATGACATCCTTGAACATTTTACCATGCTGACCGACAGCAGCCTTCTGCAAATAATCATGTATGATGCTACCAGCCATGAAGATTCTCTGGCTTTTCGGCGTGAAGGTTTTTGGGCTGATGAATGAATAGTAGACCTGACGATGGCATTTTCCCAAATCAGTCGCCCAGAAATGACCGATGATACGCTTACGCTTCTCCTGCTTTTCAGTGATATGCTCGTTCAGGAACGCATCGAAGTCGAAATCGGAAAAGCTCATTGGCATAGTCATCCTATCGATACTTTGACGCTTGTATTTAAATAGAAAATGAAAAAAATGGCGGCAACGCCGCCTGAAATCCACTCATTCATCAGAATTCAACGATTGGAACGTCCTGAGCGCCTTCCTTGGACTCAAAGAAGAGCTTCGGCTTCATTCCCATCATGTTCGCAATCATGTTCGATGGGAAGACCCTCAAAGCGGTGTTGAATTCACGGACTACGCCATTATAGTCATTCCTCGCAACGGCAATCCTGTTCTCGGTTCCCTCCAACTGCACCATCAGCGTCTTGAAGTTCTCAACGGCCTTCAGCTCTGGATAGTTCTCCACGACCACGATGAGCCTGCCAATCGCAGATTCAAGAGATGCCGATGCATCCATCTTCTCAGAAGGCGTTACCGCACTTCCCCACTGGCTTCTCAGCTCCGTGATTTCAGTGAGAAGACCCTTCTCGAATTCCATGTATCCCTTTGCCGTATTCACGAGATTTGGGATGAGGTCATATCTTCTCTGATACTGAGACTCGACATTCGCCCACGCAGTCTGGGTCTTCACATCCAAGCTCACTAGGCTGTTGTAGATTCCGATATATATCACGGCAATGACCGCAATCACTATCAGAAAACCAAGCAAGACCAAAGTCACTGGATTAGTTTGCGCTTTCATATTTACCTCCTAATTTTATTCTGACAATAAGAATAATTAAAAAACAAATAAAGCACCCGACAGTCATGCCGAGCAGAGTCCTGAAAAGAGCATCTGCTATGCTGCAAGTCATTTTATTGGAAATGAGACATGCACAGGCAAAAGACCCCAAGAAAAGACCAAATAGCATCGATAAAATCAGGCTAATCCTTGACATCATGGACACCTCCGATTCTTATCTGACGGCACTCGATTAAATCTTTAGGCGAGCATCCAGCAGCACCACCACCAGCACAGGCACAGGCACAAGCACACGCACTCACACAGGCACAGGAAACGCACCCACCACCATCAGATGAGCCGCCGCCTGTCGAGCCTTCAGAGCCACCACCACCAGAAGACCCACCACCGAGATGGTTTATGGCATATGCAGATGAATGGCCAGTCGACGCAATCCATGGATAGAAGATGAACCATGTCAACAGGAAGTCGTCCTCATCCTTCTTTTTCTTCTCATCGAATTCCTTCTCCTGCCCGAGGCGCTTGGCCTTAATCAGGTCGAACATGCCCTTGTCAAGCCAGATTCCATTACATCCGCTGCAACCATATAACACAAGACCTTCCTTGTGGGTGGCCTTGATTTCAGTACCATTGCATCTCGGGCATTTCGATACATGCTTCCAAGGTGTCACGGTGGATTTCACATCAGCATCGAAAACAGCCCAATCGCTCTCCTTGGCTTCTTGTTTGACGAGAGACTCGATTTCACCTTTGTCGAACCAAGCACCACCGCAGACCGCACAACCATTTATGACAACGCCTTTCACATATTTCCTGTTGATAGGAGAGCCGTCCCTCGGACACTTCATGTTTATATTCCTGACTACAGGGTCGTCCTCGTAATCTTCGATATGGCTTCCGAGAGAGATGGATGGTGAATCATAAGATTCACTTTTTCCAAGTCCCGTCGCAAATCGCAAGATAACATAAGAAAGACAAGCAAGCAAACCGATTAGAAGCATTAACGGTATCACATCATTGCTTATGTCAGGAACAGAACCAACAGAATTATCAGAAGGCTGGAGATTTGTAAACGCCTCGACGGGCATCCTCATCCCGACAGTTTTCTTGTCCCCACGACCAACGTTCTCCCATTCCCATATGACCTTGCCCTCTTTGAATACGGTCGGCTGGGAAGATGTTATAACAGAAGTGACATTCGTATCATTGGAGATTTGCATGATGACGGAAAGGAACTTGGTCTGAGCCCTGTCCCACCATGATGGAGTGAACTGGACAGTGGCATTGCCGTCATAAAGGTAGACGAAATTATGCTGAGTGGCTTTGAAGGTGAACTCAGAATGCTGGCCCGCATAGATGGTATCGGATAGCTCGACGTACACGCCAGACCAGCCCATCTTGTCGTCATGGCGCACCGAAGAGGCGGAACCACCCCATTCGATTATCTCATAGTCAGCGGTCGGGAGACCAATCATGACCCAAGGGATGTTTCCAGAATCGCACTGGATATCAACAGTATATCTGATATCGGCATCACCATTAGAATGGATTGTCAGCTCAGCGATTTCACGGTTGATTGTATAAGTGCCAGTGTCAGCGAGCACTGAAGACACGGACAGCGCAAAGATGAGCAGCAGCGTGCCCAAAATGACCAGATTCATGTCAAAATCCACCATCAGCATCTCCTCTCTATTTTGCGATAGCTGAGCGGGCATCCGCCGCCGCATTCCTCGAAATCGAAACAGGATTCGCATTCCTTGGGAGCAAACCCATGAGACCTCAGCTTCACGGCAAGCTTGGAATTCCACATCGATTCCCATGAATCGGTCAGGATATTCCCAAGATTCTCATGAGTCCAAGACTGGCAGGGAATGACATTCCCATTCGGCTCAATCATCATGTTCACGGAACACGCAGAGCAGGAACGGATACCGAACCCGAGCTTCATCGGATTCAGATTCTTGTAGCATGTAGGCAAGAACCAGTTGAACGAGACCCCGCCATTTTCGGCGACCTTCTTGGTATTCTTCAGAATCTTGGCAAGAGTGCTTTCGGGAACAGAGTTCACCTGCATCACATTCGTGGCATCGCCCGAATTGATGAGGGCATTGCAAGAGAACTGCATGACTCCAAGAGATTTACCGAACCGAATCAGGTCGCAAATCATATGAAAATTCGCATTTGTGATGGTCGTGTTGATGCTCACATCAAGACCAGCATCAACGCAATTCTGGATGCCATGGATAGTCTGTGCGAACGCACCAGCCCTCCCGACCATCTCATCATGGATGTATGGGTCTGATGATTCGAGCGTTACCTGAACCCAATCGACCTCGGCCACCCTGAGCTCATCAGCGAGCTTTTTGGTAATCCGAGTGCCATTGGTTATCACACCGACTGAGAATTTCCTCGCAAATCCTGCGAGCTCTGGAAGGTCTTTCCGCAGGGTGCATTCCCCACCAGTGAAAACAATTTGAGGGATTCCTATTTCCCAGAGCTTCGTGATGACCTGCTTCCATTGCACAGTAGAAAGCTCATCAGAGGTCACCTTCCTCGATTCTTTCGAAAGGTAGCAGTGAGGACACTCATTGTTGCATGAATATGAAAGAGAGATGTCCATCCGATTAGGAGCTTTCCTGTCATTCGGATTGACATATTTCATACCGACAAGGTTCTCAGGAATCTTGCCAGCAGCTACAGAATTTATGATTCCGAGAAGCTGATTAAGGTCTTGCTTGACACTCACATAACCGACTTTATATTTGCGCACCATCTGCTCGACTACCCTGTCCTCGATACCAGAATCAGAAACATAACAAGAATCGATGAAACGGCTCAGAAGCTCCGTCGCAGAACGATTTAGAAAAAGAACGAAAGTATTGTTGACCCAGAGCTTGCCCTCATCGGTGCGCAGGTGAAGCCTGACACCATCCACAGTCACATGCTTGAGGACTGCATCCTTCTCAAATATTCCACGACGCAAGTTCATCCATCAACACCCGTCGGATTTTCACCAATCTTCTTGTTCCAAGCCTGATGATTCATGATGAGCTGGTCAACAGCTTGATACATATGTTTGAAATCATGCAATCTCATGAACTTGTGAAGCCATGTATATGCATCAGGAGTTACTAGAATTTTCGGCATCACAAATCACCCTCCGAGCCGCCACCACCTGAGGAACCACCGCCGAGCGAGCGAGCGCCTAGGCTGAAACCCAGAAACAGAAGGCTTTCCGCACCAATCAGAAAAAGAACCACTATGATAATAATTATGATTATCACAACCCACACCAACTGCTCCCAAGTGAATTCGAAACCGCCTATGCCGATAGTCTCGACTACAGTCTCATTGCCGACAAGCATGCCTGAAATCTCACCGTATGTAGACAGCAGGCCTTCACAGAACATGTCCTTGGAAGCTGATGGTTTCAAGTAATCATCAGCAAGGCGCAAAGTGTCAGCATCTGTTATGTCGCCCTCAAGGCCATATCCGACCTCAAACCTGTATTTCCTGACATCCGAAACGATGAGAATCAGCAGACCATTGTTCTTATCACGCTCACCTATCCCAGCTTCACGGAAAAGACCATTCGCATACTCACTGAGGTCGGAATCGCCGATAGTTGGGATGGTCACGGTCACGATTTCGGCAGTGGTCTTGTCATCTATATTTTTGGCGATGGTTTCGAGCTGGTTTTCGCATGGTGTGTCAAGAATTCCAGCATAGTCGTTGATATATGGTTCGACGACTGGATATTTAACGGCACTGGCAGCAACGGAAAGCAGGACAGATGCTAGGCATAAAAACAGCAACATTTCAAGAGCATTTTTCAGCATTTCATCACACTATTACAATTGATGTTAAGATATTTAAAGTTTCGATAGTTTACGGACGCTCTTATTCCCCCAGCGAGTGGGTTGAGCAAGAGTATGAGCCCCGAAGGGTCGACAACTACGCCGAAGCGCTTGTGGTTATCTCCTGCTGAATGAAACTAAGCAGGCAGGAATCTGATTGAGGTCTTATATCTGCCGAACGCCTCGGCGGAATCCCGCCCGCCGCTGTTTAGGGAAGATGTGAAATCATTTCTTCTTTCCGCTCATCGGTATCGGCGTAACGCCCGCCGCATCGGAAATGACATTCACAAGGCTCACTTTCGCTGGGACGATTATCTTGGTTCCACGCTTCAGCGCATTCTGGGCAGTCTCCAGCTTCTTGAATGTCACTGCCTCATCCTTGAAATATTTCTGGATTGAAGTGTTCACGGTCTGGATGGCCTTCGCCTGCCCCTCAGCTTCAAGGATTGTAGCCTGCTTCTTGCCCTGTGCTATAAGTATCTGAGCCATCTTATCACCCTGAGCGGATTTGATGTTAGCACGACGTTTGCCATCCGCTTCAGTTTCCGCAGCGGTAGCCAAGTCCAGAGCAGCCTTCTTTGTGTTCTCGGCCTTGTTCACGTTGTTCATGCTATCCTGAACGTCCTTCGGTGGCCTAATCTCCTTGATTTCGGCCCGCACGATTTCCAGACCCCAAGGCTTCGCTTCCTTTGCCAGCAGATTCTGCAACTTGGTGTTTATCTCGTTCCTCTTGCAATTGGCATCCTGATACGACATGTTGCCGATGATGTTCCTCAGCGTGGTCTTCGCAAGGCTCGTAATCTGATAGCGGTAATTGCTCACATTATATTGGGATGCCTTCACAGATGTCTCATCGGGCTTGACCTTGAAATAAACCTGAGCATCGATGGTCGCATTCAGCCTGTCCTTGGTGATTATCTCCTGCGCTTCCAAGTCCTCAATCTGCTCAGTTATGTTAACTTTAATCATCCTTTCCAAGAACGGGATTATCACATGGAACCCTTGGTCGGAAAGGCGCTTATATTTTCCAAGACGCTCAACTAAACCCTTCTCGGTAGGGCGCACAACCCGAATGCCCATGAAAAAGATAACGCATAAGATGGCCAGCAATCCAAGAATGCTCATCCATTCTCCGATATAGAAAAGAAATACAGATAACACAAACAGCACGATGACGGATATCAGGCCTTTCATATGATATCATTGGCAGAAAGCTTTATAAAGTTTCGATAGTTTACGGCTTTGCACTTAAAGTGATTTCTGCACCTAAAGTCTGAAATTTGCACCTAAATTAACGAGTAAAGGGGTCAAAAACGTGTTTAAATATGAAAAATACAATTTTTAATATGCCATTAGATTTTAGTCAGGCTTACTTTCAGGGAGAATTGGAGAAGAAAGTGAGAAACTTTGAAAAGATAAGAAAAACAACAGTATTATTATTCAATGCTGATATGGAACCTCCTGCTGTAGATTGGATTTGTAATATGGTAAGAAAGAGAAAAATTAAGGGGGGTGTTGATTTTTTCATTGAATCTGCTGGGGGTGATTTGGATTCTGCTTATCATATTGGCAAATTACTCCAAGAAAGTGTAAAGGGTAAGCTCACATTTATTGTTCCAAGGTATGCGAAGAGTGCAGCGACTTTGTTGTGTTGCGCTGGGGATGAAATAATAATGACGAGAAAAGCGGAATTGGGACCATTAGACCCACAAATTAGGCTTAAAGGTGAAAGGTTTTCGGCTCTTGCAGTAAAAGCTGCATTGGGTCTTATTAATCAGAATTATACTGATAAGAAAACCAGTTTGGCAAACAAACTTGCGACACTTTTGCCTTCACCCTTAATGCTCGGCGAACTTGATAGGTCATTGGAGATTTCTAAATCTTATTTAAATAAACTTTTGATGGGTAGAATGTTCAGAAACGGAAACAACAAGAAAAAAGTAAATGATATATCAGAAAAGCTTGCAAAGAAATATACTCACCATTTATATGTAATAAATCATGAAGAGGCAAAAAATGAGTTAAAACTGAAAGTAAGATTACCGAGTCTGAAGGAAAACGATTATATTTATGAGATACACAATCTTCAAGCGAAGATTAATGAAATCAGGGTCATTCAAAAGAAATTATCCGAACACGCATTGATGAAACGTATTATAAACAAAATGGATGTGAATTTATGAACAATGAGAAGACAATGAAGGAAAAAGGAAATAAAAGTAGATTTGAAGACAAGGATTTTGTAATAACCGATAATATGATTTTACAAGTAGACGAGAAAAAGTGCTTTACGTGCAAAAATAGATTATTCTTATAGAATAAATCCTATTTTTTGTTCTTTAATTCTTTTTTCAGCGCATCTTCCACGAGGCTCGATGCATCAGTATTTCTATCTATGGCTTCGTGTTTTACAGCTTTCACTAAGTCCTCGTTTATACTCCAAGTTATCTTGACCCGTTTGCTCTTCTTTTCTACCATATGTATATACATATATACCGATAAGTATTTAAAGCTTACTATCAAATACTTATACAGAAATACCGAAAGTGGTATTAAATATGGTGATAAATATAACTCAAAGAGAGATTAAGGGGTTCCAAATCGCCCAGAACGGAAGGATAGCCGAGACGCCGAAGGGCTGGATAGTCCCTTCGCAGAGCGGTAACGGCTCTTATCTGGTCTACAAGGACGGATTCCAGACAAGATGCACCTGTCCCGACAGCGAACTTAGAGGGGCAGAATGCAAGCACCAGATAGCCGTCAAGCTCTTCTACCACGAAGTCGAAGACGGACAGGGCAACGTAACGGTCACGAAAACCGTAAAGGTCACATATCCGCAGGATTGGAAAGCCTACAACGAAGCCCAGACCTCGGAAATACGCCTTTTTGATGCTCTCCTGAAGGATTTGGTGGCTGGAATCGAGGAACCAAAACAGGAGAAGGGCAGACCCAGATTAAGCCTTCAGGATACCGCCTTTTGTGCCATCCAAAAGGTCTATTCCCAGCTATCCCAGAGAAGGGCTCATACGCTTTATAGAAACGCAGAGGGGAAGCAACAGATAGGGCATTCCCCACATTTCAACGCAGTGGGTAAACTGCTTAACAGGACTGATATAACGCCGACATTATACAACCTTTTATCGGTCTCCGCTTTGCCATTGAGGGGCTTAGAGACCACATTCGCCCCCGACAGTTCCGGTTTCAGGACAAGCAAATTCGGGCAGTATGCAATCGAGAAATACGGCATCATGCGTAAGCACAAATGGGTCAAGGCTCACATTCTGACCGGAACCAAGACCAACATCATAGCATCAGCGAGGATTACAGAGGAGAACGGAGCGGATTGCCCCCAGTTCGAGCCTATGGTTTCCGAAGCCCACAACAACGGTTTCACAATCAAGGAAATACCGGCAGATATGGGCTATTCAAGCCGGGAGAACTACAACCTCGCAACGAGCATAGGGGCCAAGGCTTACATACCATTCAAATCCAATTCAACCGGCAAATCCAGAGGCTCCTACACATGGATGAAGGCATACCATTATTTCATGCTGCATAGGGACGAATTCATGGAACATTATCACCAGAGGAGCAACGTGGAATCAGCCTTCAACATGGTAAAGGCGAAGTTCGGCGACAAGCTGAAATCGAAGAATTGGATAGCACAGCAGAACGAACTCCTATGCAAGCTCATTTGCCATAATATCGTGGTGCTAATACATGAAATGTATGAATTGGGAGTAAAACCGGATTTCTCAGTTAATAGCGTCAATTAATGTTTGTTTTGTTTTAAATTGATTTATAAATTAGTTTTACGCATATATACTCATGGAACATCTTGATGGGAGGGCAAGATGTGGCGACACATATGCTTTTATTTCTTCCATATAAGTTAAAAGGGAGTATGATATGACCGAAGAGCAACTTTTAATGGAAATGAAAAATTTCGATAGGGATAGTGATTTGTTTAACAAATCAATTAAAGCATTAAGAAAAGATTTTAAAGACAAATTTGTTGCATTCAAAGATGGTAAAGTCATTGCTAATGGGTGTACTTTCGATGAACTTAGAGATGTAACTGAAAAAAAACACATCGATTTGGGTTCTTGTGTTGTTCAGTTCATTCTGGAAAAGGATGTTCTTTATATCTTATAGTTCAAACAGTGAACCGGCGAACTTATATGAAGATTAAACTGAAGAGTGCTAAATCTTTGGGATTCGATAGAGATATGGCGAGCATTGGCTTTAAGCACCCACAATTCGCAAGGGTTTTTGATAATGCCATAATTGATACGGGTTGTCCCTATGTTATCATTTCTGAGAGTGTAATTAAAACGAGGAGGATGCCTTATAAAAAATATCCCAAACTTGAACTGGAAAGCCCACTTAACTTGGGTGGCATATTAATGGAATTGCGAGATTTGGGTGAATGCTCGATATTTATGTTTGATACAAACGATAAATTAAACGAATTCAAACATCGGGCATATGTGGGTGTTTCATTAACTCCAATCAACATGAAATTGCCTTCTTTCATCGGTATCGATTTTTTGAAAAAAAATAAATTGTCAATAAATTTTGAAGAAGATGGGAGTTATTTGATAAAAAGTCAATAGGTTCTATTCTGCACTTATATTCTATCATCTGCACCTAAAGTAGGGTTTTGAGGCGACTTTAAGTGCAAAGCCATAGTTTACCGCTTCTTGAAGATGTCAAACATGTCCTTCAGGAAGTCATTCAACATCTTGATGTAATCCTTCAACTGGGAAGTGTCATCGACAGGAAGATTGCTGGTCGGAGAGAGGATGTTTCCGAGCCACATGTAGGTCTGGTAGACGAAATAAGCGATGTAGATTAGCAGGCATATCGCAACTATCCAGAAGATTGATTTAAGAGTGCCCATCAGATTTCACCGATTGCTCCTTGACCAATTACCTGAGCTGTTTGATTAACGATTTTGACGGTAACATGCTTTCGCCTGAGCAGGACAAGAAAGTCGGCGATGTCACGCAGACAGGTCTCCTCATAAAGGGTGAAGCCGATTGGAAAGAAGGCGTACTGCCGCCACGAGCACGACCATTTTATCTCACCGAGCTCGATATGCGATATTCTGGAAACGACGCTATAGATATCAGTCTTGTCGCATTTGCGCTTCAGCTTGAATTCAACCCATTTAGACATCTTCATCACCCTTCATGATTTCACAACATCGAAATCATCTGGAACGATGGTACAGTTCATTTCGAAATTCTGAGAGTCGCAAAGACTGGCGCACTCTCCGAGAGCGGCATAGGTCTGCTCGAGCAAATCGATGGCCTTCTTCCACCCTTCGAATACAGGCTGGACTATCAGGAAGTTGGCGAGCAGGAAGCCTATCATGACCCCAATAAGGATGAACCTGAGCATGTTCAGATAGCTCATCTCGACAATGATAGGCAGCTTCATTTCGTACCACCAGCCTCAGCTATCAAACTCGTCACCACCTTCACAGACAAGTTCATCTTGATGGCTATATCCATGATACTGACACCTTCACGCCAAAGCCGAATGACATCTGGCTTGACACGATTCCGATTCTCACGACAACGGAACATCATGGCTTGTGCAGCTTCAGGAAGCTTGTCCCGCTCCTTGCTATAGAGTTCCTCGGCTGCATCCCTGTCATCCAGATAGCACACCCGTATATTAGAAGAACCGTACAAAGAAGGAAAGACACTGAAATAACCAGACTGAGCCATCTCGGAAAGCGTCTTCCCGACCTCATGAATCGAGACATGAGTCTTATCGGCAAGCAGAGTGCGGACAACAGGCCAAATCACTGGTTTAGCTAGCATGCTTCGCCCATGATTTTTGAAGTAATCAATCACGAGATTCCTGTTTTCCATGGTTATGGCATGGCCTTTACGCTTGCACTCATTATTGCAATATCTGTTAGTGGACAAAGATTTCACGCTTCCGCACGAATAGCATTTTTCGTACATCTTCCCTGTCATGATTTCACCCTACAACCTTTCTTCAAGTTTTCTTTTCTAATAACAGCAGCAATTCCATAATATATCGCCAACACACCACCCACAACACCCAAAGAAATAACCGTCTCCACCCTATCACGCTCCTGATAAACACGACAAAAATCCATGCAACGTCTACAAATCCGTCTATTCACATACACAGGTCTTTTGCTAAAGATAAAATTACTATGAAGATAAGTTGTTATTTTACCATATCTAAATTTCCTACAAATTTCACATCTCGGATGAAACAACTCAGAAACCATAGGAAAAGAAAGTTTGAGCACCATATCATACACCCATGAAAGAAGGATACTCCATGAAATCCTTCCCATTGAAAATCCATTCTGTGAGACCCTTGTAGTAATCGCCCATGATTTTAAAGTTGATTGGGCTGATAACCGGGTCGCACTTGAAAAGAAGCATTTCCCCATCGAAGCAACGGACTCCAAGTATCCTGACCTTATCTGGACGGACTGCAACATTTCCCATATATTGTAGGCTTATCTTAGCAAGCTTCTTGAACCGCTTCAGGTTTATCTCATCAAGCTGGGCCTGATTATATTTAGGATATCCGAGCATGAACATCACGAAATCATCCTCTGGATAAATATCCTTGTCATCGACCTCGACTTTAATGAGGGCGAGACGGTTGCCGTTCTTGTTGGCGGCCATGGCATAGAAAGGCGAGTAGGCTGAAGACAGGTAGACAAAACCTTTCTTGCTCTTTACGTCCCAGTTATAACGCTGGTCTGGTCTGAATCCATCACGCTGTATCTGAAGGGCACGCTTTTCGGATGTGCCGTGATAGAGGATTAGTTTCATGGTTTCACATCCTCCAGAAGCTCGGGATTCTCGTAAATGTTACCAATTACAACAATCCTCTCATTTCTATTATCAAAGAACAGTGTTGTTCCATTTCCACTTTTATGTCTTATTATACGCTCACCAGATTTAGCTATTTCAATCACACCACCAATATCAATATGAGCCACAATATCTCCCTCAAAAATTTCTTTGTTGTTCTTGTCTTTGAGACCTGTGGACTGCATTAGAACAACATCATTCAGCTCGCATGGGACTCTTGGGTCATCAGCCATTCTTTTTGGTGACAGGCAGACCAAAGTCACTAGCCTTTCCCCATCGAACTCCATGCTAAGTATTCCCATCATCTCTTTTTCTTTGATATGCCACGCACGGTATTTTTGAATCATCAACCAACACCTCCCATTGGTTCAGTTCCTAGCTCAATCAAAGAAATCCAGACCCATAGCATCGTTCCACCTGTAAAAGTCCAGAATAATAAGAACCTGAAAGAAAGATTCAGATATGCGGGAAAGATATACGATGTCATGAAAGGCAACATCCCACAAACTAACATCGTAAAATATGAATATATAACATTCTCCAAAGGGCTGATTTCGCTCGTCATTTTCTTCTGGACTCCTTAATTGAGGACTTTTCATTTTTCATAAATGCTCCCTGAGTTTCTTCATAATATCGTCTCTGAATGATAATAGAATTTTTTGAAACAGTTGGAACATTCGAAGCACATCAAAACGCCCCTTTCAGCCTTGACAGCACCAACAAACTCCTTGTCTCTTCTTTTCCAAAAATCGCCCCTCGAATTTCTAAACCCACAATGCGGACAGCAACGCTGGTCTCTTGCACTATCTGAAATAGTATATTCATGACCTTTGAAAAGGAAATAATAAGTCTTGCCCAGAACCATCCGGTCTAACATTTCTGGAACATCAGCGGCATCACCTCTCTGCACGCCAAGTTTAATTAAAGCCTTTATTTCATCTACTCTGACTTTCACCGCATCTTCTTTATAGTAACATCCAAAGGTCTCTCTCATTCCGAATGCACATATCCTAAATGTCTTATCGTCAGACAATAAATTAAATTTACAATCTTTTACTTCACACCTTCCGAGATGATTGGTCGCAATTTCTAAATTTTTCATGCTTTCCCCTTCGATAACTTTCATTTCCCCGCCTCAGGTTTTGGGTTTTGGGACTCTTTTTTCTTACAATCAGGGCACTGATGCAAAGAGAACCTTTTCATCCAATCAAAAAGGGATTGCCAGCAACAGAACTCATATTCCTCTATCACATGGTCTGTTGAAATACCATATTTTTGCCACACATGAACTTTAATTGTCATACTTACTTCCTTCCCTTAACGAATTTGCAGGATATCCACGCAACGATTTCATGCATCATGATTCACCTCAAACTTGGTATCGTGGCTTGTTTTCAGGCCTGCTGTAAAACTCGGCTTCGGTTGGCAGCCTGTCAAATGACGAATAACGTTTGCCGTCTGTTCCACCATGGCTTGCATTCATATCGCTTTGGAATTGCTGCATCCATTGCCTGCTGTCTGCCTCTTTTCTTTGAGCCGCTTCCTGTCCAGCCGCATCAATCAGCGCAGGTATCCCTAAAAGACCCGCCAATAATCCCGCATCTCCGCCACCCATAATCTCATCTCCTTAAAGCTGTATCCTTTCCCGCCTTTCACAAGCATATATCTCTCTCTGTAGCTCCCTGATATATCTCATGCTCGCCTCGTATTTCATGGCTTCATCCCGCTGCATTTGCTCATAGTACGGAAGGAAGAGAAAGAATCCCAGACCATAGAGGCCAGCAAGAATACCGCAATCAGCTACCATTTTGTTTCACCTCGTCTTCTGGCACGAGCCTGATAGAACATTCTGGAATAAGGTTGCTCGGATGATTGGGAAACTCACGGCAGAACCTAGGTCTTACAAGATAGATGGAACAACGGGTCGTAACACCCAGAAATTTTAGTTTAGGACAGATTCCATTCCTTACACCTTTGAAGATTTCCTCAGCAGAAGGGTCGAACATCCTCATGAGCGCACGCTTATCATCACCAAGACTGTCCCAATGAGGAAGGCTCATGCAACAGGCTCCGCAGCGGTTGCATTCACCGATTCGACGAAAACCAGTAGAAGTCATCATATCGGCCCACGACCCCTTATGTCCCTGATAAGATGCATCCTGCAAGATTTGCACATATGGATATGGTATCTTTTCTTCTCAGTCCATTCCCTGCCAAGAGGATTTCCACACAAAAGGCATCGCAGCTCGAGCTCACGGCGAACCAGCAGCTCCACTGACAAATCACCATATTCAGAACGTTTCAATCGCAGTTTGTCGCATCGAGCACATTCTAACTCCTGAGGCGGAGCATGTGAAATATTAAGCCACCAAGCATGACCATGATAAAAGCATTTGAGCTTTGATAATAGATTCATTTCCCCACCTTTTTTTCTTTGCAACAACGCTCAGCATCTTTCTTGTCGACATACCGCTCTTCACATATAGAGCAATCCCAGAAAACCATTTTGTAAGCTTTAATCATTCTTAGACCCCGTGATTTCGAGACCAGATTTTATATCGGATATATAATCATCCACATATCTCAACAAAATAGGTTTCCTGCATTTCTTGCATATATGGGAACGCAACCCAGATTTCTCAGTCCAATCCGGCCCCAACATCTTTCCACACACGAGACACCTTAACTCCAGCTCCCTGACAATCATTATATCGAAGACACGACTGGAGGCTTCCACCATAAACAATAAAGATAAGTGTTGTGCATCAATTCCTGCACTCTTGAATTTCGCCATAATAGCATCAAAAGTCTCACCGTCAATCGACATCATCCATCGCCTCCACCAGACCTCAGGTCTTCAAGGATTTTCCGCCTTTCGGTTTCGGCTTTTTCTAAATCGATGCCGAAAAAGCGGGCGAGCACCTGCTCAATTGATTCACGGTGAGGCAGATATCCGACGGGGTACTCATCTCCACATTCGCTGCATTTATCCATCAAAACAGAATCCTTTGCAAGGACGATGTTCTGTGAGCTTAACCAGTCCAAGAACTCACCGATTATCTGCGATTTCTCATGCACGACACGAATCTTGTCGCATTCAGGTGTAGCACTAACAGGCGATTCAGCTTTCCGTTTCATCAACCAATCCCCTTCTTATCATAGAGCTTCTTGCTAACAAGCCGCCCAGTCTTTCCACCAGAGCCCCCACGGAAGACGAGCCAGAAGATTTTCCCGCATGAACATTTGTATCTTGCAGAAGTAACCCCACGCTCGAAACAGCACTTCATCTTCCTGCCGCAACATGGAGTCACTATGTTTCTTCTCTGAGTTTTCCTTTTGCTCATATCACCAGCTCCTCAGCTCAGCGAAGCGACCACCAATCTGCTTATAATCATCATCCTCACTGAAACCCGAGTAATGTTCGGTAGGTGCATTGAAAAAGATTTTGCCGCAATCACCCTTCTCGAAAGGAAGCATGATTTCAACCATCTTGCCATCACGCTGGTTGAAAATAATCATGAGGGATTCCTGCCTATCCTTCGCAAGCGATGGGCGCTCTATCACGTCATCCGGCTGGCGCTGAATCATCCACACTTCACTGACATGGACAAAATAGTCCGAATTGAACTCGGCAAGCATATGCCTGATTTTATCGATGGAAGCATCCTTTGCAAGGTCAGTACTAAAGTCTGGCACAATCATAGCAAAGCCGTCTGGTTTCTTCTCCAGAAAGAACATAGGCACATGGCATCCGAACTTCTGAAGGGTCTCTTTCGATTGCTTGACAAAGAAATCGAGCTGAGCACGGCAGTTGGATTTCTGCTTGGCAACAACAGTCTTGTCCATCATTTCGAAAACTCCCTCATTTTTTTAATAAGAAGCTCAAGCTCAGCTTTCTTCAATCGAGCATGATAATAAGCCTTCTTCCTGACTATACTCAAGTTCACTGTCACAAAAAAAGGCGGAGCATATGGAAGAACCCTTTCAAAATCGAGCCTTTCGATACTCGCATCATCGAAAAGGTTCCAAATAGAATCAAGCACATCATCGAAAACATCTCTCCCACTCATCCAATCTGACAGAGCAATTAAATCGAAAGTAAGCATGTTATCATCCACGATTTCACTCATAACCATTGCCCCCTAATCTTATATTCTCCGAACAGGTATCTCGTGTCTTTCTTCCTATTAAAAGAGAAAAGCGGTATATGGATTCCGCAATATTTGCACCAAGCATGCGGCCTGCCGATGCCATCCTTATAGGCATTCCTGAATCCATGGTCTGGGGAATGCCAACCCAGTTTGCAGGAAAGCCACGCTTTCATGTCATGCAACATATCAATCAGACTCCAAAAGCTCATAAAACTCAGCCTCTGTATGGTCATCGAAGATATGCTCATAGATTTCATCCACATCAACCGACACAAATTCCAGACCACAAATCGGACACGAATAATAAGGGTCAGCATCATCTGATATTTGTCTCGGTTGAACATCAGTATAATAGCGCTCATGGATAAGCCTCATAAGCATGACCTTCGTGCGCAGGTCGTCCCTGTCGAACTTATAGGCTTCAGGAGGCTGTAATCCTCTTTTATTCAGTCCAAGCAGGGTCTTCGCAAAGTCCTCGATGCTCTTCATGTCTTCCTTCTCCTTGCGCTTGACGGCATCGAGCTTCGGCAGGTCAACGTATTTCGCAATCGCATCATTCACAAGCTTTATCATGACCTCAGGACGCAGGGCATCCACTTCCCAGCTCTTGTCACCATATTTGGCGATATACCACTTCGCACGTGGGTCTGTAAGCTTGGCTGGATTTGGCGGAGGATTGTATTGTCGCACCTGAGCCGTTGTGAGGGCGATAGGGACTACTTCGAAGGCTGGATAGGTATAATCACGGCCTTTAATCAGGAACTCGGTATTCCGCTCATTTATGTCACGGAGCATATCTAAACCAGAAGAATCATGGTCGCCCAGATAGAGGATTTTACAATGCTTCCCTGCCTCGATTTGGGCCTTTATGCGCTTGCTCAGCTTGTACATAGCTGTCGCCGAGGAATATCCACGATTCACGCAAAAATGGATATGCCACTCATTTGCAATCGGCTGAAGCACGGAGCTTAGCGCATCCTTCTCGGTGAACAGCTCTATATAGAAAGGCTGGCCAACCCATCTCGGAAGGCGGTAAGAGAATTTCGCCGATTTTATGAGCTCCAGCACGTTATCCCATTCAGCATGCATCTCTGGGACACGAACACGGTCTTCTATGGCTTCCCAGTCGATGAGACCATTGTAACGTGCATCAGTGAGAAGGACACCAAGCTTGTCGTACACCTTGTCATGGTTGATGATGAACCCACGGGCGACCATCTGGTAATACAATTGCCTAAGGGTTAGCATGATGCCCTGCTGCATGTACTCGTTAACGATATCCTCACAATGGCGGATTATATCATGGGTAACGGCCTCCCAGACACGCCCATCGCCAAGGCTGATTTTGATTGCCTTCCCGAACGACTTGTCACGGAATTGTTCTTTCATGCCTTCTCCTCATGCTTCTCGATGTCGCTCAGGATTGAATTCAGGATGTCTGGCCGTTTTATGCGCTCACGGGCGGATTCTGCTTCATAACGCTTCTTGACACGCTCTGGATGCTGAATCTTCTCCTCAAGAGAGCTCAGCGTAATGGAAAGGTCACGAATCAGGGTGTCAAGCACATAGACCTCTTCATTTCGCTCCAGAGCCCATCTCTTGGCCTCTATATCTCTACGTTCTTTGTCAATCGGATAGTTCTGCTCCTTGAGCTTCTCGAGGCCAGCATGCTTCCTATTCGCCATGACGATGAGCATTTTGACAGTATCCTTGACGTTCTCTTCAGTCAGCTTCGAAATCGGAGTCACCTTGCTGATGGCAGAGAGCACATGAGGCCTGATATTCGTGCCACCGCTTATGCGCCACGAATCTGCCCTAGAATAGTGAACCCATTCATTATCACCAGAAAGAAAACGCATGCGTATCTCCTTGCTCAGATTGCCGATTTTCGCTGAGAGTTTTTTACACTGCTCATCAAGCTCCTTCTCACGGGCCTCAAGCGCAAGGTACTCTGGACTGGTCTTGATGGCTTTTTGCTTGGCATCACGCTCCCTGATGAGCTTGGTTCGCAGCTTGGTGAAATCATCGAAGGCCTGCTGGTTTGACTGGATTGTCTGTTCAACCATCTGAATCAGCATCCTCATTGTTCAGACCCATGCGAATGTCGAAAGCATCTTCCTCCATGGCGACACGATTCAGCTCGATTTCGCACTCTGGACAAGTCTCACCGACCTCGGCGACTGGCTTCTCCCTGCACTCACGGCACGTTGCCTGCAAGGCGAGACCCGCAGGAGAAGGCGTGAGGATTTCCCTCACGAGCTTCTCGCCGCCTTTCAATAAGAAATGGGCTGCCTGCTCGATTACGAGCTTTGACTGGTCAGGTTTCACGTCATGGCTCGAAACGTAGGTGAACGCATTCACGAGCCCCCAAAGAGTCTTGTCTTCCTTATCGAGTCGATACCTGATTGAACGCTGGACGTATTCGGCGAAGCCACGCTTCACGGAGACCTCACGAACGAGAAGCTCCATCTCGGATGTCTGAAGGCGGATTTCACGGGCCTGCTGCATCAGCTTGTCGAAACCGAAGGCCTGATTCAGCGCCTCATCGAGAGTCTGCTTCACGGACTGAAGGATATCGACCTTCAGGCCCACGTGGGTCGTAGCTGGCTTCCAAATGCCCTTACTCGACGTGAGCCCATTACTGCACACAAGACGTTTCCAGAACGGATAAAAAATTATCGAGCTTGTCGCTTTGCAAGAATTTGCAATTCTGAGTCCGCACTGGATTATGTCGCCGACCTGAACGCCGCCGACCTGAGCACCGATGTTCTTCTCGAACAGATATGTTCGCCACACACGTCGGTTCGTCCTGAACTCCTCAATTCCAGTCCACGCAAGACCACGGGCCACGAACTCGTTCTCCACCATCTTGTAGAGCTCGGCATGGCCGACCTCGGTGAACCTAGCAGTCACGACGGCATAACAATGCCAATAACCGTTAGACCGCACAAGCCTCAGTATGACAGGCTCAGGACGCTGGGTGACGAGACCAGTGAAAACACGGTCACGCTTCTGATAGTCGTAAATCCTGCGAAGCTCGCTTATCTTTCCACCGACCCTCGAAACAAGCTGAGTCTTGGACACGCCATCAAAGAAATAAACCATCCTGCTATCAGGCGCTTTGGCAGAGATGTACTCAACTAGCCGCCCGCCCTGTCCACGCTTCCTGACGAAATGGACATCTGCAAGCTGGCTCGGACTGACTTCTATATCAGCGAACTCGTGCTTTTCAGCACCACTGATTTCCTGATTCTGATTTTCCATATCTAACACCTCACATAGCCCACGAAGGGCTTCTGTTTAAACCCCAACAGGCAGGCCCGCCGCTTCACAGCAGGCGAACCTGCCAGCGCAGTGGGTCGGAATCCAATGCATGTTGGGAGTGCTTTCGCACGTTAGATAATTGACATAAGGATTTATAAAGTTATGTATGTTGGTGCGAATGAGGAAATCGGTATGGTGAGAACATATTAATGCATTCCTAGACCAGAAACACGAGAGCAAATGATATCCCTGCGAAAACTCCGAACAGAGCCCATAATCCGCACAATATAGTCAGCTTTTTTGCCTTATTTTGCATCTAACCCCTCCTATTATTAAGCGTGTGAGTAATATAATTCCAGTCCCAAAGAACGCAAATGAAAATCCAAGAACAACCAGACCTGTGGAAAGCACTAAATAATAAAGAAAACTGGTCATAGCAATTTCATGCAAAGCAGACCTGATTATTTCCGTTACCATGAACCCAGCCAAGCCAGCAAACAGCAAAAAGAACGATTCAAACCTGCTCATTCAGCACACCAACCCCATAGATACACAGTTCTCCAATCTGTTAACATCATAACAAGTTGGAATACCCAGAATCCAAGAATTCGTTATCAGATTAGTGCATCTCGTGGTATTCTCATAACGTGGAAACGGATAACTGACTTCAAGAAATACTCCGAAAAACAGAAGGAATAATACACATAAAGCAATGACTATAATACAAAAGTTTCTATCAATATTATTGCCCATTAGTTCACCACATCTTATTTTCGAGTCAGGTACATAACGTTCTTATCGAAGGCGAAACATAATTCACCTTTTTCATAAAGATGACTTACGAAACCGCTAATCACGGTCTTCATCAACACATACCGCTGGAGACTGTCTATTGGCGCACTGTAGCCATCACAAACAGTCCTCAGCAAATCATCGAAAGTCATCTTGCCCCGAAGAGAATTCCTCACATAATCCTCGACCGAATCCACGACTTCCTCATGGGCGGAAACAACGCTGGCGATATCACCGAAAGGCTCGCCATGGGATGGCACATAAAGCTGGTAGTCGCTCTGGCGAAGCCATTCAAAGGTCTTCCTCGTTGAGCCGATGTCCATGTAAAAAGGTATCTTATGCTTCGCCAAGACCTCTTCTCCAAAAACACTATCAGCGCAGAACAGGACATTCTTGCCGACACCAATCCCGATTTGATTCGGACTATGGCCCTGCAAAGGAACGACATCAAGAAGGTAATCATGCCACATGAAACGACCAGCAGGCAGGACAGCAACATTGCGGGTCGGCTGGGCCTGAAGGAACTTGTTCCTCAGCTCTTTCGGGACATCTGGCGAACCGAAAAGGTACATCGGCTCGAGTTCTGGTGATGAAATCAAAGCAGCCTCGACATCGGGAGCCAAGAAGGCCATTTGAGGATGGACACGCTGCAAATAAGCGTTGCCGCCGCAATGGTCAGCATGATGATGCGTGCTTATGACGGTATGCAGACCAACATTCTTCCCGACAGCAATCCTGTCGATTTTCTTGGCGGCATCATCATCAAGCCCGCTGTCAATCAGAAGAGCATCACGGTCTATGCAGACCAAGCCAACGTTAGTATGCGAGGCTAGGTAATAAACTCTCCCCTTTCCAGTCGTCTGAATATCACTGAGTTCCATATTATCACACCAGAGTATAACAATGCTTCATCTTCGGCTCGATGCGACCATCGACCAACTGCGCAAACAGGCCATCGGACATCACCAGAGTCTTAGGTGATTTAGCGAGTTCGGCAAAGAGCTTCACCTTATCAGGCAGCAAAAAGTTCTCAGTCCCACAGCCAGCCGCATGATATGTATTATGCAACCAGCTAGCCTTGCAGACGCACCCACCAGCACACGAAGGCAGGAAGATATGCCTCGAGCATTGGTCAATCATCGTCGGGTCACGTTTCAGCACATCACCATAGACGGCTGTCTTAGTGAAAACACCATTATCAGAAAGCGTTCCAACCACATGCTTCTTCTGGCCAACGAGCTCCCAGCATTTATAGACATCCCCGAACGGGTCAATGATATAAGAGCCATCAGCAATGCTGGAACATGGTAACGCCTGAGGCGAAGGCCTGATATCAAGCCTGAAGCCCCTCTCATGTGCAGCACGCCACAATTCTGGCATCACGCTGAAAAGCTTTGTATCAGGGATGACATGATTCTTGTATGCATCACAGGCCTCAGTGAAGGCAGTTATATAGCAGAAATCAGTGTAGATATGAGTCAAGTCCTTCGATTTCAACTGGTCAAGCATATTAATCATCGTAGGGTAGGTCTCATTAGTGAGGCTTATCCTTATGTGAGTCTCTACGTTCGTGCCCCGAACGAAAGAAAGCACACCATCCGTCACATCATCGAACGAGCCCCTCTTATCCTTCACATAAAACCTCATCTTGTTATGCATGTCCCTATCACCATCGATGGGCACTTGCAGCCTCATCCTGAACTGGTCAGCCCATTCGATGAATTCTTTGGTAATCAGGGAACCGTTAGATAGCATCTGCAACTTGAATTTCATGCCAACATCATTAACCCATTCACTGAGCTCATCTGTCGTTCGCATCGCATCATAAGCTCTCAACATTGGCTCACCACCGTAAAGGATGAGCTCCAGAGTCTTCGGATTGCGCTCAAGCACAGTCATCTTCACGAATTCCTTGAAAGAAGATATCATAGACGGACTCATTGACTTGAAACCATGAATCTTCTTTCCGGCTTCACCACGGCCCTGATAGCAATATGGGCATGCGAAATTGCAGTCATAAGTCAACAGCATGTTGAACTCGACCTTCTCTTTTCCAGATTTCCAGTGGTTATGGATGCCCCTGTATACAGCAAGCTCATCTGTATCAGGCGAGACAAGAAACCCCTGCTCATGCATAATCTTCTCGAGGTCGGCATCGAGGTTTTTCGTGTTCAGGTCAGCGACGAACTTTGAATTGCATCTCAATATCGCACCCGAGAGCGTGTTGTAAATCAGAACCAGATTAGTGCTCGATGGAACCGTGAGATTATACCTCGAAGGCTTCAGCTTTCTCATTATGATTAATTTCATAGTAAGATTTATAAACTTTCGCACCAATTTACATTTTCACTATATACAAGTCCAACAGTTAACTGTTATTTAGTATTTAGCACCAAGGAAGCTTTTGATAGCTCCACCGAAGAAATAGACGAGAGCAAGCACGACAAAAACGACACCTATAGCTAAAATGAACACAGTGACTGGCTGGGTGATTCCAGTCAGGAAACCCGATATCCCATATCCTACAGAAGTGAGCATCTGAGTCATCGGCATCTCCTCGAGGATTTCCGCAGAGACATCATAGCCGCTTCCAGAATCAGCAAGGACATTCGGCATTACGATGAACGCAAATAAGAACGGAAGCAGAATGGAAATATAGCCAACACCATGCCTGAAAGACTGATTCGCTGAACGCTTCCATCTGACGAACATCAGGCAAGCCGCACACATGATTACGATTAAAGCTCCAGCAATAAAAAAGACGGCCCCATCATTTCCACTGGAAACTGGTTCAGGCTTTGGCGGCACTGGAAAGCTCGTCACGACCGCTGGCTCATAGAAGCCCGCACCCAGTTCATTATCCGCATAACGGAATGATGTCATAGGCTGGCCAGTTGCCTTGAGAACCGCATGGATATCATTCGTGCCGACCTGATTCTGCTGGCCAACGACAATAGCCATCCAACCCCTGATGCCTTTCTTGAGAACGACATTCTTGGCTGTCGCCTTATCGACATACGCAACCTCGAAAGGAACATCTGCGAAATCACCGACAGCATAGTGGATATCATCAGGCAGCATTATCGTGAATGTCATTTTCTTGGAGCTGAACGGCGCAACTGTGACCATCTGGCTTTCCAAGTAGATAAGAGGCGATTCGACCAGAATCGCAACATCAACAGGATTCTCGCCATTGTTCTGGAGCTCGAAAGACCAGTAATGAGGGCTGCCTATCTCATTGAGAGGCACATAAACGACCTTTTGGCCATAGTATTCAACGAGCCCGAGACCAAACGCAGAGCCGCTCAACAACACCCAGACAAACGATGCCATCAGGGCTAACCTGATACCAGCGTTAATCACCTGAGTCCTCGCTTTAGGAGGAGATATACCATTCCTGTCCGACATCATTCACGTACACCTGCTTGGCTGTTTCTGAAGGCAGAGCTGACGGGTCTATTCCGAAGTACAAGGTCAGCAGACCAGTGCCCGACCCACGCCTGTCGAGATAAGCGCCATCGATGACAACGGCAATCCCATCCAATAGTCCAGTTGAAGTTGCCCATATTCCGGTAGGCCCAGCCTTGAAGACATTCCCATCCACTGGCAGCAGATAAGTCGGCTGGCTGACACCAACGAGACTATAGGCGGTTATCGTTATGTTTGTCTGGTTCACATTGCCAGTGTTCCTGAGAGTCACATAATCAGGGAAAGTCGGGCCATCATTTAACATATATGAACCGAAAGAGATGGTGCTTGTATCGCTGACCCAAGCCTTCAGCTCATTGTAAGTCAGGCTGCCGATTAGCGATGTGTTGCACAGCAGGCCCAAATCACACACATGAAGCTCGGCTGCCCAGATTCCAGCAGCATAGTAATACTGCATCGGCAAAGTGCATTCGAACCTTCTGGCAGTCGCACTGATGTTGTAATTCCTGCACGAGGAATTGATAACGCTCTCGGAGCCTTTATATATTTTCCCATAATGCACTGCGCCAGTCACGCCAGACACATCATCCGCACTGAAGTTGACCGACACATACACAACAGAATCCTCGAGTGGAGTCGCAATCGGCTGCACTGACACATCATAAATGAATGGTGGGCTGGTATCAACCTTGAACATCACATCAACACTCTTCACATTGAATGCAGTGTCGTTGGCAGTTACCCTGAGATAGTATGTACCATCTGGAAGGCCCGTCGCCACGAAATTGAAATCAGTCAGGTTGCCAGTGTTGTTGAATCTGGAATCATTGATGAACACCAAATCGAGATGAGCATCATACACAACACCGAATATTGTCACATTCCCGACTGGATAGACAGTGCCATTGACTGGATAATATACATCAACAACGGGCAGCGAATTATCATCATCCTCCCAGATGTTTGGATTCGTACCATAAAAATTAATCTCCTGACCATCAGTGAACCCACCCTCATCGGTGTCTGCACTGAACGGATTCGTGTAATAAGTGAACAGCTCAACGAAATCAGTCAGATTGTCAGAATCGGAATCCATGCCCTGCAAGGTCGCATTATCAGGCAGGTTGAATATCACGAATGCCTGCTGGTATCTGCCGAACATGACATTTGTCCACATCGCATCAAGATGCAGTCCATAATCATAAATATCATCATCCGAAGTGAATTGAATCTCAGAAAATTCCTTGAAATATACACCAAGACTCTCAGGATATGTCGCATTGAAGATATTCGCAGCAACGCCCTCAATCACATCATTTTCCTGAGTCAACATTGTCGACGGGTTCGCATGAAAATCCCTTGTCATGGCGTTAAGGTCATACTGCCAACTGAAAATCGCATTGTAATCCATAACGTAATTCTGAGCATGCCAGAAGTATATGCTCCACCAGCTATCTGAATGCCAGTAATGGGTATAATAGTTCCTGATTCCATTTGAAGGGATGATAGTCTCATTCCACCAGAAATCCAAGAATGCAAAACAGTACCTGTACTGGTCAGTCCCTTCTGGAGAATCAGCATTGAAACCATCAACAGGCTGACCGCCATAAGGTATCTCCTCGCCAGACGGCAGGCGAATCTTGTTCTTGTCAAAAGTATGGACACCCCTTGTCGGATTAAGGACACCAGTATCGAAAGACTCACCATTCCATATCCCACCCCTGAACAGCTCACCAGCATCATAAAGAGTGCCAGACCTTTCAGGGCCGAGTCCAGACTCACGGCCACCACCATAATATTCCACCATCATGCATTCATAGAGGTCTCCACCAGATTCGATGCACCACCTATAGACGGAATAATTGAACCTCGGCATTCCTTCCATGTAAAGAAGCTTGTATTCCAGAGGCTCTGGAATGCAACCAAATGAAACGTATTTGCGCTCATTCTGATTCGGCTGGTTGAGCGGATGACTCAAGCTCGGCTTAGTCCAGTTTATCACCATCATCGTATCATTCCAGACCTCGAAAGTGTACCAGCTCTGGACGAGATTCTCCTTTTCTATATACCACATATCTGAAGTGTTGGACATCGACTCAAAAGCCCAGACAGTCCCGTTCCACCATCTCAGACGAAGATTACCAGAGCCAGTCACATTGGTCTCTATCCATATGGAATCCTCACGCTGGCAGGAACCTTCCCTATACCCAGAGCAGAGCCTGACCCTGTTGTCATCATCATCAGTAATCGGACTGCCAGCAAAGCAGAATTCTGGAACCCTGAACTCATTCTCATACGCATCGGAATATCCAGTTGACTGGTCACCCTCGGCAACAGCCCTGTAAAAGAACGTTTTCCCATAAACTACTGGAACAATGAAACAACTAACCATTGGAGCAGACACGATTCCAGTCACCTTGCTGGACTCATTGAAAAACTCATTCAAAGTGTCCTCTTCCCAATACTGGAAATACAGGTCAACAGTCTGAGAATCTGCATCAGTCAGGTTGAGACAGACAGTCACCTGCTCATTCGGTCTGTCCTCTGTATAATTCAGGAATTCAACAATCGGAACGGAAGGCAGGCTGCCAAGCGTTATGTTGGCATCAGCATATCCACAGGTTTCTTCAGCACCCGAAACACAGGACATTGCACGTATATAATAAGTTGAATTTTCCTGAAGACCTGAAATATTGAACTTCGGGATTGCGGACTCATTGAAATAACCAGTCATATTCTCACCAACGAACCACGGATTGAACGAATACCTTACCCAGTTATCAGAGGTCGGGTCAACATCCCATGAAACATTTATGGCAGTATCGTTTATCGCCTCAACCGTAAGATTAGATAAAACAGCCAACGGGTATTCGAGTTCAATTTCAGGGCCGATGGTCACATTCTGCCAGACACCTGAATAAGACAGCGACTGGGACTCCGAGGAAGCGCCAGATTTCCCGTAATACATCCAGAATTTCATCTCATAATCACCATCAAGATGGTCGAGATAGACTGTGAGCCAAACATTTGCCTGATAGAACCATGTCATCTCTATATGGTAAACATGGTAATAATTCGTGGCAGACCTGAGAGTATACCAGCTCTGGTCTGAATTATTCTGGCACTGCCATACTACCAGCGTATCATTATAGCTCGCAAGAGCCCTGAACTTAAGCTCAGTATCACCATCCCAGCAATCTGTCGGAACATCCATCCACCAGCCATAGCCCTCGCCATCCTTCACATTAACCTTGCTCGAAGGCTTCGAACCACTCGGCTTCGTGAAGTTGAAATAAACTGAAGCATTCGTCTCAACGAAAGGCGAGCCAAAGGTGTTCATGTCACCGTCATAAGTGTGATTGCAGTTCACCCACACACCATCACAACGAGTCGCATTCGGAATTATCTGGGTAGCCGTCCCTCCAGCCTGAGTCACATTAATATATTGCAAAGTATAATTGAGCTTCGAGACTTCCTCGAAATCAACGAACCTGAAATCAGCACCAGTATCCGGCTCACCAAGACTTCCGAAATTGAAACCCTCATCATCCAGCGTCACGTTCACTGCATAGCTTTCCAAATCGGAAGGCACATCCTTGACAGTAACGAGTCTCTTCTTCGGGAAATCGGTAAGCTCATCAAGCCAGCCCTCAGTCCTCACGAGAAACGAATATTCTCCACCAATCACACCCCATATATCTCCAGAATAATGGGTGAAATTATAAACGGTATTCCATTTCAGGAGCTCATGATTCGCAGTCCACTCATCGGAAGTCGTCAGAGCAGTCCTTATCGTCTCAGACTGTTCGAGGATTTTCAGCGAAATCCATTCATTGTCTGGCGCATTGTCCCATTTGAAAGTGAGATAATTCGTACCCTTATCATGGACACGCATGTTCAGCGCACGTGGCTCATCATTTGCCATGAACTGATAGATTCCAGATGTCGTCACGTAAATCCCATCGGTCACATTGACGAACCATGTGTAATTCTGGAAAATCGTGAAATTGATGCTCCAGACGACCTGAGCAACCCCGCCAGATGCCACAGCATAATCAACGCCTATCAGTGCATCATCAGTGCCATTGTAGAAATACACATCCATCACATCGGCATCAGGGTCTGTCACTGTAATCTGTAAAGAGACAGGAGGAATCACACCACTGCCATTGTAAGGCTCCTCATTTGTCGGCTGGTCTGGAGGCGAAGAAGTGAACGCACCATACGATGAATTCGTTCCCGCATCATTTGATTCGTTGGCGAACGTGAAAATGAACACACCAGAAGGCAGTCCGCTGACAGCCCATGTGTAATTGCAGGACAAGTCAGAATCACAGCCAGCATCAGCCATCGTCACCGATGAATCGATGAGCTCCTCACCAACACCCTGAACAGTGCTCCAGTGAATCTGGAAATCGCCGTAATCATTATCTCCACGTGTCCAGTTGATGTAATAAGAAAATCCATTCCTGAGAATCTGGCCACCACTGTTCGGCTCGAGAGCTGTAATAGGTTTCGGATAAAACTTGTATGGAATGCCAGCGACACCAGCACGGATGCCAGTCAGACCCTGAAGGCCGCCAGAAACGAAACTGATTTCATTGCTATAAAAAGTGTTGCCTGTCGAGCTTAGCAGGTAGACCGCAGCACCTGCACCACCATCTCCCTTATATGTCAGTCCGTCATTGTGAGCATTGCCTCCACGACCGCCACTCACATTATATATAGAGTTATAGCCAACGAAGTTCGTACCTGATGAATTAAGCATGATTCCCGCACCGATTCCACCAGTCCCGCCATGAGCATTCTGGTTCGTCGAACCGCCAAGACCACCTTCGATTTCCGAAATGTCATTGCTGGACACATTATTACCAGAGCCGCCGAACACATAAACGCCCGCCCCATAAGAGCCTATCCCGCCAAAACTGCCAACCATGTCACCAGATTCACCGATATAATTGGCAATCGTATTGCCTATGACATCCGTGTTGTCGGTATCTACGAGTGCGATTTTACCGTAATTTGTTGTCGATGCAAACGAAGTCAGCGTAAGGCCCGTAATCGAAAGGCCGTTCTTATTATACAGGTAAACGATATAATCGCTGTCCTGAATGTTGAAGACAGATGTGCCGCTTCCAAGGTCATTCGCCATTGAGTCGCCCTCCAAGAAAATGCCAAACGCAGTGCCATTAGAACCATCCTTCGCAGTGTAATCAGCGGCATATCCCTGCAAGCCGCCAGAAAGCGAGCTGATAACGTTATTCTGTATTATATTGTCTTCCGATGCGCCGCCAAGATATATGCCATAAGCGTCCATTCCCGAGCTCGCAAGAGCATAGTCGCCGCCAGATGCACCATGTCCACCAGTCACATTAGAAACGATGTTATAAGACACATTAGATGCAGTCACATTCCACAGGTAGATTCCAATGCCGTGAGTGCCATGATAACCGCTGCTATTGTAAGATGGATTCGTAAAACCAGAAAGGCCATTGACATAACGGAAGGTGCTCCCAGTCACGTTGACATTGACAGAATTCACAATGGCAATCTTTCCAAGGTTCATCGGGCTCACATCCGATATCAACGATAAACCGCTAATGACGAGACCACTCTTCCCATATATGTATATAATGTAATCTCCATCAACGGTATTGAAATCAGCAGCCGAAACACCAAGGTCGTTGTCTGTCAAAGCATAAACTGGCTCCGAGCCAGTAGCAGACAGAGAACCCGGCTCAAAGTAAACACCATATCCGCTTTGATTGAAAGAACCATAGACATCACTGCCGACCTGAAGGCCACCAGCACCAGCATATCCACCACGCACAGAGCTCATCGCATTCTTCTGGATGGTATTTCCCGAGACAGTGTTCGAAAGGAAGACTCCCGCACCGATACCACCCGTTCCACCAGTCCTCGAGCCTGAACCAGCAAAGACCACACCATATCCACCGAGGCCGCCAGACACATTGGTCATGTTATTCAGCGTCACGGTGTTGCCGCTCGCAGAAGACGCAAAGTAGATAGCTGAACCTGCACCACCAACATTCCCTCCGCCACGACCCCTGTAATGGCTGCCTTCACCACCTGTTATGTTGGAAAATACATTCAAAGAGATGAAATTATCGGAGGATGCCGCATAAACACCAGCACCGATTCCACCAGAAGTCGCAGTGCTGCTTCCACCGCCACACACGGAATCGCTGAGACCACCTGCGATTTCGCTGATTATGTTGCTGGACACATTATTGGCAGAGCCAGTGATAAGAAAAGCAGCACCCGTTCTCCCACTTGTCGCTTCAGCGCATGGCGGCACAGATGCAACAATTCCATGGACATGGTTTTCAGTGAATAAGCCACCAGTTGACGCAGCGATGATTCCGTAGCTGTTGTAAGTCGAGTTGATTCCACCGCTGACGTTGCAATTCTGGATTGTCACATTAGGCACAGTCACATTGAAACCACCATCAATCAACGTGCTGTTCACGAACTGGCAGATTATCGTGACCATCTTGTCCACAACAACGCTCTCAGGATAAGTTCCATTGTAGATTCCAATGACATCACCATCGCTGGCAGCATTTATCGCCGACTGTATGCTCTGACCATTCACAACAAGCTGGTCATAAGATGCAAGCTGAAGATTGATATGAGCATCACTTGAAAAGTTGAACGCAGTAGAATTATCATAATAACCGAAAGCACCTGTTGCACTGAGAGTGTACGGCTGTTTATACGCAGTCGCTCCACTGTCATAATAGTATTCAGTCTGCGGAGTCGTTCCAGCATTCACCACTGAAGAATATACGGTATTTCCAAAAACGTCTTTCAGAGTCACAGAATTCGGAACTCCAACAACATCGTAAATCACATTCCATTTCCTGAAGTATTTGGAAGTCCCAGTTACATCGTTTATCATCGGAGCAGTAACATTAAGCAGAGTAAGATTGTTCGAACCAGAAAGATTGATGTAACGATTTATCTTGGAATTATTAATCATGTTTTCTGTTCCACCCCAATCGAAAACGTATTCAGATGTCATTCCATTGAACGTATTATAGTTAGAAGATGCATCCATCGAGATTGTATAGGCAACAATGTTCTCAGCACTTTTTCCATCACAGCTCTGTCTTAGTATCTGACCAAGATTCCCGTTGCTCATGTTGACGCAATCACTAATGACCTGTCCGTAAGGATGCACTGAGCCGTTTCCTCCATTGGATTTTGACGCTATCAGGTTTCCGAGTCCGAGAGTCGTCGGCAATCCCATTGACGGCATTTCCCATCCAATAGTACTGTTGAAATAATTTCCAGTTCTTGTTCCAGTAGTTGCAGAAGGAAAACGTATCCCAATATAGCATCCAGTATAATTACTATTCACCGTATCAAATGATGCTGAAGAAGTTCCTCTCACACAATAGGTCTTTCCATAACCATCGATAGTAAAATTGTCAGCAACATAAAAAGTTTGCAGATTATTTATGTTTCCATATAATATGGAATCCTGAAAAATAAGCCCTGAACCTGTAGCTGGTGGAATACTGTTAAACGTATCTGCACTCAGATGGCTACCATTTATAGCGCTGCCTATGAAAATTGCATAACATGGATTTGAATTTGCACTAAAAGCACCTATCAAATGTGAATTAAAAAAATAACCCCATCTTGGAATGAACTGTGTAGTCACACTGTTCCCATGATTATCAGAATAATACACAACATTGTAAAAATAATAGTTTTTATGAGCGCCACCAATATAGCTGAACTGGATACCCACGTTGTCAGGGTCTATTGTGAGATTATAGACATTAACATTATTTGAGACAGTATCATGGTATTTTAGTAAATATGAAGAATCGCCTGAAAGAGTATATGAATTTCCGTAAACATTTATGCCACTTCCAGCAAAATATATCCCTTCTGCTGTTGAGCATGACCAATCCCTAGTGAAATTAAATCTTCCCCCAGCATACATCCGCTCTCCACAGTACAGTGGATAAACCCTTCTTCTATCAGTCACAAAAAGGTTGCCAGTATGATTCACATAAACCTGAATGTCTGTCGGATTTGATGTGAGCCAAGTCAGATTAAGATAGCAGTAATCGCCATTAACTGTCATCGTTTCATTTGTGTCATAGCCCTCATCAGTCCAAGTGAGAATGCAATTATCTATCCCATTTCCAGATGGCTGGCTGACATTTACATAGATATATTTCCCTTCAGTGTAACTCGCATTTTCAGGGGTCGGAGAAACGAACACTGGATACAGGTCTACAGTTGAAAATGAATCTGTCCCAACAGTGTTATTATAGGCAGCCTTTATCTCATCAGCCGACAGGCTGTAATTGTAAAACCTCACCTCATCAATATAGCCGACAAAACCAGAAGTTCCATCAACATATGCACCGACTGTCACATTCTCACCTGTCAACAGGTTCGGATTTATTACACCAGTCCAACCTTCGAGTTTTCCATCAGTATAGACATACGCAGAACCAGCATCATACACAAAAGCACATAAATGCCAATTATTGTCTGTTATCGTCGTCGTGCCTGTCACATAAACATACCCCGGCCCATATCCACTTATAGCGCATTTATTAGAATCCACCACCAACGCAGTTGATTTGCCAGTACCTGAAATTCCGACAGTCACTACATATTTGTTGTTCGTCGATGTCTTGACCCAAGCCATGACAGTGTGGTCATTATCGTCAGTTGGCCCATTTGTAATAGATACCTGCAAAAATTCCGCAGAGGTGAATTCAAAAGCATTTCCTACTTTGCCACTCACCAATCCATTGGAAATTCCATAAACAGTGTTGCCATATGGGCTCGAATCCACATATTCGTTCATATGCATTATCGAAAGAGCCTGTGAACCCCAAGGATTCAGGTAGTCGCTTGCGTTCCCCTCATCAACATCCATAGGCAGCTTAATCGTCTCCGTTACATCAGAACATTCATAGGTTGACGAATCATTGAAACGAAAATATCCAACAGTTTGTGTTATTGTACCGACCGTGAAATTGCAAAAAATTATCTGTTTTTCAGCAAAAATATTGACAAAAGAATCTTTAAGCAAAACTGGCAAAGAAACCGCCGATGACCCATAGCTTGTCGCATTTATCGCATATCTGTATACGTAGCTGTCGAGCGCTGAAACAGAACTAAACAGGCAAGAAATGGCTATAAAGAAAGCGATAGATACCAAAATCCTGCTGTTTCCGACCATAAAACCCTTCACGTGATGACACCCGATAACTGCTATTAATTATCTAAGGGGAAAGCAGTTTAAATGCCTGTCGTTTCTGCCATACAGAAACACATTAACGCAATTCACTCCTCAACGGTAATACACATACACGAAATATTTATTTTTGGTCACGGTCAACTTTGCCAGCAGGGCCAGTCAGCTCCAGCGTAACCAAGTCCTGCGGCGCAGATGGAATCTCAATCATCTGCTGGCTCGTTCTCATAGGTATATCAAGCGAGTATTTCTGGGCAATCTGGACAACGAACTGAGCGAGCTCGAAGTACGATTCCTTGGCGTAGCGGATGAGCTGATGGAGCGGGTATTCACGCTCAGTGCCATTATTGTCCTTGAATTCTATGACTTTCGAGATGTTCGACCCAAGGTTGGTCAGGATTGCCATCTCCGTGACAGAAAGCGGAAGCATTATTTTCTCATGAGTGTTCTTGTTGATAAAGTCCAGACGCTTGATGATAGCCTCATCTGGGTTCGGCTCGGATTTTGTAAGGCAATAACAGATAGTAAGCGACAACGTATAGAATTCACGCATTGCATAAATTTTAAAAAACAAATCGAATAAATATTGTAGGACTTTCAAATTAACCACTTCTCAGTTTTGACAAAGCAATCTGCGCTTCCCGCCCACTCACTGGAACCAACTTCGTAGTACAGTCTGGAGATTTGTATGTATCAGCTTCGAGGCTGGCATATCGGCGGCAAATCCATGGACGCTTCGCATAGATTTCACATTTTCCAGTTTTCTCATCAAGATAATTGCACGGCTGGTACACAAGGACAGCGAGCTTGCCGTCCTTTCGGACACGGGCCTCAGCCCCATGGATTTCATAATATTTCACATCATCTGGATTGGATGGGTTTACTACAAAGACCAGCCATTTACAGCACCACGAACCACAACGAGAAGGCTCGCATATACCCTGAACTTTGTGAATGTGGTCACCTATCAGACGATATTCTTCCTGCAAGTTACCACCAAATATGTAAATCTGGTATCACGACACTCAGGACGTACCACAGCAACAGGAAAGCGATGAGAACCATCCCACCCATCCACCATAAGTCCATCGGGTCGAATCCACCACGCATCTTCCTGACTACATAGGCCGCCTTCACAAAGCTGATTATCCTGCCTAACATGTTCTTTTTACCTCCGGCACATCAGTGCTTCTGGAACTTAGTCCGCTTCCCACCAGCAGGCTGCACTCCCTGCACAAGATTCAGCCGCTCAAACAAATGGTCAAGCTGCTGGTCAAGCTGTTGCAGGTATTCCTCGATGGCAAAAAGCCTCGCATTGAAGCTCTTCAGATGCTCTGCAAGGCTCATATCTGCCATCATCAGTTGCTCGAGTATGCTCGGGCCAGCAGCAATCGGCTGAGGCGGAGCTGGCCTTCCCATAGGCCGCTGAACTGGAGCCATAGGCTGCTGCACTGGCGGCTGCATCGGCTGCTGCACAGGCTGAGCTTGCTGAACTTCCATTGGCTGTTGCGGATACGGATATTCCTGAGCAGGCGGCTGAACTTGCTGTTGTTGATATGGATAGCCTCCTCCCACCAACTGCTGATTGAACTGCGCCATCTGCTGAGCAGCCATAGGCGAAGCGAACGACGGGTCGCCCTTATCTTTCTTTTTCCTGCCAAAAACCATTCTGAATCCCCCCTTTATCAATTTCAAGACTGGCCTTAAAAGCTTGCCAAAAATCCAGCCTGAAAATATAAACGTTCTCAAAGATGCCTTCGTCGCCTGAGCAATCATCTCCCGCTCGTTCCTCGGATTCTTGTCCATCCCATCCATCATCCATTCCGTCATCCCCCTGAACTGCTCATAGGTCGACTTCGGCTTGGCTTCCTGAGCCTTCTTCTTTCCCAATCAAATCACCATCCCATTCAAGCACGAAACCCGAAATCATCCACCACTCAGAACTGAACAAATTCTCATATTTAGATATCTTCACCTTGGCCCCTAGCTGACACCTGAGAATATTCAGAGAATCACCGCAAAGACCAGACTGAAGATTTACAGGATTTTCGATTATCACACCAACTGGAGTGTCTTCTGCGACACGCTCAACAGTGACCCAATAACCAGAAGAATCATAGCCAGTGATTACACCATAGGCGCTGTATTTGTAATCAGGATACAAGTACATGAAAAGCAGAGACGCAATGATTACCGCAAATGCCGAAAGATAAAGAACGAACAATTTATTCTTGTGAATACGTTCAAGAAGCAACGAATGCATCGATGAGTTGAAACCACCATCTTCATCAACAGAACGTCTGAACATCATTTTGCAGCACCCTTGACTCTGACATCAGCATATTCCGAATCCTTCGGCATAACGAGTTCGACCTTGATTTCTGGAGTGAGGACAAAATCATCTGGAACATTGAGCTTCGCATGCGGTATAAACCGCTCAAAGAATTTGTCCGAAAGATTGATATCGAGCTTGATGGCAATCTCGCTCTGAGCGAGAGCTGGAACATACTTAGTAGTTCGAACACTTCCACCATTGCTCACAATAAGAAAGCAATTCAATTTCATTTTTTCACCACCTTGATTTTAACGGAATTCTTCTGCTCACGGAGCTTCTTAACGACTTCACGCTTGCGCTCCGCCGACATCATGCCAGTGAAAGTCAGGCTATGCAGGTCATTGACCTTCTCCTCAAGCTGAACCAGCCGCTCACCGAACCTTTCATTTGGCCGCTTGGCAATCTCATCAAGAACTCCAAACATCGTGTAACGGATGACAAGCAGCATGCCGATTGACTGGACAACTGTAATCGCTGGAGAAGACGGTGGGAGTTTCGCACCAGCAAAAACTGAAAGAAGCAGGGCGAATCCGATAGTTCCTTCCCAGAGCATATAGCAATACAATCCTCCAAGCACACAGAGCATGGAAACCAAATAATAATACATTATTCTTCCGATGCGATGCTCTAAATATGTCTGGTAAATGAGCTTCCACGCATTAATAAGAGCACCAATCATGGAGACACCTCGATGGTTATTTTCTCAATGGAATACAATTTCTGCCGCATCACGGAGAGGAAGTCATCAGATGCGCATATCTGAGAATCCATAGCTCTCTCAAGTGTCTTAGCCATGTCCACTGCAACTGATGCCATGCATTTTCTCATAAACCCTTCACCATATCACTCGGCTTGCGTGGTGCACGAATGGTCATCTCAACATCTTCGGACATTTTACACTTAGCACCGCAAGAGCAGCATTCCACGAACGACTCATCTGGATTTATCCTGTTATCGAATATCCTGAACTTTGGATTCTTATTCTTTACGCTCACGTTTCCTGCCTCCAATAATCTTCCGCAATAAATTCGAATCATTCATTAGGTCGATGATGCTCACTTTCGGAACACCCGTATATGTCTCAAAATATACACGGCAATCAACATCCGCATCTATATCGATGAACCTGCTGATGAATTCATCCTTCATATCACTGAACTTCATAACCGCATCCTCAAGTATTTGCTTCGGCACACGATTCTTCTTGAAGATTATCTCGATGACGACCTTGGCTGTCCGCATCAAAGCACCTTTCCTGAAATTTCAATCTTCACTTTGCTATCCAACTCCTTCAGCGGGCCCGTGAACTGCGGCGTATTCTGCATAACACGCCTGTAGTCCGTAACGAGGCCGTCAACAAGTTGTTTTACATTGATATGCTGGCCACTCTCCACAAGCTTCTTGACATACCCTTCAAGCTTTTCGCTGAAATGGATTTCGATTGAAATTACCGCAACATCTTTCATCTAATACCCTCCCATGTTTTTCATCTCAACAACATCCGAAACCTTGTCATAGAACAGGTTGAGCTTATCATAAAGGTCACGATTCCTAGCACGCAGGACTCGCAACATCGTCGCAAGCTGGAACTCATTGATGTGAATGCAGACATCATTATCCGTGATAACGAGCCTGCCATATTTGCCGCAATGCTCACATTTCGATTGCGGTTCCTTCTTATTTGCATCATCTGACACCTTGAACCTTGATGAATCGACCAGTTTCAGCTCAAACACGAGCATGAACTCAGCCCCCCTCCTCTGCACCAGTTATGGTATCACCCTTCGTTCTCATGATGTAACGCACATTCGGATTCATGTTGATGGCCTGACGCTGCACCTTTGAAAAGTCCTCTGTCTGCTGATACATCGTATCAATCAGAGCGACATCCTTTGCCCTCGCATAAGCGAGCAAGTCCATGTTGATGATATTGCCTTTTTCATCAGCTATCAACGGATAATAATAATAGCCGCCCTTATCAACACCTTCACCTTTAACAAGGATAATAGAATCCCCCTCGAGAATCAGGTCTTTCGGGATTTCATGCTCAACGATACTACGCTGCTTCGTTTTGCTATCAACGACTTCAATCCTGATTTTATCGTTCATATTGACCTTGACTATGAACGAATTTTTCCAGAAGACGTATTTCCTCGAGTTCCAGAGCATGAAATTCCTGTTGCCATCTGCGGTAACGCACTCACCGAGATAATATCCTATCACCTTGACCCCGAAACGACCAGCAACAATCAGTATGTCATGCTGGGCAAAAAAGCCAGCGAGCTTGATAACGATGGAAATGAGGACACCAGCAAAGAAAATCCCAATACCAAGGAAGAATGCTGATACATCATCAGTGATGAGAGCTATCACAAGCAGTAGGACAGGAACAAAAATAGCGACCGCAAGGATATACATCCAGATTGGCCGCTGCCTGATGCGCTTCTGATTCTTGCCTATTTTACACAACGTAACAGTGCGAACATAATCTTTCAGGAATATATTGTCCTTCTCCTTTTTGGTTTTCAGCCATTTCAGCAAAAACATCAGGATGATGAAAACACCACCACAGATTACCAGAGGCATCCACCAAGTCGCCAAGAAGTTCACGATTCCCTGCAAAGGCGACATCACCGAACCGCCCTCAGAAACAGGCTTCTCCCTCTGAATCACCTCAACGGCGGAAACCGCCGAGCTTGACAAAAGCATGGCGATGAAAACAAAAAGCAAAACCTTCCGACAGCATAGCTTCATCAGTATTATTCTAGCGCTAGTATATTTAAAGATTACAGAAAAAGCTAAGAAAAAGAAAGTTCTTTGGGGTGTCACATAGACACCCCTGTCCAAGTCATGCTCCTGTACGAAGTCAGTTAAGCACTCCCAGTCAACATCCTACGAACGATTGAAAGTAATCCCGAGGGATTACCTGCCAATCGATGAGGTTGCGCCGCCAACCGCTCTGCGGATGACTGCGGCAATCCCGTAGAATATTGCGAGAACGCCACCAACTACGCCCAGCGAAAGGACAATGGTTACGACTGGAGACTGTATGCTCGTGAGGAAAGACCCCAGACCAGCGCCCGCTTCGGACAGAGTTTCGTTAATGCCCATTATTCTCACCGAATTCCGACCCACTGCGGTTCAGCATTGAACTCATTTATAGTTACTGAACTTGTGGCACGCTTTCATCAAGACCCGCCTGCGTGAAGGCTTTTTAAGGTCTTCTCAAAGAATAGATTGATTCCACTATTTAAATCAGTATCGTTTCTGCCATTAATTGCACCGAGAAACCGAGCTGACGCAAAGATGAAATTAAAGAAGGAGAAAAATATTGGTGACTAAGAAAGTCTATCCCTTAACCGACAAGAAAACCGTGTTTACTTGCCAATCGATGAAGTTGCACCGCCTACGGCCCTTCTGATGACTGCGGCTATACCGTAGAAGATGGCAAGCACTCCGCCGACTACTCCGAGAGACAGCACAATTGTCACGACGGGAGACTGTATGCTCGTGAGAAAGTTCCCCAGTCCAGTTCCTGCATCCTCAAGTGTCGCTTGAATTCCCATGATGCTCACCTGTATCCGACCCACTGCGGCCCAGCATCGAACTCATTTGCAGTTACTGGGCTTGTGGCACGCACTCATAACACACCTGCCTGCGTGACGGCTTTTTAAGGTTGCTCGATGTATAACTTGTTTCCGCTATTTAAATCAGTTTCGTTTCTGCCATTAAACTGCATGGCAGAATCATAGCGATTTAAAAGGCCAAATTTCATGATTCTAATGATGAAACGAACAAGGCTCACAAGAGGCCAGAAACACAAGAATCTCCCTACACGGCTCTATTTGGCACTCACAGGCAAGCTCCCGAGCGGATTGCGAAGCATGAAATCTGGAAAGAAACTCAAGCTCGAAGCAAGCCGAAAGACACCAATGAAAGAGCAATACATCGATTTTGCTTATTCCAGACCTCCCAAACAATATAGAAAAGAAGCAGTATCTAAAGTCATCGAAGAGATTAAAAGAGTCAGCCCTCATGCAAAGATAACGCTTCTTCCATTACCTGAAAAATTGGTATGGTTCCAAGACATCAGGGTTTCCAATATATCTGCTGGAGATGCACTGGAACTAGAAGGTTCACTCGGCGCAATAGGCGTGATTCAGAAAATCTAGACATTCAGCAACTCATCCATCACTTTCTTGAAGCCTTCCCTGAACTGCGCAACGAATGTTATCGCCTTGTAGTAGGCATATACGAAGATTACCTGAATACCGAGGAAAGCACCAAAAAGCACGAAAATCGTCATCCACGACGACACGTACACCATGGTATTATAGATTCCTGTAATGAATCCTTCAATGCCAGACAATAGAGGAGTATCAGACCACCCGAACAAGCCAGATGAACGTGCACCTCCAGTAAACGCCGAAAACACCAACGCAATCAGCATGAAAATGACTGCAATTATGGCAACAGTAGTTATCGAAATGATGAATCCTCTCATTCAACCCGCCCCATTTTCATTTCCCTGTTAAAATCATCTTCCCAAATGAACCAGACCTTGAAACCGAATTCATTATATGGTTTAGATTCCATAAGTTCAACTTCTTTCTTCAAACTTGATGAAGGTTTATTGCATCCAGCATGCCAAAAAACACCATTAGCAAGTATAATCTTCTTTTGACCATTAGAATTTATAAAATCAGGACAATGCCCATTTATTATAACCGACCCATCACCACAATATTTCCATTCATTTGGAAACTGTTCATCAAGATAATGTTTTACACGAATCTCAAATTTATTAGGTCGTCTATTTACAGTTTTTAGCATTTTACGTAATGACTCTTCACTATGCTTCTTACCGTAAAAAGGATTAGATTCACCAGCAAGTCCCTTTTTTTTATTTATTATTGAAGAAAATCTCCTTCCAAAATTGGCCTTTCCAATTTTCATCTTCGTTTCGGCAGAATGACAACGACCATACCAATGATGATTCTTACCAGATGGATAAACAATAATTCCTTCAGAAATACGAGAACGCTTCGTCTCAGAAATTTTATTGCGAATATCATCAGGCATCCTCTTACCTAGATGAGATTCAGACATTCGTCTTCTCGTTTTTAATGAATGAGTATGTCCAAAAAATGGATTTGCACTCCCACTACATTCTAAACCCCTCCCATACATAGGATTATTCACACCACTAAAAGCATCTGGATGATTTAAATACCATTCCTTCATACGAACACTCTGTTGCCACCCTAATTCTGGATGCTTCAAATGTAAAGCCTTATGAATATCACTAAGTTTTCGCCTTAATTCAACACTCCTGAAATATTTACCTTTTGTCATCTTATCAACCAACACTACGTTCCACGATTTTTATTCCTGCAACACGAAATAAAAACCATCTAATTAAAATGAAGACAATCACTGGAATCATGAACACACCAAGCACAACGGAAGCTATCGAAAACACGAGCCACAGGATATCCCAGAAATTCGTCATCATGTTGGTCGTCGATGACATCTGGTTCAGAAGATTTATCTCACTGGAACCGGACTGGTTGCAATCGATGAACTCGAGTGTCGCAAGAAACGGTATCGTCTCGACATTGAACTCGGTATAATTATAAGAGTTATTCGCATAACTCGAACCACCGTAGTCTTCAACATTGACAACGCACATCGAATATTTTCCAGCGAGATTTATCGAATTATATACTACACCATAATCAGACTGCTGATACGGGAACTCAACGCTGAGTATGCCCTCATCCACCCACTGGCTGTAATCCGTGGTATCGAATGTCACAGGGTCTTCACCATTACATTCGACAGTGACACTGAGATTATCATAAGGCAAGTCATCCACATTATTGTGACGCAAAAAGAGAACCCAGTTCTGGGAAGACTCATAAAACGTCAGGATGGACACGCTCTCTGATTCACCATTGATTTGAATGCGATGTGCGGCAGACATCTCAAAGGCGAAAATGGGAGCGAATGGACTCAGCTCGGCACGCACAGCAACAGGAGTAAGCATGATTGCCAGCAGCATCAACATCACGATTTTCCTAAACACTATTCTCCCTCGAAAATATCTTATGCCCCGAAATCCGATATATCGCCCATCTGATAAACAGTATCACAAGGGCTGGAATCCCGATGACGATGAACAACACGATGAGAGTCTCGAAAACGATGAACGCAGTATTGAGTATGTTGAGATTGTTAGTAAACACCGATGAGATTCCGTTAATGAGCAGGCCAATCAAAGTCGTCCTATACTCATCACTGCAAAACGCATCGAGAGTGATGACGGTATTCGTCAGCACTGGCACTACCTCGACATTGAAAGACGTATATCCAGCATTACCATCAACAACAAGGTCAGTCGCAGAAAGAATCTGGCATGAAGACCATCTCGTTTCAATGGTCGCACTATTGTAAGTAAAGTTCTCGGTAAAATAGAAATTCCGCCCAACGCTTATGATTCCAGCAGTGTTCCAGCTCGCATAGTCAGTCGTATGGAATCCAGTAGGCAGAGCATCGCCAGAGCAGATGTAATTGACATAGAAGTCATCATAAGGCAGCGCATCCCCAATGCTGGCCCTGAAGACCAGATAGAAAGAAGACGATTCCCCATGGAAGGCACGGACATCAATAACCCTAGATGAGTTCGTATATGAATCGAATTTCATGACAGCACGCCCCGCCGCACGGAACTTGTTGATATCACTCTCTGGAATAGCAGACGCATACTTCATCATCAGAGCAGTGATTACAAGTGCAACTGCAACCGAGAATGCGAGCACACGCCATCGGAAGTACATATTCATATCACCAAAGGAAAACATTCATCGCCAAATAGATTATAGTCGGAAGTATCACCATCGCAGCAATCGCAGCCTTGAGGCTTCCCGTAGCCATGAGCACGATGAAAAAGAATATCATCGCCAGAATCGCAAATGCCCCGAGAGACAGCCATGACGCAAAGATGCCGAACGAGAAACCTGAAATAACCAGCTCTGTCGGATTTTCATAAAGGTCGAAATCCTCGGCCCCATTGAGATAATAGCTTCCAAGATTAAGCAGCAATCTCGACTGGGTTTTGACTGGAGGACAGAAAGCACATGTCACAGGCACACCAAGCGGATTTATCAGATACCAATCAATATTGTTTCCAACTATGAACATTGAATAGTTTCCAATCTCATAGAGAGTTATAGTCGCCGTACCGTTCCTGTAAGCTCCATGCCAATAACACTCATCCGACCCTTCAGGCGGGCAGGCAAATTTATCACGGCCAAAGAACACATGCAAAGTAGGGTCTACATCCCTGATGAAATAAATCCACGCAAACTCATTCCTGTATTCAGAACCTGCCGTCATGTTGATATTGTTCCAGATTCGGATGGTAATATTAAAAGGAGTCCGCACCTTGATGAGCCCATCCTCAACCAAGACAGGCGGGAAGTCGCCAGACACATTGAAAGAATAATCACCATTAGCAAACGGTATCCACATCACCTCATAGGCCGAATCTGCTGGAACCCAGACCATATCTCCTTCCGAGCCATCGATGAAAATCGTCAGGTTTGGAATCACGAAAACTGATGTCCCATTAAGAATGATATATGCTTTTATCATAGTCGGGCTCCCTGCCACAGCGTATGGACTATAGAATAAAGAAAGCTGGAAATCCACAATCTCGACATCGAAATTGACAACATCAGACCCATTCCCAGCCACATTTCTAGCATAGCAATATAACATATGCGCCCCAGTATCATTCATCTGCAAGCTAAACGTACCAGTGGAATTAACAATGAACAATGCATCACCAGTCGAATTTCTCAGCAACGCAAAAGACTCCAGCAGCGGTGTCAATGTATCAACAGACCATGTGAAAGTCTGATTACCCTCCAACAAAACTATCGCAGTATATGAATCAATCGAACATGTAGGAAGGCTTGCAGAAGTCAGATTAAAATGAAAATAATCCGTTCTATTTTCCATGAAAGAATTTGAGCAATTTCCCATACCAGTGTACTGCTTCGGCTCAGACCATTGACTAAAGATATATGGAACTTCATACCATCCAGAAGTAACATTATACACCAATGGAATCGAACCGACAGTTGCAAAAATCCATTGTGCATGTTCTGGCCCAAAAGCAGTCCAGTTACTGGTCTGTGAAAGATTGCCATGATACGTATAACCTGAATTATGCGCATTAACTCCTACATACCAGCTATCATTCCCACCAGAACAATCTGAACAACCACCATAAAACCCATAGTAAGCCATTGACGGATTTCCGAGACTAACCAGAGACTGCTGAAGCCAACTCTGGTTAGCATATAAATTTATAGGTTGCACAGTAGAATTCATGACCCCAAACAAAGCATCAAGGAAAGAACATGAAAACGAACCTATAAAATCAGTATAATTCACCGAAGTGATGTTAATAACTCCATCCATGCTAATGAACGGATTTGTGGCTGAAATGAAAGCCCATATAGAGAAATTACCCAAAGTCTGATTGGTGCATCTCAGATACGCACCACCACCAACATCAGAAATCTCAGTAGGAAGGTACACGGAAAAACCAGCAAAGCTATCATTTACAAACTGCTCCTCAGAATTCACTTCCAAAAATCTTTTGATTAGAACAGTATCATTTAGACTCACCAAACAAGATGCATCAATGATTGCCGAATTGTTTCTGGCATACGAATAATTACATTCCAGCATAGTCGATAAGCCCACCGGAATCATATCAGGAAATGCCTGACAAACCAGATTAGTGCCATAAGAAGACACAGTAAAACATGTCTGGTTCATGGACTGCCTACCAAAAGTATTGTTTAACCAGACATTTATGCAATTCCCGCCAAGCGGCACATAAATGGTCGTGTTCGGCACAAAGGTCACATTGATGCCACCATTGAGCGAGTACCACCATTTATCAATTGAACCAGCACCACCATAAGGCGAAACAGCAAGGTTCATCACCTCAGTCGTAAAGGTCGCATTGGCTGGAGAATGGATGGTTATGTTCGGAGCCGCTGGCGAGCCATCAGTATAGTAAATCTCAATATATGGCTCATATGAGGATTCATTGGAATTCACATCAATAAAACAATCAACCCCAGCATAATTCTCATAAGAACCCTGAATCCTGTAAAATGTACTTGCAGCTTTCGCTATCCAGTTGCTGACATTCACAGTTTGCCAGCCAGTCGAATTCTCATTGGCATAAAAATAAATGCTGATATTCTGGTAAGCAGCATCCCAATCTGATTCACCAAGGTCTCCATAATTAGAGATATTCTGCAACCAGAAACGTGAGGAGCCAGAACTGCATGTCTTACTTGCAACACGTCCATAGAACGTCGCATTCACGATGGAATCCCATGAGTCAATCATCGACGTGTTGAATTTCAAATATGCACGATAGACGTAATCAGAATCACCAGTGCCTACATTATTCCCAACTGACAAAGTTATGCTCGTTAGAAAGACATCAAAAACACCAGTTACACGCTTCTCAATGTAACCATCATGGAAAGGATACGACACAACATATGGGTCAATCAAAACAGTTTCACCAACCTTTATTCCAGCCTTCACCCAGTCCTTAAAGAATGTGATTTGCGCCTCACGCTCATTCAGCACAACGATATCAAAGGTGAACCCATTCACAATCACATCCTCGAAAGACATGAACTTATCCTCATCCAACACAATGAAATCCTTATTCAGAAGGCGAATCGACTTATCTGCAACAACATTGACAGTCGCCTTGAAATCCTCACGAGGCAGGACAAACGAGTAGCTCCATTTGAAGCCTCCCTCGACTTTCTCTGAAACAGTCCTGAATTCAGTCACTTCCCTGAAATCGATTTCACGGTCTTCAGAATCACGGGCCACGAAATTAATGGCAATGCTCTCCTTACCATCGGTAAAAGTGAGACGGGATTCATCAACAACCGGAACAAGCTTCTTTGACAAATCTGGAAGCGGCTCAGGCTTGACCCTGATACTATCACTGGCTGCATGAACATTAACAGGCTGGAAGAACAATGCAACAACTAAAAAAACTGCCAAAATTCCAATTACAGGCCAATGCATTCTTGAACACATGCTTTTGCATCCCATCACATCACATCGAACATTTACAGCGATTTCGACACCGCCTTGAATCCGAGACCAGCTATCGCTATCACGAGTATGACAAGAGCAAGAGCGATGCCTATCGACATCAGCGGGTCGAAAGTGGGCCCAATGAAATTCAGCATGCCCGAACGCATGCAAGTCAGCATGCCGACCGTCGTTGACTGGTCACATGCAATACCACCAGTCGGCGAAGGTATGCAAACCTTCTCAGCCGCATCACACAGATAATCACATGTCATCCTCTGGGCAACACATGTACCAGCCCCACCACAAGTCCAGCTCTCAAGCGTATACGCATCAAGGCACTGATTGCCACCATAACATTCGGAATCAAAACGACAGACATCTGTAGAGGTCTCATCAATGCAACCCACGTCATCATCACACAAATCAACCGCCAGACATGTCTCCTGAGAATATTCACAAACACATTCATCCACATTACACCCAGTAAGGCTGTAGAACACACCACCCTGACAATAGGAAGGAGCACAGTCAACACTGGACTGGCACGGCAGCTCATCGATTGAATATGGAAGAGTAAATGTCGTTGATGTGCTTATGGTATCTTCATGAATCAGAACTTGTTGAGTCGCATTATACAGCCAAGCGCACCCAGTCAATTGAAGGAAAAGTGAAAGATTCACTGGATATGTCCCATTTATAACGATAAAAGTGAACGGGAAAGTCGTAGCAACAGTAGTTGGCCTGATGGTATCCATTCCAGATGCAGTCACACTGACACGACCTCCAGTAATCGGAACATGACCCTTAGACTGGACATTCACGACAACATTCGCACCCTTCGTGAGAGTGTAAGATTTCTCAGTAAGGTAACTATATCCACCAGCGACAGCCTCAACAAACACATCTCCTGTATGGATAGCAGTCTTGTATCCTGTCTTCGATACTATGACGAGATATTCTCTCGGATTACCAGTCGGCGTATACGTAATCTTACAGTTATCATTATCAACAGATGCCGAAAACGTGACACCAGACAAAGGCGAAACAACGAGCAGAATCTTTCCATAACTATCAGTCGTGTAGACCATCCCATCAACGCTAACGGAAGCCCCAGATATCGGATTCTCGCTCTCATCAAAAACATAAATCGGCAATATGTAAGACTGAGCAAGCAAGTTGACATAGAATTTCATATTATCACATGAAACAGGAACATCATAAGTAGTCTGGGTATTGATTGGCAGATAATCCATCGAAGTAAAGGTTATATCGTTCTGGAGACGCTTCGTCGTGTGCAGCAGAATAGATGACCCCTGAGACGATTCAGTGTATCCATCATTGGCGACATTCACCACTGTAACATTGGCCCCTATCGTAGTCCCTGTCAGCGGGTCTGTGTATGTCGAATAAACGATGAGCGGCAAAAACTCCTCAGTCGCAAAGTATATTCCAGTCGAGTAAAGCGGAGTTCCCCATAAGATGTAATTATAATTCGATGTCTTGCGCTCATAGGCATAAGCATATCTTCCAGTGATTGCAATCTTATCGGTGAGGCGGATGTCCTCACTCAATGAAAAGTTCAGTAAATAGTATGGCTGCTGCGGAGTATACGTATCGAAATCGCTCGTCATCGTCCCATAGAATCCCTCCGGCTCATCCATGCCATTATCGGGCCTTGCATACTTGAAATCATCTCCCTCACTACGGATGTAAGTAAAACCATAGTAATCCGAAACAAATCCCGAAGAAATCGTATCATTGAAGTAATCTCCAAGACCAGCACCTACATCCAATTCCGCCATTATCCTGAAATGATTATCATCGTAAACGATTCCACGGGCCTTATAAAAACCAGTCCCACCACAACCAGTCCCCCAGAATTTAATCGCAGGTGTCGTATGATGAAGAGTGCCATTCAGATAATAGAAATCTATATGCAAAGTCCTGAGAGCCCACGTGAAAAATCCGCAACCGCCTGTACCATGACCAACACCATTAGCCCTAAGGATGGCTATCAATGGCTGGCTCGTATCCTTATGATAGAATCCAAGCGGATAATACCGAGTGCAACTTGAAGAAGTCCCGCCACAGCCAATCGTAGTCTTAGTCCAGACAGGCGATAGAGCAGTTGGAGACGTATAAGACCAGAGCTTGGCATTGGTGTCTCCATTCGTAGTGATTACATAATACTTGTTGTCTGGCGCATAGAACATTATATCATATGGCATCGGCTCATAAGTAGCGTTCAGGTAATTCCAGTTCGGAAGGTCATTTCCACCATAATCTGGGTCATTGAGCGGGAAATGCACAGTCTGCTGATAGGTCAACGGTGACCCAGTGAAACCATTATCAGACCAATAGATATTAAGACCACCACCAACTACCCACAAATTCGTATTCCAAGCAAGGATGGCACAATGCTGCTCATTCTCCTGACAGGCGACCTTCGGGTCGTACCAATGATAACCAAGAAGCGAACCAAGGTAATCTGTATAATAGACAGGAGTCCCAGCAGTATATTCCTCGGCTGGCGTATAAGCTGGAGGCTCAAAACAATCCTCGAACTCAACCCTCGGGTCTAACCCGCCACCCAAGTCACTGCACGTCCTATATTTCAGGTAATCTGCACATACACTCCAGTCATTGCAAGACCAGTTCGGCTCATATCCCCAAATAGTCATGTTATAATCTGTATAATCATAATGGACAGAACCACCGAAAGCACCAGAAGCGCCAGTACAGACAAGATAAGTCATAAGCCAATATTCAGTGTCAGCAGTAAGAGTCAGCTCATCACTATAAGGTGTTGATGAAGAAAGCAAAGAAACCGAATCACTACCAGTATCCCAAAGATAAACACTCCTCGAACACGAGGTCACAGCATAACCAGAATCATGGTCTTCCATATCTGTGACACTCACATTCACAAATCCAGAAGCCATGGAATTGAACGGCCTGAAAGACCAGTATCCCATGCCCATATTCCTGTTCTGTGCACATGCATAGCTGTCAGCAGCATCAACACGAAGATTACCACCGCAATACCCTGAACCACTCCATTTATGGGAATATCCAGCCTTTATCAAAGCAACGACCTCCTGAGCTTCGGCCAACGCAGTAGGCGCAGCACATGCAGGACTGATTTGACAACAAGCCCATGACTGATAGGAATAACCATATGGGAAATTCCCATGCGCATCGGTATCAGTCGTATTCGTGTAATAAAGATAATCATTCCCGTCCATTTCACAGATATAATTGGCTTCACCCCACGTGGCAGTAGTAGTAGCAGAAGAAACAGTCTTTGTCCGTGTCTCGAAAAAATCATTGGAAGAAGCATTCGCAAATCCAGTCCCAAGACTCAGGCAATTAATATTTACAGGAAATAACGGATTGCTCGCAGAGACCTGAACACTAGAAGGAGAATACCACGTATTCGTAAGCGTAAAAGTACCAGAATGCGCAGCAGTTGCCCTTAAAGTCAGATTCACCGAACATGAGCCATTCCAGAAAAAGCTTGGCATTTCAACATAATGATTTGAAGTCCCATCATCCTGAAGAACGTAATTGGCTGTATACGATGCAGAAACAGTCCAGATTGAAGATGCAACCACCAACAGGAAGGCGGTAAGCATACAACTAAATAACAGAATTTTACTCGTGAACATGACCTGAAACCTCGTTGCTTTTTAATAAGGAAGCATGATTAATAAACCTACCGATTCTGCCATATAACGGTTTCGATGGAAAATTCATGAGCCCAAAGGCTTCCGACACGCCCATGATATATATTCTGGAGTCGGTATTTAAAAAGTTGCGATAGAAAGAAAGTAATTATGAATTCATTTTCTCGGCATACACGAGTTAAAATAAGGAGGTAAATCATGAATGAAAATACCGAAATCCCAATACCCACACCAGCCGCACAAGAACCAATGCAAAAACGGATAATCGATATGAGGAACGTCAACTTCGAAGTAGACCCAATGGTCGCACACAAGATTCAGACACAAATGAACGACAATCCCAGATTCGCCCAGACCATCAACACAAACATCACGAAGCTGTTCTACGAATATCTCATGTACAAGGTCAAGATGCGTGAAAACCTGAATATCGCCATAAAAGGAGAAACTCGTTCAGGAAAGTCCACCGTCGCAATTTCGCTTGGCAATTTCATAGCATCCATGACCAGAGTCCCGTATGGCCCATTCAACATCTGCGCAAACGAGAGCGAGTACTACACAAAAGTAAGAAAAGCCAAGTTCAATGAACTATATCATATAGACGAACAAAAAGAATCGAAATTCGGAGCTGGGTCTTTCAGGGAAGAGATGGGAATTATGGATATGGACTTCATCATAAATCAAAAGAAGACCACCAGAAATCCAGAAATGAAACAGGCAATACCTGATTCACTGGAGCATTATAGCCAAGCAATGCTTGACCTCGAACACGAAAATATTCGTGCTGGACAAATCCTCATCTCATTTCACATCAAAGACCCTATCCGAGCTTGCTCAAATAGGTTCATTCAACGTGCTTGCGGCTGACCCGATATGGCTGGCAAAAGGTTGGCTGAAAACTGAACCTAAAAAAGCAATTATAACATTCGCTGGGAAGAAGGCAATCAGGAAGCTGAAAACGGAAAATGGTAAACAAGTGAGCGGGAGCAACGAACATAAGCTTTACGTGAAAAGAGGAAAGAAGATTTTAAAGCTCACGATAGGCGAGATAAAATTAGGAGATGAATTGGTTTGCCTACCAAGATAGATATATCAAAAAAAAAGTTGGAACGACTTTACTGGAAAGAAGGTCTCTCCATCAATAAAATATCCAAAAGACTTTCGCTCAACAAGAATACTATTTATGACATGATGGTTCAAAAGCACATCCAACGAAGAAACTATTCGAATGCACTCCGTTTTTCCATCAAAGAACCAAACAAGCAAACATTAGCTTATCTCGCTGGTGTACTTGCTGGCGATGGTAATATAAATTCTAACGGAACCTTTGAATTGCAGACAATCGACCACGATTTCGCAGTTCACACATTTAATCGGCTTGATTCAATCGCCCCAGCCAAATTCATAAAACTAAAGAGAAAAACATCCGCTGGCAACCCAGTCTTCTCTATCAGATTGCATCGCAGAAAATTCAATGACTTACTACAGAAAGTAAAGATTACGAATATAACGCACAAGAACTGGTTCATAAATGGTATTATCGATTCAGAAGCTTGTGTAAATAATTCTAACCGAACTGTATCTATTTACATGGACAACAAGAACCTGCTGATACAAATTCAGAGTTATCTCAAATCCCAAAAAATTCATTCACGATTATATTGCAGAAATGGATTACACTATTCACTTGTAATCATCAGGAAAGATTCAATTCTAAAATTCCATAAATATTTTCGCTTCTCAATCAAACGCAAAGAAGATAAACTTAAACAAATCATATTAAATTATAGGAGGTAATCATATGCATGAAATAGCAACGACCAAAATCACAGACATTCAGGAAGGCAAACCACAGGATACCTACGATATCGGCGTAAAGGATTGGCATAATTTCGTCCTTTCCAACGGTATACTGAGTTTAAATTGTGTCCATACCATAGCCATCTGACGGCGGTAAAATGGATATACCCCTCGGACTTCATAGGATTTTTGCATAACGCACAAACCCGAAGAAAGCGAGGAACTCAGTATATGGCTTAAAGCAGAATGAGAAAATTCATCCCGCTGGCTAAGAAACCTACGGAAAAGACCTAAAGAACAAACTCATCAGATGCCTCGTTTACGATGTACGCCGCACAGTGATGGGCATGGCCACACCACTCGGCTACTTAATCATCCCTAAGTTGGCTGAAGAAAAATATCAGCAGATGAATGAGAAAATCTGGTCGAATTACAGGCTCAACAACAAATATAAGCTCAACAGAACAGATTTTGACAGCATGTTAGAAGAAATGTATGAACAGAAAAAAGATACGTGGATTCAAAAAGAGCAGGACAGAGACTTCGGAACTCATCATGAAGAGAGATTCAAGCTCGGCGTATGGCTTGGTGAGCAGAAACAATTCATCGAGATAGACCACAAAGCTAAACAAAGGATTCTTGCGAGACAAATTTTCCGTGATTTGACCGAAGGTGAAATCGATGAGGTTGTCGAGACCGCACGAATGGGATTAAAGCTGGCAGACATCGAGAAGATGAAACAGAAACACACCAAAGATGCACGAAAAGAAGACGAGACACTCGAAGAAGAAGAACGAGCCGAAATCGTAGCAAAAGCTGAACAAACTACCGAAAATACTGAAAAGGTTTCTGAAAACGATGAACAGGCTCCCGATGAAACCGAAAAACAGTCCTAAATAGTCCTCGGTCTGCACCGATTACAGACCCGCAGCCTCCACGTCGGACTGCGCATAGCACAACCACATGTCTCACACTTCGGAGACTGTGACAACGGAAGCCTATGACGCTGCATCATTTCAATCACCAATCTTTTCCTCAATAGTCTTCTCAACGATACGCATCAGCTTCTCAGCACCTTTCCGGCTGAGCAGTCTCTTGCCATGAACAAGTGTCTTAGTTACCTTGCCATCACACTCACGCCTGCGCAAGACAACGAACTCGCCAACAGGCACACCTTCGAGAGTATCTATGAAATCTTTACGCCATTTACGTATTTCTGAAAGGCGGGTCTTGCGTCGCATCAGCATCACCACTTCTTCTTCGAAGATTTTTGCAGGCCTTCACCGATTCCCTCAAGCATGCCGACACCAATGCCAGCTCCTGCCAAACCAAGCCCCGCTCCCATTATCTCATCACCTTTCGAATAGCCGAGACCCTTGGCAGCAGCACCACCGATTGCCAGACCTGCGCCTGTCTGCATCATCACATCAGACATGCGAGCCTTGCGAGACTTATGCTTCTTGGACTTAACTAGCCTGCTTTTTCTTTTTGCCATGCTTCATCTCCTCCCTATATTCATAAGCACGCTTGCGCAACTCCTTCATAGTCGTCACGCCAGCGTATTTTTCGACAGGCGGCTTGGCCCCATAAGCACCAATCGCAGCAAGTGCACCACCACCGCCAACAATCATCGAACCAAGGATTGGATTAATCGCAACATAAGGAATAGCAGCAATAGACGTAACGCCAGACGCATAAAAAAGCCGTCTGCGCCATTTCCCGTTCCCCTGCTTAGCGAGCCTTGATTTTCTTGGCATGAAGATACCTCTTTATCTGTCTTTTGACCATTGCATCACGTTCAAGAGCCCGTTCACGCTGAGCCCTTATCTCAGCAAGACCGAATGCCCCGCCAATCGTCGGCGCAATACTCAAAAACCCGAGACATGCACCGAGCATAGGATTCACAGCAGCCGCTGGAGCAGCACCAGCGATAAACACCACACCAGTACCAGCCGATGCTTTTGCGATATTTTCAGGGCCGAATGCCCTTTCCAGCACAGCACGACACTTAGCTAAACGAACATGTTTTGGAACAGCAACCCGAGCCCTGCCTAAACGATGTCTCATAACCATCTTGAGATTTCGAAAGATGGTTTAAAAATAGTATCTAAAATGGCAGGAACCCTTTTAAGAAAAGCGTTCACGGAAAAAACTCATTCACTGATTCAGCTTCAGCACCTCAGCAAGAGTCTCATCAACAAGAGAAGGCGATTTGCGTACACTTTCCTCAACACGGTTCGCACGCCGATGAGCTTGTTCATAACTCATGCCTTGCTTCATCAGATGACGCTCCCATAGCTCATGAATGAGAATGACCTTCCTGTCATGTGGTGAAAGGCCTTCCTCAATCCAGACCTCGCCCTTTGGAATGTATTTATACACGTTATCATGTCCTGCAAGAGCAAAATCAACGGAGAACTTATCACGGACTGTCTGACCACTGACCAGCATGACCTTCAGGTTGTCAGAACTGTATTTTTCAATAACACCACGATAGACAAGCCGTAACCTTAGCTTCCTTTGAGCACGATGAGCAACAAAAGCTGATTTCGGCAACCTTGAATGTCTTGTCATATTAATTACCCGAACTGGAACTCCATCTCATCATAGTCATCCCGATGAACGACTTCATGATGGCGAAGCTTCCTCTTTCCAAGCCTCTTCAAAACCCGTTTAAGCCTAGAAAATCTTGCCATGGTCAACCCTTCAGCTCATCATGAAAAGAAGGCTCTTCGGCATTCTCATCAACGCCAGAGAATTCATCAGTTCCAAGCGCACCAGAAGTTGTCGCAGTCTTCGGCAGATTGATATCAGCAGCATGTGGGGCAACACCAATGAATTCCTTTATGTTCCTTCTCGGCATAGTGTGAGTCGAACCATCAGGCATCGCAATCTCGATGTCTTCGAAGTTCAGATAGTCCTCTGCACGAACATAACCAACCAAACCAGCATCATCGGCAGGCTCATCGAATAGCTGGGCCTTGAGCAGAACACTCTCTTCAGGATACTCAGCCATCAGCCGCCTAGCCACTTCAATGTTCTTGCCATGAAGCTGAGCCTCATCTTCATCTAGATAGATTAGCTCATGCATGAAACCGCCAAGCTCCTTTGCCGCCTTCCCACCCTTCTCCTGAAGTTCAGCATAACCTTTCGTTACATCTTCCTTTATGTCTTTGAACGTTTTCTTCAAGTCAAAATGAGGACTATCCTGAGCAAGCTCCTTCGTATCGGACTTAACAGACGAAGAAATCTCAGCATCGCCAAAATCATATGAGACTTTCGGCTCAGCGGCATCAAGGGATTCCTGCTCATATGAGACTTTCGACTCAGGCTGACCACCAGAAGAATCTGGCTTATCATGCTTGAGTCTATCCTTTCGCCTTGAACCATTTCCCTTCAACAAACGTGTTCTGCGAGCCATATTTAATTCCTTTCCAAGACGGCTTTTAAATAGCACCTAAAATGGCAGGAACCCATCATGCCTTTCGCTCCTTCGAGCTTACAAAACGCTCGACCTTCCCCAGACGAAGCTTATGCTTGACGAACTCTTTCCATTCCTGAGGAGTCCATTCATATTCCTTCTTCATCAAGGATTTGAACAATCTGCGAGCATGACGCTTGGTTCGTGCTATGACACGCACTGAGAATGGATAGTCTTCAGGTGTCATGTCAAAATATTTTGTCACATAATGCGGATGCTTTCGAGCAAGACGAGAACGTTTCATACATACCCCAACCTAAGCTCCTCACGCATAACATCGAACTTCGATTTTTCAGCATGCCTCTTCTTGCGGCTTTTAGAAAGACGTGAACGCTTCATCTCAACCATCCCAACTTCTTCATGGCTTTCTTTCCTTGTTTCTCCAGCCGCTTCTTCTCAGCGGCGAAACGAGGGTCTCGAATATAAACAGCACCATGCTTAGCCACAGCAGCGGTAACCTCATCAGAGCTAATCTCATTAAGCTCCTTCTCGATGAGCGGGATTTTCCTGTCACCGAATTTTACGAGACGGGATTTGCGCTTAACCATATATTACCTCGCCGAAAATAGCCTCCTGCACAACACCATCAACTGCATCCGCATCCCAGTTACCAGTGTCCATGATATCGACAGAATCCAGCCCTCTGAAAAGATTATATTTACCAGACAGATTCTTCTCGACAAATGAAGGAATCGCCTTTGCAATTTGGTCTGCTGTAACCGTATGCTCTTTGCCTGTTTCAGTATCCAAGAACTTAAAGATTCCAGCATCATATTTCCAGCTTATGCATCTCAACGAAGAAGATGAATACTCTGGATAGTTCTCCATCAATTCATTCGCCATTTCCTTGGCCTTAGAAGGTGAAAGCTTGACAGTGACAAGCCTGCTCGGACGTGGCCTTCCCGCAGATGTCATAAGACGAGAACGTTTAACCATTGATAGCACCTGCACTCTTCAGGAATCTCGAAAGCTTCATTTTCACGGCACTCTCATTATCGAGCTCTTTTACACCAGCATCAGACATAATAGAATCATAATCCTCTCCCTGAGCAACGAAGTCTCCAAGCGAGAAAATCCTTAGCCGCCTGTCATGAACGAATGACAACTTGCGGGAAAGACGTGAACGCTTCATTCTTTCACCCCGAGCTCATTTGCTGTGAAAGCACCCCACCAGTTTTTCTCACGTGGAAACCTTACCTCAAAGACATAAAGACTGCCGCTTTTAATCCTCGCAAATACGGTCTTCCCAGCGATTTTAGAGAACATAGCTGCCTCAGAATGCGGAACATTTGTTATTCTATATTGCCTAAGCTTCCGCAAACGCAGCTTTTCATGAGGACTCATTTCCCGACGTGCAAGACGTATGCGCTTCATGGCCCCACCTCGATAGCTCTGACAGATTTGCCGCCTTTTTTCAAATGAGCAACAAGCCCTTTGGCTTCAGCACGTGTAAGAAGAACACGAGACGACTCAGGGTCTTCGATTTTACTCAGCCCTACCGCTTTTTCAACCCTCTCATCAACAACGACATAACGCCTTTTCGGAAGCCTCATTCTCCTATGAATCATAAATCCTCCACCACCTTTATCGGCAGATTTCCCGTCACGCAGCGTGCATGGATTCTCCTTAGATGAGGAAGACTCAAAGAAGGCAGGACATCAGCAATCGATTCACCGAATGCGCACATCTCATCCTCGAGAACACTTAGCTCTGGCACACCACCAAGCTTTACGATATCAGTTACCAGCTCTTTCTTCTCAGTCGCCAAATCAAGCCTGCGCTTAAAGAATTCACCCTTCACCGTTCTCGGAAGCCTTCCATTGCGATTCATTTTTATTACTCTCCAATTAATCATGACAAAGCAAAGCAGCTACTTCACCCTTGTCTGACCTTTAGGCGGATGGAAAACTGGACATGTCCCCTTGGCGGTCTTTTTCTTCAGCATGCTCTGCGGCCTCGTACCTACCTTGCAAACACCACCTTTGAACTTCCCCTTTGGACATCCGACCACAAGCTTCACGCCTTTCTTGATTTTCTTCGTTCTGAAGCTCTTCGGGTCAAATTCCGCAGGGTCAGCAAGGCGCATACGACAGTACTTCGCCTTCTTTCCACCCTTTTCCACCTTAAGCCTCTGTCCTCTTTTTGGCATAATGAATCACGATTTTACTTGTCAACTTCAAAGTCAACGACCAGTGCCTTAACACGGTCTCCGAACTTACCAGCCTTCCCCGTGACGGCATAAACAGGATAAACACCATCTCCGAGACCAGATGAACTTACAACAGCCAGCTTGATTCCCGTCTTGTTTTTCAACTGGTTCTTACCAGCAAGGCTCACCTTGGATATATTATCATAAGATGGAATCCCATTCTTTGCACCGATGTATGATGGGTCTGTCACAACTACCTGACCAGAGTCAACGCCAATGACACCTATCCGCTTGAACCTGTCTCCTGCACGCATTTTCAGCCCTGAAAGCCTACCTCTTCGCTTTACCATATCATTTCCCCCTCTTATCAGCATCACGAGCACGGTCAGCAGCCCTCAATGCATTAACAGCCTGCTCAGCCGTAAATCCACGCTGAAAATAATCCCTGAGCTTGCTCTCATTTACGATTCCACCATATCCGAAACCGACATTCTGCTCGTACTGCTCAAAGGGAGAGAGCTTCACCTTCGGCTCAGCCACAGTTATACGCTCAGCGAGCAAATCCTTGAAGCTTCTGCCAGTGCGATGAGAAAGCGCCCATGCTTCCATGAAATCCTGTTTGGTGATTGGATATTCCTTGCCCTCAACGAGAACGGTCTTCCTGTACTTCGGGAGCTTGCCTTTAATGGCGAGCCTACCCACGCCCCGAACAGTCACCCTATGCAGATTCGACCTTTTCATGTGAATGCCTCCTTCTTCGCATCTTTCATTTCTTTCTGAATCAGCTTAGCAGAATTCGTGACAGAGAAATCCTCATAAGGCATTTCAGCCGAAAAGAATGGCTCAGGTTCCATGGATTTGGCCCACTCCTTATGCATTTTCGAAACAACAGCCTTCTTTTCCTTCGGCTTCATCCCAGCAGTCGCTATGGTTTCCTGAAGCTCTTCCTGCCATTCACCACTCATCGCCTTGCCATAAACCTTTGCGGCCTTGCCAGCAAACTGTAAGAATTTCTTCATGCCTTCACGGAACTTGATAGGCGGCTTCGGAGTTAACGCCGCACGGCCTTTCTGCCATACGGCAAGCTGGCCAGCACGGCTCTGGATTTCCTGCTCAGCGACCTGTTTTGTCTCAGCAAGAACTGGATTCCCAGCAGTCACTTTCGCCGAAAGAGTAGCATATTTCTTGACCCGTTCAGTGGGCATACCTTTGAGCTCAGAGGCAATCTGCCGCCTGAGACGACCATTGCCCTTCATTGAAGAGCCAGACCTCGATAAACGTGTTCTTCCCATAGCCATATTGATAGTTCTAATTTTGGTTTATAAATGACACCTAAAATGGCAGACTACCTGCCAATGTTTGACACTGCGCCACCGACAGCACGACGAACAGCCATAGCCACACCCATGAACATCGCCAAGATGCCACCAACAACACCCAGACCAAGGATTATATTAGAAAGAGGGTTCGTTATCGCAGTGAAGAAACCACCAAGACCAGACCCTGAATCACTGAGCACCTGATAAATCGGAGATTCCATCAGCTCATAATCTGAAAGCTGTGTAACAGTAAGGTCAACACTGCCATCAATTCCAAGATGAAAATATGTACAAATATCTATCGGACATTGTGCGCCATTCCTCATGATAATGAACTGAGTATCACCAGTAAATCCAGTCGATGTGAATGTCAGGATGGCTGGCTGGTCAAGCTCAGGCATAGCACCAGCATCAACACTTATCCTTCTGTGAGATATCGCAATCGAATCACCAAATCCAAGGCTGCTTCCAGACAAGTCCACAGGAACAGTCCAGTTTATCATGCCATAACCAGATTCAAGAATCAGGTCAACCGAAGACCAGTTCGAAATGGATGAAAAGTCAGTAGTTTCACCACCACTAAATTCTGAGATATCAATACTGTACGAACACTCCTCATCAAGACAAAAAGGAACATAAATTACATTCCCACTGAATTTGCTCGCATTAGGTGTTGCAGAACCCCACCAGTTGTCAGTCGCATCAACATCAGAAATGGCATTAACCAGAGCATTGATAAACACAAACTCGGTATTATTCACCACCTTATTTAAATTTATGGAATTATTTGCTGGCCCAGTATTATTTCCCTCACAACTGACAAGGACACCTATCTTATTATCAACGAATTCATTGAATCGTATGACATTTCCTTCACTGACTTCATGGATATAGATGGCAGAACCCTTGCCAGCAGTGATGATAGTTCCCCAGAATGTAGTGACTACCGCCGTGCTCACATGATTTGAAACATTATTATTCTCAATAACAGAATTCGTGACCTGATGCACATTGATACCCATGGCAGTGTTATTAATGATGACATTACCAGCCACATAATCACCATCATCATACTTTATGCTGATACCATTCCCGTTATTTCCAGAAACGATATTATTGATTATGGTGTTATGACCAGTGCCATAAGTGGAAATTCCAGAACCGCTATTGTTGGCTATCACATTGCCACTGACAGTTATATTGGAAACGTGCTGTGCCAAATAATCCCCAGCATCATAGAACAAGATTCCTTTATTTGTGTTTGCGACAATCTGATTTCCGATGATAGAAATGCCATCCACACCATTGCCAGCAGCATAACCAACCCTGATTCCATATGAACTCCCAGTCATGGTGTTGTTGAATATCAGGCCACCGCTTATCGGATTTACAGAATCATCTATTATAAGAGTCCCAACGACAGTGCAACCTTCAAAAGTAACATTGCCTGCACGTATCTTTTCCTGTCCAGTAATCATCACAGACTCAGAGCCTGCGCCATGCAAAACAATGCTCGTATTTATTATCAGGTTCTCCGTATAACTTCCAGCTTCAACGCTGACTGTATCACCAGAAACAGCCAAATCTATCGCACCCTGCACGGTAGTCGAATTGCAACCAGAGCCACAAACCGTGAGAGTGGCTGACTGGACGCTTGGAACTAACAGGAAACAAAGTGCAAGTATGAGTAAAGAAAGCTTATATGCACAGCCATTCCAGATGCCCATAAGCAATCCTTCGAAAGGGCACTTATAAATGACACCTAAAATGGCAGATTCAATAAATTTTCAAAGACCATGGAAGGTTCGGTGTCATCCGCTGTTTGATGTTACGCTTCACGAAATTCGTCTTCATCTGCTTTTCGAGCTTCGTTAGGTATTTGTAATAACTGGGGTGCTCAAAAATATGGGCCTTCGCTATCTGTTTTGCCAGAGACGCATCATCAGTATGCTCTTTCTCGACCTCGATTCCAATAGCAAGTTGCTTCGGGTCAAAAAGCTCATCAGGGTCATCACCATGCTTCAGCCTGAAAACGCATTTCTTATGCACAGACTTTCTGGCCAAACGTGAACCATAGACAGACATATCAGCACCTAAACATCTCATCAGGCATAGCTCCCAGCGCAGCAGAAGCACTGTATTCCTCATCTGATTTCTTGCGCTTCTTACGATGAATGAACCTTGATAAACGGGATTTATGTTTCATAATTACCTCAATAAACCTTCCCGAGCTTCGCATTAACTTCTTCTTTAAATGCAACAACTTTATCAGAATCCAACTTTAGACCTCCCTTAAAATCACCAAGCTCAACAAGCCTGCCATCCTTTTCAGCAGACCATCGATGCTTATAGATATCATAGAAAACCTTGTTCTGATAGCCACGTCTTATTGCAATAGGGAACTTAACACCAAGATGTTTCATGGCAATCTCATTAAAAATACGCTTAAAAAGATGAGCATCCTCACGGTTACTCACAGAGAATAATGACTCATATGGCTCATCATTCACATGAATCTTATCTGAAGGAACATCATACCTTCCATAATCGGAAGGCTTTGGTTCTTCCTGCCTGTCAGAAAGCATATACTGAGAAACAAGCCTCTTGCGCCGAGGTTTTACTTTCATACCAGAAAGTCTGGATTTACGCTTCATCTTTTTTCACCCCACAACTCAACAGGCATCGGTCTCCTGACATGAGGATTATTCACAGCACGCAATTCACCAAGCCTGTAATCAACAAAATATTCACGGCCACCTATCACCGTCACAGGCAACCTTCTCGGACTCCTCGAGAGACGTGATTTACGCTTCATAGAATTAATATTTGGAAAGCTGACTTATAATACTATCGAAAATGGCAGAAACCTTTTTATAAAAAGCGTTTACGGAAAAACTCAGTCAACGTATGTATGCATCCCAGCCCTGATTCCCATCCTTGCAAGAACCTGCTGGGCTATCTGGTACATCGGAGTATGATAATTCAAAGACTGCTGCTCATTCGCAGTACGCCTCGGATAATCAAAATGAACAGAATAACCACCAGCATAATGGTCACGACTGATGTAACCGATACCAGCGATACGATAATCCCCATCACGCTCTTTCACACCTTCCTTCTTAAAGAGCCTGACCAACGGAGAGTTACCTTCAACAGTGAGCCATGCACCACCAACCGGATACCAGTTCTGGCCAACAGCACCTGAGACCTCATCAGCCTTTTCCCGTAAGATTCTTGTCAGACCCTGTAGGCTATCCTTAGAAAGAGGAAGGCGGTCTGGAATAACAATTGACACCATGGAACCAGCTACCGAGACAACGACAGGCGGCTGGCCCAGAGCAGTTGTGACTTTCTGCAAACGCTCACGCTGAATCGAAGAGCCGATGTTATTCTTGAGTCGGGATTTGCGTTTCATATCAATCAATTCAGATTCTTCTTGGCCCACTTCGGGCTCACTGCTAAAATGACAGTACCATCAGCAGGGTCACCGACAACGAGCCAACCTGTCCTTTTATTTACGATTCTTTCTATGGTTTCACCATACTCATCATAAAGCCACTGAAAATCCTCTTGCTTCAAACGCTTATCCTGATAAAGCTTCTCTATCTCAGGCAAAGCCCGATACTGCGGAACATAGCCATAAGTGAGCTGAGCCACACCATCAGGATATTCCTTGTTCTTGATATCCGTGACAAGACCATTTGCGAAATCAGTAGCTTCCTTCTGAAGACCAACAGAAATCTTGTCAAGCTCTGACTTCAAATAAGTCTTTAGCCTACTTTTGCGAGGCTTACCACCTGAACGAGAAAGTCGTGAACGCTTAACCATATTATTTCCTCTTCGGCGATATGCCAAGAGCATATCTATCCATATCTTCAGCCTTGAATTGCTTCAGCTTCATCCCATAATGCTCTTCCCAGTTGGCCTTTTCCTCGGAAGTAAATGGAGACTCTTTAAGATAAAGAATGATACCTTTCCAGCTTGCAACTTTTATCCTCGGCATGCGTGAACGCTTCACCATGAAAATCACCCAGCCGAGAATGTAATCTCCTTTTTGTTAAGCTTTGAAAAGACCTTCTGCTTGGCCTTGTCGAGAATCCACTGCTTTCCTATATCTCTATCAAGGTCTTCAGCCTTTCCACCCTGACCATACCAATGGTAACCAGCATCATCAGAGTTCCAGTTGTTCTCTCCATCAGAAGCATAGAAGTCCCGCATGCCCATCACCCAGTTCTCCGGGTCGCTCATCTCGAAAACCTGCGGAATCGTGTACCCACCACGGACATCCGCACCACCGTGAACCGCAAGAAGGACAAAAGTCTTGCCACCCTTCCTGAACATCACATACTGTAGGGTCTGGTCAAGCGTGTTGTCATAATTGTATGTGTTGTCAACCTTGCCCATCTGGCCATCATCTTCACCATAGAATTCAACAGACAACTCACCCTGCTCAGGAAAGACTTTCTTCATGAACCCTTCCATGGTTCCAGTTCCCCAGTCAGGATGGTCGCTCTCAGCCTGCTCTGGTTGTTTTATGAAAGCCTTGAACTGCGAATTCAATTTCTCACTTGCGGGAGAGACCTCTAGATTGCTGGTCAGGAAATCAAAGGTGCTGCGAGACAAAGTTACCTCATCATCATAGACTTCAATCTTCACCTGAGGCTCCTTGGTGAAATCCTTACCCTGATTCCTCTGGAACGCACGGCCATAGGCTCCACCAGAATCCAAGAAATGAGCACCAGTATCCTCCTGCAACATACCAGCGATACGCTGCTGAGTTGGAGACATAGAAACTTTAGTCATGCGTGTAGAACGTGACTTGTTCGATTTCCTTGAAAGGCGAGTTCTCCTGACCATCATTTACCACCATACAAAAGCTTTTCATATTTCTTTTTCTCGGCAGGAGTCATGTACTCTTCAATGACCTCACCAGACATCCGCCCAAGAGCAGAAACCTCTATATCATGGGCTTTATCGATATCAGTCTTAGCAGACCTTGAAAGGCGAGTTCTCCTGACCATAAGATTTACTCCCTGAAGACCTTCTTGGATTTATCGAAAATCTTCTTCGCTTCGCTGAAAACACCCTCACGCATCTTGGTCACAATTTTCTGTTCCTTCTTCACGATAGGCGTAACTTTCATCCGCTTTCGCATAAGACGAGATTGATTTAGCATCACAAATCACGCTTCCTCGGCTCGGTTTTGACAATGACCCGCTTGAATCCACCTACAACACCTTTACCCCGAACTGGTTTGTCTTCCACAAGAACCAAATTTGCGAAAGTATCTTCATCACGCATTATAAAATAGTCTCTTGGATTCGCAGAAAACTCTTCGCCAGTTTTCAGATTCAACAGCAAACGCCTCCACGGCTTTCGACTAAGACGACTTCTTCGTGCCATAAACTTACCTGATAATCAAGTCTTCGCAAGACCATTTATAAATAACACCTAAAATGGCAGGATTCAAGTCCGAACATCCTTCGTCATCAGCGAATAGAACATGCTGCCATCCACCTTGGTCGGAACAAGGATAACGCTCTTATAGCCTTTCCTGTAATCCGAGACAGCACGCTTCATGTCCAAAGGATGAAGGTCATGCTTCAGCCTATCCTTCAGGTCATATCCATCCTTCAGATAATCATTCTCTGTCTTCTTGGTAAGGCCATGAACTTTAGAGAAATGCGACCATCGCTCTTCGGCCTTGACCCCACGCTTATGGAAATCGGAAAGCCTGTCAAGAAGGAAATTCGTTGCGAACACCATATCGGTAGCGAATTTGCCACGAGCAAGGTCATCATAGAACTTCACGACACGATATCCCCATCGAGCTGGCCTCTGCATGGCTTCACCAACGGAAACAGCCAAAGGAGACGGCATCTTAGGAGCTTCCTTGCCCCATTTCTTCTGCAAACCTTTTCGGCGCTCGAGCTCCTTCACTGCAAAATCATGATAAGTAGAAAGAATCGGGTCAGCCACGATGGCTGATTTCTTGGCTTCCACAAAATCCTTGAGCCGAGGATAAGACATCTGCTCAACTTCCTGTTTCATGGCAGTCTTCAGCCTGCCGCTGCGAACACCCAACGCCGACGATGCAAGCCTACTTTTTCTTCGTGCCATTCTTCACCCTCTTATATTTAGCATAGTCCAGAGGCCTCAATTCTAGCTGAGCAAGAAGCTCACTCGATGGCATGTCACCTGTTTTTTTTATACGCCAGAACCCCAACCTCGGAGCACGAGATAAACGTTTTCGCCTGACAGCCATGATGAGATTTCGATTTTCAGTTTAAAAATAACACCTAAAATGGCAGGAACCGATTAACCGAAATCAATGGTGTCATCATCAGAAGACTGAGACTGAGACGATGATTTCCTGCCCTCTTTGATTTTATTTGCAGCGCCTTTCATGATATTGCCATAAAAATTAGCCATCCCATGGATGAACTGACCCGAGCGCTTACCGATAGACGAGCCCTCCGGCTTAGGCTCTTCCAACAGAGGCGGCTGTACCGTTTTCTGCAATCTTGTCTTATTTCCTAAAGGCATATTCAAACTTCCTGAAGAATATTTCACCTGAAGATTTAAAAGTCTTTACCTCGGATGCGCACTGTAATCAAGATAGCTCGCACCAAAAATTTCAGACTTCAATGGAAGCCTTGCATCCTGAGCAGGAGTCTCAGCAAGTGATTTCTTCGCATCCTCAAGCGCACGCCAAACAGTCTTGGGAAGTATGCGACCCATCTCATCGATATCGGTATCATTCAAATCAGTGACCTCGACCTTCGATACAGTGTACATCAAACGCTTCCCGTCATAAAGGTCAATCATCGCTTGGTCAGGAGAGACCAGCGAGACAACAAGATGAAAAGGACTGCTCCTTCTCTTAGGAACAACATCCGAGACTGGCGGGACATCGACTGCCCCTGCGGGGGCATAGACTGGAACCACATCAAGCCTGTTCTCTGGCCTGAGCTTAGAACCATTCAGACCTGAAAGACGGGATGACCTTCTGACCATTACTTCAGCCTCACACGATGTTTCTTCCTGTCAATGCCATTGAGAAAATCATCATATTCCTCTGGGCACTTGACTTTCTTGACCAGCTTATCATCTACAAAAACATCAAACGGCTTCCTCGATACCCTGCGCATCCTTGAGCGTCGCATATTCAAACACCTGAATAATTCTTGAAAAGACCATTTATAAATAACAACTAAAATGGCATAGAATCAGCTTCAATCATTTTCGGCAATGAACTTCCTTTGCTTAGCCATCTCACGCTTGGCACGGACATCGCTCACCACAACATAACCTAAAGCGGGAAGGCCTAGAGAAAGTCCCAGAGATGGAGCACCTAATGCCACACCAGCAACGAGCATCGAAGAAAACATACCACCTGTCAGGACTCCAGTCGTGACGGCATTCTGCTTGTCCAAAGGCATCTTGTGAAAATTGTTCATGAACTTTTCCTCAAGCACATGAATGGGATGACCAGTTGTCGCAGATATATGTGCAAGAGCATGACGCAACTTGGTCTTGAAGTGAACAGAGTGATGCCTATGTGCAACACCACGTAAACCAGACCTCGATAATCTTGACCTGCGCATTATTTTATTCTTACACAAATCCATTTAAAAATAAGACTGAAAATGGCAGGACATCAGCCACCGATTACAGGAACATATCTTGTCTCGAAGAATTCTCGCAGCTCACGGACTTCGCTACGAACATGCCAGAAAGGCTTCTCATTTGGATTCTCTATGATTTCATCAGCGATTCTGCGCATTATCCCAAGCGAACGCCTCGCCATCTCAAGGTTCACAACATCCTTCTCATCCTCAGGCTTCACATTCTTCAGCTCGAGCTCCAGCATATCAACCTCATCCCTGACACGCTTGGCGTTCTTGACCATCCCAGAATCATTCAAAGCCTCATAAGGCCCGATGTCACGTTCATATTCATTGACATCCTTTTCAAGCAGGCCAATCTCTTCTTCAATATGAGGAATCTCTGAATGCCCCTTCCATTGCATCGATTTCATCACAGAACCAAAAATGCAATGAGCCTCCTCATTAATACGTCCAACACCAACCTGATATTCTGTCTTTTTAGAATAGTTAGCACAACCACCAATCTTATCAAACATATGATGATAGAGAGCAGTAAGCAAACGACCACGTTCTGAAACACGCTTCAACGAAGACCCACCAGAACTCAAAAGGCGTGATTTCCGCTTCATAAAAATAATTAATCAGCGGCTTTTAAATGGTATCGAAAATGGCAGATAAAACCAGAAAAAAGTTGAAAATCAAGCCGATATATGTCGATTTTGGTCAAAACATTTATAAAGCCTCATGTTAATTATATACTGGGTAGTAGTAATTTACTATCCTAAACTTGAAGAGGTGAAAATATGAAAGTTGCAAAGGAGTGGTTCAGCGTCGACACAAAAGGATTGCGAGCATTGCAAGAAGGCAAATCAAAGACCTTCGTGTTGCGGGAACTGGTACAGAATTGCTTCGATGAGAACATCAGCGAGTGTTCCGTGAACATCATCAAGGACGGAAAGAAAATAAGAATGACAATCCATGATGACTCACCCGAAGGATTCAAAGACATCAGCCACGCATACACGCTCTTCGCAGACACGGACAAACGCAAAGACCCAGAAAAACGTGGGAGATTCAACCTCGGAAACAAAGAAGCCTTCTCGGTATGCAACAAAATCGAGCTCACAACTACCAAAGGAACGCTCGTGTTCGACAACGATGGACGGCACAGCTCACGAACGAAAACCAGCAAAGGAACTGACATAACGGTCGAGTTCATCGGCTCGCAGGATGACATAGCAGAAATAATCAGCTATGCGAAAATCCTGCTCGTGCCAAAGGACATCCGATTCACAGTGAACGGCAATCGCATAGAAAGCGAATCGCCGCTCAAAGTGACCGAGACAGAACTCAGCACCGAATTCGAGCAGAACGGAACTTTCAGGAAGACGGTCAGGAAGACGAAGCTGGAAGTCTATGAAAAGATTGGCAAAGCTTATCTGTACGAGATGGGCCTGCCAGTCTGCGAGATTGACTGCCAATTCTCCGTGAACGTCCAGCAGAAAGTTCCATTGAGCTTCGACCGAGAAACCGTCCCAACGGCATATCTGCAAGACGTGTTCGCCGAGGTGCTGAACATGACGCACGAGCTGATAGAACCAGAGCACGCATCGGACTTGTGGGTCAGAGAAGCAACCAGAGACGAGCGAGCACAACCCGAGGCGATAAACGACGTTATACACAAACGCTTCGGCGAGAAGGTCTGCATAGCGAACCCATTCGACCCCATCAGCATAGATGATGCACTAAGCCGTGGCTACAAGGTAGTCAGCGGCTCGGAGCTCAGCAAAGAAGAGTGGTCGAACATCAAAAATGCAGAGCTGATGAAAAGCTCATCGGAGCTGTTCGGCAGGAACGGAGTCGCAGCACCAGAGGTCGCACCAACCCAAGATATGAAACGTGTCGCAGAGCTTGCAAAGAAAATCGCAAAGAGAATACTGAACATAGACCTGAAAGTCAGGTTCATCAAACATCAACAGGTATTCCCAGCGATGTACGAAAGAGAACACCAAGTCCTGACATTCAACACAGCAAAGCTTGGCAACAGGTTCTTTGCAGAACCAGTGAGCACACCAGTAATCGACATAATCATTCACGAACTCGGGCACTCAAAAGGAATGCACACAGAACAAGCGTATCACGACTGCCTGACCAAGCTCGGCGCTGAACTCACAATAATCGCTTTGAGAGACCCTTCGTTCTTTGGTCTCTCTTGAATTCTTAATTAATCATGTATCTCGATGTGCTTCAATATCAATTTCTTCCATCCGTTTCCACATACACATATGCTTCTTTTTATGTTTCTTCGGAAGTCTAGAACGCTTCATGACTTCACCTTCTTCAAAATACGAGCAGCAGACATCTTCATGAACTCTTTCTGAACCTCAACCATATGCTGCTCGAGAGTAGGCGAATCAGCATAACCCTGAAAATTAGCTTTGTTCAAATCGTATCGGCCTTTGTAAACATCACCATTTCCGAAAGCAACTTCAAATCCAATCTTATGATAACCTCCTTTGACATCAGGAGCAGTCGCTCTCCAAGCATCAAGAATCTTGTTCGCTTCAGCGAAGCTTTTGACTGTCACAGGCTTCATACATTCTTCGGTGCGGCCTTCCCAGCGAGTCAGAACTATCTGCTTCACGGAAGGGAAGGTCTCCAGCCTCATCAGCTTCCTCGAAAACAATTTCTTCTTGAGACGTGAACGCTTGACCATATCAAGACCTCTGACCTGCCAACCACATCATCCGAGCGGTCTTCTTTTTAACCTTGGCATTTTTCATTAACATTTTGACTTCCAACTCTTCATTCTTATCTGCAAAAGTCAATGATTTCAATGATACCCTAGAAAGACGTGAACGCTTCATTTCAACACCTTTTTGAGTTTAACAACCATGTAATCTCTACCACGTGAATCAGGCAATGCTATCGCAGATTCTAACTTCCAACCAGAAGGAATATCAAAAAGAGCAACCTTCGTTAGATGTTCCTTCCCAGCATAGCGCAGCCTTTTGATTTTCTGCAAAGAGCCACCATGAGAAAGTCGTGAACGTTTTACCATAATATCACTTAGACACTTTGACTATCTCAGCCACATCCCCAAGCCTTACTTTCTTCCAAGGCGCAGGCCTCGTGTAACCTTTCGGCATTTTCTCAAGACACTTCCAGACAGGATTAGAGTCTAATGGATTTTTCCAGCTACAACCCTTGCAACTCGGATATATATCTCCCCAATGATTAGTCCCCTGCATCTCTACACGACCACATCTGGTGCACCGATAACGCTTCATCGAATACGGGCCAGTAGTCATCAGACGAGTGGATTTTGGGAGACGTGAACGCTTGACCATATCAACCAGACCTCTTCTTCACAGCTTCCCTGAGCATGTAAGTCAATACATAACTCGGACGCTGAGACAGCATATCAGGCTTTTTCAGTGATTCATTCCACCACATGAGAACACGGTCTTGCATTTCCTTTCTACCATGACTCAAACCAGCATCTTTTGAAGAACGAGTTTCCAATGTAACAATATCATCTAGCTTATAAGCAGCACCAATATTACGCAAATAAGATTTAAGCGCATCAAAAGATTCAAATTTCAAACGACCCTTAGGCTTTCGGACTATCACAGAGCCACCACGAGAAAGTCGTGAACGCTTGACCATATCAAACACCCAACCGCTGAGCCCGCTTCAAAGAATCTCCTTTGCGGATTCCCCTATGCCTAGCTTCAGCTTCGACCACCTTAGACATCATCCTGCCAGCCTTTGTCTTCTTGTCGATTCCCTCAGACTTCGGGTCATCTAGGATATTCTCAATGACATAATCAGGCTCTCTACAAAACTGGGATTCCAAACCCTGCTTCACCAGCCTGCAAGATTTTGGAAGACGTGACCTGCGAACCATATCAACCTCTTCCTTTAGCCAGAGACTTGAAAAAAGCACCAAGCTTGCCGCCAACACGCTTCATCCTTCTGCGCCTTGCCATTATTGATATGCCCCAAGATGGTTTAAAAATACCACCTAAAATGGCAGGACTACTGGTCATCAGCATTCTCGCCGTATCCTACCCATGTATCACCATCAGGCGAATCTGAAACATCTTCAACGGCATCACCATGAAGAATCCGATATGAGCCCTTAAGCCAGACACACTTCAGGAAAAGATAATAGCTTTCAACATCCTCATTCGGAAACGGGAAACGGAAACTCCGCTGGAGCACCAGCTCTGGCAAGAAGAAATGCAAATTGCATTTACCACAAGAAACAAAAGCTAGGCGCTCCTTCTCATTCGGATTCGACCAGACAAGCTTTTCATCTAGATTCACAACAGGCTTGACGACCTTCGGCCTCACCCATTCAACATCAGACTTACAATGAGGGCAAACGATGACACGGAACCCATGAACATTGAAAACGATATCCTTGGCACGGTTGAGCATGTCATTGTAGGCATACTCACCATCATCAAGATTCTCAGAAGGCCTTCTAGGATAAACATTATCAGGCTGCTCCATCAGCTCAACAACAGTCTTCGGAATCTCTGAAGCTTTCTTTGGCATACCATCCACGAACACACCAAGAAGATTCTGCGAAGGCGGGTTCACTTTACGCTTTCGCAAAGACATCAGTTCACCTCACAAAAGTCATTAGAAAAGCTTGTTTCCCATGGAGAAAACTGGTCGATTTCACGAAAAAACTCAAAGATTTCCACTTTATCGAGCACGAAATACCAGCCAAGCTCAAACAGGCAATCAGCGCAGATATCATAAACGATATCTTCACCATCTTCATCAAGGTCATCGGAATCCCTGTAATCAACAAAATCACACCACGGACACGCATATAAAGTCATAAGAATTCGCTTCCCTTCTCATCAGTTATAAAGATACCCACAAGACGTAATTTCCTTTTTACGAGCTCATAACTATCCTTATTTTTACACTCTATTCGAATCTTGAAAACACCATTTTGATACACGGCATACGCTGCAATCACTCCACGCATAATAAAGTCCTTCAGCCCAAAGTTCTACGCCTGCTTCTGGGCCTAGCAGCACCTTTCTCCCAACCCCTGAAAGGAATACCAAAAGATGTAGCCAAATATTTCTTGTACCTGTAGTAACCCGCTCCACGGCTAAGACGCTTAGCATTGAGCAGCTTCGAATATTCCCCATGCTGAAGAATTCCTTTGAATTTCATATCGAATACAGCCTGTTCTGTGCCTGTCCATTTCTTGTATTGATATTCTGCCTGCCCAGAAGTCAGACCCTGCGTCTCGGCAAGGCGGTAATACTCACTCACGGAAAGCAATCCACGCTCACGCATGGCGAGCAGCGTAACCATATGGGTCTCTGGCGGCAGCATACCCCATTCCTGAAATGCTTGGTCTATGAGCTGACCACGGCCTTCATGTCCGAGATTCGCAAGGTACTTATCACGACGAAAGATTCCACGAAGGTAGTCCTCGAGAGAAGCACGTGTACTGAACCGTGATACATCTACATTGTGAAGAATTCTGGCCCTGCTCCAGATACGGTCTGGTTCATAATCCCGTCCACGTATTCTCAGAGGCATAACAACACACCATTCAATTGCATCTTAATATTGGTGAACATGCTTTTTAACTTTAACATGAAAGTACGATTCCATCCCATAGTCGTATTATAATGGATTACTCCCAGTTCTGGTAATGTATCAAGATTAGGAATATACATACCTTTCCATTCAGGAACACCATAATATTTCCTCAGAAAATCATACATAGCGAGATTAGTCTCCCTACCAGTCTCAGCAAAGACCACTTCACGAAGTTTTGGAATATCCTTGAGCATCTGACCATCCTCAGAGTACTTCGGAAAGATACGAAGAACGTAAGTTCTATAATTAAAGCGAATCGGAACCAGCCGAAAATTTTCATCCGCATGTGTATTCCCCACAATTTCACAAACCTCAGAAAAAGTTCCCTTCTGGCAAAATATCACATGGTAGTTCGAATATTCATCTCCAACGATATTATAATCAGCATCACCAGACCGCAAAATAACAGCAGTGCCCATATCATAGTTTTTCTGGCAAAGCTTCACATCTCTCTTAACAACACTGTACATACAATCATCATAATCTAAAAACAAGCAATGAGAATTCAAGTCATCACCAACACAACGAGACGTTATGCCCATTGTTGAAATCTGTGGCGAAAGGGCCAGCAACGAATAATAGTGCAACCATGAAAACAGTTTAACCTGCAATTTTATCGTGCTATTATTAACAGAAAGACGAAACACATCACGGACAACTATCTTTGGCATGGTTCATTCTCCAGTTTTTTGACTTGTGAATTCCGTCCATCTACATTATGAGGAAAGCCATTTCGTAGTCGACAAAAAAACCGATTTAAAGCATGCCTTGGAACAGGGAAATCGATTCGTGATTTATAGAATTGTTTCTGCAAAAACTTCAACTGAATCATCCAAACAGTTCTACTCGAAAATGAAGTCTTTGTATGACAAGAAAAACAAAGAGAAACAAGATTACTAAAAGCATGGTTTTTTTTATTGTAATCAATATGATGGACAGGAAGCCTCAACTCATTTTCAACACTACCACATATCAAACATCGCCTACCATAAAAATCACGAACACTCTCTTTCAAATGTTCAGTAAAACCAACCGAATAAGGCTCAAAAGAAGAACCACCATTCCATTTCGGACTTCGTGAACCACGAACAGAATAACCTTTATTTAAACAACAAATTCCAAGTTCATTAGCCTTGCATTGTACAGCCACATTCGAACGACAAGGAAAGCGCAATAGAAAAAATTCAACACCTCTTATCGGATATACTTTTTTCAAATAATTTCCCTCTTCATAAGACCACAACTTCTGCCGCTTTAAACCAAGTTTCCAAACTTTTTTATGGACGATATGCATTGGCACTTGTGGAAACTTTAAACGAAACGCCTTAGACCCACCCACAAAATAAACCTTTTTCAGATAGAGAATTTTTTCTTTCGACCAATATGACATATATTTTACACCAAGTAAATGTGCACGAGTAATAACAGCCAACTTGCTTCTCATAGGAAACATTTTCTGGAAAGCCATCGTACCACCTTCTGGATAAACACATCTAAGAAAATCCTCTTCTTCCATACTCCACATTTTACCCATCCAATCCACCTGCAAATCCTATCTACCTACATCCCGAAAGGAGTGAAAATCCCCGACTGTCCAATCACTGTCCAAATCGGCCTTTTCGGGCATCCATATTACATGATTTCCAGCCTTTTAAAAACTATCGCTACTTTATAACACTGTTATCCTTATATAGTTAACCAAGTAAAATCTGGACATCTGGACAGGGGGTCAGCGACCCCCTAACATCGATTACCCCCTGTCCAACTGTCCAATTCACTTTTTGGAACTCTTGCTATCGGTTTTACTTACTTTCTTTGGAACTACTTTTTCATCATTTTCATCTTTTAGCCATACCGCAACCGTGGATTTCGAAATATCACCTATCATCAAAGCGATAGGCCGAGCCCCTAAACTTGGAAATTTTTCATGAAGCATCAAGACACATTCTTTCGTCGGTTCCATCTTATCGAGAGCAGTCGTCACTAAGCTGAAACTCTTCAAATTGATGTCAACCAATATGCGGAGACGCTCTTCTCGTTCTTTTTCAATGATGCTCCGCTGAAAATCCTTCAAATTGAACGTGCCGGAAAACTCATCCATATGCTCGAACATCAACGAACGGATGACCCCCATCTTGATTTTGGCTGGCGACAACGACATCCCGTTGATAAAAGATTTCACAAAATCATTGGCGCTTGCTTCCGAAAATGCCAAATATGTGCTTTCTATCTCCTTGGTCTCATTGGCCCACTGCTTATTGGTTTTCATAACAGGATAAATTCTCGTGAAATAATATTTCTGCACAATCTGCATAATTGTCCTGAAAACAACGTCCCTGTATTCCGATATTGCCCCATGCGGAGTAACAGTCCGAAAATCGCTTCCAACAAGGCATAACCCGAGTCGGGAGCCTATCTTTTGAGGAAAATCAAGACCTGCAACAACTTTCAAGAAGTCAATCACCGAGGCTAACATATTACTGCCATCCGTCGGATTCGAAGCCAAATATAATGCCTTCGTTCCACGACATTCTATCCTCGATTTAAGAGACCTCGCCGCCGTGCCCTGCTGCATATAAGTCAGCAGTTGCGGAAGAAGCGTTTCATCATTGACATTCTTCACATACAGCACCTCATCGAAGAAATGTATTCCATATCCTTCCAACACTCCAGAAATACGCTCAGTACCCTTCGAGCCCCCGAAAAGCCCAGCAACAGTCCATTCTGAACTCGGTATCTCGCCCACCAGCCTCGGGTATTCCGACTTCCCTGCCTTGGAATTCGTAATCCAGAACTGATGATTCTGATACCACATCAAGTCCGACAACTGGCTATCGACCTGCCAGTCCTTCGGAATCAAAGGAATGAGATTCGTCTTGAAAGCCTCAATGAGCCTTGGGTCTTTGTTCAGATTCTCAGTCAACCAGAGATGCGACAACTTCTGCCAGTCATTCTGAGCAAAGAACCTACTCAATGAGATACTCGGCTCAACACGATGTACCACCGACTGATATTTATCTCCTTTTTTCCACGATATCGAATTTGGCAATTTCCTCAGCGTCGAACTCGGCATCTTGACAAGACAAAGCCTTTGCTTTCCACAACCATTCACAAACCTAATGTCATTCTGGTCGATAATCGTCAATCGTGTCTCATAATTGTCTGGAAGATAAGCTTCAGCTCTCAAATAAAGCGGCTTCGCATGAAATATATTCGCATGAGGATTCGTACTTTCCTGCCATTCAGTAACAATCTTTTCAACAATCACATTTTGCATCGGTCTTTCTTCAATCAAGACCTCAAGCATCGTACCATCACGCAACACCAGCTTCCTTGGAACCTTCTCACCTTTCGGCCTACCACGAACCGTTATGCCTTTTCCAGCACCCTCACTATCATGTACGACCTTTCTGCCAACCATAATCCCGACCCTCCTGCTAAACATCATCAAGAGAAGGCAGCCACTCACAAACAAAAGAAAAAGAGAAATCGGGAGACGGGTTTCCCCGTCTCCCACAAATGAACAAACCCTCAAAACGGTTTAAGCGGGCTTCATGCTCACTATTTCACTGAATACGCCCTTCTCCGTTTCGACTTCCTTCGTGACGATTTTCACAGCCTTGCCAACAGCAAGAATCTTCTCAAGGTTCAGACTCTCACCACTGGTTATCTGCTCTTCCGTCACTCCGAACAGCTTCAGGAGCTTACCCATCTTCGTATTCACCGACAGGTCAAAAGGCATACCGACCTTGATATTCGGATGCTTGCCCTCTTTGGTTGTGACATCCATCACATCAACGTGGCAATCCAGATATTCAAACTGCTCTTTGCCCCTCTTCTCAACCTTCAGA